>Ga0105248_10002236_pt1 | contig 21399 bp, 21 predicted proteins | sample KBSS34metaG_FD_81524 | JGI IMG/M metagenome (GOLD analysis project Ga0105248, IMG submission 81524) | Switchgrass rhizosphere microbial communities from Kellogg Biological Station, Michigan, USA - KBS S3-4 metaG | ecosystem: Host-associated > Plants > Roots > Rhizosphere > Soil | place...
AGCTTCTGCGCCCACGTCGGTTTTGGAATCGTAACTAAAGCCATTGGAACTACACCTCACTTGCGGAAACTGCCGGCTTGCCCTTCGGCACATTCACCAGACGAATATTGCGCCGCTGCGTCTTCAAGTTGAAATCACGCGAGCGCCAGTTGATGCGCGACATCAGCGCGGCCGTGATGAACAAGCCCGCCACGCCAAACACGATCACGATCACCTTGCCCTGCATCGTCAGATTCAACCCGCGATCCATAAACTCGATCGTCTTCATTCCGCGCCGGCCGTTCAGCGCCTGCACGGTGAAAAGCGCAATCGCCGAGAGCGCGATATTGATCAGGGCCGACGGAATCAACCACTTCCAACCGATGTCCATCAACTGGTCGTAACGAAAACGCGGCAGGGTCCAGCGCAACCAGAAATAGATGTAAAGAATAATGGAAACCTTGACCAAAAACACCAGCAGGCTGACGAGCACGTACAAGTTGTGATTTCCCGCCGCCTCCAGGCGGTAAACGAAGGGAAAGTACCAGCCGCCGAGAAACACCGTCGCCGCGACTGCCGAGACGACGACCATCGCCGCGTATTCAGCCATGAAAAAGAGGGACCAGCGCATGCCGGAGTATTCAGTATGAAAGCCCGCGACGAGCTCCGATTCGGCTTCCGGCAGATCGAACGGCGCGCGATTGTTCTCGGCGATGCCGCTGATCAGAAACAGTAAAAATCCGGCTGGCTGATACAGCACGTACCAGATAGAGTCTGATCCCTGGGCGATGATGATGCCTGAAAGTGACAACGTGCGGGCAAACATCAACGCGCCGATCAGCGCGAGTCCCATCGCGACTTCGTACGAAACCATCTGCGCGCTCGAACGCAAACCGCCGAGGAGCGCATATTTCGAGTTCGAAGACCAGCCGGCAAGGATCAACGCGAGGACGCCGACGCTCGAAACGGCCAGCACGAGCAAGAGCCCGATGTTGACGTCGGCGATCACCGCCCAGTCCGGCCCAAACGGAATCACGGAAAAGACGATGAAAGCGGAGGCGACCGCGATGTAGGGCGCGAAGAAAAAGATCCAGCGATCGGCGTTCTCGGGAATGAAGTCTTCTTTAACCAGCAACTTCAGACCGTCGGCGATGGGTTGCAAAAGTCCCCATGGCCCAACGCGCATCGGTCCGAGCCGCGCCTGGATGAACGCGGAAATCTTTCGCTCGAGATAGGTCGCGTACGCGACCCAGAGCGCGACGAGGGTAACGACCAGGCCGATCTGAATCAGCGGCCAGATAAAAAAGTTGATCGTTTCCTGGCTGAAGAATCTCAGCAAAAGATCGTTAAGAACGTTTACCGGACCAAGAACCAGCATGAATCAGCGATCGATCTCTCCTAACACAATATCGAGCGTGCCAATGATTGCTACGACGTCAGCCACGAGGTGACCAACGCACATCTGTTTGAGTGCTTGCAAATTAACGAATGAAGGGGGTCTGACTCTCACGCGATACGGCTGCGCGGTGCCGTCGGAAACGAGGTAACAGCCAATCTCACCCTTCGGGCCTTCGATCGAGTGGTAGTAATCGCCGACGGGTGGTTTGACAACCTTCGGCAGTTTCGCATTCACCGGACCATCGGGAAGATTTTCGAGCGCCTGCACGATGATGCGGCGCGACTGTCGCATCTCTTCGAGCCGAACTAAATATCGATCATACGTGTCGCCGTTTTCACCGAGCGGGACATCGAAATCCATGTCGGCATAGGCAGCATAAGGCCGCGACTTGCGCACGTCCCACGGCACGCCGGAGCCGCGCAACGCCGGGCCTGATAAACCGATCGCGATCGCCTCCGTGCCGGAGATGACTCCGATACCGACCGTGCGACTCAACCAGATGCGATTTTCCGAAAGCACGGTCTCGTACTCGTCGAGCCGCTTCGGAAAGTTGTTGGCAAACTGGCGTACGTCTTTGTCGAAATCGTCGTAAGCATCGTTTGGCATACCGCCGACGCGCCAGGCGTGACACGTCAAACGCGCGCCAAACTGTCGTTCAAAAATCTTCAGGATCTCTTCGCGTTCGCGCAGCGCCCAGAGCAGCACGGTGACGGCGCCGATGTCGAGCGCGTGCGTGGCGAGCCACAGCAGGTGCGACGCGATGCGGTTGAGCTCGGTCAGGATCGTGCGCAGGTAGTGGGCTCGCGGCGGGACGGGCAGTCCCATCATCTGTTCGACAGTTTCGACCCAGACGAGACCGTTGGAAACGGCGGCGATGTAGTCGAGACGATCCCAGTAAGGAGCGATCATCGTGTACATGCGGTTCTCGGCGATCTTCTCCATGCCGCGATGGAGGTAACCGATATCGCAGTCGAGATCGATCACGGTTTCGCCGTCGAGCCGGAGGACCACGCGCAGCACGCCGTGCGTCGACGGGTGTTGCGGCCCCATGTTCAGCACCATTTCCGGGCTGTCGAGCAGGGTCTCTTGTGTTGTTGCGATTTCTACCTGGTGCATTTATCGGTTTTTGTTTTGTTTTAAATCCCTGTCAAAAGGCGCTACGCCACGGACGCTTCCGACTCGTGCGGCTTGTAACAACCAGTCACTCGCCACGGCTCGATCACCAGTCCTATCTCCTCAGCCTCGCCCTTTGACTTCTTCCCCACGAGCTTCAACACGATCGCACTCGCCGCGCTCGCCTTATTCCAGACATTCCGCGGCTCCGCCGACTCGGTCAACACAAACCCGGCGCTCTCAGCCGCAGCCGCCGAGTCAAAAACCTTCGCATCGTAATGAGCGGCGATCTCTTTAGGCGTCATTTGTCTTTCGGCATCACTTCTTTGCCGCCGCGAAAGATCTCGCGCATCAATTTCTCCTGCGGCACCGACAAGATCTCCAAACCGTACGCGCGCCGTTGCTGCAACTGCTCCATCTGCACGTCGCTCATCTCCGGCAGGTGCTTCACCGTCCACCCGTTTTCGACAAACTCGAGCGGATAATCCTTGCGCAGCGGATGCCCATCCCAGTCAAGCGGCAACAACAGCCGGCGCAAATCGGGATGACCGTTAAAAGGAACGCCAAACAGGTCGTAGACCTCGCGTTCCATCCAGTTCGCGGCCGGCCAAACACCGGTGACACTCGCAACACCCGCGCTGTCGTCGGTATCAACTTTCAAACGGATGCGCTGATTCAGATCGATCGAGAACAAGTTGTAAACGACTTCGAAAGGCCGCGCGCCACGCTCGGGATAATGAACACACGTAACGTCAGAAAGGTAATCGAACCGCGTCTCCTCGTCGTCCCGGAGAAACGCGCAGACTTCAGCGATCCGCTCGCGCTCGACTCGCACCGAGAGTTGACCAAGAAACTCGAGCGCCTCGCCAACGCCCGCGCCAAACTGTGCTTTCAGTTTCCCCACAAACGGATGATTGCTCGCGTCGGTGGGTTTGGGTCCTTCTTCTTTCTTTTTGACTGGCGGCTTCGGCGCGCCCGGCGTTGCTGGTGGCGTGGCGAGGGACTCCTTCACAGCCGCGACACGCGATTTTGCCTGCTCGACCATCGCCGCCTTTTCGGCGTCGGCCCCGGCCAGTTCGCCCGCGGATGGAATCGCAGAAGGTGAGGGCGTCCCGGACGAATCGGCTGGCGACCCGTCCGGCCGCATAGGTTCTTCGGAACCAGGCTGCTTCGTGTCGTCTGACATAGATGCCTAGTGCTCGCCTCGACCTACACTTCGATTAGCGAGTAAAACAAATGCTCGGGGCTGCACTTTACTGCTAATTAAGAGAAGACTTGAATTTCGGAAGTGGATTATAGCAGAAGTGGTGTAAATTCCGAGCACAGTGATTCGCGCACCCGCTAACCGCACGATGACGCTCTCCGCTGAAGAGTTTGAGCGCTACAAGCAAACGCTTTCGACTCTCAACGCCGGCGCCACAGTCGATCAAATCCGCGATCGTGTTCTTTGCCAGGACGTTTTCACTGCTCTCCCTTATCTGCCGGACGCGTGCGTCGATCTACTGTTCGCAGATCCGCCCTACAACCTGACCAAGACGTTCAACGATCGGCGTTTCCGGAAAACTTCCGTTGATCAGTATACCGAATGGCTCGATTCGTGGCTCTCGCAAACCGTTCGACTGCTCAAACCAACCGCTTCCGTTTACATCTGCGGCGACTGGGAATCATCGGCTGCAATTCATCGCGCGGGTGAGAAGTACTTCATTCCGCGCAATCGCATCACGTGGGAACGGGAGAAAGGCCGCGGCGCGAAGTCAAACTGGAAGAAGTGCGCCGAAGATATCTGGTTCTTCACGGTTTCCGACGATTATTACTTCGACGTCGAGTCCGTTATGCTCAAGCGCCAGGTGATCGCGCCCTACACCGATCCGAACGGAGCGCCGAAGGACTGGAAAGAGACTGATGACGGACGTTTCCGGCTCACACACCCGTCGAATCTGTGGACGGACCTGACGGTTCCCTACTGGTCGATGCCCGAGAACACCGATCATCCCACGCAAAAACCCGAGAAACTGCTCGCAAAAATCATCCTCGCGAGCTCGAAGAGCGGCGATCTGGTTTTCGATCCCTTCAACGGTTCCGGTACCACCACGGTCGTCGCTAAAAAACTCGGCCGCCACTACCTCGGCGTCGAGCTGGATGTAAAATTCTGCTGCCTTGCACAGAAACGCCTTCACCTGGCTAATATCAATTCAAACGTGCAGGGCTACGCTGACGGCGTTTTCTGGGAAAGAAACACCTTTTCCAAACAGGCGAAAAAACGTAACTAACCGGCTGCTTGACGTGTCTAACCACCGGCACCTATCATGTCTTGTTTGAAAACGCGGCCTCACGGCTGCTATAGAGTCGAGCAAAGAGTAAAGAGCAATGAAACCTGGAATTCACCCGGAATACGTCGAAATCAACGTCACCTGCGCGTGCGGCGAGACCTTCAAGACGCGCTCCACCAAAAAAGGCGACCTGCACGTCGAAATCTGTTCCGCTTGCCACCCGTTTTTTACCGGCAAGCAGAAACTCGTCGACACCGCGGGGCGCGTGGATCGCTTCAACAAACGTTACGGCAAGAAACCGGCAGAAGAAACTGCCGCTGCGAAATAACCCCGAATTGATGGGTTTACGCAACCAACATTAGCAACCTCAGTTAACGCCGGCGTGATTCGGTCGGTCGCTCCTCGTCGTGCAACTAAAGCACGAGCGACCTTCCCAACCAGCGCCGGCCTTTTCGTATCCTAAAACTATGAGTACACCAGAACGAGATCTCATCGTCGGCGGCCAGGCCGTTATCGAAGGCGTCATGATGCGCACTCCAAACGCCTACGCCATCGCCGTGCGCAAACCTGACGGCACCATCGTCAACACTGCCGCGCGTCTGCCGAAATGGAGCGACAAGTTTCCGCTCCTCAAGCTGCCGGTGCTGCGCGGCGGCGCGGTGCTCGTTCAGTCGATGGGCCTCGGAATCAAGGCGCTCAATTACTCCGCCAACGAAGCGTTTGTCGAGCTCGAAGAGGCGAAGATCGAAAACATTAAAGTGGCGCTCTCGCCGGCAGTGATCGAGGGCGAAGGCGACTTTGCGGGTCTGACTGGCGCGGTGCCCGGTCTGATTCCCGTGCCGACGCAGAAACGCTCGCGCGATGAGCTCAAGAAAGGAACGACCGCCGCAGCAGCGGGATCGATCGTGTTCGCGTTGATCTTCAACGTACTGCTCTTCGTTGCCGCGCCGTTGTTGCTGACGAACGCGTTATTCATCGCCGCCGGTTGGGCCACTACGCCTGCTGCCACGACGGAGTCCGTCACAGACACTTCGAGTACGGCTGTCGAACCTGCGAGATCAGCCGACGGAGGGTCGTCAATCCCCTGGTTTGATCGTGCGTGGTCCAGTGTGCGTACCTATTTACACCCGGTGCGGCCTTCAGTTGCGTTCAACCTGATCGACGGTCTCATCCGCATGACGTTTTTCCTGATCATGATCGTCAGCTTCTCGCTGTTGAAGGACATCAGGCGCGTCTTCGAATATCACGGCGCTGAACACAAGACGGTCTTTACCTGGGAAGCCGGCTTGCCGCTTACCGTCGAGAACGCGCGGCCGCAGCCGCGGCAGCATCCGCGTTGCGGTACGAGCTTTCTGATGGTGGTCATGCTGGTCGCGATCATCCTGTTCTCGGTAATCAAGTTTGACTCCCTCGTGCTGAACTTTCTCATTCGTCTCGCGCTCATGCCGGTAGTCGCCGGTCTCTCGTACGAGATCATCCGCTTGTCCGCGAAGAAAGAAAGCAGTTGGTTTTTCAAACTCATGACGCGTCCCGGCGTGTGGCTGCAAAACATCACCACGCAGGAGCCGGACGATCAACAACTCGAAGTAGCGATCGAAGCTTTGAAGGAGTCGCTCAAACTCGAACCGCAACTGGAATCCCGCCTGGAATCAAAGTCAGGAGAACCGTTGCTGGCCCCCTTATCGTGAGGATTTCATGTTAGAAAAACTCGATCAGATTGTTAGCCGTTACGAAGAGTTGACCGAGGAATTATCGTCGCCGGAGTTGTTGTCCAACCCTTCGGCGTACGCCAAGGCCGCGAAACAGCATCGCGGACTCGAGGAAGTGGTCAAGAAATACCAGGCATGGAAGAGTCTGAAAGCAGAGCTCGCCGGCGCGCGCGAGCTGTACGACACTTCCGACGACGACGAGATGCGCGAGATGGCGCGGCTCGAACTCGAAACGTTGCAAACGCGTCTCGACGAGACGGACCAGCAACTCAAGCTGCTGCTCGTGCCGACCGATCCCAACGACGAGAAAAACGTGATTCTCGAAATTCGCGCCGGCACCGGCGGCGACGAAGCGACGCTTTTTGCCGCGGAGATGGTGCGCATGTATTCGCGTTACGCGGAAAAGCAACGCTGGCGTTTTGAAGTATTGGAAGCGTCTGAATCCGGCATCGGCGGGCTAAAAGAAGCGATCGTGCTGATCGAAGGCAACAAGGTTTACTCAAAACTCAAACACGAGTCGGGCGTACATCGCGTGCAGCGCGTGCCGCAAACCGAAGCGAGCGGCAGAATCCATACTTCCGCGATCACGGTTGCAGTGCTGCCGGAAGCCGAAGAGGTCGATGTGAAGATCGATCCGAAGGATTTGCGTATCGATACGTTTTGCTCGTCTGGTCCCGGTGGACAGTCAGTCAACACGACCTACTCCGCCGTCCGACTCACGCACTTGCCCACGGGCGTCGTGGTTTCGATGCAGGACGAGAAGTCGCAGATCAAGAATCGCGAGAAGGCGATGCGCGTGCTGCGTGCGCGTCTCCAGGAGCTCGAAGAGCAGAAGCAGCACGAGGCGCAAGCCAGCGAACGCCGCTCGATGGTCGGCTCCGGCGATCGCTCCGAGAAAATTCGTACGTACAACTTCAAGGAAAACCGGGTTTCCGATCACCGCATCGGCCTGACGATTCACCAGCTTGATCTGGTTATGGAAGGCAACCTCGATCCTTTCATCGACGCGCTCGTCGCCCACTATCAAGCGGAGAAGTTGAAGGCCGAAGCGGTCGCGGCGTAAATTACACGCTCGATGCCCCACTCGACGACGAACGTCCTCCTGGTTCGCCACGGCCAATCAGAAGGAAACGCCGAACGCCGGTTCGGCGGTCACACGGCGACTCCGCTGTCACCACGCGGACGCCGCCAGGCGATAGCCACGGCCCGGGCACTCAATTCTGAAGAATTAACCGCCATCTACTCGAGCGATCTCGCGCGCGCAGTCGAAACTGCACAACCACTCGCCAATCTCACCGGTCTCAAGGTCAACACCACCACCGCTTTTCGCGAACGCAGTGTCGGGGTCATGGAAGGGCTGACGTTTGAAGGCGCGGCGCAGCAACATCCGGAACAGTACGCGGCGCTCTTGCGGCGTGATTTCGAGCACGTGTTGACCGGCGGCGAGAGTTATCGGCAATTACTCGATCGCGCGGTGCAAAAACTCGACGAGGTCATCGCGGAAAACAAAGGCGGAAAGATCGCGGTCTTCAGTCACACCGGAACGATCTGCATTCTGGCGTTGCATCTGATGGGCGCGCTCGACGCGCCGGAGCTGAAGCCGGTGTGGATCTCGAGTGCGAATTGCGGCGTGACGCGAATCGAATTGCGCGACGACGGCTTCGTGCGCGTGTTAAATCTCAACGACACGCGTCATCTTTCAGGTACGTAAGCGGCACGTCTAAGGCAACGCCTTCATTCGACGACCGACGCCGTTTTTCACGCGAAAGTAGACGTCACTCAGCGCTTTAGGCACGGACTTGTCACCGCCGCGCTGCCAGCTAAATTCGAGCACTCCCTTCCAGCGTTCAAGCATTGCGCCATCGAGCTGCAACACACCTTCGCGAGTCACACCTGCCGGAGGCGGAGCAAAGCCGGCCAGCTTGTCGTAGACACGCGCGCGATCATCACCATGCACACGCGCTAACAAGTGCCACAGCGTCAACGTGTCGCGCGGACGTGCTTCGTTCAATAACGCATCAACACCGGGCGGTTTGCCGACCGCATTCTGCTGAAAGTCGATCTCGTTGAGGGCGCTTTTGAATAACGCTGACGCGTCTTCGAAGAACGGCGTGCCTGGTCCAACTCCGGGCCGCGTTTCGCAGGCCGCCCCGGCCGGCACGATCGACTCACGGTCTTTCAACTCCAACGCTACCCATCCGGAAGTGACTCGCAAAAGTCCCGCGCCGTGATCGTCGACTTCAAGCGTGTAAGCGCAACCGAGATCCGCCGCGACAGCTGACGGCGTGTCGACGAAGAACAGCCGCGGCGGCGCCCAGATCATCGCACTCATCTTGCCGCGCTGGAGTTCGAGACGATGCTCAGTCGGCGCGGTCTCCAGCAAGCGCACGCGCGTGTTCTCATCGATGTCAACCGTGCCAATCGAGCTCACGGCGATCTGCGCGCGCGAGCTGCCATCAGTCTCCAACCACTCACCGATACCCAACCGACCGCTAAACCGAACCTGCTCGCCACCAATGCGCGGCGCGCCATCAAGCCTGAGCACCTGCCACGAAGATGCCGCCAATTGGTTCGACAAATTGTTCTTGAATGTTCTATCCCACAGGCGCCACAACCCGAGGCCCGCCACAATCACCAGCACCGCTGCCGCTGCTACCGTCCACGGCCGCCACTCTCGTTTGTTAATACGTTCGTCCTCACCTAAACGCGCCTCAATCCCCTCCCACAACGACTCTGGCGCTTCGAGCTGCGGCAACTGCTCCGCCAACTTAATCCCCCGCTTGATCTCCTCAAACTCACTGCGACACTTCGCACACGCCATCACGTGCTCCGCAAACTGTCGCGCCGCTTCCGGCGACAACTCACCGTGACAGTAAGCTGAAATGTCTTTTGTTACGTGCTTCGAAAACATCTAACACTCCCGCCGCTAATCATTCCACGTGGACGCCGTGTTCAAGTGCGCCAGCCGCTTCGCGAGCTGACTGTGCCCGCGGTTGAGTCGTGAAGCCACCGTCCCTTTCGAACAACCCATCACGCTCGCGATCTCTTCGTAAGACAATCCCTCGATGTACTTCAACAGAATCGGCAAACGAAACTTCGGCTTCAACTCCCCGATCGCTTCCCGCACGGCTTCGGCGACTTCCAGCCGCGCAAATTGCTTCTCCTGCGGTTTTCGCTCGCCCGTGTGTTTCATGGCCACAGTCTCTCCCCACGGCAGCCAGCGGCTGCGCCGGCGACGCTCGTCGATACACGCGTTCACTACGAGCCGGTAAAGCCAGGTGGTGAATTGAGAGTCGCCGCGATACTGGCGAATGGCCGTGAACAGCTTCAGAAAGATCTGCTGGGTGACGTCGTCGGCGATCGCGCGATCGCCGCCGATGGCATAGACGGCAATGGAGAAGACTTTGTCTTTGTAGGTTTCGAACAGGAGTTGAAACGCTTCGCGGTCGCCCTGCTGGCAGGCTTCGATTACGCTAACGTCAATAAGCTGCTGAACCATCACCGCGCGCTGCTCCATCAGTTTCACCCGTCGAGACTTTGACGTGGCAGCAGTGCTTTCTCTTCCAAACGAGGCGGGAAATTTTTGAACGAACGCTAAACTACGGAGTTATGAAGACTTTTTAAACGTGCCGTTCATGCCGGCGACCAGTTCTTCCAACGCGCCGAAATCGATGGGCTTGACGAGGTGGGCATCGAAGCCGGCCTCGCGGCTGCGCCGTTTGTCTTCCTGCTGGCCCCAACCGGTCAGCGCGACCAGCACGATCTGTTTTCCCCACGACTCCTGACGGATCGAGCGGGCCGCTTCATATCCGTCGAGTTTCGGCATGCCGAGATCGAGAAACGCCACCTCAGGTTGAAACTCACGCGCGAGCTCCACCGCTTCCATACCATCGTGCGCGGTGGCCACTTCATGTCCGGACAGCGTTAACATCATCGCCATGCTTTCCGCCGAATCGAGGTTGTCGTCGACCACCAAAATGCGGCGACGCACGGTCGGCCGCTCTTCATCCGCAACCGGCTCTTCCTCAGGAGACGCTTTCGCCTCTTGCGGCAGAACGGGCAAACGAACGACAAACTCGCTTCCCTTGCCCGTGCCTTCGCTGCGCGCTTCAATGCTGCCGCCGTGCATCTCGATCAACCTCTGAACGAGCGTGAGCCCCACGCCGAGTCCACTCTGAACCTGCTGCTCCGACGCAGCATGGAGCTGCACAAACATGCCGAAGATCTGTGACAGCTTGGCCGGCTCGATGCCGATGCCCGTATCACTCACCCTCACCGTCAACTCGCCGCCTGTCTGCGTTGCGACCAGCGAGATCCGGCCGCCCGGCTCGCTGTATTTCGCTGCGTTGTTGAGGAGGTTCGAAAAAACCTGGGCCAAGCGGACCGGGTCAGCGTCGAGGTGAACAGGCTCGGCAGGCAGGTCAACGTGCAGATCATTTTTCGCAGCTACCAGTATTGGACGGCTGGTTTCCACCGCGTTGCGCACCACCGCTTGCAAATCGACTCGCTCTTTTCGCAACTCGAGCTTGTTGCGACTGATCCGCGAGACATCCAGCAGATCGTCAACGAGACGCACCATCTGCTCGACTTGCCGGTGCATGATGGTAGTCGCTCTTTCGATCGTTGCCGGATCGTGGTTGGCCAGTCGAATGAGCTCGAGTCCATTGCGAATCGGCGCCAGGGGATTGCGGAGCTCGTGCGCGAGCGTGGCGAGAAACTCATCCTTGCGCTGGTCCTGCTCGCGCAGTTGCTCGATCAAGCGCAGCCGTTCGCGACGAATGTTGACCGTCTTTAAGTGCGCATCGACCGTCGCGAGCAGTTCGCGCGCGCTGAACGGCTTCACGATGTAATCATCGGCTGACGCTTCCAGTCCTTCGATCCGCGACTCCTCGCCGGCACGCGCCGAGAGCAGCACCACCGGGATTTCTCGCGTTTGCGAATTAGCGCGAATGCGGCGCAGCAGCTCGAACCCATCAATCACCGGCATCATCACATCGGACAACACGAGATCGGGAACATGCTCCTCGACGGCCTTCCAGGCTGCCTCTCCATCGGCAACAGCCAGTACGTGATAGCGGTCAGCCAGCAAACGCGTGACGTAATCGCGCATGTCTGCGTTGTCGTCCACGAGCAAAACGTGAAAGCGTTTCTCGTCGACGACTTCGCGCACCGGCGCATGCGTCGTGACAAAGGAAGGTTCGGTTTCGACTCTCGGAGCATCGGGCAGCCAACGTAAAGCCTCATCCACGAAGGGCGCTGCGCCCAGCGACGTGGACGTCAGCGTGCGCGCAGCGTTGATGCGCTCCTGCGGCAAGTGTTCCTTTCCTCTTGGCAGTGACACCGTGAAAAGACTGCCCCTGGCGGGAGCGCTTTCTACGCTCACGGCGCCGCCATGCAATCTCACCAGCTCGCGCACCAGCGCGAGACCGATTCCCGAGCCTTCCTGCGTTCTGCCGTGTGAAACTTCCACGCGATGAAAACGCTCGAAAACTTTCGGCAGGTCGTCGGCCGGAATACCAACGCCCGTATCGCGAACTGTCAGTTCCACCTGTTCACCCGACTTGTGCAACCTGACTTCGATACGACCTCGCAACGTGAACTTGAAGGCGTTTGAAATCAGGTTGAGAACGATCTTCTCCCACATGTCGGGATCGACGTAGACGAGCTCGCCCAGATCCGGGCAGTCGACGATGAGTTTTATACCCGCTCTTTCGCAGGCCGAGCGGAAGTTGCTCGCGAGCTCTGAGGTCAGGCTCGCCAGATCAGTAGGTTCAAACGAAGCCTGCACCCGGCCGGCCTCGATTCGCGAAAAGTCGAGCAACGTGTTGACCAGCTTTTGCAGGCGCAGACCGTTGCGATAAGCAATCTCGAGGCTCTCGCGCTGCGCGCCCGAGAAGGGCCCGTCGAGTTCTCCGAGAACATCGGCCACCGGTCCAAGCAATAACGTGAGCGGCGTGCGAAACTCGTGGCTGACGTTTGAAAAGAAAGCCGTCTTCGCGCGATCAAGCTCGGCGAGCGACTCAGCGCGCCGGCGCTCTTCCTCGTACGCACGGGCATTGGCGACAGTGGTGGCGATCTGAGTAGTCAGTAGATCGAGGAACCCGCGGTACTGATCGTCTAAAGGCCGGCGCGGAGAAATTCCGGCGACCAGAAAACCGACGATGCGGTCCTGTCCCGACGCCCCAATCGGCATCACCATCGCTGTGTGCGGCGGTTCCGGCCAGACACCGCCGGACAATTCACCGCAACACTGGATCACGTCAGCGATCTCGATGGCCGTGTTCGTTTGCATGGCCGTGTTGAACGACCACGGATCGTCGTGCGGACCAGCGGTGCTTGATTCGGAGATCGCGACCTTCACCGGCGCGCCCGCGGTTCCGGCGTCTAACCCGGAAACACCAACGAGCCTGGCGTTCCGCCGCGACTCCTCCAGCAGATAGATCAGCGCAAACGGAATGTCGTGACGATTATTGGAAAGGATATCCGCAACCGTGCGGCACGCATCGTCAACTGATTTCGCCTCCGCCGCGAACAACGAAAGATCGCGCAACGTGCTCAAACGTCGCTCGCCGATCACTCGCGCGGTCGTCTCACTGACGATGCAGAAAAGACCGGCAACCTTGCCGCTTTCATCACGAACGGGATCGTAAGAGATGTCGAAGAAAGTCTCTTCCGGGAATCCACCTCGTTCCAGGTAGAACGGATGATCGCTGCCCCAGAACGCTTCGCCGGTCTGAAGCACGCCTTCAAACAGACTTCGGAGACCCGTTTCCCAAAGCTCGCTCCACACTTCTTTCCCCGGCATTCCGAGCGAGCCCGGATGCTTTTTGCCGAGCACGGGCCGGTACGCATCGTTGTAAAGCGTGATCAGATCCGGGCCCCAGAACATGGCAATCTGCGCCTTCGAAGGAAGCAGAATACTGACCGCGCTCCGCAGACTCTGCGGCCACGATTCTATTGGCCCAAGCGGATTCTGCGACCAGTCGTAGCCACGGATGAGCTGGCCCATCTCACCACCACCCGTAAGCCAGTCATGAGCTTGTGGACCACTGGATTTTTTGTTGTCGGGAGATTCTGCGGCCATTGGCTACACTTCCACCCTGGACCTGGAGGGAAAGGGATAAACGTTGGGGGAGGAACACTAAGCAAATCGGGGAAACGGATTCTAACTCCCGTTTCCCCACCAATAATTACATCTCTTTTTTTCGACTAACGGGTCACGTGTACCAGCATTTCAGTGCCGGATTCAATCTTCAATTCCTTGCTGCCTTTGATGGCCAGCGATCCGGCGCCGCCTGCGCCGCCAACGATCAAACCGATCGCCGCGCCTTTGCCGCCACCGGCGATACCGCCGATGATCCCGCCGACCGTGGCGCCGATGCCCGCACGCTTGATCGTTTGATTAGTGCGGCTGCCGGACTCGACGCCGCCTTCGTTGTCTGCACGTCCTGAGCCTTCGCCGTAAACGCGCGTTACGTAGCCGTGCATCACGCCCCGCCGTCCGTCGCGCAGCTCGACTGAGTCAAACGCCAGATTCATGCTCGTCCGGCCTTTGATCTTGCCTGACTTGTCGATCGAACTGACGTGACCGGTAACTCTTGCTTCATCGAAGCGGCTGGGATCGATCACCGTCGCCGTAAAACGATCGCCGACGCGCGAGTCTTTACTCGAGAGCGTGTCGTTGATTCGAACCTTGAGATCGGTGCCCACCGGAATAAGCGGCACAACTCGCTTCGTCGCGGTGCGTTTTTTGGCCGTGGGTTTGGTTTGCGCATTGACCCACACCGAACTGCCAAACAGCGCCACGATCGTTACGAGTGCCAGCACGCTAAACTGAAACTTCTTCATGGTTATATAAACTCCAACTCCGCAGTTAAGAAACGTTACCCGTCAAAGCAGTTTCCGCAACCTGAGTCGCCGGCAGGAGGTTCTCTTCACCTTCGAATCTTCGCTGCCGGCGCACTGAGCCATCACTCTCAAAGATGTACGCCGACGGAGCTTCGCGCATGATGATGTCCTGCAAACGCATCAAGCCGTAGAACAACGCTTCCGGACGCGGGGGGCAACCGGGAATGTAAACATCGACCGGAATGCAGCGATCCACGCCCTGCATCGTCGAGTAAGAGTCGAATGGACCACCAGTCGAAGCACACGCGCCCATCGCAATGGCCCACTTCGGTTCGGGCATCTGATCGTAAACGCGGCGCACGACCGGTCCCATCTTCAACGTCACCGTGCCGGCGATGATGATCAGATCACTCTGCCGCGGACTCGGACGAAACACGCCCGCGCCGAAACGATCGATGTCGAAACGGCCCGCGCCGGCCGCGATCATCTCGATGGCGCAACACGCGAGTCCGAACGTCATCGGCCACAACGCCGACTTGCGCGCCCAGTTAACCACCGGCGCGGCGATGTCGACCGTCTTCGCGCCGACAGTTCGTCGAATCGAGTTCATGATCGAATCGACAGTCGTGAGAACAAAACCTTCTTCGTGTTCAGCCATAGATTAGGCCCATTCGAGCGCGCCTTTGCGCCAGGCGTAGTAGTAACCGACGACCAGAATCGCAATAAAGACAAACATTTCAATCAGGGCAAACGTCGTAAAGGAGAAGTCGTCGCCCAGGAATATAATGGCCCACGGCAGCAGGAAAATCGTCTCGACGTCGAAAATCAGGAAGAGCATCGCGACGATGTAGTAGCGCACCGTGAATCGCTCGTGCGCTTCGGTGGTCGGATCGATGCCGCACTCGTAGGGCCGCATCTTGCTCTTTCCATAATTGATTGGTCGCAGAAAACGACCGAGAATGATCGGCAACACGGGAAAGATCACGGCTACGCCGAAAAAGATCATGACCGGCCAGTAAGCTGTGATCGGGCTGCCGACAGTCGGCTCTGTTGTAGTCGTAACCGCCTGAAGAAGCATCATTCTGTCGAGATTCCAGCGGGAAAGAACCTGAGACGTTGATAACGGGAAAATAGTAAGCGCCGCGTAAATCGTTGTCAACGAGACTTTCTATTCACATGAATGTAACTTGATAGCAAGGTGAAGTTAAGACACCGGACATATCCTACGCCGTTCGCGTGGTTCACCTCTTAAACGAAAGACAAGAAACAATTCAAGGAACAAGCCCATGAAGCTTTGCTTAGTTGCTCTAATTCTACTTTGCGCCGTTACAACCGTCCGCGCCCAGGAAATGGGGACAAAAACTCCGGCCGATACGCCGGAAACAACCGTGAGCGAACGCGTGCGGGTTCTCGAGGCAGAGCTCGAACGCCAAAACACGAAGCTCGATCAACTGCAAAAAACCATTTCCGAGCAACAGGCCGCGATCCAGGCTTTGCTCGAGAAATTGTCTTTAGAAAAATTGCCTTTAAAAGCGCCTCCTCCTGAAACTCCCGCTACGGCCACCGTCGCAGAAACACAAGCGCCCAGTGTCGAACAACGCCTCACCAAACTCGAAGGCCAAACTTTAAAGATCGGCCCGGTTCGTTTCAGCGGCGACTTCCGCCTCCGTTTTGACGGCACCTTCCGCTCCGCCACCGAACCGCCCGATCCGCCAGTCGACCACGTTCAAAACGCGCGCGCGCGTTACCGCCTGCGCCTGAACTTCGACACGGACATTCACCCGAACCTGAGTTTCCACGGCCAGCTCGCCACCGGTCCCGCAAACAACCCGCTTTCTACCAACCAGGACTTTACGTCCATCACGTTGCGCGCGCCCTTTATGTTGAGCGAAGCGTGGATCGAGTATCGCCCGACGAAGTCGATCCAGCTCCAGGGCGGCCGCGTGCAAAGCATCTTTGCCGACAATTCCCGTTTTCTGTTCGACGACGACGTTCGCTTCAACGGCTTCAACGAACGCTACACCGCATCGCTGAAACCTAACGGCGCACACGTAAGCAGTGTTGAGTTTCGCGCCGGGCAATACATCCTCTCGACACCGAACGTCGCCGTAATCCAGCCGAACAGTCCACTCGCACGAGCGGGTGAAGTCGTCGGCACCGCGGGGCGATCGGCGACTCTCTTTCACCAGGGCTTTTTGGTGAACCAGAAGTTCGGCGAGAAATGGACCAGTCAGGCCGGCGCCGATATCCAGATTTATAACCACCCGAACCAGATCCAGTTAGCTTCAACAAACGACGGCCTCGTGCTGTTGCTGCAACCGGGACTCGGCCTCGCGCTTTCGGGTCCATTGGCCGGAACCGGCAACGCGACGACCACTCCAGGCGGCGTGATCTACACCGCGCCCGGATTTCAGGTGCTGCGACTCACCTATCGTCTCAGTCACGCAGGCTTCACGCGCGGCGATCACTCGTTTCCGATCACGTTCAACCTGCAAGCTGCGCGTAACGTCGCTACCGGCCTGAACGAACGCGACGCAATGCTCGCGGCGCTGCAGGTCGGCCGCATTACGAAGCGCGGCGACACGGCGTTTCTTTACGTGTTTGCGATCAAAGGCGCGAACTCGATGATCTCGCAAGTGACAGACGATGACCTCGGCACGAACACCGGCGTCAACATTCGCACGAACCATTTCCGTTTCGAGTACGGGCTCTCGCGCAAGGTAACGTTTCAGAGCCTGTTCTTCGTGCAGCAGTCATTGCGTCGCAGCGGACAGTTTCCAAACTTCTTCGTACCGCTCGGAGACTTCGCGCCGACGACTTACCGCGTGCAGCAGCAGCTAGTATTTAATTTCTGAGGAACCGGTTAGAGGATGCGCTTGGCGAGACCTTTGATGCCGTTTTCTTTTTCCGGTTTGACGATGTGGGTGATGTTGCAATGACCACGCGGCTCGCTGCCGCTCGGATAAGTCATCCGTGATTTCACGGGACACGACGGCGTCGCGAGTAAACCGCTGGCGGGATCGATCACCACTGTGACGGTCGGAACTGCGGGAGTCGATTCGCCGGCAGGAGCAGCAGCGGTTTCAGTAACTGCTTCAGTCGCCGGCGCTGAGTCGTTCTCACTTCGATTGCGAACGGTGTGTGTCGCTTCCTGGCGAACATCAGCAGGCTGTGCGGCAACTTCTTCTTCAACGTGCGTCGTATCGGTTGCCTGCTGACGCTGGCGCACGAGTTTTTGCGTCGTCAGAGCGAAGACGACACCAAACACCACCAACGCAAGCGCAACATACCAGTGCCAACCTGCGCCTCGGCGTCTCTGAACAACTACATCTTCAACGGAGTTTGTTTGCGCGCGCGGTGCTCGCGGCCGGGGCGGCGGTGGCGGAGAAACGCGCTGCTTATGACGTGAGATCAACTGCTCGTAAGCTTCGTTGATCTCTTTCAACTTCTCCTGCGCTTTTTCCTGTAGACGCGGATCGTGCAGAAAGCGATCGGGATGCCAAACCTTGGCCAGGTCCCGATGTGCTGCTTTCAATTCACGATCTGAAACGCCGGGTTTTACTCCCAGCACGTCGTAGGCCCAGCCAGGTTCTGTGCTCAATTATTTCCTCTTAAGACAAGATCTCCGCCAACCTTTTAACTCCGCCCATCAGGTCATGCGCGCTCGGCACGGGCACGCCCATGTACTGCATCACAGCTACCACGATGAACCCGAGCACGATGCTCGTGACTATCGTTTTCACCAGCGCAGCCCCAAGCTGAGTCAAAAACGTCGACGCAGATCGAACAAATCGTTTAATTCTTCTCATTGTGATCTCCCCAGACTGCTAATCGTTTCGGTCGAAACCAACTTTCTGAGGACCTTCCGGGGCCGTCGGGGAAGAGAACGAGGGCAAAACTCGGCGACTATTATGGCACTGGTCACGCGTGCTGGCAACAGCGTTTTTCAAGTTTTATCTGCTGAAATAACAGGGGTTTTAGGCAGGTGGATGGTAAACGTACTTCCTTTCCCGAGTTCAGACTCGACCGTTACCTCACCGCCGTGCAGAAGCGCGAGGTGCTTGACGATAGCGAGACCCAAACCAGTGCCGCCCAGCTCGCGGGAACGCGCCCGATCGACGCGGTAAAAACGCTCGAACAGACGTTCCAGATGCTGCGCCGGAATGCCGTCGCCATCGTCAGTCACGAGGATGCGGTCGCGTGTTCCCGGTTCATGGCTGATCGAGACCGTGCCGTTTTGAGGGCTGAACTTGATGCCGTTATCGATGAGGTTGGTGAGCATCTGTTCCAGCCGGCGAGAATCAGCCTGGACCATCACGCCGGGCGCGACATTATTTTCGAGCGTCACCCCGCGCGCCTCCGCCTGGGCCGCAAGTGAAGCGCACACGTCGTCAACGACCGCATGCAGCTCAACCGGCCTGGCTCGCAGTTGCACGTTGCCGCCTTCGATCGCCGTCAGCTCGAGAATGTCGTCGATGAGGCCGTGCATGCGTGAGGCGTTTTTACGAATGATGGAAAGAAAGCGCTGGCAGCTTTCCGGATCTTCCTTCGCGCCGGTTTCGAGTGTCTCGACAAACGCGAGGATCGACGTGAGCGGCGTGCGCAGCTCGTGCGAGACATTGGAGAGAAATTCCTGGCGCACGAGCTCGAGGCGTTCGGTGCGAGTGATGTCGAAAAAGACGCCGAGTGCACCCTCCGCGCCATTACCGTTGACGTTACCGATCGGCACGACGCGTAGATCGAACACCTGCCGGTCCGGTCCATGCGTTTCCACTTTTACGCCCGTGACTTCGTTGCCTTTCAGGCCATCGAGAAACGCGCTGTAGATCGCCGGATTGCGTGTCAGCTCAGTGAGACGTTGTGATTTGAGTCTAGTGGTGGAGGCGCTGAAGAGTTTGTGCGCGGCCGGGTTCGAGGCGACGACGCGCATGTCTTTGTCGACGACGAGGAGACCCTCGCGCATGCCGCTGAGTGTTGCTTCGAAGAGTGTGCCCACAGCCAGGAGTTCATCCGCCTTATTCCCCTCCCTTTGTTCTTGCGGTTGGTCGTTGTCGCGAGTCGAAAGAAACACCCAAACGCCCACGGCTAACAACAAGAAGACAAAAATTAGACGGACGTAAACGGACGAGATGACAAGAGAGAGAGCTGTGAGGACTATACACGATGAAATCAGGACTGTTTGCCGCCTGAACACAAGATCACCTGCAACCGACGAACCGATAACCCACTCCGACTACAGTCTCGATGCAATCGCCACACTTGTCGAGCTTCTGTCGCAGGCGGCGAATATGCACGTCGAGCGTGCGCGCATCGCCATAGTAACTGTAACCCCAGACACTATCCAGCAACTGTTGCCGCGTCACCACACGATCCGCGCTCCGCGCGAGGACTGACAACAATGTGAACTCTTTGTTCTTCAGTTTCACTTTCGCGCCGTCGCAGAGCACGCGGATGTCGTCGAAGTCGATCGTCAGATGATCGTCTTCGTAAGTTTTGCCCAGCGTTTCGTCGGCGCGCCGCATCACCGCGCGCACGCGAGCGAGCAGCTCACGCACCGAGAAAGGCTTCGTAATGTAGTCGTCGGCGCCGAGATCGAGACCCGTCACGCGATCTGATTCCGACGTCTTCGCCGTCAACATGATGATTGGCGTTCGACGCGTCGCGGGCTCGCGCCGCAGGCGGCGGCACAGCTCGATCCCGCTCATCCCGGGCAACATCAGGTCGAGAATAATCAGCCGTGGCGAATCCCGCTCGTTCAACGCCGCGGCGAGGCCGGCTTCTCCGGTCGGCGCGGTAACAGCCGGGAGCCCTTCGCGTTCGAAGTTGTACTTCAAACTCTCGGAGATGTCGGCGTCATCCTCGATGATCAGGATTGGGCGGGTCATGATTAGTTGCTGTGTTTGATAAACGCCGCTTCCGCCATGTAGACGGTCAGTTCGCAAATGTCGGTGACGTAATCGCCGATGCGCTCGAGGTGCTTGGCCACAAACAGCAGTCGCGCGTCGCGCGTCGCGGTCGCGGGTTCGGTCACCATCAACTCGATCAACCGATGAAACGTGTGATTGTAGAGATCGTTGATTTCAGTGTCGCTCTCGATGACCTGGCGCGCCGTAACCGCGTCGTTGGAAGTGAACGCATCGAGCGCCGCGCGCAACATCTTCAACGCGTGTTCTGCCATGCGGCTCAGGTCGAGCACTGATTTGAGCTCCGGCTCGTTGTTCAAATCGATAGCCGTGCGCGCGATGTTACAGGCGTGATCGGCGATGCGTTCGAGCACCGGAGCCATCTTTGCGACCGAGATGACAAAACGCAGGTCGCGCGCGGCCGGCTGGCGCAAGGCCATGATGTCGATGCATTGGCGATCGATCTCCACTTCCAGGTGGTCGACTTGATCGTCGTGATCGAGCACTTCGCGCGCGACTTCGCTGTCGCGTTCGGTAAGCGCGTACATCGCGCGTTCGAGAGCCTGCTCCGCTTCGCCGCCGAGCAGCAACACGCGGTCGCGCAACGAGCTCAATTCGTCGTCGAGATGACGATGTAGATCCATAGACTTGCTAATTATCCAAACCTTCCCGTGATGTAATCTTCAGTCAACTTTTCATTCGGCGCCGTGAACATCTTCTCAGTCGAATTGACTTCGATCAACTTGCCCAGCAGGAAGAACGCAGTCGTGTCGGAAACACGCGCTGCCTGTTGCATGTTGTGGGTGACGATCACGATCGTGTACTGCTTCTTCAAGTCGAAGATCAACTCTTCGATCTTTGACGTCGCGATGGGATCGAGCGCGGAGGCCGGTTCGTCCATCAACAGCACTTCCGGACGGATCGCGAGCGCGCGCGCGATGCACAGCCGCTGTTGTTGTCCGCCAGAAAGACTCAGCGCCGAGGTCTTGAGACGGTCTTTTACTTCGCTCCACAGCGCGGCGTCTTTCAGCGCCTGTTCCACGCGGCCGGCAAGTTCCGAGCTGCTGCTCGTCACGCGGTTGATTCGCAATCCGTAAGCGACGTTGTCAAAGATCGACTTCGGAAACGGATTCGACTTTTGAAACACCATTCCGACGCGCCGTCGCAACTCGACGACG
>Ga0105248_10002238_pt1 | contig 21395 bp, 19 predicted proteins | sample KBSS34metaG_FD_81524 | JGI IMG/M metagenome (GOLD analysis project Ga0105248, IMG submission 81524) | Switchgrass rhizosphere microbial communities from Kellogg Biological Station, Michigan, USA - KBS S3-4 metaG | ecosystem: Host-associated > Plants > Roots > Rhizosphere > Soil | place...
AAGCTGTGGCGCGACCTGAATGAACGCGCGTCCCACGTGCCCGCGCCGACTCTGCTCTACCAGGACCTGAGCCTCGCGCAGCGCGTATTGCGCGACATGACGACCGAGGAGACGTTGCGCGTGCTCGTAGACTCGCGTGAGACGTTCGGGAAGATGCAGGACTTCGCGCGCGAATACACGCCGGCGCTCTACGACCGCGTGACGCATTATGTCGGCGAGCGTCCGCTGTTCGATCTCCACGCCGTCGAAGACGAGATCGAAAAGGCGCTCGCGCGGCGCGTCGAGCTCAAATCGGGCGGCTACCTGATCATCGATCAGACCGAGGCAATGACGACGATCGACGTCAACACGGGCGGGTTCGTCGGTGGCCGGAGCTTCGACGACACGATCTTCAAGACGAACCTCGAGGCTGCGCAGGTGATCGCGCGCCAGCTGCGGATGCGCAATCTCGGCGGCATCATCATCATCGACTTCATCGACATGGAGAACGTCGACCACCGCACGGCAGTGCTCGCGGAGCTCGACAAGGCGCTCGAGAAGGATCGCACGCGTTTGACGGTCAACGGCTTCACGCAGCTCGGCCTCGTCGAAATGACGCGCAAGCGCACGCGCGAGTCGCTCGCGCACATCCTGTGCGAGACATGTCCGACGTGCGGAGGGCGCGGCGAGATGAAGACCGCGCAGACGATCTGCTACGACATCCTGAGGGAGATCCTGCGGGAGTCGAAGCAGTTCAACGCGCGGGAGTTCCGGATCCTCGCGTCGCAGTCGGTGATCGACATGTTCCTGGACGAGGAGTCGCAGGGACTCGCGCAGCTCGGCGATTTCATCGGCAAGCCGATCTCGCTGCAGGTCGAGACGCTGTATACGCAGGAGCAGTATGACGTGGTGCTGATATAGCGGGCCAAAGTTTCGGTCGCGGCGAGCGTCATGATTCGTTCGCGGCCGGTGGCTTCGTTGGAGAACCTCCAGCATGTGCCGCTCCCACGATACTTGGCCCGAAGAATGTGCGCCGAAAGCTCGGGACGGCCCGTCGCTTTCGACGTAGCAAGTGCAAAAGCGCGTCGCTCGAGTCTCGCTTCGCTCGCCGCTCGGTCACGCGCAGTTTGGGCGGCCGACAGCCGTAGTTAACGATTGAGCAGCGGTCAGCAGACCGGTCGCTTCACGTGAACCCGTCCCCACCGCCCGGCCCCAGGCCGCCCGGCTTCTGGCGCCGCCTATGGGCGCGCATCGAAGCGCTCGTCGAAGGTATCGCGCGCGTCTTCCGCCGGGAAATCGAGGCCGGCCGCTTCGAAAAGGGGCGCGCAGCGTCGTGGCGCGGCTTCCTGACGATCGCACCCATGGTCCCGCCTGAACGTGACTATCTCGTGTACGTCCCGCGCGGTTACAGCCGCTGGCGTCGCGCCCCGCTCTTCGTGCTGTGCCACGGTTGCCGCCAATCGCCGGAGGACCTCGTCGCCCTCGCCTCCGTCACGGCGCGCGCGGACCGCGAAGGCTGGCTCGTGCTGCTGCCGCGGCAAAGCGAGGCGGCGAACCGCTATCACTGCTGGAACTGGTTCGAACCGAGCACGCTGCGCGGAGCCGGCGAGGCCGCGATCGTTGCGGCGCAGATCATCGCCGTGCGTCGTCAATTCCGCGCGCGGCGCGAACGCGTCTGGGTCGCGGGCATGTCGGCCGGCGCGGCACTTGCCGCGGTGCTCGGCGTGCGGTACCCGCGGCTCGTGCGCGGCGTCGTCAGCCACTCGGGGCTCGCGTGCGGCGCGGCATCGAACGTCACCGCGGCACTCTCGGTGATGCGCCGCGGTCCCGACAACGACGTCGCCCGCGTCGCCGACGAGTCGCGCGCATCTGCACGCGATGCGGCGCTGCGCGTGCCCCTGCTCGTCATCCAGGGCGATCGAGACGACGTCGTTGCGCCCGTCAACGGCATCGCCCTCGTGGATCAGTACCTGCGTCTCAATGGCCATGCCGCGGGCGAAGCGGGCTATCGGCCGAATGGACCGCTGCCGGCGAGCGAGGCGTCGTCGCACGAGACCCCAACGGAACGTTACGCGATGCGGATCGATGACTGGCTCTGCGACGGCCGCGTGATCGTCAGGCATGTAAGCGTCGAAGGACTCGGACACGCCTGGAGCGGCGGTGACGGCAGCTTCGAGTTTGCCGACCCGCGGGGCCCCGACGCGCTCGATCTGTTCGAGCGCTTCGCGGAAAGCGCGGCCGCTTGAGATAATTGCGGCGTCACCAACCGAGCGCTCGAGGATCCGATGCCCGCTACCGCGATGAACCACTTCACGATCCTGACCGACGACGTGGCGAAAAACGTCGAATTCTATCGCGACCTGCTTGGACTCACCAACGGTCCACGGCCGCCGTTCGAGTTTCCCGGCGCATGGCTCTACGCGGGTGACGAGCCGATCCTGCATGTGATCGGCGGACGACCGAGCGAGGAGCTTCGTGCGGGCGTCATCGACCACATGGCGTTTTCGGCGAACGATCTGTCGGACACGCTCGCACTGCTCGCCTCCCGCAACATCCCGCACACGTGTCGCCGTCAGGCGGGATCGGGCGTGTGGCAGGTCTTTTTCTTCGACCCGAACGGCGCGCGCGTCGAACTCGATTTCGCCGCTTCGGAGCCCCAGCCCGCGCGTTGAAACCGACGCGATGACGTCGCATCACCAGCGTCCGCCCGAGGTCGTGGCGGATCATCTGATCGTCGCGTCGGCATCGCTCGCGCAGGGAATCGACTGGATCGAGGAAAAGCTCGGCGCGCGTCCGCGGATCGGCGGCAAGCACCCCACGATGGGCACGCACAACGCGCTGCTGCGTCTCGGCCCCCGCCTGTTTCTCGAGGTGCTGGCCGTGGATCCTGATGCGCCAACGCCGTTGCGGCCACGCTGGTTCGATCTGGACGAGGCACGCATGCGCGCCACGCTCGCGGAAGGGCCGGCGCTCATCCACTGGGTCGCCCGCACGACGGACATTGCAGCGGCCGTGACGCGATGCCCGGAGGATCTCGGCGCCGTTATTGCCGCGCAGCGTGGCGACCTGCGCTGGCGGATCACCGTTCCGGCCGACGGCCATCTTCCCGGACGCGGTCTCGTGCCGACGCTGATTGAATGGTCGGACGAACGTCACCCGACCGACTCGCTGCCCGATCTCGGACTCGAACTGGTCGCACTCGCCGGGGAGCATCCCGAGCCTTCGGGCGTTCGCGCCGCACTCGCAGCACTCGGACTCTCCGACACGTTGAAGGTGACTTACGAGCGCACGCCGCGGCTGGCGGCCATGGTGCGCACGCCACGCGGGGTACTCACGCTTTAAGCGGAGCGTCCCCACAACCCGGCGCGGGTTCGGGGAGTGCCGGAAGGGCGTTTGACGCGGTGCGCGCGCGGTCGGTTTCGCCGTCGGCACAGGCGGCGATCAGCGCGGCGGCAGCGCGCCATGGTCACGTGCAGCAGCGTGCTTCGGGAACAACCCCATCGCCGCTTCACTCTCAGTGACTGAGGCGTTGGAGCGCCCGATGAGAACGCGCACGAAATCCCGGATCGTTGGGGTACTGGGGGTGCTGGTCGCATTGATCGCGGCGTTCATCGCGCTCGCGTGGCGTTCCGCGATCGATCCCGTTCGGCCCCCGGGCTCGTTCGACCGGCAGCTCGTTGAGCGCGGCGCGCAACTGGAAGCGATCGGCGATTGCAACACGTGCCATACGGCGCCCGGCGGACGGTCCTATGCCGGCGGGCGCGGCATCAGGACGCCGTTCGGCACCGTCTACAGCACCAACATCACGCCCGATTACGCGACGGGCCTCGGAAGCTGGTCCGAGCAGGCGTTCGTCCGCGCGATGCGCGAAGGTGTCGACCGCGAGGGCCGCCACCTCTATCCGGTGTTTCCTTACGATCATTTCAATCTCGCGCGCGACGAGGATCTGCATGCGCTCTACGCATTCCTGATGACGCGCGATCCCGTGAGCGCCAGCGCGCCAGGCAATGACCTGATGTTTCCACTCGGATTTCGTCCACTGCTCGCCGGCTGGAAGCTTGTGTTCCTTCACAGGCGCCAATTCCAGGAGCAAGCATCGCAGAGTGCCGAGTGGAATCGCGGCGCATACCTTGCCGAGGGTATCGGTCATTGCGGCGCGTGTCATACGCCGCGCAATGCACTCGGTGCCGTGCGGCGGGACAAACCCTTCGCGGGAGGTCAAGCGGAAGGCTGGGACGCGCCGGCGCTCGACGCCTCGTCGACTGCGCCGCTGTCCTGGACGCGCGAACGGCTCATCGCTTACCTGCAGAACGTCGTCTTCCCGGGGCAAGGGATACCTGCGGGACCGATGCTGCCCGTCGCACACAACCTCGCCATTGTTCCCGATGCGGACGTGAAGGCGATCGCAACGTATATCGCGTCCGTGGCGGGCGCGCCTTTCGAAGCCCGTGAGCGCCGCGCGGCGGACGTGCTGGCACGGGTCAAGCGCGACGAGGAGAGCCCCCCATCGGCATCCCCGCCGGCGGCGCAGCCCCTCGATGGAGACGACCGCGATTCGGCGGCCGCGGGCGCACAGATCTATGCTGCGTCGTGCGCGCTGTGTCACGGGGCCGGCCGCGGCATCGGCTCCGGGAATGCGATGCATCTCGCGCAGAGCACGTCGATCTCCCTGCCCTCGCCGACGAATCTGATTCACATCATCGAGGACGGCGTGCGGCCGCGCCCGGGCGAGCGTGGACGATGGATGCCGGCGTTTCGCGGCTCCTTTACCGATGCGCAACTCGGCAACCTGCTCACTTATCTGCGCGGCGAATTCGGGCCAAGTGCCCCTTGGCACGACGTACAGCGCGACGTGCGCAAGGTTCGACACGAGGGCAATCACGAATAGAAACGTGCATTTCTCTCATCGGAGCTCTTCATGATCAGGCTGCAAGTCAACGGACAGGCGCGAGACGTGGACGTCGACGGCGCGACACCGCTTCTCTACGTGCTGCGCGATCACCTGCGATTGAACGGCCCGAAATTCGGCTGCGGTCTTGGACAGTGCGGCGCATGCACGGTGCTGCTGGGCCGGGAGCCGGTGTTTTCGTGCATCACGCCGGTTTCGGTCGTCGCAGGACGCGCGGTTCGGACGGTTGAGGGACTTGGCACGTCCGACAATCCGGGACCGATGCAGCGCGCGTTCATCGAGGAGCAAGCGGCGCAATGCGGCTATTGCATTGCGGGCATGATGATGCGCGCCCAGGGGCTGCTCGAGCAGAACCCGTCGCCCTCCTCGATGCAGGTGCGCCAGTACATGAGCGCCAATCTGTGTCGCTGCGGCACGCATATGCGGATCCTCCGTGCGATCGACCGTGCCGGCGCATTGATGCGCGAGACCGGTACGAAGGGGAAGACGACATGAGCGCAGTCGAGCAAGGCACCAGGCAGGCACGCGATGCGCAGCACGACGCGCTCGATTCCGGTCGGTTGCGCTCGCTGTCGCGGCGCGCATTCCTCGGCACCGGCGGCGCGCTCGTCGTCGCGTTCTCGCTCCTTGCGCGGGGGCAGGAAACGCTGGGACAAGGCACGAAGCAGGAGAAAGCGGAGCCGCAGAACCGCGGCGAGGTGCCGAAGAACGGTCCTCCGCTACCGGGCAGTCTCGAGCAGGATCCGATGCTCGATTCCTGGATCAGGATCGACGCGAACGGCGCGATCACCGTTTTCACGGGCAAGGCCGAGCTCGGACAAGGCGTCAAGACCGCATTGATTCAGATCGCGGCGGAAGAGCTGATCGTCGATCCTGCGCGCATCACCCTGATCACGGCAGACACCGGGCAAACGCCGAACGAGGGCTACACGGCGGGAAGCCAATCGATGCAGCACAGTGGTACGGCAATCCTGAACGCTGCGGCACAAGTGCGCGGGATCCTGATGTCGCTCGCCGCACAGCGCTTCAGCGCGCCCGTGAACGTCTTGACGGTGCAGAACGGCGTCGTGCAGGGACCGGCGGGCCGGACGGCGACTTACGCATCGCTCGTCGCAGGCGTCGATTTGCACGTTCGAGCATCTGCGCAATCACCCCTCACCGACCCGTCGAGCCGTCGCGTGATGGGAACGGCGATGCATCGCGTCGACATCCCGGGCAAGGTAACGGGCGGCGAGAGTTACGTGCAGGACATGCGGCTGCCCGGGATGGTGCATGCGCGCGTCGTTCGGCCGCCGAGCTACGGCGCGCGGTTGCAGGGCCTCGACGCACAATCCGTGGAAAGAATGCCCGGCGTCGTGAAGATCGTCCGTGACGGCAACTTTCTTGCCGTCGTCGCCGAGCAGGAATATCAGGCCATCTCGGCGGCGCGCGCGCTCGCGCGCGTTTCCAGGTGGCAGGAGCGCGCAACCCTTCCTGCGCCTGCCGATCTCCACGCATCGATGCAACGCCTGCCGAGCAAGGACAAGGTCATCCTCGGACAGACGTGGAACACGCTGGAAGGATCGGACGTCGTCCGCGCAACGTATCGCCGGCCGTATCAGATGCACGGGTCGATCGGCCCCTCGTGCGCAGTCGCACTCGCGAAGGATGAAGGAGTCACCGTCTGGACGCACTCACAGGGCGTGTACCCGCTGCGCGGTGCGATCGCCGAGCTCCTGCACCTTCCGCCCGATCGCGTGCGCTGCATCCACGTCGAAGGATCCGGCTGCTACGGACACAACGCCGCGGACGACGCCGGTGCCGACGCGGCGCTCATCGCGACCAGACTCCCCGGGCGCCCCGTGCGCGTCCAGTGGATGCGCGAGGACGAGCATGCGTGGGAGCCTTACGGGTCGGCGATGATCGCGAATGCGCAAGGACGGGTCGGCGCCGATGGACGGATCGCCGAGTGGCGCTATGAAGTCTGGAGTCATTCGCATTCGACTCGTCCGGGCCCCGCGGGCAATCTCGTTGCCGGATGGCACGTGGAAACGCCATTCGAGCAGCCGGAGCCGTCTCCGCTGCCGCTGCCCGCGGGCGGCGGGGATCGCAATGCACTGCCGACGTACAAGCTCGGCAACGCGAGCGTCCTCTATCACTTCGTGCCCTCCATGCCCGTGCGCGTATCGGCGCTGCGCGCCCTTGGCGGATACATGAACGTATTCTCGGTCGAGAGCTTCATGGACGAGCTCGCGCTCGTCGCGCACGTCGATCCGGTCGAGTTCCGGCTGCGGCACCTGGAAGATCGCCGCGCGATCGATGTCGTGCGCACGGCCGCCGAGAAATTCAACTGGTCCGGCTGGCAGCGCGCGCCGGGACGCGGACGCGGCTTCGCCTATGCGCGGTACAAGACGCTTGCCGCGTACGCCGCGATCGCAATGGACGTCGAAGTCGAGCGCGCGAGCGGCGATGTGCGTGTCCGCAACGTCGTCGTTGCGGTCGACAGCGGCGAGACGGTCAATCCCGACGGCATTCGCAACCAGATGGAAGGCGGCGTGCTGCAGTCCCTGAGCTGGACGCTGTTCGAGCAGGTGAGCTTCGACGATACACGGATCAGGAGCCGCGACTGGAGCACGTATCCGATCCTGCGCTTCCCGGACGTCCCGGAGCGCGTCGACGTGCATGTCATCAACCGCCTGGGCGCGCCGTTCCTCGGGACCGGCGAGGCGGCGCAGGGTCCGACCGCCGCTGCACTGGCGAATGCGATCGCCGACGCAACCGGCGTGCGTGTGCGCGACATTCCCCTGGATCGGGAGCGGTTGCGAGGCGCGCTCGGACTGCTCGCGCGCGCCGGGTGATGCAACAGCGACGGCGATGAGCGCCGGCGTTTCGATCGGGGCGAGCCATCGCCGCGCCGCGCGGGGCAAGGATAGACTGCGGAGGCGCGTGTCCTGTCGGAGAGGCGCTAGTAGATGAAGATCCAGTACGCGAGCGCCGCGATCAGCGCGTACTTGACGGTGCGAAAAACCGTGCGGTTGCGCCGCTTGAGCCGCGTCAGCACGTCGCTGCCGCGCCCGAGCAGTGCATAGACGCGGTTCGCGGCGCCGATCGGCTCGGCTTCGGTGTTCTGCGTCGCCCCTGCGCGGATGAAGGTCCGGCTCACGAGGCGATTCACCGCCTGCATCGCCCGCGTGCGCAGCGGCCGCTCGACGTCGCAGAACAGGATGATTCGCGTCTGATCCGTGGCGTTCTCCGCGGAATGGATGAACGTCTCGTCGAACAGCAGGTCCTCGCCGTCGCGCCAGGAATAGGGCTCGCCATCGACATAGATCCGGCACTTGTCCGAGTTGGGCGTCACGAGCCCGAGGTGATAGCGAAGCGATCCCGCAAACGGATCGCGATGTCGATTGAGCTTTCCGCCGGGCGGCAGCAGCGCGAACATCGCTGCGTTCACGGTGGGCAGCGATTCGACGAGCGCCACGGTTTTCGGACACGCCGCCTGCGCGGACGGCAGCGGCTCCCCGTACCACTTGACGTAGAAGCGTTTCCAGCCGTTCTTGAAAAAGGAGTTGAAGCCGAGGTCGTTGTGGCCGGTCGCTGCGCGAATATGCCCTTCGCCGAGGAGCGTCAGCGCTTCGTCGCGTATCGTCTGCCAGTTCGCGCGCAGCACGTCGAGCTCCGGCAACGTGCGCGGATCGAGGATCGGCTTCGGCGGCACCGCGGAGAACAGATACATCAGCGTGTTGTACGGCGCCATGATCGTCGAATGATCGGCGAGCTGCTTCGTGAGCTTGTGCCGCACGCGACCGCGGAGGTGGACGTAGAGCGCCGACGCCACGAAGACGTAGAGCACGATGAACTTCGGAGCGAGCAGCGTCTGGATCACGTTTGAGCGCCGCGCCTTCGACCGCGCGACAGCCCATTGTACGCCGCGGATTGCAGGCGGCAGGACACGGCGCGCGTCGCCGCATCACCGTGCGGCGAGAACGGTCAGCGCGCCGCGACGAACCCGGGAAGACCTACTTGGTCGTTGCTTCCGCGACGGCGAGCTGCGCGTAGACGAGTCGGCCGATCGCGAGCAATTGCGTGCGATCGAGCGTCCCCGACAGCGCGTAGCCGCACTGATCGTCGATCCAGTAATAGACGCCGACGCCGTCCTCGATCGCATAGCGGAACGCGGTCTCCTGCGCACCGGCGGGCTGCTTGCGCGCCTGCAGCGTCAGGCGATTCTTGGCGGCGTTCTCGTACATGAAGAGCGCCGTGGGCTGCTCGTTGCCGGCGACGAGCCTGCCACCGACGAGCGCATAGCCGGCGCTGTTCAAGTCGGGCGCGTGCACCGGGAAGCCGAGGCGCTTCGTGAGCCAGGTGACGAGGCGCTTCTCCTCCGTCGCCCACACTTCGACGGGACGATTCGCATCGGCTGCGTAAAGCGCGTGCGTGAGCGCCGCCTGCCGAGCGAACGTCGTAGGCGTGCCCGAGCGTTCGAGCACCGCATCGCGGGCATACCATCCGGAAACTGCCCCGACCACGAGCATCGCGGCCGATGCGACCATGGCGGTCAGCCAGGGGCGGGACTGCGCGCGCTTCGCCGGGGGGCGGGCAGCATCGACCAGCGATTGCGGAAGCGGCTCGTGCAGCACCGGATCGAGCGCGGATCGCAGCCACGCGTTCTGGCGCTGCAGCTCGAGCACCCGCGCAGCGAGCGCGGGATCGCGCGCGAGCGTCTGCTCGAAGGACGCGCGACGCTCGGCCGGCATCTGGCCATCGACCCAGGCGTTGAGGTCGTCGTCGGTGGTGGCGAGCCTGTCCATCGTCGATTCAGCGCACGATCTTGAGCGGCGGCACCGATTCAGCAGCGGTGTCGTTGACGGTGCGCCGAAGCTTTTCGCGCGCGCGGGACAAGCGCGACATCACCGTGCCGACGGGGATCGACAGCACAGCGGCGATCTCCTCGTAGCGCATCTCCTCCACCGCGGCGAGCATCAGTACCTCGCGCTGGTCGGGCGGCAGGCGCGAAAGCTCGCGCAGCACTTCGATCAGCTCGACGTGCGTCTGCTGAGGCGCCCGCACGGGAAGCTGCCAGGCCGCGCCCGACTCGCCGTCACCGTCCAATGAAACGTTCTGCGCCTCTCGCACCGCTGCCGCCCGCTGGTTGACGAAAACGTTGTGCATGATGGTGAACAGCCACGCGCGCAAATCCGTACCGGCGGCCCACAAACGTCGCTTCTCCCAGCCGCGCGCCAGCGTTTCCTGCACGAGATCGTCCGCGCGCGACGCATCACCGGTCAGCACGCGCGCGTAGCGACGCAGGCGCGGAATGGCGGCGAGCAGATCCGGATGCGGCAGCGGAGCGTCGGCGTTCATTGCGATTCGGCCCGCGAAGCGGGCAGGAGCGGCGGTCAGCAAGATGCCGTTCACCGCCGCCCCCCATGTTACGCCGGGTCGTTGCCGGAATGCGCGCTCGTTACTCCTTGGCCGTATGCCAGGCGTTGTTCGCGAAGCCGTCGCCGGTCTTGTCGCCCGGCTTCTGGTCCTTGGCCCACGTGTACAGCGGCTTGCCCTTGTACGCCCATTGCTTGCTGCCGTCGTCGCGTGTGACGACCGACCAGTCGCCGCTCGACGCGGCGCTCGCACCGGCCATCAGCGGGGGCCAGTTGGTGGCGCATGCACCATTGCAGACGCTCTTGCCCGCGGAGTCCTTGTCGAACGTGTAAAGCGTCATGCCCGCCGCATTCGTGAGCGTTCCGTCGGCCGCTTTCTTCGCCGGCATGTCCGTCATGCCCATGCCTCCCATCGACGAGCAAGCCGCGAGCGCGAGCGCGAAAACGAGCGAGCTTGTGTTTACGACAAGACGACGAACCATAGCGACTTTCTCCTCAGGCAGGTGGGAACAAGGGGTTGGCACCGCGTCAACAAGCGATGCTGCACGCTTATTCCAGCGTTCAAAGGAGGAAGAGGGTCGCGAGGCCGAGAAAGATGAAGAAGCCGCCCGAGTCGGTGACGGCGGTGATCATCACCGACGAGCCGACGGCCGGATCCCGGCCGAGCTTCGTCATCGTCATCGGGATGAGAACCCCCATCATCGCCGCGAGGATCAGGTTCAGCGTCATGGCGAACACCATTACAAGCCCGAGCGAAACCTGGCGGTAGAGCAGGACGGCGATCACTCCCATCACGCCGCCCCAGATGATGCCGTTCAGAAGCGCGACCGTGAGCTCCTTGCGAATCAGCTGTCGCGATTGCTCGCGCGTGACCTGGCCGAGCGCCATCGCGCGCACGATCATCGTGATCGTCTGGTTGCCCGAGTTGCCGCCGATCCCGGCGACGATCGGCATCAGCGCGGCGAGCGCAACGAGGCGCTGGATCGATCCTTCGAACACGCCGATCACGCGCGACGCGATGAAGGCGGTGACGAGGTTGATCGCAAGCCACGTCCAGCGGTTCTGGAACGACTTCCATACCGACGCGAAGACGTCTTCCTCCTCGCGCAATCCGGCCTGCGCAAGCATTTCCTCCTCGCCGTGCTGCCGGACGAAATCGAGCACCTCGTCGACGGTGACGCGACCAACCAGCTTGCCGTTGGTATCGACGACGGGCGCCGAGACGAGGTCGTAGCGCTCGAAGGCGCTCGCGGCGTTTTCGACTTTCTCGTGCTGGAGGAGCTTCACGACCGGCGGCTGCATGACGTCGGCGACGCGCGCCTCCGGTTCGCTGACGATCAGGCGGTTGAGCGGCAGGACGCCGAGCAGAATCTCGTCGCGATCGACGACGAACAGCTGATCCGTCTGCGACGGAAGCTCGTCGAAGCGGCGCAGGTAGCGGAGCACGACCTCGAGCGTGACGTCCGAGCGGACCTGCACGTCGTCGAAGTCCATCCATGCGCCGACCATGTCCTCGTCGAAGGACATCGCGGCACGAAGCTGCTCGCGCTCCTCGACCGGCAGGCTTTCCAACACATCGTCCATGACCTCCTGCGGCAGGTCATCGGCGATCGCCGCGATCTCGTCCGCGGGAAGCGCTTCCGTCGCGGCGACGAGCTCCTCGGTGTCCATCGTCGAGATGAGCGATTCGCGGACCGCGTCGGAGACCTCGACGAGGATCTCGCCGTCCCGGTCGGCCTTGACGAGATCCCACAGATAGAGGCGCTCATCGAGCGGAAGCGCCTCGAGGACGTACGCGATGTCGGCCGGATGCAGTCGCGCGAGCACGCGCTCGAGCTCGGCCTTGTTCTGGCGGGCAACGGCGCTCTGCGCGAGCTCGTCACGCGCCGCGGCGGGCGCATGCTCGAACTGCTCGTGGATCAGCCCTTCGACGAGGCGGTTCTTGCGCAGCAGTCCCGTGACTTCGGCGAGCGCGTCCTGCACGCGCTCGCGCGGCTCGGGGCGATCCGCCACCGGGGCGTTCTGGCTGTCGGACATGGGGACTGCGACAAGTGAATGGGGCTCAAAGATGCATTGTCGACATGCATTTCCCGAGCCCGATCGATTCTACGGCAACTCGGCAGCCGGCATCCGCGCGAGGATGATGTGGGTCTTGCGATTGAGTCCAGGCGCGGCCGGATTGCGCTCGTAGAACCGCGGATTCGGTGCCATGGCCGCAAGTCGCGCCGCCTGCTCCGGTGAAAGCCGGGCGGCCGACACCCCGAAATAGCGTTGCGCAGCCGCTTCGGCGCCGAAAATCCCGTTGCCCCATTCGATCACGTTCAGGTAGAGCTCGAAGATCCGGCGCTTGTCGAGCATCGCTTCGAGCATGAGCGTGATGATCGCTTCCTCGCCCTTGCGAATCCACGATCGTGAAGGCGAGAGGAAGAGATTCTTGGCGAGTTGCTGGGTGATCGTCGAGCCTCCGGCGACGATGCGCCCCCGCCTCTGGTTCTTCTCGAGCGCGAGCTCGATGCCGTCCCAGTCGAAGCCTTCGTGGTCGACGAACTTCGAATCCTCCGCGGCGATCATCGCGCGCTTCAAGGAGTTGGCGATGCGCGGGTACGGGACGAACTGGTAGCGAAGCTCGGCGTTGGCGTTCTTCGCGCGCAACTCGCGCAATCGATCGGCCATGAAAGCCGTCTGCTGCGGCGGGTGATCGCGCCACCAGTAGATCATCGCGCCGAAATAAAGGTGCAGCGCCACGACGGCAAGCGCCGCCATGCCGAGCACGATCCCGATGATCCGTGCGATCCGCTTCACGCCATTTCCGCGGCCTTCATCGCCTGCTTGTCCGATGATGAAGCGCGTGGACGCGTCCGGTCGGCCTTCCGGCAAGCTCGAGGGACTGTCGACCGGCGCTAATCGCTGTGCAGTTCGTCGCCCTTGGCGAACGTCCAGGTGCGCGTGATGTTCAGGATGTCGGTGTCGCGCCGGATGTCGTCGGGGAACGGCGCGTAGGGCCCCGCCATTTCGACGATCTTGACGGCCGCCGCATCGAGGATCCGCTGTCCGGACTTGCGCTTGACCTCGACGCTTTCGATGCTGCCGTCGGCGCGGATCGACACCGACAGGATCAGGCTGCCGTAGAGGCGGTTCTGGCGCGCGACCTCCGGGTAATTCATGTTGCCGACGCGCTCGACCTTCATCCGCCAGTCCTCGACGTAGCGCGCGAAGCGGTATTCCTTCGCCTGCGCGCCGATGAATTTACGACGCGGGATCTTCTGGTACGCGTCCATGTCGCGCGCGATCTGCGCCTCGAGACGGATCGCCTCGAGCGTGCGCTGCATCAGCTCGTTCGCCGTCGGTGAGTCCGTGCGCTCCGATTCCTCGAGCGGCTTCGGCTCGGGCGTCGGAATGGCGATCGGAGACGCGATCTGCGTCATCATCTCGCGCGTCGTGTTCTCCTGCACCTCCGTGCGGCGCGATGCGACCTGCACGTTCTGGCGCGGCGTTTCCCGCGGCGCGACCGGCAATGGCGTCTTGGCGCGCCGGTCCTTCTCGGTGTTGCCGCCGCCATCGAGGTTCGCCTGCGCGAGGATGTCCGCCTTCACCGGCTTCGAGTCCGACTTGGCGTTGACGAGCGCGACCTGCAGCGGAAGGCCATTGTCGGTCAGGCGCCCGGACCCGAGCGTGAAGTGCGTCACCATCGCAACGGCATGCAGACCGAGCGAGATCGCCACCGCTACGGCAAACGTCGATACGCGGCGCGGGGACGCGAGGGATTCGGGCGGGATGCGCGCAGGCGGCAACGCGCCGGCAAACGAGAGCCGCGCTTTGGGCAGCCCTATGGATGACGCGCGACGCTCGGGAGCCAGGACCTCGCGCTTTGCCTCTGCCGAAGATACCGCCGCGAGAAGTTCTCGCTTGCCCGGCGGTGAAGAAGCCGGCGCTGCGCGGACGGACGGCGCCGCGGGTCGAACCGCCCCTGCAGCACTCACTCGGCGCGGAGGCGCAGCGGCGACCGCGGTTTGTGCGCCGGCATCGGCCGACGCCGTCGATTCCCTACCGCCCGGGACGGCAGACAATCTCGGATGAGCGACGCGTCGTGACAAGCGCAGGCTGGGGCGGGGTTGGGGGTGCCGGGCATTGTAGCGCGCTCATGCCGTCGTCATAGCTTTTGGGCGCCGCCATCGATCAGGCGGCAGCGGCCGCGTAGCATACTTCCAACGGTTCGGTCCCGCCGGTCGGGTCCCCGGCGGCATTCGAAAGCGACGCCTGCCGTCCGGGATCGGTGCGCCGCGTTTCGATGCCCGTCCCACCCATCACTCAGCTCGACCCGCGTACCGGCATTCGAGGGTACTCTGCAGAAGGTCGATGCGGCCGACGGCGACCCGAACGGGCGCATCGGGTTCGCTTACTGGCATGTCCGGCAACCGCATGACGAGAGGCAGATCGGTGAACCGAACGAGGTTCTCGCGGATCACCCTGGCGCGGCACTCGGCGACCCCCTCCTGCAGCAGCCAGCGCAGGCACCAGTAACGCTCCATCCGGTCCTGGAATTCGGCGTATTGCGCGTAAGTCGCCTCGAAATCCCCCAGCACGGCGAACAGCTCGGCATCGTTGGCCGCATAGGGCGGGCGCGTGCCGTCGACGATGGCGATCAATTGGCGCTGATTGACGAGGTCGCTGTAGCGCCGCAGCGGCGAGCTCGCCCACAGGTAATGATCGAGACCGAGCCCCTGATGCTCGCCCGGTCGCGTGCTCATCTTGACCTTGCCGCCTGCCTGCACGCGATAAAGACCCGGAATGCCGGCCTCGGCGATGCGCCTGCCCCACACGTGGTTCACGTGGATCATCAGCTCGGAGACGAGTTTGTCGAGCGGGCTGCCGCGCGGCCGCGGCACGATCGCCACGCGGCCCCGTTCGCCCGCGCCTTCGCCGTTCCAATCGACGTGAAACGCGAAGTCCGTGCGGGCGATGTCGGTCTTGCCGCGCCGCGCGGCCATCCGTTCGGCGGTCTGCCACAGCACGCGCAATTCGCGACTCCACGGCGAATCATCGCCGGAAGCGTCGCTTGCGAACGCATCGGTCAGCGAGGCAAGCCGCAGGTTCGCGGCGATCGGCACACGCTCCAGCGCCGTGCGATGCGCGACGGCGTTTCCCTCGGCATCGGTCTCGACATACAGCGATAGCGCGGCCGGAGCCGCATGCTCGCGGAGCGTAAAGGCATCGACGACAGCATCCGGAAGCATCGTGAGCTTGTGCCCGGGCATGTACACCGTCGACAGCCGCTTGCGTGCGATCGCATCGAGCGGCGAGCCGCGCGGAATGGCGAGCGCCGGCGCCGCGATGTGGATGCCGATCTCGCGCCGCCCGCCGCCCAGATCGCGCACGGAGAATGCATCGTCGATCTCGGTCGTCGATGCATCGTCGATCGAAAATGCGGCGACGTCCGCGTGGGGCAGATCCGGTAACGCAGACATCGTCCCGAACGCGGGAAATGCGAGGCCGCCGGGAAACATCTCGACGACGAAACGATTGAAGTGGTAGTCGTGCGTCGAAGCGATCGCCCCGCATTCACGCAGCAGCTCGAGGGGTCCGATGTGCTCCGCTGCGCATGCCGCATCGAGTGCTTTCCACTCGGGCGCCTGCTTGTCGGGCCGATACAGCAGTATGTCGAGCTTCGCGCGAAGCGGCGCGGGAAGCGTTCGTGCGCGGAGCTCCGTTGTCCACTGCGCGATATCGCGCGCCTCGCGCTCCTTGCGCGCAACCGATGCAAGCGCAGCTTTCAGCGCCTCGGGCGGCGCCTTGCGGTAGCGACCGCGCCCCTTGCGGTAGAAGTACATCGGCGCACGCGACAGCGCGAGGGCGATGGCCGCGGATTCCGGCGGGCCCGGCGTGCCACCGTAGTATTCGCGTGCGAGCTCATCGAAGCCGAATTCGTCGTCGGCCGACACTTCCCACAGGAAATCGAGATCGATGTCGCCGACGATCTCCTGCGCCTTCGCCATCGTTTCCGCGGCGGAAGGGGCGGCAAAGCGCAGCAGCAGGTGCGCCGCCTTGATCTTCTGGCGCTTGCCCGAGATGGCTTCGACGTGCAGCGACGCGTCGTTATCGGCGAGGAGCGTTCCGGCCTTCACCTGGCCGTCGTCCTCGAACAGCACGTTCATGGGGTTGCGACACGGCGGGGAAGGGCGCCGATTGTACCTTGCGCGTGCGAACGCACATGCGACAATCACCCGGAACATCGAGGACGAACATGAAGCGAAGCACCGATCGGTTCCTGACGACGCACACGGGGAGCCTGCCCCGCCCCGACGATCTCGTGCGCATCATGTACGCGCGCGAAGAGGGCGTGCCCGTCGAACGCGATGCGCTCGAACGGCGCATCGCGCTCGCTGTCGAGGAAGTCGTGCGCAAACAGGCGGATGCCGGCATCGACGTCGTCAACGACGGCGAAATGAGCAAGCCGAGCTACGCGACGTACATCAAGGATCGGCTGGCAGGCTTCGGCGGCACCGGCAATACGTTCGTCTATCAGGATCTCGCGTCGTTTCCGCGCCTCGAAAAACGGGTATTCGGCGATCCCGGCCGCTCGCGTCGCAAGACCCCTGCATGCAATGCGGCGATTTCGGTACGCGACCCGGCCGCCGCCCGCACCGACGTTGCGCATCTGCGGGCCGCCCTCGCCCGCGTTGACGTGCAGGAGGGCTTCCTGACGGCGGCGTCGCCTGGCGTGGTGTCGCTGTTCTTCCGGGACGACTATTACGGCAGCGAAGAAACTTACCTGGCCGCGATCGCCGAGGCGATGCGCGACGAGTACGAGACGATCACCAACGCGGGATTCGTGCTGCAGATCGATTGCCCCGACCTCGGCATGGGTCGCCACATCCAGTACGCGAACTTGAGTCTCCCGGAATTTCGCAAAAAGGCCGAGCTGCACGTCGAGGCACTCAACCATGCGCTGCGCAACATCGCGCCGGACCGGCTGCGGATGCACCTGTGCTGGGGCAATTACGAAGGACCGCATCACTGCGACGTGCCGCTCGCCGACGTCATCGACATCGTGTTTCGCGCGAAGCCGATGGCGATCGCGCTCGAAGCCGCCAACCCGCGTCACGCGCACGAGTGGAAAGTGTTCGAGACGGTCAAGCTGCCCGAGGGAAAGCTGCTGATCCCCGGCGTGGTCGAATCGAAATCGAATTTCATCGAGCATCCGGACCTGATCGCGCAGCGAATCGGCCGGTACGCGGCGCTCGTCGGTCGCGAGAACGTCATGGCTGGCAGCGACTGCGGTTACGGCACGTGGGTGGGTCAGGCTGCCGTCGATCCCGACGTCGTGTGGGCGAAGCTCGCTGCGATGGCCGAGGGCGCGCGGATCGCGTCCCGCGAGTTCTTCGTCAAATGAAGGGCGGGCTTTGATGGATTATCGTCATCTCGGCAACAGCGGCCTCCAGGTGTCGGTGCTGTGTCTCGGCACGATGATGTTCGGCGATCGCACCGATGCGCGCGAGTCGAACGAAATCGTCGCGGACGCGCACGACCACGGCGTCAATTTCGTCGACACCGCGGACGTCTACGCGGGCGGGGCGTCCGAGACGATCACCGGTGCCGCGATCCGCGAGCACCGTTCGCGGTGGATCGTTGCGACGAAAGTCGGCAACTCCATGCCGGGCGCCGGCAACGAGCGCCCGCACACCGGCGGACTCTCACGGCGCTGGATCATGCAGGCGTGCGACGCGAGCCTCGCGCGGCTTCGCACCGACTGGATCGACATCTATTACCTGCACATCGACGACGCGAGCACGCCGCTTGCGGAAACCGTCGCGGCGATGGGCGCGTTGATCGACGCGGGCAAGATCCGCTATTTCGGGATTTCGAATTTTCGCGGCTGGCGCATCGCCGAGCTTGTGCATTGGTGCGATCGCTTGCGCGTAAACCGACCGGTTGTATGTCAGCCGTACTACAACCTGCTGAACCGGATGCCGGAAGTCGAGGTGCTGCCGGCCTGCGACTATTACGGGATCGGCGTTGCGTCGTATTCGCCCGTGGCGCGGGGCGTCCTCACCGGGAAATACGCGCCGGGCGTCGTGCCGGAGGACTCGCGCGCCGCTCGCAAGGACCGGCGGATCATGCAGACCGAATTCCGCGAAGAATCGTTCGCCATCGCGCAGACGCTGAAAGCGCATGCGGAGAAGGCGGGACGGACGCCGGTGCAATTCGCGCTCGCGTGGCTGTGGGCGAACCGTATCGTGACATCGATCATCGCCGGTCCGCGGACGCTCGCGCAGTGGCAGGACTACGTGAACGCACTCGGGGCATCATGGAAGAGCGACGACGAGGCACTCGTCGATTCGCTCGTGCGCCCGGGTCATCCTTCGACGCCGGGCTTCAGCGATCCGGCGTACCCGATCTTCGGCCGGCGACTTGCGTAAGTCACGCGCCAGGTCGTTCGAGTAACGCGAGCAACCTTTCTCTCGCGCCGGCTCGCCGGATCAGCGCGTGTCGACGCGCAATCCTCAAGGCGTCGACGAAAGCGCCTTGATGATGTCGTCCGTGATGTCGACGGAGCGGCCGACGAACAGCGCATCCTGAAGTATCAGGTCGTAATTGCGTTCCTTCGCGTACGTCGTCAGCACGCGATCGAGGCGCTCCTTGAGCTTGTCGAGCTCCTGGAACTGGCGGTTCCGGAGGTCCTCGGCGAACACCTGCCGCTGGCGCTCGACCTCGCGCGTCCGGGCTTCGAGCGCCCGCTCGCGCGTCGCGCGCTCTTCGGCAGGCAGCGTCGCGCGCACCTTCTCGAGCTGCGCCGCGGCGTCGCGCACCTCCTGCTCCTTCTGGCCGAGTTCGGCATCGCGCGCCTTGAACTCCTGCTGGATGCGCTCGAGCGCCGCCTTGGCGGGCGCGGATTGCTGCAGGATCCGCTCGACGTGCAGCACGCCGATCCGATAGTCGTCGGCCCCCGCGGGCAGCGTCACCGCGCACGCGAAGGCGGCTGCCGCGACGAGCACGGCCAACGGGCAGCGCGAAGACGATCGCATGCCGCTTCGAACTCGATTTGCTCGATGCAGTTCCCGCTCCCCGTGCGCCGTGCGCAGCGACAACACCTGCACATTGAGCTCGCCGTCCGCCGTGTGCAAGACCCGTCCGGGTTCTTCAGGCGTTGCCGTCATTCGTTTGCGATGCCGTGCGGAACGTGGCACGCGGAGACATGCTGTGCCGCGGACTCGACATGACGCCGCTGGTCGTCGAAGAAGATGTCGGCGCCGAACGCCCGCAGGAACTCGCCCTTGTCGAGGCCGCCGAGGAAGAGCGCCTCGTCGATGCGGATGTTCCACGCGCGAAGCGTTCGGATCACCCTTTCGTGCGCCGGCGCGCTGCGTGCCGTGACGAGCGCGGTGCGAATCGGACTGTGATCCTCGGGAAAGTCGGCCTGGATTCGATGCAGTGCCGCGAGAAAGTCCTTGAAAGGTCCTCCGGAAAGCGGCGTCGCTGCCGCGTCCCGCTCGCTCTCGGCGAAGGCCGTAAGTCCGGCGGCTCGATAGATCCGTTCCGCCTCGTCCGAAAACAGCACGGCGTCACCGTCGAACGCGATCCGGAGCTCGTCGGTCTCGTTGCGAAACACGCTTGGAAAGATCGTCGCCGCTGCGTAGCCATCCTCGAGCGCGCGCCGCACATCGTCGGTATCGGCGGAAAGGAACAGGTGAGCGCCGAAGGCCGGCACATAGCGTGACGTCGGCTCTCCCTTCGTGAACGCCGCGCGCGTGATGTCGAGACCGTAATGCTTGATGGCATTGAAGACGCGCAACCCAGTGTCGGCGCTGTTCCGCGACAGCAGGATTACCTCGACGTACTGCTTCGACAGCTGATTGAGCCGCAGCAGCTTCGTGACGAGCGCAAATGCCGGTCCGGGCTCGAGCAGCTCGTCCTCGTGCTGGATCTGATAGCGATGATAGGAGTCGACGCCGAGCTCGGTGTAGACGCGGTGGCTCTCCGTCAGATCGAACAACGCCCGCGAACTGATCGCGACGACGAGCTTGCCGGCGAGCGTGGGAGCGGCCATGGGAGCGAATACTAGCGCGTCTCCCGGTGATCGAGGCTCCGCACACCGGCCGCAAGACGCGGGTACACGTCGATCGAGGCGCGGAGAACGGGGTGCAGAACGTGCGGGTCACGTCGATCGAGTCGCGGAGAACGGGGTGCAGGACGTGCGGCGATCCGGGCGCGTCGGACGTTATGCGCGACGAGCCGGGATCCAGGCGCGCGGAACGCCTGCACGACGTGCGGCGATCTAGGACCCGGGTGCGCAGAACACCGGACCTTCGAGCACCCATCCGTCGCGCTGCATTTGGTCGGCAAGCGCGCGGTCCACGACATAGCGGTGCCGCGAAGCGACGACCGTTTCGTTGGCCTTCCACAGTCGCAGCACCGTCGTGTCGCCCGAATCGCACGCTCCCTGAATGGGCAGCCGCGCCCGAAAAGTGACGCCTTCCTCGATCCAGTTCGGATTCGTGCGAACGATCACGCACTCGTACTCGTACGCGGTATAGAAATGCGAATTGGGACCCAACCCAGGCGTCCCGAAGAAGCGGCAGACGGGCAACGCGCCGTCCGGCGCATGGTCGGTCGGCCAGGCGCGAAACGACGCGCCGGTGCGCGACCAGTCCGGACCGAGCGCGCCGGCGTCCAGCAAGTCGATTTCGCGCGAATCGGAGGTGATGAAATACTGGCCGTCACGCGCGTTGTGGAATTCGATGACGTCGATCGTGTCCGGCACGGCCGCGGACGGCGCGCCGTGGCCGGTCAGCGTGAGGAACGCCAGCGCGGCGAGCTGCGGTGCGTCGACGACGAGCGTCGCCTGTCGCTGCCCGATGTCGCGCGGCGCAAAGAAGAGGGAAAGTGTGCATGTGGCACCCGGTGCGATCGCCCGGCCGATTCCGCAATCTCCCGCGCCCGACGTGCCCCGGAAATCGTAGGGATCGATCCCGTTCAGCACGAGCGCGCTCGGCACGAGCGGCGACGGTCCGGCGTTCTTCAGACGTACGACGAGCGCCGGCGTCTCGCGGCCGACGGTTTGCGTGCCGAAGTCCGCGATCGCGGGCATGAATTCAAGCGCAGCCGTACCCGCCTGCGCATCGATCGCGCGTCCGTAAAAGGTCAGGAGC
>Ga0105248_10002241_pt1 | contig 21387 bp, 9 predicted proteins | sample KBSS34metaG_FD_81524 | JGI IMG/M metagenome (GOLD analysis project Ga0105248, IMG submission 81524) | Switchgrass rhizosphere microbial communities from Kellogg Biological Station, Michigan, USA - KBS S3-4 metaG | ecosystem: Host-associated > Plants > Roots > Rhizosphere > Soil | place...
AGATGGGGATGGGGAAACTGGGGTCGTAGCGATAGAAGAGTTCGTTGCGAAAGAGGACGTTGGTAAGGGTGCTGGAGCCGGTCTGCCAGTCGAGCTTGAACTGCATGCCACGGTAGTAGAAGAGGGATTTGTCGGTGGGGTCGAGGGTGCTGCCGCCTCCGTACTCCGTGGGGCCGTAGAAGGCTTTGACGAATGTGCCGTCGAGGGTCCAGACGCTGACGCGCTTGGGCTGAAAGTCTTCTTCGGTGACCCAGAGGCGATTTTGGCTGTCAATGGCCAGTCCTCTGGGGTTGTTCATGTGCTGAAGATCGTAGGGTCCGGCTTTGGGCGCGCCGGGATGGCCGATGGCGCGGAGGAATTTGCCGGACGGAGAGAAGATTTTGACCTGGTGGGAGTTGCCGCGGTCGCTGATGTAGAGATTGCCGGCGGGGTCGGTGATGAGGGCGGTGGGATCTTCGAGGCCGTCGCCGATGAGAACGGTGGGCTGGGGTAGCTGCTGCGGATTTACCTGCTGGGGCAGGGTGTAACGAAGGAGGCGGTTGCCGGAGAGGACGAGGAGACGGCCCTGGGCGTCGAAGGCGAGGCCTTTGGGATTGTCCAACGGGGCGGTGCCGATGGCCTTCTGGGTGCGGAGGTCGGCGAAGAGGAGGAGGTTTCGTTTGAAGAGACTGACGACGGCGAGGTTATCGCGGACGGCGAGGCCGCCCATCTGGGTGAGCCAGACGGGGCGTTTGTAGGGGTTCTGGTCGACGCTGTCGGCGAGGTCGTAGTGGTAGTTGAGGGCCTGCTTGTCTCCGTGGGCGGTGATGGCGGTGATGCGGACGACGCCGATCTGGGTTTTGTCGGTTTTGCTGGTGTCTTCGTGCCAGGCTGCGCCGACGTAGAAGAGGGCATTGAGGTCGGCCTGTGGGCCGGTGTCGCGGGCGAGGTAGGGTGCGCCGGTCCATGCGCCGCCGATCCAGGCGCGGCCGCCCTGTTTGTTGCCGTCGAGATCGACCCAGGCGAGGGCGGAAAAGCCCTCGGTGACGTAGCTGCCGAGATAGACGAGGGGCTTGCCGCCGGGAGCGCGGTCGGCGGGGAGAAAGAGCGCGGCCTGGGGCGGGGTGTGGTTGGCGAGCCATGCGCCCTTGTTGTCTGCGGTCTCCCAGGCTGGATTGCCGTGGGTGTAGACGGCGAATTCATAGTGGAGATCGATCTGCTTATGGACGAGGCCGCGGACGGTGTAGTGACCGGGAGCGACGAAGTGGGTGGGGATGAGGTAGACGCCGTGGTTGGCGGCGTCGGGGTTGCGGCCGAGGTCGTCGGCGCCATCCCAGTAGACGGTTTGGGGGCCTGCTTCAAAATACGTGTCGGATATGAGGTTGCGAACGCGGTTGCCCTGGGGATCTTCTATGACGAGGGTGACGAAGCCGGGGCTGTCGAGGGTGAAGCGGACGGGGATCGGGGGGTGGGGCTGGTTGGGGTCTTGCTGCTGAGCGACCACGGCAGAGGCACGGAGGCCGGCGGAGGCGCGGGGGGCGGTCATCGCTGACGGTTGTGGGGCAGCGGAGGCGGATTTGTATTCTGCGGAGCCGAGCGGGGTGAGGGCGAGGAGTTCGCTAAGCCAGATGCGGTTGCCATTGCGGGTGGTGCCATTCAGGTGGGGGTGGATCTTTTCGTCGATGACGGAGGTGATGCGGAGGCGGATGGCGCGGGCCGAAATTGGAGTTTGGGTCGTTTTGCCGAAGTCGAGCCAGTCGATGGGCAGGGGGCGGAGGTACTGGTTGCGGAGCTGGACGGATTGGCCGAGAGGTTTCCATGCGGAGTCGGGGGCGCTCTGGGGGCTTTGGCTGTCGGAGCCGGTGAAGAGCTGGGCTTCGGCGGAGTTAAAGCCGGCCCAGAGGAAACCGAGGCCGCTCAGGGGGACGGGCTGAGGGAAGATGAGAATGAGCCACTCCGGGGTGGAGGCTGTGACGGGATGGCGGTAGTCGGGGCCGTTGTCCCAGCCGCGGCCGGTGTTGTCTTTCGCATCCGTCAGCAGGGGGGTTGCGGTGGGGTTGGCGCTGGCGACGATGGTGGCCTGGGGGGCGAGGTTGGCGAAGCGGGCGGAGAGCAGGTATACGCCGCCCAGGGTGCCGCTGTAGGTTTTGTCGGTCGCCTGGGAGTTGTGGGTGAAGCGAAGGGCGCGGGTGGTGGTGCCGGGGGGCAGCAGCCAGAGGCTATAGGTATTGCGGTCGGTGGGGTCAGTGGTGACTCCGATGGCGTTCTGGGCGGGGAGCCACTGGCTGTCGTCGGCGAGGGAGCCGGGGTATTTGGCTCCGGGGCGGAGGACGCTGAGCTGATCTCCGGCGCGGGTGAGGATGGTGCCGATGGGGATGGGGGGTGGTGAAGCCGACGCGGAGGTGGCGGATGCCGGGCTGATTCCCTGCCCCGTAGGCGAGGAAGTTGCCGGTGGTGGCGGCGGTCTGGGTCCAGAAGATCTGACGTACGGCGGCGGCGTTGGCGACCGGGTGTTCGGAGCCGTCGACGTACTCGGCTGAGGCGGAGTCGTCGATGAGATTGGCTGCGAGGGGCGTGCTAAACGGGCCGGATTGCGGAGGCGGGGGCTGGCGGTTGGCCTGCGCGCGGGCCGGGAGTGCAAGCGAAAGAGTCAGTGCTGCAAGAAGTAGACCGGTACGGAGGGGGAAGGTGGGGATCATGATTCCTCTTTGTGTTGAGGATAGGGGATGGAGGTTGCTGCCGTGTTGCAGGATTGGACGGTTGGGAGGTGGGTTGGGGCCGCAGGATCGTTGTTTTGGCGATTTGGATTTGAGTTTCCCAATATGCGGTGATTGGGGAGTTGAGGGGTTTTCGCGATATCCCAACAGGTAACACGGGCGGTTTGCGGGTGGTAGCGCGTGAGCCGTACAATCCGATGTACGCTGGGTTTGCTAGGCCCTCAGAGCCCGGCCGGACCGGCGCATAGGCGCGGATAACGCGCGGCAAGACCGACGGCATCTTCTCATCTTAATTTCGGAATGGTTTCGCAACGGCTGGTTTTTGGTTGCGCAATGGAGAGACTTATGGACACCAATGCTCGTAAGGCAAGCGCGAAGTACCCTGGAATTCGCATCACCGCGAACGGTAATCAACTGATCGCGTACCATACCGAAACTCGTATTGCCGATGCCGGCGTGTTCTATCCGATTACGCCTTCTACGGAAGGTGGCGAGCTCTTCCAGCAGGCCTATGCCGAGGGCAACCTTACAGTTTTTGGCCATAACACGATTGCCATCGAGACGGAAGGCGAGCATGCGGCGCAGGGCGGTGCGATTGCGCACTCGGTCTGCGGCAAGCGCGTGGTCAACTTTACTTCGGGTCAGGGTATTGTGTACGGCGTGGAGCAGTATTACCACGCGCCGGGCAAGTGTTCGACGATGGTGCTGGAGGTGGGCGCGCGCGCGCTGACCAAGCATGCTCTGAATGTGCATTGCGGACATGACGATATCTATGGCGCGCTGGATACTGGCTGGATCATGGTGTTTGGCAAGGACGCGCAGCAGGGCGCGGATCAAGCGCTGATTCTGCGCCGGGTGACGGAGCTGAGCCTGACGCCGGGCATGAATATCCAGGACGGCTTTTTGACTTCGCACCTGGAGCGGACTTTTTACAAGCATGAGTCGGAGCTGATTCGCGAGTACCTGGGAGCTCCTGAGGACATTATCGATACGCCGACGGAGTCGCAGAAGGTTCTGTTTGGGCCGAAGCGCCGCAGGGTGCCGGCGATGATCGATCTGGCGAATCCGCTGCTGCTGGGGCCGGTGCAGAACCAGGAACACTACATGCAGGGCATCGTGGCGCGGCGCAACAACTTCGTTGAGCCGATCCTGGAGATGCTGGAGAAGGCTTACGAGGACTTTGGCGCGCTGACGGGCCGCAAGTATGGGCTGCTCTCTGAGTACAAGTGCGAGGATGCGGAGACGGTGTTTGTTTCGCTGGGCTCGGCGGCGGAGAACATCGAGGCTGCGGTCGATTATCTGCGCGAGACGCGTGGTTCTTCTGTTGGCTCGATCCATGTGAACGTGATCCGGCCTTTCCCTGAGGCGGCGATTGTGAAGGCGCTGAAGGGCAAGAAGAATGTGATCATTCTGGAGCGCACGGATGAGGCGATGTCGGGCGATAATCCGCTGGGTCGCGATATCCGCACGGCGTTGAACAAGGCTGCGCAAGGCGCGCTGCTGTATGCCGGCAGTGCCGAGCCGGTGGCGATCAGCGCGGCTGAGATGCCGACGATTTTCTCTGGTACATACGGGTTGGGTTCGCGGGACTTCCGTCCGGAGCACATCATCGCGGCCTTTGAGTACGCGACGATGGGCACGGCGCGCAAGGATGGCAAGACGGCTGCCGATGGCGCTTCGTTTATCGTGCTGGGCATCGATCATCCGTATGAAGTGAGTTCGAAAGAGACGCCTTCCCTGCTGCCTGAGGGCGCGGTTGCGGTGCGCTTCCACTCGATTGGCGGATGGGGCGCGATCACGACGGGCAAGAACCTGGGCGCGATTCTGGGCGATCTGAACGACACGCTGTTTGAGCGCGATGGGCTGGTCGATGAGCTGGGCAATCCGAAGGAAGTGATTCACGTGAGCGCGAACCCGAAGTATGGTTCGGAGAAGAAGGGCGCACCGACGAGCTACTTTATGGTAGCGGCGAAGGATCGTATCCGCGTGAACTGCGATCTGCGGCATGTAAATGTGGTGTTGTGCTGCGATCCGAAGGCCTTTACGCATACCAATCCGCTGGACGGCATGGCACCGGGCGGATCGCTGGTGTGGGAGTCGGAAGAGACGGGCGAGCAGGCGTGGGAACGGCTGCCGCAGTGGGCTCGGAAGCAGATTGTGGACAACAAGATTCGCGTGTTCACTCTGCCGGGATTCAAGATTGCGCGCAATGCTACGGACCGGCCTGACCTGCAGCTTCGTATGCAGGGCAATGCGTTTCTGGGTGCGTTCTTTGCGGTTTCGCCGCTGCTGGATGAGTTCAAGATTTCGCAGGAGAAGTATCGCGAGGTTGTGTTCAAGCAGTATGTGAAGAAGTTTGGCAAGCTGGGCGACGCGGTTGTGCAGTCGAACATGGAGGTTATGACCAAGGGCTTTGAGATGGTCACCGAGATCAATATCGGTGAACTGACTGCGCCCGATCGTTCGAGCCTGCGTGGACCGGCGCTGCTGCCGATTCTCGAAGAGGTACCGGCGGGCGCGGGAGCGAGCTGCGGAACGGGCTGCCGTTCTCATGCTCTGCCTGCGGGTCAGGCAGAGCGTGCGCCGATCAACCTGCTGCAGACGTTTGACCAGGAGTTCCGTTCGAACTATGGATACGATCAGCCGGCGACTCCGCTGGCGGCGCTGGGCATGATTGCTGCCGCTACGGGCGATACGGCTTCGAAGTATGTAGCCCGGCGCGAGACTCCGCTGTACATTCCCGAGAACTGCACGCAGTGCATGGAGTGCATTGCGGCTTGCCCGGATACGGCGCTGCCGAATACTTCGCAGGAGCTGGAGACGGTGCTGCGCACTGCGGTGATGCGCTACGTGAGCGACTTTGGCGATCGTGCGCTGATGCTGTCGAAGGTGCCGGAGATCGACACTCGCGCCCGCGTGATGATGAACGAGGCGGTAGCGAAGAAGCTTTCGACGCCTATGCCGGAGATCCTGGCGACCATCGCGGCACAGATTGAGGGTGTTTCGGAGAAGGGCAAAGCGGAGTTTAACGGAATCCTGGCGAAGGTGCCGCTAGCTTATACGAAGGTGAATGCGATCTTCTCTTCGCCGGAGCGCAAGAAGCCGGGTTCGGGTGGCGTGTTCTCGATTTTTGTCTCGGATCTTTGCAAGGGTTGCGCGGCCTGCGTGACGGCTTGCGGCGATCACGATGCGCTGCGGATGGTGCAGGAAACGGAAGCAGTGAATGCGGAGCATGAGACGGGGACGGCGTTCCTGGATCTGCTGCCGGATACTTCGCAGAAGTTCCTTGGTCTGTTCAATGCGGCGAATCCTGCGGAGTCGAAGACGGCTACGCTGCGCAATCTGCTGATGGTGCGTTCGAACTACGATGCGCTGGTCTCGGGCGACGGCGCCTGTGCCGGTTGCGGTGAGAAGAGCGTGCTGAGAGCGATTGCGGCGGTAACCGAGGCTTACATGCGGCCGGTGTATCACACCAAGAGCGCGCGGTTGCTGGAGAAGGCCGGGCAGCTTGAGTCGGTGGGTGTGGCGCGGCTCGATGCATTGGCAGAGCGCAATCCTGAAGAGTACGCGCTGCTGAAGCAGCTGACTTCGCATTTGATTCTTGGCCTGGGCGGCGAGAATACGGAAGATACGAAGGCACGCATTGCCGGATATGAAGCGGCAAATGGGCCGATCAGCAATGCTCAGATTATCGAAGCGCTGGCGGCGATTCTGCTGACGGAAGCATTCAATCACAAGAGCCTGCAGCCGGTGGATGGACGCCTGGCGAATGGCATGAGCGTGATGGCGATGGCGGCGCACACGGGCTGCAACACGGTGTATGGCTCGACGGCACCGAATAATCCGCATCCGTATCCGTGGATGAATTCGCTGTTCCAGGATGGCGTGACGGTGGGCTGGCTGATGGGCGAGAGCTTTATCGTGGATCACGCGCGGCGCTCGGTCATTCCTGAGCGGTTGACGGATGCGATCCTGACTCGCGATGAGAAGGTGATGACGCCTCGTGAGTACTACGAATTCACGCACTTTACCGATGCGACGATGACCGATCTGGAGATCATTGAGCTGCCCAAGGTCTGGGTGGTAGGTGGCGACGGTGGCATTGGCGATATCGGCTACCAGAACACGTCGAAGGTGATCCTGCAGAACCGGCCTAACGTGAAGGTGCTGATGCTGGATACGCAGGTGTATTCGAACACCGGCGGACAGAACTCGGACTCGACACCGATGCTGGGCGGCAACGATATGAACGTTTTCGGTGCTGCTACGCAGGGCAAGAACAACGAGAAGAAGACGGTTGCTGAGACCTTCCTGGCCGGGCATGGTTCGCCGTTTGTCGGGCAGATCTCGATGGCGAATGCGCCGAAGCTATATCGGGCGATTCTGGATGGTCTGGAGTATCGCGGGACGGCGTTCATTCAGAGCTTTACCACCTGCCAGCCGGAGCATGGCGTGGCGGACGATATGGCTCTGACGCAGGCGCAGAGGGTACGCGATTCACGCGGCGTGCCGGAGTTCATCTTCAATCCCCGGCTGGGCGAGACGTATCAGGAAGCACTGGACGTGAAGGGCAATCCCGCGCCGGATATGGACTGGTACTCGACGAAGAACAAGGAGACGGGCGAAGTGAGCCGCTACACGGTGGCCCACTGGTGCACGACGGAGGCACGGTTCCGCAATCACCTCAAGAAGGTGAAGAAGGATGCGCTGCCGAAGCTGATTACGCTGGACAACATGCTGGTGCGGATTACGCAGCAGGATGCGGTTTACCGGCGTTATCTGAATCCGGATCACCGGTCGTTCATTCCCGACTTTGGCGTGTACATCACGATTGCGCCGACGAAGGTTGGGGCGGAGCCGACGTACATGGCTCTGTCGCGGCAGCTCGTGCTCTTCTGCGTGGAGCGGCGCAAGGCGTGGCGCATGCTGCAGTCGAAGGCGGGCATCGTGAACAAGGAATACCAGGCGCAGAAGGCGATTCTGGCGGATGTGGATGCCGGGAAGCTGCCTGTGGATGAGCTGTTCAGCCGCGGTGAGGAACTGCTGCAGGAGCGGCTGGGGAACCTGGTGCCGGCGAAAGCCTAATCACTCAATTCAACACAACGCGATACCGAAGCAGAGCCGCCAACCTCATGGATTGGCGGCTCTGCTTCATTGTGGATGACCAGTGGTATGGGAATCAAAAAGACGATCTCTACCAATAAAACTTAACGTCATCTGCGAATTCCCCCGACTTGATCGCGTTCCGGAGGTCGTTTAGATTCGCTGCAGATCGAAAACCCGATCCTCCCCAGACGAAGTGAGCCGTATTATCTGGTTGAATATCAAGGACTATGATCGCGTATCTGAGTCCGATTCCTCCATGCGCGTAATGGACAAACCAGCGTTGCTTGTAGTGGCCAGCAATCACCAATCTTCGGCTCGGCAATCCAGGTTCCTCGATAACATCGGTCTCCTGGTATTTGTGACCTAGGTCAGCGAGTGCAAAGCGGTCTTCTTTTGTGAGAGTCGCAAACGTGTTCTTGACCGGTTCTGGCAATTCATCCGTTGATCTTACGAGTGCAAACTCGCCATCCAGCACATGCTGTCTTTCCGAGACAGGTAGTCGTGTGTACAACGGCCTAACTTCTTTGGCGGTCATAGATTTTGAAGCCACGCTCGCAATCGGCGTAAGCGCCTTCGATCTGTATTTTCCATAAATGTAGAGGCTCACGGTCGCAACAGTAATTGTTAGTAAAGTTATCCGGATACGAGTCGTCATAATTCTCCGTTTATTCTGACTGACGCCTGCGCTACGGCAAAGGTTCCCAGTTGCTCTTTAGCTTTTAGCTCAGCTTCCATGCTTCGCCCAAAAGGCCGCTGGAGTTACGATCGGATATTTCTCTGCCAGCGCCAGTAAATCCTTATCGCCGGTGATCAGGTAATCGGCTTGCGAGGCGCGCAGAGTTCCGAGGATTTGCTGATCCTTCGGATCACGCAGGTCGGGCTCAATCTTCGCATCCGGTACCACCATCTGTGCCAAACTCAGAAAGCCCTCCGCGATATCCCTGATTTCTTCCGGCGTCCGTCGATTGGCAGGCACCCTGGGCAGAACACGGACTACCTCATCCAGAATGTAATGGGAAAGCACAACCGCAAGGCTACCTGACAGCCAAGCATTCACGACTTGCCCCGGAACTCCCTTCGGATAGGCAAGCCCGGAGACGAGGACATTTGCATCGACGACGACACGGATATCCGCCACTATTTCTTCCCGCGCACTTCCCGGACCGCCGCCTCAATCATCGCCATTCCCTCTTCTTCCGGAATATCGCGGAAGTCTTCGGCGATCTTGCTTCTCACTTCGTCGAAGCGGTCGCGCATACGTCGAATGCGCTCGAATTGTTCGGCGTCGATCAAGGCTGCTACTGGCTTGCCGTCCTTGGTTACTACAACCGCATCCTTGCGATATTGCACCTGATTGAGCATTTCACCAAGATTTTGGCGGAATTTGACTGCGCTGACTTCCGTTACCATTGTCGGCCTCCCCGATCAATATGATCATGATGATCGATATGCAAAGAGTATTCCATAATCTGTGGACTGTCCAACGTATCCAGTCGAAGTGTGGCCTGCGAAAGGTTCTGTAGAATACTCGTATGGGAAGCAAAGACGCACCGAAGCGCGAAACAAAGAAGAAACCTCAACCAAAACCTAAACCAGCACCGGGACGTCCTCGCGAAGGCGCTTAGGCCGAGCCGGTTTGGACAACTGAAGGGCGGGATCGTGCCTCCGTGTGCCTTGCGCGGAGGTCTGGGGTGAGTATTCTCTCCCGAAGGAAAACTATCTCATGAGCACTCATCTGACTGCTGCGCCTCCTACGACGAATAAGCACCTGATCCGCTGGGTGGAGAAGATGGCGGATCTTTGCCAGCCGGACGATATTCACTGGATTGATGGCAGTCAGGCTGAGTATGACGCGCTATGCCAGAAGCTGGTGAAGGCTGGAACTTTTCTGAAGCTGAATGAGGAGCTCTGGCCGGGTTGCTATTATGCGCGGTCGGCTCCGAATGATGTGGCGAGGGTGGAGGACCGGACGTTTATCTGTTCGCTGTCGAAGGACAATGCCGGGCCGACGAATAACTGGGAAGATCCGTATGTGATGCGGAAGAAGCTCAAGGCACTTTTCCGCGGGTCGATGCGGGGGCGGACGATGTATGTGCTGCCCTACTCGATGGGACCGGTGGGGTCGCCGATGTCGCAGATCGGGGTGCAGCTTACGGATTCAGCCTACGCCGTTGTGAATATGCGGATCATGGCGCGGATCGGGACGCCGGTATTCCAGGAGATCGACAAGGATACGAAGCGCGTGGTGCCTTGCATGCACTCGGTGGGCGTGCCGCTGGGGCCAGGGCAGAAGGACGTTTCGTGGCCGTGCAATGACGAGAAGTACATTGTGCATTTTCCGGAGACGCGCGAGATCTGGAGCTATGGCTCGGGGTACGGCGGGAATGCGCTGCTGGGGAAGAAATGCTTTGCGCTGAGGATTGCTTCGAATATCGCCCGGGATGAGGGTTGGATGGCGGAGCACATGCTGATTCTGGGCGTGGAAAGCCCGAAGTGCGAGAAGACCTATGTTGCGGCGGCTTTCCCCTCGGCGTGCGGGAAGACGAATTTTGCCATGCTGATTCCGCCCAAGGGGTTTGATGGGTGGAAGGTGTGGACGGTCGGGGATGATATTGCGTGGATCAAGCCGGATGCTACGGGGAAGCTGCGGGCGATCAATCCTGAGGCTGGGTTCTTTGGGGTGGCTCCGGGGACGAGCGCGAGCACCAATCCCAATGCGATGGCGACGCTGAAGCGAAACACGATCTTCACCAACGTGGCGCTGACGCCTGAGGGCGGCGTGTGGTGGGAGGGGATGACGGATGAGCCGCCTGCGGAGTGCCTGGACTGGCGCGGTGAGCGGTGGACACCTCTGATTGGGAAGGTGACGGGGCGGCCTGCGGCACATCCGAATGGGCGTTTTACGGCTCCGGCGAGCCAGTGCCCGAGCATTGATGAGGCCTGGGAAGATCCGCATGGAGTGCCGATTTCGGCGATTATCTTTGGCGGGCGGCGGCCTTCAACGATGCCGCTGGTGTACCAGGCTTTCAACTGGTCGGCGGGCGTGTATATCGGGGCTACGATGGGCTCGGAGACTACGGCTGCCGCGGGTGGAGCTGTGGGCAAGGTACGGCGCGATCCGATGGCGATGCTGCCGTTTTGCGGGTATCACATGGGGGACTATTTCCGGCATTGGCTGCGGATGCAGCGGAACCTGACTTCAACGCCACGTATCTTTCACGTGAACTGGTTCCGCAAGGATAAGAACGGAGAGTTTCTATGGCCGGGGTATTCGGAGAATATGCGGGTGCTGAAGTGGATTGTGGACCGGGTCAGGGGACGGGCGCTGAGCAAGGAGACGCCGATCGGGTGGACTCCGCTATATGAGGATATCGAGTGGAAGGGGCTGGACTTCTCTCACGCGACGTTTGACGAGTTGCAGACGGTGGACAGGGCGCAGTGGAAGCAGGAGGTGATGGGGCATGAGGAGCTGTTTCTGGCCCTGCATGACCATCTGCCTGCGGAGATGATTTATGAGCGGGAGTTGTTGATTTGCCGGCTGTAGAGATGGATAGAGAACTAAGTTAGAACAACGACTCCCGAACTGTATCAATCCCGCCCTTGATGCACAGGACGCATCAAGGATGGGGCGCCCCCACATGGGCGGTGGACTGAGAAAAGACAAAAGCAGATCCTTTGCTTTGCTCAGGATGACAGTCCTTACATTTAGTAGATCAGCTTGAGACTGAACTGGATCTGGCGGCTGGTGCCTGCCGTTTTGCTGATAAAGCCGAAGCCGGAGCCGTTGATGGTGTTGGCGGGCAGCCCCATGTTGACGATGTTGAAGATGTTGAAGAACTCGGAGCGGAACTGGAGGTCGACCAGTTCTGCGCCGCTCTTTCTTGTTCCGAAGGATGTGTCTTTGATGAGCGAGAAGTCGAAGTTGTAGAAGGCGGGTCCGCGGAAAGTGTTGCGGCCGAGAGAGCCGAAGCGCCCGGAGTTTGGCCCGCTACCGCCGGCGACATTGACCGGAATCGAGAAGAAGGAGGCGTTGTCGTTGACCTCTTTGCCGTCGACAAGGACCTGGCCGAGGCCGAAGTAGTCTTCGCGAACTTTGCGAGCCGTGGAGAGTGTGGGCTTGGCGACCTGGTCGGGGCGGTCTGCGCCCTGGGAGCCTGCGCCTGTCTGCTGTACGCCGGAGTAGATGGTGAAGGGCGAGCCACTGCTGACGGAGGAGATGCTGAGCAGTTCCCAGCCTTGTGTGACTTTACGGCTTATGGGGTGAAGGAAACCGACCTGTTCGCCGTGGAGATCCTGGGCGAGCGAGAGGGTGAAGCCGTGCGTAGTGTCGAAGTTCGAGGGGCCTTTTTCGGGGTGGGTATCGTAGGGGTCCTGGGAGAAACCGGCGACGACGGCTCCTGTGGAGCCGGTGCCGCCGATGACTTCGCTGGTATCGTCGATGGATTTGCCCCAGGTATAGCTGGCCTGGATGCCGGGTCCGCCGTGGGGGACAGTGCCGGAGAGCGAGGTCTGGAGGGCATGATAGCTGGAGTGGGCGGTGTCGTCGATGACGTTTTCTACGCCGAGCCCGCCGATGACTGCTCCGTCAGCGTTGAACTCAGTGTCGGGTGCAAAGCCGGGGCTGGCGTAGGGGTAAGCATTGGGGAAGCTGATGCGAGGAAGGTGGTTGGAGGTGGTGCCGACGTAGCTGACGTCTGCGGTCAGGCCACCGAGGCGCTTCTCGAAGCCCGCGGTCCAGGTGTAGAGGTGGGCATTGGAGAAGTGGCGGTTGATGCCGCTGAGGTTGAGGGCGCTGATGACATCGGTGTTGAGAGACGCGGCGAGGTCTTTTTCGTAGCGGTCGATGTTGATGACGGTGTTGGAGGCTACGGATTTGGGGTGCGCAGTATCGATGAGCTTGCCGTCAGGAGTGTAGACACCGGGCAGGTCTGAGGGCTTGATGGTATAGCCGTATTTGACTGGGGCGTTCTGTGCGGCTACGAGACGCGGATAGATGGCGTAGGGTGTGGAGCCGGTGAGGAAGTTGTCCTGCCAGATGTTGGGCGGGATGATGGTGACGCCGCCGCCGGCATGGACCTGGAAGCCGGGGGTGGCCTGGAAGGTGGCCTGAACGCGGGGGGCGAAGCCTTTCCAGGTGGTCTTGTAGCCGGGCTGGGGATTGACGAGGTATTCCTGCTTGCCGTTGATGCGGAGGAAACCGCCGGTGCGCTTGGCACGCTCGGTGATGGGGGTGTAGAGCTCCCAGCGGAGGCCGTAATCGAGGGTGAAGCGGGGCGTGACCTTCCAGGTGTCCTGAGCGAAGAGAGTGTAGGACTCGCGGTTGATGGCGGCGGGGCCGGTGTGAGGTCCGTCGGAGACGCCGGGCGGGGCAAGGGCGACGGTGTAAGCAGCGGGGCTGCCGGAGAGGAATCCGCTAAGGGTGTCGGGGAGCAGGTCGCCGCGCTTTACGTCGTGCAGGCCGTCGGCGGAGGGGATGTTTTCTGAGGCGTATGCGGAGCCGCCGCCGAAGTCGTATTCGCCATTGGGGCTGGTACCGAAGTAAGTGGTGTCGCGGTTGACGCGGGCCTCAAAGCCAACCTTGACGAGATGGCTGGACTTGGTCCAGGTGACCAGTTCGCGGGCGTGGAAGAGGTTGCCGTAGGCCTGCATGACGGAGCCGGCAGCAGAGTTGAAGGCCTCGTAGAGGGCGTCGTTGAATTTGACGGCGGGGTCGGTACGGTTGGGGGTGGGGAAGCCGGGGGTGCTGCGGGTGATGCTGAGCAGCGATTCAAAGATGAGCTTTGGCGATGAGGTGTGGGTCCAGACGCCGAGGACGTTGCGCTGGCGGTCCTTATAGGTGACGCCGAAGGTAGGGTCGATGGCCGTCTGATCGGGGTTGGTGGTGGGACCGGTCAGATCGTTGAAGTTGAAGCGGGCGAGGAACTGATCTTTGGAGGTGATGGCGTGGTCGAGGCGGATGGAGAATTGGTTGGCGCGAGTGTCGACCTTGGATGAGGTGGCGTAGGTGTGAGCGCCGAAGGCTCCGGTGGGGAGATTGGGGAGCGGATAGCGGGCGAGGACGGCGGCAATGTTGGGATCGACGGGGACGTTGAGGATGTAGTTCTGGGTGGTGCCATCGGGCTGCTTGATCGAGACGTGGTCGACGCCTGTGCGCTCTTCTGCAGTGGGTACAGGGAAGACCTGGGTGGTGCCGAGGACCTGGCGGAAGCCCTGATACTGGCCGAAGTAGAAGGTCTTCCCTGCCCCGTTGTAGATATGTGGGATGAGGATGGGCCCGCCATTGGTGAAGCCGAACTCATTACGGCGGAAGGGCGGGATGCGGCCCGGGGTGAGAGGCGTTTCGTGGTCGAAGTAGTTGCGGGCATCGAGGGCCGAGTTGCGGATGAATTCGAAGAAGGAGCCGTGGAAGCCGCTGCTGCCGGAGCGGGTTTTGATGTTAGTAAACCCGGCGGCTCCGCGGCCGATTTCGGCGGGCATCCAGCCGGAGGCAGAGTCGATGCCTTCGACTGCGTCTACGTTGAAATTGGAGAAGGTCGCGCCGCCCATTTCGGGGTCACTGATGTCGGCACCGTCCATTGCAAAGGTGGCTTCAACACCGCGTTGGCCGTTGATGGCGAACTGGGCGGTGAAGTTGGTGGCTCCGTTGGCGTCGGTGGAGGTGCCGGCGGCGAGGAGCAGGAGCTGGCTGAAGTCGCGCTTGTTGAGCGGCAGGCTGCTGACGGCGGTACTGGAGAGCTGTTCGCCGCCGGAGGTGGCCTCGGCCTTGGTGGTGGGATCGGTCGCGAGCAGGGTCAGAGGGCGGAAGACGAGCGTGAGAGCGGGGTCACCTAGGGTGAGGGTTTGACCGGGGCCGCCGCTGGGGAGGTTGACGGAGGAGCTGAGGGTCTTACCGTCCACGCTGACGGTGACTTGATACGTGCCGCCGGGGAAAGCGGGAAACTGGAAGCTACCGTCGGGGCCGGTGGTAGCAGAGCGGTCGGTTGATCCGGCAAGCAGGTGGACGATGGCACCGGATACGGGTGCTCCGGCGGCGGTGTGAAGGCTGCCATTCTGGGGGAACAGTGCGGTTGCCGGAACTGTGGCGGACTGCTGCGCGTAGACGGCAGTAGAGGCCAGGGGCAGTGCTGTCGCAAGCACAGAGCAGACGAGAAGCGGGAGAGTCCTGGAGCAGGAGCGGACGGAAAAATCCTTCAATGAAGGTAGGGATAGAGCTTTCACTTAGGCTTGCCTTTCGTGCTGGCGATGATTTGACTGGACGCTGGTGGGTTCGCCGAGGGCGAAGCGCAAAGTTGCTCCATCTTAAATGAGCGATGAAACGGTTTGGAAGAGTCGAGTTTTGAAACGGTTGCAATGTGGGAACACAGGAATTGGGAACAGGCGCAAGATTAAGATGAGATACGGGGGTGACGGGGATGGCTACGACTTGGAATTCAGTGGGCGCGGGGCGCCTCGAAACAACGCGGCAGGCTGAGGCTGCGGGTTCGATTCCTTGGTATTTGTGGTGCGTGGTGCTGGCGGTGACTTCGGTCTCGGTAGGGGCGCATTGGGATGTTTCGTGGCACCGGTCGATCGGGCGGGACACCTTTTGGACTCCGGCGCATATGGCGATTTATGCCTGTGGGGTGCTGGCAGCTATCGCCTGCGGATACCTGGTGCTGTATACGACGTTTCGGCGGCCGGCGGCTCTGATGGCGGCTTCGGTGGAGGTATTTGGATTTCACGCGCCGCTGGGAGCATTTATCGCTTCGTGGGGCGGGATCGCGATGCTGACTTCGGCGCCCTTTGATAACTGGTGGCACAACGCCTATGGGCTGGATGTAAAGATCATCAGCCCTCCTCATACTCTGCTGATGCTTGGGGTATTGGCGGTTTCTGTGGGGACGCTGGTGCTGCTGCTGGGCGCGATGAACCGGGCGATTGCGGCGGGAAATGAAGAGACAGCGCTACATCTGCAGTGGATGCTGCTGTATGTGGGCGGGTTGATGGTGGTCTTCCAGATGTTTTTCCGTATGGAGTACACCTGGGATGTTTACCTGCACAACGCGGTTCCTTATAAGTGGATGGCGGCGGGGATGCCGACGCTGTTTGCGGTGCTTTGGCAGACTTCGCGAAGCAGGTGGGCGGCGACCTGGTCGGCGGCGATTTACACAGTGTTTTTGGAGGGAGCGGTGCTGATATTGCCGCTGTTTCCGGCAGAGCCCAAGCTGGGGCCGGTTTTTCAGCAGGTCACGCAGATGATTCCGCCGAAGTTTCCGATTCTGCTGATTGTGCCGGCAATTTTGCTGGATCTGCTGTGGCAGCGGACGGAGCGATGGAAGCCGTGGTTGGTGGCGCTGGTGACGGGGCCGGTGTTTGTGCTGCCGCTGGTGGCGGCGGAGTGGCCGTTTGCGAGCTTTCTGATGACGCCTGCGGCGGCGAACCGGTTCTTTGGGACGGGATACTTTCAATACAATATGCCGTCGACTTCGTTTGACGTGTTGCGGCGGTTTGTGGAGCCGCAGCAGGGATTGGCGCTTGGATCGGGACTGGCGCTGGCGGTGGTGTTTGCCTCGGTGAGTACGTGGCTTGGAATCGCGCTGGGAAGGTGGATGCGTGGGATTCAGCGCTAGGTTTTGGATTGCGCTGATTGGGTGGTTGCTGCTGGCTCCGGCAGTGGGGATGGCGCATGTGGGCAGTCCGGACGTGTATGCGGAGGGTGAGGCTGGACCGTATCGGCTGCTGGTGACGGTGCGGCCTCCGCTGGTGATCCCGGGAGTGGCGGAGATTGAGGTCAGGGCGCTGGGTGGGCAGGTCTCGGGGATTTCGATTGCGCCGATTCCGCTGACGGGTGAGGCTTCGAAACATCCTCCTGTGGCCGATGCGATGAAGCAGTTGGCAAGCGATCGGCAATTCTTTACGGGTGGGCTATGGATCATGGCCAGCGGCTCGTGGCAGATCCGGTTTGCGGTGCAGGGTGCGGCTGGGGCTGGGGTGCTGTCGATTCCGGTGCCGGCAACGGCTTCTTCGACGCAGGGGATGCAGGCGGGGCTGGGCATATTGCTGGGAGCGCTGGGGCTGCTGCTGGTGGTAGGGGTGGTCGGGATTGTGGGCGCAGCGGCACGGGATGCGCAGTTGCCTGCGGGCGAAAGTGCTTCGGGGGTCGGACGCAAGCGGGCTTTGATTGCCATGTCGGGCGCGCTGGTGGTGATGGCGGGAGCTGTGTGGTTTGGCAATGCCTGGTGGACGGCCGAGGCTGAGAGCTACGGGCGCTATGTGTACAAGCCCCTGACGATGGCCGCCACGCTTGCGCCGGATCAGAATTTGAGGCTGAAGATCGAGGATCCGGGTTGGTTGAACTCACGCAAGATGGATGACTTTGTGCTGGATCACGACCACCTGATGCATCTCTACCTGCTGCGGCAGCCGGCGCTGGACGTGGTCTATCATCTGCACCCGGAGCAGATTGCGCCTGGGGAGTTTGAGCTGAAGATGCCCTCCGTTGAAGCGGGCCAGTACAAACTGTATGCGGATGTGGTGCACGCTACTGGCTTTCCGGAGACGCTGGTGGCGGGAATGATTTTGCCGGAGATTACGGGGCGTGGACTTGAGGGCGATGACGCGAAGGGGACCGCGCCGCCGCTGAGCTCACTGCGTGGGGTGAACGCGTGCCCGGTGAATCCGGTTGCTGGGGCTCGTTTCAAACTGCCGGATGGGTACACGATGGTTTGGGAAAATCCGGCGGTGGTGGCGGCGAAGACTCCGCAGGTGTTTGAGTTTGGACTGCTGGATGCCGCGGGCAAGCCCTCCGCGGATACGGCGCTCTACATGGGGATGCTGGGGCATGCGGCGTTTGTGAAGGAGGATGGCAGCGTCTTTGCGCATGTGCATCCTTCGGGGACGGTTTCTATGGCGGCGCTGATGATGGCGGCGGCTCAGAATCCCGTGAGCAGGAAGCCGGATGCGATGGCTTCGATGTCGGGAATGGATCATGCGGCTCACGGGCAGGGATTGCCCAATTCAGTTGGGTTTCCTTATGGATTTCCGACGCCGGGGGCGTACCGAATCTTTGTGCAGATGAAGCATGGGGCGACGGTGGAGACCGCCGCGTTTGATGCCTGTGCGCGATAGGTTTGGCAAATTGAGGATTACCAAGGGCTGTCTGCGAAAAACTCGTATGCGGTGGTATTCTCGGCTGGTGCCCCGTCGCCTTGCCATCGAGGCTTTGTTCCTGGTTTTTGCCGCAGCGGCAACAGGCCAGCAGCCTGCAGGAAAGCCTGCGCCAGCTCCCGTATCTCAAGCACCTACTACGCAAATTGCTCCGGCACAGACAGCCGCGCGAACTCTGGTGCTGCAGGGGATTGGCAAAGGCGCGATGGCGGTGGATGGGTCGTGGCAGTTCAAGACCGGGGATGACCCGCGATGGGCTGACCCAAACTTCGATGACTCCAGTTGGGAGACAATCGAGACCGATGCCCCTTGGGGGATGCAGGAGCACCCGTCGTATGCGGGGTTTGCGTGGTACAGGCGGCATGTGGATGTGTTGCCGACGGCAGGCGCGACGCACGATTACCGCATCCTGATTCCTCATGCTGAAGATGCGTATGAGGTGTACTGGAATGGCAAGCTGGCGGGGCGGTTTGGTCATCCTCCGCCTCATCCGAGCTGGTTTTATAGTGAGTTTCCCAAGTCGTTTCCGCTGACAGGTTCGGGAGTTGGCGTGCTGGCCATCCGGGTGTGGAAGGCTCCGCTTGAGGCCTTTTCTGCGGCTGAGTCGGGAGGAATCTACACTCCGCCGCTGATTGGGGACGCTGAGACGATATCCCTACAGGAGTCGTCGGTTTACTGGACGTACGTGCGTGCGGACCTCTTCGATTATTCGCTGGTGCTGCTGCGGGCGTTTGTGACGCTGCTCTGCGTGGTGCTCTGGAGTCGCAACCGGCGGGAGCAACTGTTTATCTGGGTCGGTGTGTTGACGGCGACGCCGGTGGCGCTCGAAATACTGTCGCGGCTGTTTCTGATTCCCTTTTCGTATGCGGTGGCCCGCTGCCTGAATCAGCCGCTCTATGTGCTGTACCACGTGTCGCTGTGGTTTCTGCTGGTGTGGCTGCTGCGCCTGAATGAGAGCCCCCGGGTACTCTGGCTTACGCGGGTACTGGCACTGGTGACACTGGCAGCCGGCACGGCGGACGGCTTGCTTGCGCTGTTCTGGGGCTCGGCAACGGTGTGGATGCAATGGGCCGACGGTTTGCTGACAGCGTTCATCCTGGTGATGGAGGTCTTTCCGTTTGTCCTGATTGCGATTGGGCTACGGAGGAAGCTGGACCCCTCGCGCTGGGTGGTGGCGCTTACGGCGCTTGTGCTGCAGATGATCGATACAGTGGCGGCGATGAGCGCGCTGGGACAGCGGTTCACGCACTGGACGCTGTTTGCGGACCTGATCGACACTTCTCTGTTCAACATTCAGGGGGTGGATTTCCGGGCGGAGAAGGTGGTTTCGATGGCGTTGTTCGTGGCCATCATCTATGCCGTGTACCGGTATGCGATTGAGCAGCAGGCGCGGCAGAATGTGCTGGAGCGCGAGATGCAGAGCGCGAGGGAGATTCAGCAGGTGCTGATTCCGGAGACTCTGCCATCGCTGAAGGGATATGCGGTGACCAGCGCGTATCAGCCGGCGCAGGAGGTGGGCGGGGACTTCTTCCAGATACTGGCGTATCCCGATGGTTCCACGATTGTGGCGCTGGGCGATGTGAGCGGCAAGGGACTGAAGGCGGCGATGAACGTCTCGATGATTGTGGGCGTGTTGCGGGCGCTGAGCAATACGAGTGCCAATCCGGGGGAAATTCTGGAAGGCGTTAACCGCTGCCTGTGCGGAAGGATGCATGGGGGATTTACGACTGCACTGGTGCTTAAACTGGATGCCGACGGCATGGTCACATTTGCCAATGCCGGGCACCTGCCGCCTTTTCTGAACGAGAAAGAGATGGAGCTGGAGGGTTCGCTACCGCTGGGGCTGGTGAGCTTTGCGACTTATGGAGAGGTGGCCATTCAGCTTCATCCTGGGGATCATCTGAGCCTGTATACGGATGGACTGCTGGAGGCGCGGAACTCGACGGGCGAGCTGTTTGGGTTTGAGCGGATGCATGTGTTGCTCTCGGCGCGGCCAACGGCCCAACAGGCGACGGAGGCTGCAGTAGCTTTTGGGCAGGATGATGACATTACCGTGCTGACGCTGACGCGGCTGGCGGCGGGTGAGGAATCGACGACCTCGCTGGTGGCGCCATTCCTGGAGCCTGCAGGGGCTGCACGCTGAGGTTATTTTCAGGGAACTAGAGCCAAAGAAAAGGCTCCCGAGCGGATTGCACGAGAGCTTCAGATTGCTGACAAATCCTAGAACCTTTCCCTCGGGGGCTAAAGCCCATTCACTTCGTTGTCCTTGCGGCGCGGCTGAAGCCGCGCCCTTTCAAAACAGAGCCTTTATCAAGAATCTGAAAAGCTCCCGCGCGGATTGCGCGGGAGCTTTTGTTGTGAGCGGGTTATTGCTGATTCCGGCTCAATGGGCTGGGGCTGGAACCACCTTGAACAGGGTGGTCTGTGGAGGAGCTGCGGCGAAGTTGTTCTGTGCCGGGTAGGACACGACCACGGTGTGGGTGCCGAGAGCTGGCTGGGTAATGGTGAAGTGCGCGCCACCGCCGCTGAGGGGAGCGGTGATTGGCGATCCGTTGTCGTAGGTGTAGGTGACGTAGCCCTGGTTGCCGGCCTGGATGGGCAGGGTGAAGACCAGGCAGGAATAGTTGGCTCCATAGATCAGAGTTGCCGACTGGCAGGAGACAGGCGTCTTGACCGGTGTGGCCAAAACTGTGAACGGGACTGGAGCCGAGGAGGCCGACTGCCCGTTGTTGAAGTTCGCTCCGGGAAGATAGACGGCTGTGACCGAGTGAGATCCGGCGGGCACGTTGGAGAGGAAGAAGTAGGCGGCGGAGTAACCGTTGCCGATCGAGCCAATGGTCTGTGTTCCCAGTACGGTTTGCGAATCGAGTATGAGCTTGACTGTTCCCGTCGGGCGGTTTTTGCCGTCCTGCCCGGGGCCGATCTTGACGGTAACGGTGGGGCTAGCCGGGTAAGTGGTGGTGGCAGTGTTGAGGGTGACCTGAATCTGGTTGTTGTGGCTGGCAGCGACGACAGAGTACTGGTAGGTGACTGAACTTGTGTTGCCGGCGTTATCGGTAGCGTTCAGGACAATGGTCTTACCGCCGGGTGTGAGGGTGTTGAGGTTGACAACGTAGGTGCCGGGGTTAGGCCCGGGAGTACTGCCGGGGGTGGTGCAGCTCTTGATTCCTGAGAGAGCATCGGAGCAGGAGAAGCTCAGCGGAACGAAGTCACCCACCTGATAGATGCCGTTGGAGCTTCCGGGAGGGAAGGGTGCGGTGATTACCGGGGCAGTACGGTCGATGCCGAAGGGAACGGCGTAGAAGGCGGTGGACCAGGAACCGGTGCCATCCTGGTTGAACTTCAGCTCTTCGGTTCCGGCGCAATCCTGCGCGTAGTAGTGGAAGAGATACGTACCCTCGCCAAGGCCGCTGATCTGCTGCTGATCGGGGCTGTAGAG
>Ga0105248_10002242_pt1 | contig 21386 bp, 17 predicted proteins | sample KBSS34metaG_FD_81524 | JGI IMG/M metagenome (GOLD analysis project Ga0105248, IMG submission 81524) | Switchgrass rhizosphere microbial communities from Kellogg Biological Station, Michigan, USA - KBS S3-4 metaG | ecosystem: Host-associated > Plants > Roots > Rhizosphere > Soil | place...
CAGCTCGCCCGGCTGTCGGCCGAGCTCAGCGAGTCTGTGTAGAACCAGCGTGGAGGGTAGGCCAACGATGCGGATCCTGGACGTGCTGCTCGGAAGAACCCGGGCCGTCCTGCCAGACCTCGACCGGCTGTTCGCGCTGCCCGCCGCCGCCATCACCACATCGACGGAACAGACCGGTACGAGCGGCACACGGACGGCTTCGGCTACACATGGCTGGTCCGGCGGACCTCCGAGCAGGACCTGGCTGGCCTGGTCACCGATCTGCACGCGGCGAACGCCACGCTGCGGGACGCAGGCTTCGGCCCGGCGCTGCTGTGCACCGTCGTCGCCTTCACCGACGGCACCCGCAGGATGGGACTGATCTACCTGTACAAACGCGGCACCTGGTACCCGTTCGTCCCGGCCGGTGACCAGCGCCGGGACAACCCCGCCGAACTGGAGATACGGGAGGTTCTGGCAGGTGAGCTCCCCATCGAACCCGACCTGTCCCGCTGGTTTCCCATCTGGGGAGCACCCAACCTCGACGCCCCGAATGCCCCACCCGACACCCACAGCTGACCTCGTCCTTGCACGTGTGCCCCGCTCGGGTGAGCTTCATCTGGAGTACTGGCCAAGGCAGTACATCTTCTGCCAGCTGGCCCGTGGTTCGGCGGGCCGGTGGGCGGCCCGCCGAACCGAGGTCGGGTCGGTGTCAGGTGACGTAGGACAGGATGGTCATCATCCCGGCCGCGGCGTGGTAGGCGTTGTGGCAGTGGATCATCCACTGGCCGGGGTTGTCGGCGTCGAACTCGACCGTGACAGTGCCCATCGGCGGGACGAGCACGGTGTCCTTGCGGGCTCCGTTCGAGGTCGGCGCGAGCACGGCGAAGGTGTGCCCGTGCATGTGCATCGGGTGAGCCATCATGGTGGCGTTCTGGAACACCAGCCGGATCCGCTGGCCCTGGTGAACCCGCAGTTCGCGCGGGTGGTTGGCGGTCGGGTCGTGGGCGGAGTCGTCGAAGGACCTGCCGTTGATCGTCCATCGGTAGTCGGTCATGTCCCCGCCCAGGCGCAGTGTGATCACCTGGTCGGGCCTGCGGGCGGGTAGGACGTCGGCGGCGGTGGGGTGCAGGTCGGCGTAGGTCAGCAGACGGCCGTTCAGTTCCGCCGGTCGCTCGGCCGGGTTCGGTAGCGGGCCGCTGGCAGTGCGCAGGACTGCCATAGCCACGCCGTCCTTGCCCTCCGGGGCCGCTGTCAGCGGGAAGACGCCGGTTCCGGCGGTGATCTCCACGTCGTACCGTTCGCCCATCGCGACCAGCAGCGCGTCGACGTCCACGGGTCGCACCGGCCGTCCGTCGGCCGCGACGACCGTTAGCCGGTGGCCGCCGACCGCGAACCGGAAGACGGTGTCCGAGCCGGCATTGACCAGGCGGAGGCGGATCCGCTGCCCCGGCCGCGCCGACAGCACCTGGGGCTGTTCCGGCAGCCGGCCGTTGACCAGGTAGGCAGGGTAGGCGACGTCACCGGCGTCGGCTCCGAGCGGGCTCATCCCGCCGCCGCCCCTGTCCATGCCGCTCATGCCCATCCCGGACATGCCGCCCGGCCCTCCTGCCATGCCGGCCATGCCCCTGGCCTGCAGGTCTCCCAGGACCTGGTCAGGGGTACGGCCCAGGCCGTCGGTCCAGTCGTCGACCATGAGCACGGCGTCGGTGTCGTAGTCACGCGGCACCGCCGGGTCCTCGACCACGAGCGGCGCGTACAGACCGGTGTCGAGCTGGGTCCCGACGTGGCTGTGGAAGAAGTAGGTACCCGGGGTCGACGGCACGATGAAGTCGTAGGTGAACGACCTTCCGGGTGGGATCGCCGAGCCGGTGGCTCCCGGTGCGCCGTCCATGTCGTTACGCAGTTCCAGCCCATGCCAGTGCAGCGACGTCTGGACCGGAAGCTGGTTGCGCAGCGTCAGGCGAAGTCGGTCACCGACCTGGACCCGCAGGTGCGGGCCGGGCACGGTGCCGTCCAGCGTCCAGGTGGTCACCGTCTTGCCACCCAGGTCGATCGTTGCGGGGCGGGCGGTGATGGTCCTGGTCACGGTCCGGCCGCTGGTGGGACGTGCCCGTTCGGCGGCGAGCACGGCCGCCGACGAAGGCGCCACCAGCTGGCCGCCGTCGCCCCCGCGAGTCAGGCGCATGACGACTCCGGCAGTCACCGCGGCGACGGCGACCAGCGCGACAAGGAAGATGGCCAGCAGCCGGCGGCGTCCTGGCGCACCGGGGACAGCCCTCGATGGGGCTGACGGATGGGAGGACATGCAGGTTCTCCAGACGAGGAAACCCGGGCCTGACCGGAGTACGGACCGGTCCAGGCAGATGCCGGGTGAAGGATCAGGGCAGCGAAAGGCCGAGATCCGCTTCTACGTCCGCAGGACACACAGCCGCGCAAGCGCGGCGGACGGCTCTGGTGGCCGATCGGCGGCCCGGCCCGCGCGCATGCCAGGCGCCACCACGCCACCGGGCGGCCCCGCGAGCCTCCGCACGAACCGCCGCAGAAGCGGCACCACCAGCGACAGCGCGACCATCGTCAACACCGCCAGGCACATCACACCGCCGACATGGCCGGGCATCCCACCCGCGCCCGCCGTACCCGGCGCCACCGACGAGGCCATCACCGACACCGCCGGACCCGGCGCGAGGTTCCCGCCGGCTGGCCACGTCGCCGCGCCCGCCGTCGATGCCATCTCGTCAACCCAGGCGTGGTCTGGCATGGTCACGGCAGGCATGGCCCCGCTCGCCGTGGCCATGGCGGCATGTCCGGCCATCGCCGGAGCCAGGCCGGCGTGCATCACGATCAGGGCGCACAGCAACGCCGCAACCGCCAGGCCACGCGCGAGCGCGCCCATCGACGCCGACCAGCCGCCCCGGCCCGTCCCGTGCGCACGCATCAGCGGGCCCGCCCCTCGTGCATCAGCGGGCACAGCGTTGGCGGACGCCGCGCGCATCGTTTGCCGGGTCCCCCCTCGTTTGCCGGGTCCCCCCTCCATCCACCTCGATAGTAGATCCGGTTGCAGCCTTCGGGCGATCGCGACGAGGCTCCCGCACCGTGATGACTCACGGGACAGGCCCGGACGTGGTGTGTGATGTGGGCTCCGCCGAGCGTCCGGAACGGAGGCTGGGATACTGACCGCGTGGTGAGCCCGCGCCGTTATGACTCCAGCGCTCGGGTCCTCGCGTGGGTGCGGACCCTGCTGCTGGTCGGCGCGGTGCTCCTCGGCATCCTGCTGATGCACGGCGGCCTGTCCGTTGATCCGAGTCCTGCTCCCGCTGCCGCCGCGACCATGGCCCCACATCCAGCCGCGCGCCTTGCCACCGACATGACCGGGGTGGGGGACCGGTCGGCACCAGCCATGTCGGACACCGTGCCCACCGATCTCGGCCAGCTTGCCGCACCGCGGATCACGTCCCGGTTCGGGTGCGACGACGCGGGCTGCGGCGGCCATGGCGGGCAGATGTGCCTGGCCTACCTCCGCCAGGCCGGGCCGGTGCTGCTGGCAGGCCTGGTGCTGCTGGCAGGCCTGGTCGGCATCGTGTGCCGCAGTCATGCTGGCGAGGTTGCGTCGTCGCCTGGGCGGCGTGGGCTACCTGCGTGGTTGCATCCACCACGGCCCCCAGCTCTGTCGTCGCTCTGCGTGCTTCGCCTGTAGACCGACCCGTCCCTGTCCCGCACCGTGCTTCTGCGCCGCGCGGGCGGTTTGACGTGTCCTGCCTCCCCGCGAGGCCTACAGACCTCTTACCGAGGAAGAAGCCTGATGAAGCGACTGTTTGCGATCTTTGCCGCCGTGCTGGCGGCCGTGGCCCTGGCCGCCTGCGGCAGCAGCGGCGCGAAGGCCGACGGGGCCGGCCACAACGCCGCCGACGTGATGTTCGCCCAGAACATGATCACCCACCATCGGCAGGCGATCGCGATGGCCGGCCTCGCCGCGACCCGGGCCTCGTCGCCCAAGGTCAAGGAGCTGGCCAGCCGGATCGAGAAGGCCCAGGACCCGGAGATCACCACCATGACCGGCTGGCTCAACGCCTGGCACGAGCCGACCCCCGCACCCAGCGCCGCGCCCGGAATGGGTGGAATGAGCGGAATGCACCATGGCGGCGCCTCCACCATGCCCATGGCCAGCGGGACGCCGGGCGGCGGCATGAGCATGAGCGGCATGCCGATGGCGACCGCGACTCCGTCGACGACGAGCCACCCGCCGATGGCCGGGATGATGAGCGACGAGGACATGACGAAGCTGGCCGCCAGCTCCGGGCGTGACTTCGACCGGATGTTCCTGACCATGATGATCGCCCACCACCGGGGCGCGGTGACCATGGCGACCGCCGAGGAGCGCGACGGCCAGTACGGCCCCGCCAAGCAGCTCGCCACCCGCATCAGGACCAGCCAGACCGCCGAGATCACCGAGATGAACGGCCTGCTGACGACCATCTGACCTGTGGGCTGCCCGCTGCCCGGCCTGCCTGACCTCGGGCCGGGCGCCACCGGGTATGTCTGAACCGCTGCTCGCAGCCGACGGTGGGCGGCCCTGATCAGGGACCGCCCACCGTTGCGCTGGAGCGCGCAGCGGCGCGAGCTGACTCGCAGGCGCCTGCCAGCCATCACCGGTCACCACCCGTGTGGTCGGACGGTCGCTGACGCGCACACCTCCCATGACGAGGAACTACCCGGGCAGGGGTATCTAGCGGATCCCCCACCAGCGCATTGATATCTCATACCCCCCGGGGGTATAACGATGGAGACAGCTTCGCGCCTGGGGGTATCCATGAGCGGGACCGACATCGCCGTTCTCACCGTGTCCGCGCTGACCATCGCCGGGTTGGGCTGGTTTTTCTTTGCCCCCCGCAAGGGCCGCACCGCGCAGCTTGACCACAACGTGCAGAAGATCGCGGTGACGGTGCAGGGCGGTTACAGCCCTGACCTCATCCACGTCCGCCAAGGTGTCCCGTTGGAGATCGAGTTCGATCGGCGGGAGTCCGGTGAGTGCACCAACCGGGTCGTGTTCGCCGACCTCGGTGTCAGTGCCGGCCTGCCCGCCCACACCACGACGACGGTCCGCCTGTTCCCTGCCCGTGCCGGCACGTTCGGTTTCGCCTGCGGCATGAACATGATCCACGGAACGCTCGTCGTCGACCCTGCCGAACACCCGGTCGACGAAGGCCCCGGCGCGCCGGCGGCACCCACCGCTCCCACTCTCGAGGTGGGCGCGGCCGAGGCGGAGGCCGCCGACCTGGCCGAACGGCGGGCGGAGATCTCCGATCTGACCCGGCGGGTGACGGTCGGGGCGGTCCTCACCGCGCCAGTGCTGGTCGCGATGATGGCCCACGATCTGTTCCACGCCACCTGGGTGCCGGGCATCCTGCTCAACCACTGGCTGCAGCTGGCGCTGATCACACCGGTGATGTTCTACGCCGGCTGGCCCATCCACCGCATCGGCTGGCTCGCCCTGGCCCACCGCGCGGCGGAGATGAACTCCCTGATCACCCTCGGGACCACCGCCTCGTACGGGTACAGCCTGCTCGTCACACTCGCCCCGGGGCTGCTGCCCGCCGAGGTCCGGGACGTGTACTACGAGACCGTCGGCGTCATCATCACCCTGATCCTCTTCGGCCGGCTGCTGGAAGCCAGAGCGAAGGCCGGCACCGGCGAGGCCATCCGCGCGCTGCTGGGCCTGCAGGCACGCACCGCCCGCGTCGTCCGCGACGGCCTGGAATCGCAGGTCCCGGTCGAGGACGTCCTCGTCTGCGACGAGATCATCATCCGCCCCGGAGAAAAGGTGCCCGTCGACGCCACCGTGCTGTCCGGCAGCTCACCGGTCGACGAGTCAATGATCACCGGCGAGCCGATCCCGGTCACCAAGCACGAGGGCGACCTCGTCATCGGCGCCACCCTCAACACCACCGGCTCCCTGCTCGTGCGCGCCAGCAAGGTCGGCGCGGACACCATGCTCGCGCAGATCATCCGCATGGTGCAGCAGGCCCAGGCATCCAAGGCACCCATCCAGCGCCTCGCCGACGCGATCTCCGGCTACTTCGTCCCCGCGGTCATCGCCATCGCGATCACCACCTTCGCGATCTGGTTCGTCGCCGGCCCCTCGCCGGCATTCACCCTCGCGCTCGTAGCCGCCGTCGCCGTGCTGATCATCGCCTGCCCGTGTGCGCTCGGCCTCGCGACCCCGCTGTCCATCATGGTGGCGACCGGCAAGGGCGCCCAGGCCGGCATCCTCATCCGCTCCGCGCAGGCTCTGGAAACCGCGCACCGGCTGGACACCATCGTCCTGGACAAGACCGGCACCATCACCGCCGGGAAGCCCGCGCTTACCGACGTGCACACCCTGGGCGGCTTCGACGAGCCCACCCTGCTGGCCCTGGTGGCCGCGGCGGAGAAGGACAGCGAACACCCCCTCGCGACCGCGATCGTGGCCGCCGCGACCGAACGCGGCCTCCCGCCACTGCCGGTGGCCGGCTTCTCCTCGATAACCGGCAAGGGAGTACGCGCCACCGTCGACGGCCGGGAGGTGCTCGTCGGCACCGCCCGCCTCCTCACCGACGTCGAACTGGACGTGACGGCCGCCGCACAGATCGCCGCCCGGTTCGCCGAGGAGGGCAAGACGCCGATCCTCGCCGCGGTCGACGGCACACCGGCCGGAGTCCTCGCGGTCGCCGACACGATCAAACCCGACTCCGCAGCGGCCCTGGCCGCCTTGCACCGACTGAACCTGTCCACCGTGATGATCACTGGTGACAGCGGGCGCACCGCCGCCACGATCGCCGCCCAGGTCGGCATTCCCACCGTCCTCGCGGAGGTCCTGCCCGAGCACAAGGCCAGCGAGATCCAGCGACTGCAGGCCTCCGGCGCCCGAGTCGGCATGGTTGGCGACGGCATCAACGACGCCCCCGCCCTCGCCCAGGCCGACATCGGACTGGCGATCGGCACCGGCACCGACGTCGCGATCGAAGCCGCCGACATCACCCTCATCTCCGGCTCGCTGACCGGCGTCGCCACCGCGATCGGCCTGTCCCGGGCGACGATGCGCAACATCCGCCAGAACCTGTTCTTCGCCCTCGTCTACAACGCCGTCGGTATCCCCCTCGCCGCCGGGCTGCTCTACCCCCTCTTCGGCATCCGCCTCTCGCCCGTCATCGCCGCCGCCGCCATGGCCCTGTCCTCGCTGTCGGTCGTCACCAACGCCGGCCGGCTACGCCGTTGGCGACCCGCCCCACCACCGCACGACACACCGACCCCCACGGCGCCACAGGTACGCCTCACCACCACGACCCCGGCCGACAGCCAGACACCCGGCCCATCCAGCAGCGTCCACACCACGGTCGACCCGGTCTGCGGCATGACCATCTCCCCGGACACCGCCGCGACCAGCCGGAACGTCGACGGAACGACCTACCACTTCTGCTCGGCGCGCTGCGCGGCCAGCTTCGACGCCGACCCACACCGCTACACCACGCCAGCGACACAGAGGAAGTAGCACCCCGCGTCGTCATGCCTCTGTCCGGGCTGTGGAAGTCGGGCTGCGTCGGTGGGTGCGGGCGAGTGCGGCGAGGGTCGCGAGGGGTCGACGGTTCGGTAGGGCCGGTCAGAGAGATCGATGAGGTCCGAGGGTTGGGCCAGCCCAGCCAGGCGGCGGATCTCACCGATAGTAACCTTCCGAGTCGGATCGGCCACCTATTTTCCCAGGTCATGGCGGCGATCAGCTCGGCGTGCTCGCGGGGGGTGTGCAGGGCGTCTTATGTCGATGTCTTCGTTATGCCGACGTGCCGTGGTCGCTGCTGGTGAGGGCGGCGGCCACGGCCGTGAGGTCGGGATAATCGGGTGTTGATCGCCGTTCTCCTTCGTGCCCGGGGTGGGCGTGAAGGAAGGAGCAATCATGAGAGATCCGAGTCGGGTCCGGGTGACCGGACCGTTGGCGCCGTATGCGGAGGGATTCCGCGGTGAGCTGGCGCAGCTGGGCTACGGGCGGGATACGACGGCATTGCAGCTGTGGTTGATGGACGACCTGAGCCGGTGGCTGGAGGGCCGGGGCTTGGACGGCACTGGCTTGGCACCGGGGGTGGTCGCGGCGTTCGTCGCGGAGCGGCGGGCGGCGGGTATGCCCGTCACCGTTGTGGCAGGGCGGTGAACCGCTTCTGGGCTATCTGCGGCGTCAGGGCGTGGCCGGGCCATCGGCTGTCTGTGAGGCGGAACTGCCCTGGGTGGAGAGGCTGCTCGCGCGCTATGCCCGCTACCTGATGAAGGAACGCGGCCTCGTGAAGGGCACGGTCGAGCGCAACGTGGCTCTCGTCGCCCGTTCCTTGAGGCGCGGGTGGCGGTTGGTGATGATGGTCTTCGGGGGATGTCGGCCGGTGATGTCACGGCGTTCGTGCTCGCGGTCTGCCAGGCCAAGCCGGCCGCGACCGCCTCTCGGGCGATGACCGCGCTGCGGTCGCTGCTACGTTTCCTGCACGTCGAGGGGCTGATCGGACAGTCGCTGGTGGACGCGGTGCCGCCGGCCGCGGCCTGGAAACTCGCGGGCGTGCCGAAAGCGCTGGATGCCGGCCAGGTCAGCGCGCTGCTGGCGTCGTGCGACCGCGACACGGTGGTTGGACGGCGGGACCTGGCGATCCTGACGGTGCTCGTGCGGTTGGGGCTGCGTGCCGGCGAGGTCGCTGGGCTGCGGCTCGACGACCTCGACTGGCGCCGCGGTGAGGTCACGGTCCGGGGCAAGGGCAACCGGTGTGAGCGTCTCCCTCTGCCCTGCGATGTCGGCGAGGCACTCGTGGCCTGCCTGACCGACGGCCGGCCCGTCGGTGCTGGCCGGGAGGTGTTCGTGCAGGTCCGGCTGCCGCGGGGAGCGATGACCCGCGGTGCGGTGACCCAGCTTGTCGCGCGCGCCGCGCGGCGCGCTGGTCTGGGCGTCCTCTTCGCTCACCGGCTGCGGCACACCGCGGCTACCGGCATGCTGCGTGGCGGCGGGTCGCTCGTCGAGATCGGCCAGGTGCTGCGCCACCGCCACGCGCTGACGACCGCGATCTACGCGAAGGTCGACCTCGACGGCCTGCGCCCGCTCGCCCGGCCCTGGCCGGCAGGTGCCCGATGACAGCCCCGCTGCGCCAGGCGCTCACGGACTATCTGACCGTCCGCCGGGCCCTCGGGTTCAGGCTGGCCCGGGCCGAGGCGCTGCTGGACCAGTTCGTCGAGTACCTCGACGCCCACCAGGCCGGAAGCAGCCGACCTCGTTGGTCTTCGCGCCGATCTCGTGCTCGGCGAGCACGGCCCCGTGGCCGTGGGTGACCGCGGCGAGCAGGTGCGGGGCGATCCCGTCCGCGCCGGCCGCGCCGCGGATGGTCTTCCCGTCGACCGCGAGCGCCGGGCGCGCCGCCGGGCCGCCGACCCGGGCCAGGGCGCGCCGCCGCGCCGGCCGGTTCTGTGCGCCGGCGGGCGGCGGTGGCGGCCGGCGAGGTAGGCGCAGACCTGCCGGGCGAGCACCTTCGCCGGCAGCGCCGCGAGCAGCCGCAGCACCGTGGGCGCCGACGGCGCCACATACCTGCCGGCGGTGTCGCGGCGGGCACCGAGCGCGGCGAGCAGGTCCTGGGGCGCGTGGGCCGCCCAGACGCCGACTCCGATCACCGTGGTCTCCCCGGACAGCACCGCGGCCACGCACAGGGTGAGCACGACCGGCAGTGGGTGGCGGATCCCGCGGGCGTCCCGCGGCTCTGGCACCGTCGCGAAACACTCCGGCAGCGGCGCGCCCGCCTGCGCCCGCAGCGCGAGCGCCCGGGCGGCCAGCACGTCCAGGCTCTTCTGCGCCCGGGCGACCTGCCTGGCCTACGCCGACGGCGCGGGCTGGGACCCGCCGGCCGGCGCCGGCCGGCCGCCACCGCGCCTGGCTGCCGCAGCCGCCCGCCCGCTCTTCCCGCCGCTGGACGGCGGCCGTGCCCGCGCCGAGGCCGAACGCGTCCTGGCCGGGAGCGCGGGCATGCGAAGCTGGACGGGCAACGGGGCCTCCCGCAGGCAGGTGATCTAGGAAGTCCCCGTGTCCTACCGGGACCCCGTTGCCCTCACCTGGCCGACACGCTCACCCCACGCTCGGCGAATCCGGCAGATCCCTCACACGCGCCCGGTCCGCGACCCCTACTCGTCACATGTCGTTACCGCCGCCGCGGGGCGAGCCATGCCCGCCGCGCACCCTCGACCCTTACCGACGGTGACGAACAACCTGTCCCTCAGCGCCCCACGCAGCCGAACTTGCTGATCAATCCGCCGCCGCCGGACCCCGCGCCGAGCGCGCCAGGATCAGCGAAAAAGTGCCGTCGAGCTGCGGAAACGCGACTTTGCGGCGCGCCCTGCTACCTGACTCGTGAGATCAGAGAGATGCTTTCGGGGATCGGTGGAATCCAATGAGAGAAGCCCTCTCCGGTCGGCGGACGGCGGTCGGAGACCTCGGAGGTCTCTGAAGGTGAGTCCGAGCCGGTGCAGTTACGCCCCCAACGCACTTGGCAACTAGTCTTCCTGTCACCCTCGGTGTCGGTGCTGGCGGTCGGGGCGTTGTGGTCTGATGCTCGTTGGCGAAGTGGGATGCGATGACGGATTGTGATCTTTTCGGGGCCGATGAGAACGTTCTTGACGAGCAGTCGCAGGACACGTTGCCGGTCGACGATCTGGGCGCTGTTCGCGTTCCCGCTCAGCTGTGACAGGAATCCCTCGAGGTCGGCTGCGAGGGTGAGTGGCTCCTGCTCGAAGCGGGGCGCGTTGGCCAGGACCTTTTCCCACAGGGCCTGGATAGCAGCCCTGCCGATCGTCTGGCTGCCAGGCGGGTAGGCCATGACCGCGTCCTCCTCGTAGAGCGCCGCGATGCCTGCGGCGTCGCCTTCGTTGGCGCGCTCCACGAAGAGGCGGGTGAGGTCTTCTGGCCTTCTGGCCTTCTCTTTGTCTGACACAAGCAGCCCTTCAACGCGAAGTCAGGGAATGTTCACCCCCAGTGAACACGAGCTCATGCTAGAAGTCCAACAGCTGCTAGTTCTTGGAGCTAGAATCCACAGATATGGAACTCAGGCAGCTAGAGTACTTCGTCGCAGTGGCCGAGGAGGCGAACTTCACCCGTGCGGCCGAGCGTGTGCACATCAGCCAATCGGGGGTCAGTGCCCAGATCCGGCAGCTCGAACACGAGCTCGGAACCACCCTTCTCGACCGATCCGGGCGCCGGTGCACGGTGACCACCGCCGGCACGGCTGCGCTCGAACACGCCCGTGATGCGCTCGCGTCGATCAACGCTCTGCGGCAGGCGGTGGACGACGTGAACGGCCTGATTCGGGGCCGGCTTGTGGTCGGAATGGTCACAGCCTGCACCGTCACTCCGCTTTTCGACGCGCTCGCCTCGTTTCACATGGCCCATCCCGGCGTCGAGATCACATTGTTCGAGGACAATTCGGACCGGCTCATCGAAAGTGTTCGGACCGGAACGACTGACATGGCCCTCGTCGGCACGGACGCGGCGCCGCTGGCGTGTGTGGAGACGCTACCGATCATTAGTGATCGGCTCGTAGCGATCTTCCCGCAGGATCACCCGCTCGCTGGACGCCCTGGGGTGTCCCTGGCCGACACCGCAGCCTTCCCTCTCGTGTGCCTACCCAGGGGAACAGGGATCCGCACGGTGTTCGACCAGGCGTGTTCGGCCATGGGGGTGAAACCGACTATCGCGCTCCAGGCGAGTGCCCCGGGTGCCGTCGTGGACCTTGCCGCTCGTGGGCTCGGCGTCGGGATCCTCAGCGAGTCGATGGCTGTCGTCTGTCCCAGCGATCTGAGCGTTCTGATTCTTGACGATATTGATTCCTCCGCTGTACTGGCGTTGATCTGGACCACCAGAAAAAGTCCTGCGCTGCAGGAACTCGTCCGGCACAGCTGCGCCGCGTTCGATCAGTCCCCCATCTCTGGCGGCCTACGACCAGCTGCTCTCCCGTCCACGAAAGGTGCTTGATGACGACGCCCGGCGCCGCCGGCGGCTGGCTTGTGCGCGTGTCTGGTGTCGGCGTCGCCACGGGGACCAGGCCAGCACGGAGCCGGCGGCTGGGCCGGGTCGGGGCATCGCGAGCCGAGTGACGGCGGCTCGCCCGACCCGGAACGTGCGCCCCTGATTGTCTTGGCCTTCGAGCTGTATGCCACAGGCAAGTACAACTTCCATACGCTGCGTGACGCCCTGACTGAAGCGGGCCTACGCACCAAACCCAGCAAGCGCTGGAGTGTCCGGCCGGTGTCGATCCACAAGATCGGCGAGATGCTGCGGGATCGCTACTACCTCGGCCTGGTCACCTACAACGGCGAAGAGTACCCGGGCCGGCACGAACCGCTCATCTCACAGGAACTGTTCGACCAGGTACAGCGGGTGCTGTACGCCGAGCGGCGGGCCGGGGCCCGGCAGCGCGTCCACAACCACTACCTCAAGGGCGTGGTCTGGTGTGACCGCTGCCACAAGCGGCTGATCATCACACCCGGGAAGAGCAAGACCGGGGCGACCTACTTCTACTACATCTGCCGAGGGCGGCAGGACCACTCCTGTGACCTGCCGTACCTGGCGGTGGCGGACGTGGAGGACGCCACCGAGCGGCACTACGCCACCGTGCGGCTGTCCGACGAGTTCCGAAGCCTCGTCCAAGCCCGCCTCGATGAGACCCTGTCCAGCACCACGGACAGTACCCACCGGCTGCACGCCCAGTACGAGCGGCAGCTCAAGGAGCTGAACGCCCGGGAGGACGGCTCGCTCGACCTGGTGGGCGATCCGGACTGGCCGAAGGACAAGCTGACAGCCAAGATGCTGGCCATCCGTGAGAAACGCGGCCGGATCAAGACCCGGCTGTCCGAACAGGATCTTCCCCTCAATGAGGGCTATGAAGTGATGACCACCGTGCTCCGGCTGCTGGAAGATCCGCAAGCCCTCTACCTACGCTCAGGCGTCCGCGGCAGGCAAGTCCTCAACAAGGCCATCTTCACCCGGCTGTACCTCGACAAGGGCCATGCCCAGCCTGTGGTCGCCGCTGAGGACCTGAACGAGCCGTTCGCCACGGCCGTAGCCGCCCGGCGGGCCTGGAGTCTGGGAGAAGCCATCGACGACGTGCTGGCGGAACGGGCAGCCCGCGTCGCCCCGGCACGCGAAAGCGGCGCCTCCCTGGTGGGGGACGCCGCTTCACTGGGGTTCACTACCACCGCCTCGCTGAGCACCGTCCTTGCGGACGAGTGTTCGAGTAAGGCCGTGATGGTGGACCTAACGCACCACGATAAGGGCTTGCCGGAAAATATCCCGTGGATGATTCCGAGGATGCGGCATGATCCTCTGGTATGGGCGGGTTTGCGGTCACCCGGGAACTGCTGGCGGCGAAGTTCGAGACGATCTCTCCGCATCTCGACGAGCGGCAGCGGCGGCTGCTGATGGCCGCGGAGGCGCGGGCGCTTGGACACGGCGGGATCCGGCTGGTGGCCGCTGCCGCGGGTGTGCGGGAGGCCACCGTGTCGGCAGGCGTCGACGAGCTGGACGTCGGTGGCGAGCCGCTGGGGCGGGCGCGGCGGCCCGGCGGCGGGCGCGGCGGCCCGGCGGCGGGCGTAGACGCGCCGCCGATCTCGATCCAGGACTACGCCCCGCGCTGTTGGCCCTGGTCGAGCCCGACGAGCGGGGCGACTCGATGTCGCCGCTGCGGTGGACGACGAAGTCGACCCGGGCGCTGGCCACCGAGTTGACCCGCCAGGGCCACCGGGTCGGCCCTGACACCGTCGCCGACCTGCTGCGCGCCGAGAAGTTCAGCCTGCAGGGCAACGCCAGGACGCTCGAAGGCCAGCGCCACCCGGACCGCGACGGCCAGTTCCGGTACATCGCCGAGCAGGCCGGCGCTCACCATGCCAGCGGCGACCCGGTGATCAGCGTGGACACCAAGAAGAAGGAGAACATCGGAACGTTGCGCAACGGCGGCCGCGAGTGGCGCCCCGAAGGCGAGCCGGCCCAGGTGTCCACCCACGACTTCCCCGACACCGCGCTCGGCAAGGCCATCCCTTACGGGATCTACGACCTGACGGCCAACGCCGGCTGGGTGAACGTGGGCACCGACCACGACACCGCGGCGTTCGCCGTCGAGTCGATCCTTCGCCGACTGGATCAACATGACGCTCGGCGTCGGCCTCACCAAGACGGCGCTCATCTTCACTGCCGTCCTGGCCGCGGTGCTCTACGTGCAGATACGGCTCCGCCGATACGTGCCGTCGACCTACTGGCTCACCGTCGTGGTCGTGAGCATCACCGGCACGCTCTACACCGACATCCTCACGGACAGCCAGGGCGTTCCGCTGAAGGTGAGCACCACGATCTTCGCCGTTCTCCTGGCGGTCGTCTTCGGCGTCTGGTACGCGTGTGAGCGCACCCTGTCGATCCACAGCATCACATCGACGCCCCGCGAGGCGTTCTACTGGCTCGCGGTCCTGGTGACCTTCGCGCTCGGTACCGCCGCCGGCGACTGGACCCTCGAACTCAGCGGCTGGGGCCCGGGCAAGGCGGTCCTGCTCCCGGCCGCCCTCATCGCGATCGTCGTCGTCGCCTGGCGGTTCGGCGGGCAGCCGGTGCTCGCCTTCTGGCTGGCCTATACCTCCTCACCCGGCCGCTGGGCGCCAACATCGGCGACTGGTTCGCGACCCGAGATCCGAGCAGGGCCTGGGCCTGGGCACCGCTCTCACCAGTGTGATCTTCCTCGTCGCCATCGGGGCCACCGTCCTCTACCTCACCTGGTCGAAGGCGGACGTCATCCCCGAGTCGGAGGCGCCGGACACCGGCGTCCATGGCGCGGGCCCCGGCCGAGAGCGACTCGCCCTCAGCCTCTACGCCGTGACCGCGCTCGCGGCCGGGCTTCTGCTCCACCACACCGCGCAGACCCCGCACACCTCTCCGATCGCGGCGGAGGAGAGCGGATCGGCCTCCAACACCATCCAGCTCACACCCGCCCAGGCGGTCGCCCACTTCCCAGCGGCCGATGTCGCCAGCCTCAAGACGATCGTCGACGACACGCTCACCAAGGTGAACGCGGGCGACCAGAGCGGCGCCAGGACCCGGATCAAGGGTCTCGAGACGACCTGGGACGACGATGAGTCCACGCTCAAGCCCATGGACAGCAACGCCTGGACGTTCCTCGACGGACGGATCGACGACGCCCTCAGCGCAGTGCGGGCATCCCACCCTGACCCCGCCACCGAGAAGCAGGCGTTGACCGCACTATCTACGTCCTTGGGCGGCTGACGAGCCACCAGACCGTGGATGGCCATCAAGCCGGCTGCCGTGCCTCCTGCGGGGAGAGGCCCGGCAGCCGCCTCGGCGAGTGCGCGGCGTAGGCGGGCTCTGTCGGCCTCAAGGACCCTGCTGGTTTATTCAGGCGACCGCGGGTGTGCACCACGCCCGGGCGCACCGCCCGCGACGAGACCAGATATTCGCAGGCCAGGCGGAACAGCAGCTTCGGCCCGTCGTGCTCCATTGCCCGGGCGAACAGGAACTCGTCGAGGTCCTTCCACCCCGTCGCGTCCATCGTCCGCCACCCGGCGCAGGCGATCACCTCACGCAGATGATCCGTCCGGGTCTGCTCCCGCTCCCCATACCCACGCAGCTCGCCCATCGGCACGCCCAACCGCTGCGACAGCCGGCCCACCGCAGCGGCCGGCGCCGCCCGCGGGTAGTCAGGCACGAACCCCAACCACGGCAGCGTGCACAGCTGGACGGCCATAGGCAGCAGGACGACACGGAACGCCGAGCCGCCACGGCCGGGGAACACCACCGTGGGTGACGAAGCCTCGCGATGCCCCGGAGAACTCCGGCCAGTCGATTACGAGAGCTCACCAGTCGGGCGGGAGCCTCATCTGGCGTGCAGGGTCTGTCGCTGGGAAGCGTCGCCGTCCGTCCTCGGCGTGAGCCCCCGGTCCGCGCGAGGGCCCGTGGCGCCGGTGCGGTTATGAAGGTTAGGTGTGCTTGAAAATAGGTTAGCCTAACCTATCTCCTGATACGGTCCGCTGACGTGCCAACGGAAGCTGGAGGTGCCAGACGTGTGGGGCGACTTCCTGCCCAACCTCCTCATCGGCCTGCGGGAGGGCCTTGAGGCCGGCCTCATCGTGTCGATCCTCGTCGCCACGTTGGTGCGCGCCGAGCGGCGTGACCGCCTACCGCTGGTCTGGATGGGAACCCTGGGCGCCGCGGCGCTGTCGGTGAGCTTCGGGGCGGTCCTGACCTTCGCGGCCGCGTCCATGTCGACCGCGGCGCAGGAGAACTTCAGCGGCGTGCTGAGCGTGATCGCGGTCGCGTTCGTCACAATGATGATCTTCTGGATGCGGAGGTCGGCCAGGGCGTTGTCCGGAGACATCAGGAGCCGGGTCACCACGGCGCTCACGCTGGGGCCGGGCGTCCTGGTCCTCACGGCCTTCCTCGCCGTCGCGCGGGAGGGCCTGGAGACCTCGTTGTTCCTCTGGACGACGACGCGCGGCGCCGGCGAGTCGGTGGGCCCGCTGATCGGCGCCGCCGCCGGGCTGGTGCTCGCCGCGGCGTTGTGCACGGCCATGTACCGCCGGGCAGTGAAGATCAACCTGACGACGTTCTTCACCTACACCGGCGTGGGCCTCATCGTCATCGCGGCTGGCGTCGCCGGGTACGGGCTGCGTGACCTGCAGGAGGGCGGCGCGCTGCCCGGCGCCCAGTCGCTGGCGTTCGACGTGAGCACGACCTTCGACCCGAGCTCCTGGTACGCCAGGCTCGTCGAGGGAATCTTCAACATCACCACGCGGATGACCGTGCTCCAGGTCGCCGGGTACCTCGTCTACCTGGGGATCGTGATGACCGTGTTCGTCCGGGGAACCCTCGCCGCCCGGACCGCCGGCGCCGCAGGATCCACCGCGTCTGCGCCGCCGGCCACCGAGCCGCCCAGCCTCCCAGACGCTCCCACGCCGCCACCGGCTCCCCCCGTGGGCGGGACGTCGGTCCGTCGACGCGTACCCCGCTGGGCGGTTCCGGTGGCCCTGGTCGTCGTCCCCGGCGTCGCCGCCGGCGCGGCCATCCTCGCGCTCGGTACATCCGACGACGCCAGCGGGTCGACGATCGAGGTGGCGAACGGTTCGTGTGCCGCAGGATGGCCGGCGCCGAAGCCCGGGCGCCAGACCTTCACCCTCCACAACAGCGGGCCGAAGACCGCCGAGGTCCGCCTCATCAACCCGGCCACGAGCGGGATCTACGCCGAGGTCGAGATGCTCGCGCCCGGCACCAGCAGATCGCTGTCGGCGACCATCGGCGGCGGCACCTACGCCTGGGAGTGCCTGCCCGACGGCGCCCGCCGCGTCGTGTCGGCCAGCCAGCGGGTAAGCGGGGCAGCCAGCGGCGTGACGTTCACCGCGGTCAGCGAGCGGGACCTGGGCACACCGCTGGCCACCTATCGCGCCTATGTCACGGGCGGCCTGACCGCGCTGCAGGGACAGGTCGACGCCCTGCGCGGGGACATCGACGCCGGCGACCTCGGCGCCGCCCGCAGGGACTGGTTGACCGCCCACCTCGGCTACGCCCGTCTGGGCGCCGCGTACGGCACGTTCGGCGACTTCGACCACGCGATCAACGGCAGGCCGGCGGGCCTCGCCGGGGGAGTCGACGACCCGGCCTTCACCGGCTTCCGCCGCATCGAGCACGGGCTGTGGCACAGCGAGCCGGCGACGTCGCTGGCGGCGCCCGCGGCGAAGCTGTCCACCGACGTCGCGGGCCTGAGCAAGGCGTTCCCCACGCAGGACTTCGACCCGGGCGACCTGGCGCTGCGCACGCACGAGATCCTGGAGAACACCCTCCAGTTCGATCTCAACGGCTTCGCCGACCAGGGCAGCGGCACCGAGCTCGCGACCGCCAGCGCGAACGTGGACGGCACCCGCGAGCTGCTCACGATCATCGCGCCGCTGCTGCGGACCCGGGCACCCCAGCAGCTCGCCACCGCGAGCCGTCAGCTCGACGGGTTCGGCACCCTCGTCGGGACGTTCCGCCAGCCGGACGGTGCCTGGATCCCCCTCGGCGACATCTCCGCCACCGACCGCCGCCGCGTGAACGGCGGCCTCGGACAGCTGTTGGAGACCCTGGCGCCCATCCCCGACATCCTCGAGATCAGGAGCACAGGGTGAGCACACGCGTCGAAGGCGGCCGATTCGCTCGCCGTTCCTTCCTCGCCGGCGCGGTCGCCGCGGGCGCCGCTGCGGGTAGCGCGGCCGTCGGCGTGGCGGTCTCCACCCCCGCGCAGGCGGCCAGCGGCACCGGCCCGCAGCAGATGGTCCCCTTCCACGGCGCGCACCAGGCGGGGATCCTCACGCCGCCGCCGGCCGCCGCGGCCTTCGTCTCCTTCGACGTGATCGCGTCCAACCGGGCGGACCTGACCGGGCTGTTCCGGACAATTACCGAGCGTGCACGCTTCCTAACCTCCGGCGGAGTCCCCGCCGACCTGGGGAGCACCGCCCCGCCGTCGGACAGCGGGATACTCGGGCCCGAGGTGCCACCCGACGCTCTCACGGTCACCGTGGGGGTGGGGGCGTCCCTGTTCGACGGCCGCTTCGGGCTGAGCGCACGCAGGCCGCGCCGGCTCACCGCCATGCGCACCTTCCCCAACGACAACCTGAATCCCCGGGAATGCCACGGCGACCTCAGCCTGCAGCTGTGCGCCAACAGCCGGGACACCGTGCTGCACGCCCTGCGGGACATCAGCCGCCACACCCGCGGCGGGATGCAGGTGCGGTGGCGCGTCGACGGCTTCCAGAACACGCCACGGCCGTCCGGGACGCAGCGCAACCTGTTGGGTTTCAGGGACGGCACCGCCAACCCGGACGTCACCGCGGCGGCTGAGATGGACCGGCTGGTCTGGGCCCGCGGCGACGAGCCGGCCTGGGCGGCCGGGGGCTCCTATCAGGTGATCCGGATCATCCGGATGCTGGTGGAGTTCTGGGACCGGGTCTCGATGAACGAGCAGGAGATGATGATCGGCCGGCGCCGGGACACCGGCGCGCCGCTCGACGGCACCTCCGAGACCGACATCCCGAACTACGGCCGGGACCCGCGGGGCACGATCATCCGGACGGACGCCCACATCAGGCTCGCCAACCCCCGCACCGCGGCCACCGACAACACCCGCATCCTGCGCCGCGGCTACAACTACGACCGCGGTGCCGACCCCAACGGCAACCTCGACATGGGCCTGCTCTTCTGCTGCTACCAGCAGGACATCGTCCGGCAGTTCGAGGCGACGCAGACGAGGCTCATCGACGAACCGCTGGTCGACTACATCAGCCCCACCGGCGGCGGCTACTTCTTCGTCCTGCCGGGAGTCCGCGACTCCCACGACCACCTCGGCCGCGCCCTGCTCACCTGACACGCGACGCCCGACCCGGATGATCAGTCCGTTCGCGCTGCCCAGAGGGCGCAGATCGACAGGGCCCAGATGCGGTCGTCGCCGTGGACCTGGCGGCCGCCGACGCCGCCCTCGAACCCCTACACCCACCACCCCCCGCCGCGTCGACAACCCAGGTTGTCCGACCGGAGAAGGCCGCGGCGGCCGCCATGCGCGCCGCCCTCGACACCCTCACCCCACCCCGGGCCCCGCGGCCGGGCCGGTCGACGTCGCCCTGACCCGCCTGCACGCCGCCCACACCGCCGGGACGGCGCTGGACACCGAGATCGACCAGGCCGCCCGCGCGGCACTGGACGCTGGCGCCCGCTACGCCGACGTCGGCCACCCGCTCGGCTCCAAGAAGAGTGATTCTCAGGAGTAAACTCCCGCCGCGACTTCCGAGAACCCGGCGAGTCCGGTAGCGCAGCCGGCCGGATCGACGTCCGAGAACACGGGATCGGGATGCAGGCGGACTCGAGGGTCATCAGCAGGAACACTGCGCGGACGTCTGCCAGGCGTGATCCCGACCGCCGGGCAGCGGCGGGCCTGGGACTGGGCGCCTTCGGCTACTCGCCGGCCCGGCCTTCTGGTAGGCAGGTTCTCACGGACGAAATCACCTGCGTCCGCCCCGGCCTGGTCCGCACCGAGAGCGCGGCCGATCTGCCGTGCTCCCACGAGAAGGCGCCGACGGAAGGAACACGTTGAGCGGCACGTCGCAGTCGAGCGGCACCTCGAACGAAGGCGGTCTGTCGCAGTCGGGCGGGGCCTGGAACACCCTGGACGTCCGGGTCGACGGCCGGGTCGGATGGCTGCGCTTCAACCGGCCCGAGCAGCGCAACGGCGTCACGACCGAGATGGCCGTCGAGATGTACGGCGCGCTCACCGGGTTGGCGGCCCGTGACGACCTCGTCGTGCTCGTGCTGACCGGCGCCGGCAGCACGTTCTGCCCCGGAGCCGACCTGCGGTCCGCGCGCGCCGACCCAGACGCCGTCCGCACGCTGCCCGCCGCCGAGACCTACCATTCGGCGCGGCTGCTGCGGGAGCTGCCGGCTGTCACGATCGCCGCGGTCAACGGTGCCTGCGCCGGCGCCGGCTTCGCCTGGGCGGCGGCCTGCGACCTGCGGGTCGCCTCCAGCGCGGCCCGGTTCGCGACCGCGTTCGTCAACATCGGTCTGCCCGGTGAGCTGGGCCTGGCCTGGACGCTGCCCCGGATCGTCGGCGCCGAGCGGGCCCGGGAGCTGATGTTCCTGTCGCCGAAGCTCGACGCCGAGCAGGCGCGCGAGTACGGCCTCGTCAGCCGGGTGTGGCCCGCCGAGAGGTTCCACGCCGAGCTGGGCGCCCTCGTCGACGGTCTCGCGGCCCGCCGCCCCGAGGCTCTGCGGCTCATGAAGCAGAGCCTGCTCGACGGCGAACGCCTCGGCTTCGGCGACTACCTGACCGCCGAGACCGCCCGCTACCTGGCGCTGTTCACCGGCGCCGGCGCGTCCGAGATCGCGGCCGGCCTCGCCGGCGCCTGGGCGCGCACGGTGGGTGGGCATGCTCATGGCCGCTGACGGCGCTGGCCGATGCCGGGGTGGCGTTGCGGGGCTGCCCGGGGACGGCGGCCCGCCACTGGTCGGGTACACGCTGCGGTATCCGCGGGACCCCGCGCCGCACTGGCCGGCGCGCTACGCAACTGGGTGGGTCCCGGTTGGGGCGAGCTACTGATGGGCGTCTCGGCTGGGCGGTCAGTGTTTGACGAGGCGATCGGCCGTGTCACGTAGCACCGCAGCAGTCGAAGTCCCTTGACAGACCGATCCCTGCCGCCACCCGACGTAGTCGAGACTTGTCGACGGTTCCGGGAATCGAACCAAACGATCAACGCCCCGACCTGGACACCTTCTATTCGATCAACCGTCAGATCTCATAGCTTTTAACTATTTACCCAGGTCAGGGCATTGTTACGCATCGCGGTGGACC
>Ga0105248_10002243_pt1 | contig 21385 bp, 9 predicted proteins | sample KBSS34metaG_FD_81524 | JGI IMG/M metagenome (GOLD analysis project Ga0105248, IMG submission 81524) | Switchgrass rhizosphere microbial communities from Kellogg Biological Station, Michigan, USA - KBS S3-4 metaG | ecosystem: Host-associated > Plants > Roots > Rhizosphere > Soil | place...
ATCGCAGGAAAGACGATCAGCATTGATGAGTCCTCATACATTGTTGTCGGGGTGATGCCTCCTGGATTCAAGTATCCGGTGCAATCAGAACTCTGGGTACTGGGTCGCGATCGCAGTGCAGTCTCGATGAGCTTGATTTCACAGTTTCCGAAAAACGATTGGAGTCACGAACGCGATGCTCACTTCATCAGCGTTGTCGGTCGTTTGAAACCCGGCATCACTCTGTCACAGTCCCAATCGGACATCGCCGGTATTGCGCAACGACTCGAGCACGATTTCCCGGCAACAAATGCCGGCCTCGGATCTAGTGTGATTCCACTTCACACACAGATCGTCGGTAATGTGAAAACGTTGTTGTCGATTTTGTTGGGCGCAGTTGCATTTGTTTTGTTGATCGCGTGTACGAACGTTGCGAGTTTGCTCCTGGCTCGAGCGTCTCAACGCGATCGTGAACTCGCAATTCGCAGGGCTGTTGGTGCGAGCCGCTTTCGTTTAGTTCGTCAGCTGCTAACAGAGAGTGTTGTGCTGAGCTTTCTTGGCGGGCTCGCAGGGCTTGGTCTGTCTGTTTGGGCGGTTTCTCTTTTCATCAAACTTAGTCCAGGCGATATTCCACGTCTCGAGGAGGCAAGCGTCGATCTTCGTTTGCTTGGTTTTACTTTGATGGTGTCGATGCTGACAGGAATTGCTTTCGGTTTATGGCCCGCTTTGCACGCGACTGGAGGATCACTAAATCAATCGCTAAAGGATGCCGGGTCAAAAGCCAGTGAAGGGAAGAGGCGCCGTCGGTCACGCAATGTACTGATCGTCACTGAACTCGCACTGGCGCAGGTTTTGTTAATTGGTGCAGGTTTACTGATCGTGAGTTACTACCGGGCCAGCAGGATCGATCCCGGATTTAATGCTGACCATGTTCTATCCGCCAAGATAGCCCCCTCCGCAAAGAAGTATCCAGACCCAAAGAGTCGAGTGAGTTTTTATTCCCAGGTGATCGAACAACTTCAAACGCTGCCTGGAGTGTCGTCAGTTGGTATGGTGATGAATCTTCCATTGAGCGGGGCGAGTATGAATCGCGGCTTCAAGGTTGAAGGACGACCTGAACCCAAGCCTGATGAAAACGTTGCCATGGATTATCAGGTAGTGAACAGCGATTACTTTGCCACTTTAGAAATACCAATCGTGCGCGGACGTGGACTAACCGAGCAGGACAATGAGACCGCTCCGCGTGTGATCGTGATCAACGAAGCGATGGCTCACGCGTTTTGGCCCAACGAAGATCCAGTTGGGAAGCGAATGGCAATTGGTGAGAGTTCGAAGGACACGTCGTGGCGAACCATCGTGGGTGTTGTTGGTAGTGTGCGACATGCTGGTCTAACCGAAGAGCCAGTGCCCTGTGCTTTTATTGATTATCGGCAAGATCTCGAGTCGTGGTCGCGAATGGCCTTTGTGATGAAGACAAGCACAGAACCGTCGAGTTTGACGTCTACAGTTCGCTCAAGTTTGGTTGCTATCGATCCGCAGCAGCCTGTTTATGCCATCGAACCGTTGGAAAAATTGATCGAAGGTTCAGTTGCACCTCGTAAGTTTGTCATGTCTTTGATTGGTTCGCTGGCTTTTGTGGCGCTGGCTTTGGCGCTGGTTGGCATCTATAGCGTCATCTCTTTTTCAGTCAGCGAGCGAACAAGAGAGATTGGAATTCGTATGGCACTGGGAGCAAAGCGACGCGACGTTCTTAGAATGATCCTTAGCCAGGGTATGCGTGTATCAGCTGTAGGCATCGTTATGGGACTGGCGATCGCACTTGGGTTGACACGTTTGTTAAGAACTCTGCTCTTCGAAGTAAGTGCAACAGATCCGATTACGTTTGGGTTAGTCGCAATGACGATGAGCCTTATCGCCCTCATGGCATGCTATCTACCCGCACGGCGTGCCACCAGGGTGGATCCGTTGGTGGCGTTAAGGGACGAATGATTGCTGATTGAATGAGTGGTACAGACTTCAGTCTGCGTTGGTTGCACTCTGAGTGCTGGGATTTGAAAAGCACACAGACTGAAGTCTGTGCCACTAGAAAATCTGAAATCTGAAATGGTTATCCACGATCTCCGCTACGCAATACGTGCCCTGCTCAAGCGTCCGGGCTTCGCCCTGGTCGCTATCTTCACACTGGCACTCGGTATCGGAGTTAACTCCGCACTCTTCACAGTTTTCAATGCTTTTGTCCTCAAACCGTTGCCTCTAAAAGATCCTGGAAGTCTGGTTAAGTTCGATGGCGCAGACTCGACCGGACACCGCCTACGTCTCTTTTCTTATTCAGACTTTCAGGATTATCGCAAGCAGACGCAGGTTTGTTCCGATGTCATCGCCTGGAACCGGCTTACCCTGACCCTCGGTGAAGCACCACCTACTGAGAACGATGACTCCGGTTTGCCAGAAGGCTACGAACATCTCTTTGGGCAGATTGTCTCTGACAACTACTTCACGATGCTCGGCGCCGATATGGAGTTGGGTCGCAGCTTCGGTTTTACAGAAGGCGAGCGTCCTGGAACGAGTGCCGTAGTGGTGTTGAGTTACGCCTTCTGGCAACGTCGATTTCAAGCTGATCGGTCGATAGTAGGAAAGACGATTCCACTTCAGGGTGTGCCGTTCAAGGTTATTGGTGTGACTGCCCGTAGCTTTGTTGGCACTACGCCTGATGTGCCCTCCTTTTGGGTTCCACTCATGATGCGCGACGAGTTGATCAAGGGTTGGGGGCACGGTCATTGGTTCACAGATCGCAACACCGAAGTGTTTGCACTCATAGGCCGGCTGGCGCCAGGAGTAAGTCGTCGCCAGGCACAGGCTGTGCTGCAACTAACCACTACACAACTCGCGCAGGCATATCCGAGTCAAGGTCGCAAGACGATTCTTAATCTTACTGATGGCGGGACGTTTGTTTCTCTCGATGAAGAGGTGATGCCGTTAGTTACTCCGATAGTTCTCGGCTTTGGTCTGATACTTTTAATTGCCTGTGCAAATGTTGCCAACCTCCTGCTCACGCGCGCTGCCGGTCGTCAACGGGAAATTGGAATCAGGCTCGCGCTTGGAGCAAGGAGATCAATAGTTGTTCGCCAGCTGGTGACTGAGAGTCTTCTGTTGGCCCTTGTAGGCGGTGTCGCAGGACTCATCGTTGCTGTTTGGACCTTGAGCACGCTTTATCCAATTGTGCTCAGTGCATTCCCTTTGCCTACTGATCTCGCAAGCGGGTTCACTCTCAACCTGACTCCAGACTGGCGCATATTCAGTTTCACTCTGAGCTTGGCGGCCATTTCTGGAATTGCTGCTGGTCTGGTGCCTGCGCTACAAGCGTCAAAACCTGATCTCATCGAATCAGTGAAGGAAGAAGGTTCAACTCTTGGCGGAAGTTTGAAGCACTCTCGAATGCGCAATGCGTTAGTTGTTGCACAGATCGCAGTTTGCTTTGCGCTGTTGGTTGGCGCGGGGTTACTGGTTAAGAACGCTCGCAAGTTGCAGACGGCTGACCTGGCTATGACGACAAAGAATGTCTTTGGCGTTGCGGTAAATCTGAATGTCCAGGGCGACCAAAAACCTGCGCCCGAACTTGTCTCACGTCTGCGATCCGAACTAGCTGACCGTCTGCGTGCGTTGCCTGGAGTTCTAAGTGTCAGTCAGGTTTATCGCCAGCCGCTTTCCGGTCAAATGGGCAACACGCTGGTTTCTTTGAGAACAGATGACGGTGTTCGACTCGTGGAGACTCGTTTCAACTTTGTATCGGCCGACTACTTCAACACAGTATCGCTTCCAATTCTGCGCGGCCGCGCATTTACTGCCGATGAGGTTAAATCGAAGGCCGCGGTTGTTGTCATAAGCGAAGGAGCAGCGAGTCGTTATTGGCCCGGATCAGAAGCTCTGGGTCAGCACATCGGAATCGCTGACAGCGCGGAGAACGTGGACAAGGTTCACGACGAGGAGAATCCCGAGCAGCGTAGTTACCAACAGTACGAAGTGATTGGTATTGCTCGCGAAACTCGGAATCGCTGGATCTGGCAAAAGGATGACAAGTTCATCTACGTCCCTTTCCAACCGACTGACTCGGTAGGTCAGTACCTGATGGTTCGCACGCAAAATGATCCAAGACCAGTGATGGCCCAAGCGCGAAGTCTGGTAACAACCATCCATCCGCAGTTACGTGCTTCAGTCAAGAGCATCGACGAAAACCTGGCATTTCAAACCGCTCCATTTCGCGCCCTTGCATGGCTGTCGAGTGCGCTTGGGTTACTCGCATTGTCTCTATGTTCGGTCGGCTTGTATGGAGTGATTGCTTTCATGGTTGCGAGTCGCACGAGAGAAATTGGAATCCGTGTGGCGCTAGGAGCAAATCCAGCTCAAGTTGTCCGAATGTTCACTTTCCAAGGTTTGAAACTGACTTTCGTCGGCATGCTATGCGGTTTAGCGGGCGGAGCCGTTATCGCTCGACTGCTGGCAGCGGTGTTGATTGATCTTAGTTCGATTGATCCGATCGCGTACCTATCGGTTGCGTTCTTTCTTGTAACTGTGTCGTTCACGGCGATCATGGTACCGGCCAGGCGAGCAACGAAGGTCGATCCGCTGGTGGCGTTGAGATACGAGTGAAGGAATTGAAAATTGCAGATTGAGGATTGAGGATTGCCAATTGACGATTGGCGATTGAGGAGTCGTGCCACAGACACGCGATCTCTAATCTGATATCTGCAATCGCAAATCGGCAATCTGAAATCTGAAATTAAAAAACTATGGACTCCTTACTCAAAGACATCCGTTACGCGATTCGTGGTTTGGCAAAGCGTCGTGGCTTCGTTGCTGTAGCAGTTACCACGCTAGCCCTCGGCATCGGTGCAAACACTGCAATCTTCAGCCTGGTGAACACAGTCCTGTTGCGATCACTTCCCGTTGAAAAACCAGAAGAGATCGTTTCGGTTGCTGTGCGCGGCAAAGACGACACGATGCAGGCCTTCTCTCATCCGAACTATGTCGACTTCCGAGATCAGAATCAGGTGCTGTCGGGGTTGCTGGTTTATCGCTTTGTTCCTTTGAGCATGAGCCACTCGGGCAACAACGAACGTGTCTGGGGTTACGAAGTTTCCGGAAACTACTTCGACGTGCTTGGGGTTAAAGCAATTCATGGCCGGACATTTCTGTCTGAAGAAGATCGGGCAAAACTAGCGAGCCCGGTGATTGTCGTTAGTTATGATTCATGGCAGAAGCGTTTCGGCGGCGACCCTGGTCTCGTTGGGAAAGACCTCCTCATTAACAACCATCAATTCAAAGTTATTGGAATAGCACCGCAAGGATTTAAGGGCACTGAACTGGTGTATTCCCCGGAGATCTGGGTGCCTGCATCTATGATGGAATGGATCGAACCCGGTGCCACGTGGCTCGACAATCGCAGCACAAACAACTTCTTTGCCGTGGGCCGGCTCAAACCCGGCGTTACACCAAGGCAAGCAGAAGCATCGTTGAATATGTTGGCGGTGCAGCTTGCGAAACAATATCCGAACGACAACGAAGGACAGTCAATCAAGGTTGTTCCGACGGGTTTCATAATTCCGGAACTGCGTGGTGCAGTAGTCAGTTTCACCTGGATATTGATGGCGGCGGTGGGGCTCGTCTTATTGGTCACTTGCGCGAACCTCGCCGGATTGTTGTTGGCACGTGCAACTGATCGGCGTCGTGAGATTGCCATCCGTTTGGCGATGGGCGCAAATCGTTTTCGTTTGATTCGTCAATTATTGACTGAGAGTGTTCTGCTTTCAGTTGTGGGAGGCGTCGCCGGTGTATTCCTCGCAATCTGGATCATTAAAGGACTACTCGCGTTTAAGCCCCCGATTGATTTTCCGCTCGGGCTCGATGTAGGAATTGACTGGCGCGTTCTGGTGTTCTCACTTTCCATTTCATTAATTACCGGCGCCATCTTCGGGCTAGCTCCCGCATTGCAAGCCACTAGACCGAGTCTTCTGAAATCTCTCAAAGAAACCGGGGCACAAGGTGGCGCCAGCCGATCGCGTCTGCGGGGTGGGTTAGTTGTTGCCCAGATAGCGCTCTCACTCATTGTTTTAATCGCAGCAGGCTTGGTGGTTCGAACACTTCAACGACTGCAGACAATGAACCCAGGCTTCGATACGCGGAATGGTTTGACGATGTCGTTCGATATGGGGCTGCAAGGGTATGACGAGGCGCGTGCTCAGCAGTTCTATCGCCAACTGGTTGAACGTGTGCAGTCAATTCCGGGAGTTAGATCCGCGGCAGTAACAAGCTTTATTCCGCTCAGTCTCAACTACAACAGCAACTCAGTTTACGTTGAAGGTCAACCAGCGGAACGCGGCGCCAACGCACCGACTACAATGACGGCAAGCATTGGGCCTCGTTACTTTGAGACGATGGGGACACCCATCCTTGAGGGAAGGGAGTTCACTGACCAGGACACCAGCAAGAACGAGTCTGTTGCGGTGGTCAACGAAACTTTTGTCAAACGCCTGATGCCGTTTGCCAAATCAAATGCAGACGCCATTAATCGGCGGTTTAGTCGTAGAGGTCCGGAAGGTCCATTCATGCGCATCGTTGGTGTTGCTGCCGGCGGTAAGTATTGGAACGTTGCCGAAGAGCCAAGACCTTTCGTGTGGACTTCACTGAGTCAGGATTATTCGTCCAACGGCATTTTGATAGTGCGAACCAGCGGCGCTCCAGAACCAATGTTTGCGAGCGTGCGGCATGAAGTGCAAATACTGGATCCAACATTGCCATTGTTTGATGTGAAAACATTAAACGAACACATGAGACTGTCGCTGTTTCCAGCGAAGATTGCGGCAACAGTACTCGGCGTATTTGGTTTGGTCGCTCTCATGCTTTCGGCAATTGGAATCTATGGGATTACTTCCTACTCAGTTGCACAACGAACGCGTGAGATTGGAATTCGCATGGCGTTGGGAGCGCAGTTGGGAGATGTGTTGAAGCTGGTACTAACTAACGGGGTGAGACTGACGCTTATCGGTGTTGCCATCGGCTTGCTGGGTGCCTACCTGGTGACACGGGCGATCACGAGTGTTCTTTACGGAGTTAGCGCAACAGATCCGCTCACATTTGTATTCATCTCTTTGTTGTTAGTTGCCGTGGCATTGCTCGCTTGTTTTGTCCCGGCTCGACGGGCGACGAAAGTCAATCCATTAATTGCGCTTAGATACGAATAGATCTCAAATCGCAGATCTCAGATCTCAGATGAGGGGGCAAGGTTGCGCAACGAGACCACGAGTCGAACAGGTAGTCGAGCGGAGGGCTCGGTTAAGTTGCGCGTAGTTCGTGGGTCGATTTTTGCCTGTGTAGTTGGGTTGCTGGGATTGGTTGTGTGCGTTGGCTCGGCACGTTCAGCGCGACAAATTCAAAAGATTTCGCTCGATTCAGTGAACGGCTTGAAGCTGGTGAATGTGAAAGCCGAACCAGCCAATTTCAAAGGACGCAAAGCACTGCGTGTGACAGACGCGGCAACAGCAAGCACTGGTGATGAAGGTAGGCTGGTTGTTCTGCCCCAAGTGGAATTTCAGGACGGCACGATAGAAGTTGATCTTGCGGGAGAGCCTGGTCCAAACGCTGGAGAAGGAGCGCGAGGATTCGTTGGCTTAGCGTTTCGAATAGCAGCGGATGAATCCCGGTTTGAATGTATCTATTTGCGCCCGACAAACGGACGCGCCGAGGACCAGATCCGCCGCAATCATTCGGTTCAATACATTTCGATCCCTGGTTTCCCCTGGCCGCTGCTGCGAAAAGAATTCCCCGAGAAGTATGAATCCTATGTCGACCTGGTTGCGGGTGAATGGACCAAAGTAAAGATCGAAGTCAAGGGCAACAAGGCCCGCCTGTTTGTTCACGATTCCCCTCAACCCACGTTGATCGTCAATGATCTCAAGCAGGGATTGAGCAAAGGAGCAATCGCTTTATGGGTAGGTCCAGGAACGATTGCGTATTTTTATGATTTGAGAATCACGAGATGATCTCAGATTTAAGATTTCAGATTGGTGAGTAACCCCTACCGCTCAAATTTCTTGAATCCGGCGGCAATCAACCATCTGAGATCTGAAATCTGAAATTTGAGATCTTACGGGAGTCCGACAATGCAAATCCTTCTACAAGACATCCGCTACGGCGCGCGGATGCTCGTCAAGAAACCGCTGTTCACCTTCGTTGCGATTGTCACACTCGCGTTAGGTATCGGCGCGAACACGGCGATCTTCAGTGTTCTCAATGTTGTGCTATTACGTTCACTGCCTTACCACAAAGCCGACACGTTGGTTGTACTCTGGAGCAAAACGCCGAGTGGTGAAGATGATGGTATCTCCCCGCTCGAAGCGGAAGATTTCAAAGCACGAATGCAATCGCTTGACGACTTTGCCGGCTTTCAATCACAGAGCGTCAACATTACCGGGACTGATCGACCCGATCGAATTCGCGGCGCTTTTGTAACTTCCAACTTCTTCCAATTTTTCAACCTCGCTCCGATTGTGGGCCGAACCTTTGCTCCTGGGGAAGACAAACCTGGCGCACCCAAATATGTCGTCGTCAATGAAAAGATGTGGCGCGAGCGCCTCAACTCTGATCCCGATCTCGAAAACAAGAAGTTGATCCTTAACGGTGAGGTTTACAGCGTCATTGGGGTTGTGACTGCGACGTTCAAGGAACCGCTCGACCCTGATGTCGAAGCCTGGATGCCTCTGACTTATTACCCCGGAAACAATGGGCAACGAGACGCGCGGTTTATGGTTGCAATGGGTCGACTCAGAGATGGTATGAGCGTTCGACAAGCCCAGGCCGAGGCCACAACTATCGCAAGCCAACTTGCAGATGCCTACCCAAAAGAGAGTAGCGGTCGTGGTGCGACTGTACAGTCGTTTCGTGAGCTGATGGTAAGTGGAGTTCGTCCGATGCTTTGGCTCCTGTTCGCCGCCGTCGCTGTAATTCTCCTGATCGCATGCGCGAACCTCGCAAATCTTTTGTTGGCTCGAGGACTATCGAGGCAAAGAGAAGTTTCCGTTCGCGCCGCGCTCGGTGCCAGTCGCTGGCGATTGATTAGACAGCTGCTGACCGAGACGACGTTGATTTCGATCGCGGGTGGTTTCAGCGGTGTGTTACTGGCGTATTGGGGTCTGCGTGCACTTCTAAAACTTCCACAGAACTTTGTTAGCACAAACGATGCAACGCTTGATTTGCGCGTGCTCCTATTTGCTCTGGGCGTTTCGTTGTTGACCGGCTGGTTGTTTGGCCTGGCGCCTGCGCTTCAACTGGCTAGACCAGGACTGCAATCGTTCTTGAAGGAGGGTGGTCGAGGCGGTGGCGAAGGTGCAAGGTGGAATCGTTTACGAGGAGGCTTCGTCGTATTTCAAGTTGCTCTGTCGCTCTTGCTGCTGGTGAGCGCTGGTTTATTGATCCGCAGCTTTGACAGGTTGCTTCACGTGAACGTCGGGTTTAATTCGCAACAGTTGTTAAGTCTCGAGTATCGGCTACCCAGAAAGAAATACAGCAAAGCCGAGGCGCAATGGAATTTTCACCGGCAGGTGACTGAAAAGGTGAAAGAGATTCCGGGTGTCCAGTCCGTTTCTCTCGTTCGTGGTCTACCTTTCAGCGGCAATGGCGGTTCGACAGCCATCATCCTGCCCGATCGAGAACTTCCTAAAAAAGGCAGTGAACCGGAAGTGATGTTCAATACTGTCATGCCGAATTACTTCGAAACAATAGGCATCCCGCTCTTGAGAGGTCGCACGTTTGGAAATGAAGACCAGGCAAACACTCCGAGCGTAGTGATTATCAACCAAACGATGGCGCAGAAATTCTGGCCAAATCAAGATCCGCTCGGAAAGCAGATCAAGTTTGCACAGGACGGTAGTGAGGGAACGATTGTTGGTGTGGTCGGTGACGCGAAACATTACTGGCTTGAGGAAGAGCAGCGACCACAGTTGTACGGCGCTTACAGTCAGGACCCTGGGATCTTCGCGACGCTCCTGATTCGGACCACAGTAGAACCCATGAGTATCGCCGAGCCGGTACGACAAGCGGTTTGGAAAGTGGATCCTGATCAACCGATGTGGAAGATCCGAACCGTCGAGTCTCTTGTAAACCGCAGCATGGCTGACCGAAAGTTTCTCATGGCCCTGATGGGAATTTTTGCCGGCCTAGCTCTGCTGCTCACAGTGATTGGGTTGTACGGAGTAATCAGTTATCTCGTCAATCAACGGACACAGGAAATCGGCATTCGCATGGCCTTAGGCGCTCAAATGGGCGACATCATGCGTATGGTCTTGAAGCAGGGCATGTTGCTGGTGCTGATCGGTGTAAGCATTGGGTTGGGTGCGGCGTGGGGACTGACTCGGTTAATGGCGCGATTACTATTTAAGACTAGTGCGACAGATCCGGTCACATTCTCGCTTATCGCGGTGTTACTCATAGTAGTAGCTCTATTAGCGTGCTATTTCCCTGCGCGACGTGCGACCAAAGTCGATCCGCTCGACGCGCTCAGATACGAGTAAGAATACCATCCGCAGATTACGCAGATTACACAGATGTATTTGCGAAAGAAGGCGGTGAACTAATCGTTCTAAAATAAATCTGCGTAATCTTCGTAATCTGCGGATGAACTTAATGACTTATGGAAACGCTTCTCAAAGACATTAGTTACGCGATTCGCGGGTTGCGAAAGCGGCCGGGGTTCACTCTGGTTGCTGTCATTACCCTTGCCCTTGGCATCGGAGCAAACACCTCCATCTTCAGTGTTGTAAATGCTGTTCTCCTCAAGCCTCTCCGTTTCAAAGATCCGGATCGCCTGGCAATTGTTTGGGAGGAGGCGACCTTCGCCGGTTTTCCACGCAACACTCCGGCGCCTGCAAACTATCTCGACTGGAAAAGTCAGAATCGTACTTTCGAAGACATGGCTGCGACTCGCAGCAGGAGCTTCAACCTCACTGGCGACGGAGAACCCGAACGCATTGCGGCCTACGGCGTTACGTCAAACTTCTTTCCACTTCTAGGCGTTCAGCCGTTGCTTGGTCGGGCAATTCTTGCTGAAGAAGATCGTCCAGGTGGAAACAAGGTCGCCGTTCTTAGTTATCAGCTCTGGCAAACGCGCTATGGCGGCCTCAATAACATCATCAATCGAGACATTCTTCTGAACGGCGAGAAATATACAGTTGTTGGTGTGATGCCGGCAGACTTTCAATACCTCGACGAAGAAGTGCGCATTTGGGTGCCGTTAGCGCTCGATCAGGAAGAACAAGCGAGCCGCGGTGCGCATTACCTCACGGTGGTTGCGCGCCTAAAGCCCGGCGTTTCCATTTCAGAAGCGCAAGCAGACATTTCGACGTTGATGACTCACATCGCAAAGGATCATCCAAACGAAACTTTTGAAGGAAAACTTGGTGCGGTAGTGATGCCCATTAGAGAACAACTGGTTGGTGAATCACGTCAATCGCTCCTGGTGCTGCTTGTCGCGGTCGCTTTTGTACTTTTGATCGCTTGCGCAAATGTCGCCGGCTTGTTGTTGGCTCGAGCAGTTGGACGTCGTCGCGAGATTGCGCTTCGTGTTGCTTTAGGAGCAAGTCGTTTCCGCGTTGTTCGGCAGTTACTAACCGAGAGTTTGATTCTTGCAGTTGCGGGGGGCGTGATTGGCTCGGTGTTGGCCGTGCTCAGTTTCTCTTTCCTTCAGAAGTTGGTTCCCGCGACATTATCGTTGTCCACAAGTCTGCATCTCGATCTCAAAGTATTGTTTTTCGCGTTACTCATCTCCGTTGCAACTGGAGTCGTGTTCGGCTTGGTGCCGGCACTCCAGGCAGCGAAGGTTGATCTCAACGAAGCACTGAAGCAGAGCAGTACTCGAGCGACTCCGAGTGGCAAACTGCGTAGCAGTCTCATTGTGTTTGAAGTCGCCTTGTCTATTGTCTTGCTGGTCGGAGCGGGTCTGCTTATTCAAACGCTGTTTCGCTTGTTCAATCAGTATTCGAACATGCAGCCGGAGAAGGTTCTGACACTTCGCACAGTGCTTCCGCACTCGAAGTACAAAGAACTTCCGCAGCGAACGAAGTTTTACGAACAGGTTCTCGAGCACGTAGAACACTTGCCTGGTGTGGTGGCAGCCGGCTATTCGACTTCGGTTCCGCTCGCATGGAAGGGCGGCACAAGTGGTTTCTATCCGGAAGGTGTAAAAGAGCCAATTCCAGGGATGGCTTACGACGCGAATCACAGACAGGTTAGTGCTGATTACCTGAAGACGATGAGGATTCCGCTCTTGCAAGGGCGCTATTTCACGCCCCAGGACAACGCGGTATCGATACGGGTTGTTGTCGTGAATGAAACGATGGCCCGTCAATATTGGCCGGGACAAAACGCTTTAGGCCGTCGAATAAAACTCGGTGACCCGAACGAGGACCTGCCGTGGTTTGAAATTGTAGGGATCGTCTCCGATGTCCGTCAGATGGGACTTGATGCGCCCGTGAAAGCGGAAATGTATTTGCCATATCAACAGGTCACCGATAGTCCATGGTTTGAGCCACGTGACCTGGCCATTCGCACAGTTGGCGATACCTCTGCTCTTGTGAATTCAGTACGTCAGGTCATTCGCGAAGTCGATCCTGATCAGCCAATTTCAAACGTCGCCACAATGTCGGAGTTACTTGGGGAAGAAGCGGCCCAGCGTAAGTTGGGCATGCTGATGCTGGTAGCGTTTTCGGCTTTGGCATTGCTGCTTGCCTCGATCGGCATATACGGAGTCCTCGCATACTTTGTCACGCAGCATACGAACGAAATCGGTGTCCGCCTGGCATTGGGTGCAACTCAACGAAATATCCTTCTGATGATTGTGAGAAGAGGAATGGGCCTGACGGGACTGGGTGTAGCGATTGGCCTTGCAGTCGCGTTCGCGATGACGAGATTGATGAGTTCATTGCTTTTCGAAGTAAGAGCGGTAGACCCATTGACCTTTGTGTTGGTTCCCATTCTGTTAACAGTCGTGGCTCTGTTGGCGAGTTTCATCCCCGCCTGGCGCGCGATGAAAGTGGATCCGCTAGTTGCGTTGCGTTATGAGTGAGTAAGTAGATTGCTGATTGCCGATTTCTGATTTCTGATTGTCAATTGCCATTTTTGGGTTTAAGCGAAGGTTACACTCCGGAAAAATCAGCAATCAGCAATCAGCAATCAGAAATCGGCAATTGGCAATCGGCAATAATCAAGCTAATGCTTCAACAACTGACATACGCCATTCGGATGTTGATGAAGAATCCCGGTGTGACGCTTGTGGCTGTAATTACGCTCGCGCTGGGAATCGGAGCTAACACCGCCATCTTCAGCGTCGTCAACGGCGTTCTCCTTCGGCCACTCCAATACAAAAATCCCGATCGCGTAGTTTCGCTTTGGGAGAACGTTCCAGGTCATGGACGTTGGCGTGCTGCACCGGGAAACTTTTTCGACTGGAAGAAACAGAACACTCTCTTCGAAGACATGGCTGCCTACGGTGGATCGGCACTGACGCTAACCGGAGCCGGCGAACCCGAACAGCTCATTGGAACTCGAGTGAGCTCCGGATACTTCGCAGTTGTTGGCGTCGCTCCTATAGTGGGCCGGTCCTTTCTTCCTGAAGAATATGAACCTGGAAAAGGACAAGTTGTCATTCTCAGTCATTCTCTTTGGCAAAGTCGCTTCGGTGGTTCCGAAACCATCGTCAATAAGAGCATCACGCTTGATGGTGCCGTGTATACAGTCGTTGGTGTCATGCCATCGGGCATTTATCCGATGCGACCCACCACATCTGGCCGGATCGATTTCGACCAAACGCAACAACAATACTGGTTGCCGATGTCCTTCAGTGCTGATTGGGCCGCTGTTCGATCTGCGCACGTGCTTGGTGTAGTCGGGAGGCTAAAGCCAGGCGTCACAATGCTACAAGCAACTGCGGAGATGAACACGATAGGTGTGCGGCTGGAGCAAGCGTATCAGGCGAATAAGGGTGAGGGGATTATTGTCAATCCGTTTATGAATGAGCTCGTCGGCGACGTTAAGCCGGCCTTGTTCACCTTGATGTTTGCCGTTGGGTTTGTACTACTGATTGCTTGCGCCAACATCGCCGGACTTTTACTTGCCCAACATGCAGCCCGCAGTAAGGAGAGCGCTATCCGTGTTGCACTTGGAGCAAGTCGCCTCCGACTCGTGCAGCAATTCTTTATTGAAGGCTTGCTCCTTTCTTTAATTGGAGCCGTCGCAGGTGTTGGCTTGGCGGCCCTTGGCGTGAACCTCTTGATAACGCTGTTACCCCACGACTTTCCTCGCGTGGATCTTGTAAGAATCGATTGGCGCGTTCTTGGTTTCACATTTGGCCTTTCGTTAGTAACGTGTCTTGTTTTCGCGCTGGTACCTGCATGGCGCGCCTCCAAACCAGATTTACATTCGACGCTTGAACAGAGTGGTCGCAGCTCTGGTCCAGGTGCGAGCCGTTTGCGCTTCCGACAGCTACTGGTGGTTTTTCAGGTCAGTATGGCGGTGATGTTGGTGATTGGAGCCGGACTGCTCATAAAGAGCTTTTGGCTTCTGCGGCGCGTTGATCCAGGCTTTCAACCCCAGCGTGTCTTATCGCTTGAGTTGATACTGCCGGCTTCAAAGTATGCGAAACCGGAAGAGATCAACCACTTTTTCGATCGGTTGAGCGAGGCAGTTGCCAACTTACCGGGCGTTCAATCAACTTCGATCGCCTACGATCATCCATTACAGGCAAATTGGATCGACAGCTTTGAAATTGAAGGACGAGTTGCATCAGCTGAGTCGAGATCGTTGTCAGCGAATTTTGAGCCGGTAGGTCCTGACTATTTCGCTACTGTCGGGACGCCGATCATCACTGGACGTAGCTTCACGACGCAAGATAATGAGGACCATCCAGGCGTTGCGATCGTGAACGAGACATTTGTGCGGCAATATTTTCCCGGTGAAAATCCGATCGGCCGACGCATAAAACCCAGCCCGCCTGCGAGGATTTGGCGGAATCAGAAGTTCACCTCTTTGTTTGAGATCGTCGGCGTGGCTCGCGATGTGAAGTCTGCCGGCTTGCAAGCGTCAGCAGAACCAACCTACTACCTCTCGGCCACGCAGTCGCCATTGTCAGACATGACTGTCTTGGTTCGAACTACGAGCGAGCCTACTGCAATCGTGCCGGCGTTGAGGCAAGCTGTTCTGACGATAGATCCGAATCAGCCCATCTCGAACATCAGCACGATGGAAAAAATCGTTTCCGACAGCATCGCGCAACCGCGTCTGAACATGCTTCTGATGGGACTGTTTGGTGCGCTCGCATTGATCCTTGCGACCGTGGGTATTTATGGGCTTCTGTCTTATGCAGTGACGCAGCGCACTCAGGAGATGGGGATTCGCATGGCACTCGGAGCTCAGGTCGCAGATGTGCTTAAGCTCGTGCTCCGACAAGGTATGACGCTGGCACTTATAGGAGAAGCAATCGGGCTTCTGGGTGCGTTTGCCCTAACGCGCGTAATGCAGCGACTACTGTTTGGTGTAACACCGACCGACGTCACAATTTTCATGGCAGTAGTCGGCGTGTTAACAACGACGGCACTTTTGGCTTGTTATCTTCCGGCAAGGCGCGCCGCGAAAGTAGATCCGTTAGTTGCGCTTAGGTACGAATAGACTCCGGTTAGATTGCCGATTGCTGATTGCTGATTGCTGATTGCTGATTTTGTTCTAAGCTAAGCGTACACTCCGGAAAAATCAGAAATCAGAAATCAGAAATCAGAAATCAGCAATCAGCATCTCCGCCCCCCAGGAAAGAGACAACACATGCAGACTCTCTGGCAGGACATCAAATACGGCACGCGAATGTTGTTGAAGAACCCGGGTATCACCGCGATTGTGATCATTGCCCTGGCCCTCGGCATTGGCGCCAACACAGCCATCTTCAGCGTTGTTAACTCAGTGTTGTTGCGTCCGTTGCCTTACAACGAGTCCGATCGTTTGGTGTTCTTGAACGAAAAAAGTTCCGTCCTTGACGAGATGTCGATCTCGTATCCGAACTTCGAAGACTGGAAAGCACAGAATCAATCGTTTGAAAAAATCGGTGTTTACAATCGCAGTAGCTACAACCTGACTGGTACTGGTGAGGCCGAGCGAATCGTGACTGGCCAGGTGTCTGCTGACCTCTTTTCAGTTCTGCGTGTAAATGCTGCGATGGGTCGCGTCTTCTCCAACGACGAAGATAAGCCAGGTGGCACGCCCGTCGTCGTGCTTAGCTACGGACTATGGCAACGACGCTTTGGCGGTCTAACAAATATTCTGAACCAACCGATCACTCTCAACGGAAAGACCTACACAGTGATCGGGATAATGCCCCAGGACTATCTCTATCCGAGTCGTGTCGAAATGTGGGTGCCTGTGGGACAACTATCGGATCAACAGTCGTGGAAATCGCGTGGCAATCATCCGGGACTCTATGGCGTGGCCCGTCTAAGGCCGGGCGTTAGCTTTGATCAGGCGGTTGCTGACATGGCGCGAGTTGCAACGAACCTTGAGAAGCAGTATCCGGATTCAAATAGCGGTAATGGCATTCGTCTGAGACCGCTGATGGAGATTTACGTCAGTGATATTCGGCGTGCGCTCTGGGTTATTTTTGCGGCGGTTGGGTTCGTGCTGTTGATTGCTTGCGCAAACATCGCAAACCTTTTGTTGGCCCGCGCAACGGCTCGTAGGAAAGAGATGGCCGTTCGTTCTGCGCTTGGAGCCGGACGCTGGCGAATTGCCCGTCAATTGTTGACCGAAAGTATTTTGTTATCGCTGGTAGGCGGATCGATAGGCCTGCTCCTCGGACGTCTGGGTATCAAGCTGATTCTCTACATGAGTCCGGATTCAATTCCACGCGCGCGTGAAATAGGTTTGGATTGGAAAGTTCTTAGTTTTACGATCGGTGTCACTTTCCTCACCGGCATTCTGTTTGGCCTGGTTCCTGCGCTTCAGGCGGGTGACGTTGATGTTCATGAGACTCTGAAGGACACGGGTCGAGGAATGAGTGGCCGAAGTTGGCTGCGTAGTTCGCTGGTCGTGGTTGAGGTTGCAACAACGCTCGTTCTTTTAATTGGCGCCGGCTTAATGATTCGCAGCTTCTATCTCCTGCAAAAAGTTAACCCAGGTTTCTCATACGAACACTTAACGAGCTTTAGTGTGTCGCTGCCTGATAAGAAGTATAAGAGCGACGAAGAAACGACAGCGTTTTACAACTCGCTGCTCACGAATATCCGCGCACTGCCTGGTGTTGAATCAACTGCTGCTGCGTCCGGTCTGCCGCTAGGTAATAACGGATGGCAAACGTCGTTTACGGTTGAGGGAAGACCTGAGCCGCCTCCCAGTGAAGTACCTTTGATGGAGGCTTGCCTGGTCACTCCGGATTACTTCAAGGCCATGAATATTCCTGTTCTTCGCGGACGTGTCTTTAATGATCACGACGACAGATCGCATTTGATCGGAAAGGATCTAAGCAAGCTGAACGAGATCCAGAAATCGATTGCTGGCGCTAACTCAGTAGTTATCGACGAAGAATTTGCGCGTCGTTACTTGCCGAACGAAGATCCGGTGGGCAAGGGAATCGTGATGGGTGGGCGACGTAGTGCAGACTCAGCTGTGCTCCGGGTGTTGGGTGTTGTCGGACGCGTAAAAATGGAGAGCCTGAGTCAGGATTCAAATCGAGTCCAGGGATACTTTCCGTTCGCGCAGTTGCCCGAAGGAAGTATGACGATCGTGATAAAGGGAACCGGCGATCCAAACCAACTCATCTCCGCGGCACGTCAACAGGTGAAAGCAATCGATCCGGACCAGCCGATTTACAGCCCGCGAACAATGGGTGATATTCGCGCAGAGTCAGTTGCCGGCGAGCGTTTGAATCTGACTTTACTCAGCTTGTTTGCCGGCATTGCGCTGGTGTTGGCTATTGTTGGCATCTATGGCGTGATGTCTTATTCAGTGACTCAACGAACTCATGAGATAGGCATTCGCATGGCAATAGGTGCCAGTCGCGTTGATGTTTTCAAGATGATACTGAGTCATGGAATGAAGCTGACATTGATTGGAGTAGCCGTAGGATTAGTTCTCGCGTTTGGGTTAACACGTCTGATGGCGACGATGCTTTTCGGAGTGGAGCCGACGGATGCGACGACATTTTCGAGCATTGCTGTTTTGTTAATTACGGTCGCATTGCTGGCATGCTATCTGCCAGGTCGCCGGGCAACAAGGGTCGAGCCAACAATTTCGTTGCGATACGAATAGGAACTCATTGCTGGGAGCGCAGGCGTCCTCGCCTGCTAAGTTAATTTCTCGATCCCATGTTTGAAATGAACGTTAGCGAATATCAATTTGCAGGCGAGGACGCCTGCGCCCCCAGCACACGACATCTCAGATTGCAGATCTCAGATCTCAGACTGCACAATACGCTGGTTAGATTCAAGTCTGAGATCTGAGATCTGCAATTTGAGCTCTACTATAAGATGCCTCGCATTCTCATCGCCGACGATCAAACTGACGTTCTTGCCGCGCTCAGTCTTTTACTCAAGGGTGAGCGCTTTCAAATTGAAAGCACTTCTTCACCCGACGGTGTCCTGCGAGCGATTGAAACTCAGGAGTTTGATGTAGTCCTCATCGACCTCAATTACGCACGAGATACAACGTCAGGCAGCGAAGGCCTGGATCTGTTGACGAGGATTCGAGCTGCCGACCCGACTCTTCCCGTTGTTGTCATGACTGCCTGGGGAAGCGTCGACCTCGCGGTGGAAGCTATGCGGCGTGGCGCACGCGACTTTATTCAAAAGCCCTGGGACAATGCGCGGTTGCTCGCAGTGCTTAGAACACAGGTCGAGCTCGCGGAAGCGTTGCGACGTGGACGTCGTCTCGAGGCTGAGAACCTTGCGTTGCGCGACAGTGTTGCTGACTCCGCAAGCGATTTACCGCAAATCGTCGCTGACTCCCCGGCGATGAAGTCAGTGCTGAACTTAGTCGAACGTATCGGACCTGCCGATGCAAACGTGCTCATCACTGGTGAAAACGGGACTGGCAAAGAGGTCATCACGCGTCTGCTTCACTCGATGTCGTCGCGCAGATCGAAACCATTAATATCTCTCAACGCCGGCGCACTTGCTGAAGGCGTTTTTGAGAGTGAACTCTTTGGACACGTGCGTGGAGCATTTACCGACGCAAAGAGTGATCGAGTTGGGCGTTTTGAGTTAGCAGATGGCGGAACACTTTTCCTCGACGAGATTGGAAATGTTCCCCTCAACTTGCAGGCAAAGCTGTTGCGAGTTTTAGAGACGGGGGAGTTTGAGCGAGTTGGTTCGTCGAAGACCCAGAAGGTGAATGTGCGTTTGTTGTCAGCGACCAATGCTGATCTCAACTCAGAAGTCGCGCAGGGGAAGTTTCGTCAGGATCTACTCTTTCGCTTGAACACAGTTGAGATTCGTCTGCCACCTTTGCGTGATCGTCCGGAGGATATTCCCCATCTGGCCGAACATTTTCTGCGGATGCATCGGGAGCGTTACCGGCGTTCCATCATGGGATTCTCACCGGAAGCCCTGGAAGCGCTCAGGCACCATCTCTGGCCCGGGAATGTTCGCGAACTGGATCATGTGATCGAGCGTGCAGTGTTGATGAGCACGGGCAGTGTCGTGACGGCATTTGATCTTGCATTGGAATCAACTCCGGATGCGCGTCTGTCGGCGCGACTTGAAGAAATGAGTCTTGAGGACGCGGAGCGATTACTGATAAAGAAAGCGCTGGCGCGATTTGAAGGGAATGCTAACCGCGCCGCTGAAGCCCTGGGATTGAGTCGCAGCGCCCTGTATCGAAGACTGCAGAAGTATGGGCTGTCATGAGCATTGCCTATTGTTGATTGCTGATTGCTGATTGCTGATTTGTCGTAGAGTCAAACTCTGACACTCAACTACAGACGGTCGGGAAGGGGGCAAAGCGCAGTGTCACAGACTTGAACCTACTCAAACCCAGCGCGCCCCCGCCGTCTGCTATTCAATTGATTTCAAATTGTGTGTTGAGCTTCTGACTCCCAATGGAGTGTCTGTGACCCGGCGGGGGCGCGCTAGTTTTCTCTAGGTAGAGTTTAGACAAACTGCCGCTCTGCCCCCTTCCCGACCGTCTGTAGATGGGTGTCAGAGTTTGTCTCGGCGGCAAATCAGCAATCAGCAATCAGCAATCGTCAATTGGCAATCGGCAATCGGCAATCGTTATGATACCCGCGTGAGCACCCCGCTTAAGCCTACTAAAAATATTCAGCCCTTATCGACGCTTGATCCCACACTTAAAGGCGGCGGCCGGATCAAGTTTGAACGACGCGTCACCTTCCTCGCACTCGCTGCCGGCTTCCCCGCAGTTGCTCTTTGCGCATTTCTACTCTGGTACGACAACTATTCGGCCCAGGTGCAGTGGACCGTCGATCTATTACTGGCACTTCTCTGGTTGGGAATTTCTTTCAATCTAAAACAGCGGATCGTACGTCCCCTCCAAACTCTTTCAAATATCCTTGCCGCAATTCGCGAAGGCGACTACTCGATACGCGGACGTCGAGCGTTGTCCGGTGATGCTCTCGGCGAGGTGATGCTCGAGGTAAATGATCTTGGCCAAACGCTTCGCGAACAGCGTCTTGGTGCGATGGAAGCCACGGCGTTGTTGCGTACGGTGATGGCTGAAATTGACGTGGTTGTGTTTGCATTCGACGGCGAGCAACGATTACGACTTGTAAATCGTGCCGGCGAGCGATTACTTGCACAGCCCTCGGCGCGTCTACTTGGAAGGACCAGTAATGAACTGGGTCTTGATGCATGTCTTAATCGGCCCGAAGGATCCGCGCCCTATACTTTACAAATGGTTTTTCCCGGTGGCGTTGGCAGATGGGATGTTCGTCGCAGCACTTTCCGCGAGGGTGGCGCGCCGCATCAGTTGCTGGTCTTAACTGACTTAAGTCAAACGTTGCGAGAGGAAGAACGCACGGCGTGGCAACGACTGCTGCGTGTGTTGGGCCATGAGCTGAACAACTCTTTAGCGCCGATCAAATCTGTCGCAGGTAGCCTCGCTGACTTAATGGGCAGAGAACCAGAGCCTCCTGATTGGCGTGAAGACATGCACCGGGGTCTCGCTGTTATTTCTTCCCGTGCCGACTCACTCGCGCGCTTTGTGGAATCATACTCAAAACTTGCTCGCTTACCTCCGCCGCGCCTGGAACCACTGAAGATCGGCGCCCTTGTATCGCGAGTTGCGAGTTTGGAAACAAGACTACCAGTGCGAATAGTCTCAGGCCCTGATGTCGAGGTAAGAGGCGACGATGTTCAGTTGGAACAACTGC
>Ga0105248_10002244_pt1 | contig 21384 bp, 19 predicted proteins | sample KBSS34metaG_FD_81524 | JGI IMG/M metagenome (GOLD analysis project Ga0105248, IMG submission 81524) | Switchgrass rhizosphere microbial communities from Kellogg Biological Station, Michigan, USA - KBS S3-4 metaG | ecosystem: Host-associated > Plants > Roots > Rhizosphere > Soil | place...
CGCGAAGGCCGCGCCGCCCGAGGAGCGCGCGACCCATCCGATCGCGTCGGCGTCGACCAGCTCGTTCGCCAGGAGGAGACCCGGGACGCCGACGGCGTGCATCGCCCGGAGCTGCGCCGGTGTCGCCGCCGTGATCCCGCCCGCTCCCGCGGCGAGCTGGCGGTCCCATAGCTGCGGCGCCATAGTCGTCTTGCCGTGCGGGAATAGCTCGACGCCGTGCGCGGCGATCCAATCCTGCATGACGGCGAGGTTGTGGGCGATCGCCGAGGCCCGGAGCGTCACGACCGGCGTCGAGAGATCTCGCAGCGTCCACCCGTGATCCGCGACACCGCCCACGGTGGTGTCGGCCCCGGGCGGCGCGCCCACCGTGTCGCCCGCGACGGGAGTTGCGAGGATACGGTCGAGCTGCAGCGGCACGGCCGCACGCTACCAACGGAAGGAGCACCCATGGCGACCCTGGCGATCAACGGCGGCACCCCCGTTCGATCCGCGCCCTACCCGTCGTGGCCCGAGACCGACGACGACGGGTACGTCGCAGCGGTCGAGGCGGTCGTGCGGAGCGGTCAGTGGGGCGGATTCCCCGAGCCGGGCGTCCACGCCGCCGGGTTCGAATCGGCCTTCGGGGCCTATCAGGGGGCCGCGCAGGGCGTCTTGATGGTGAACGGCACGATCACGATGGAGGTCGCGTGCAAAGCGCTCGACATCGGCTGGGGAGACGAGGTCATCGTGCCGGCGCTGACGTTCGCCGCGACCGCGTACGCGCCGATGGCGGCGGGCGCGCTGCCGGTGTTCGTCGATATCACGCCGGACACCTGGACGATCGACCCGGAGCTCGCCGAGGCCGCGATCACCGAGCGGACACGGGCGATCATGCCCGTGCACCTCGGCCACCACATGGCCGACATGGACCGGATCATGGACATCGCGCGGCGTCACGGCCTCGCGGTGATCGAGGACTGCGCGCACGCACACGGCCAGCGCTGGCGCGACCAAGGCGCCGGATGCATCGGCGACTTCGGCTCGTTCAGCCACCAATCATCGAAGATCCTGACGTCGGGTGAGGGAGGGTCGCTCCTGACCAACGACGACCGCCTCGCGCAGCGCGCGCATTCGATCGTCGACTGCGGCCGCGCTAAGGATCCCGACGAGAAGGACTACACGTTCGGGGCGAACTATCGGTTGTCGGAGCTCAACGCCGCGCTGCTCGAGGTGGCGATGGAGCGGTTCCCCGCGCAACAGGAGGCGCGCGCGATCGCGGGCAAGCGCTTCGAGGCGCTCGTCGCCGACATCCCCGGCATCACGGTGATGCCGGCCGACGACCGCATCACGCGCTGGAGCTTCTACAACTACCTGCTGAAGATGGATCCGGACGCGTTCGCCGGCCGGCCGAACGAGGTGGTGTGCCGGGCGTTGGAGGCCGAGGGTATCGAGGCGGAGGTGCAGTACCCGCCGATGAACCACTACGAGCTGTTCCAACCGTCTCGGTCACGCCTGCCGGTGGCCGTCGAGTACGCCGACCGCCTCGACCCGACGCGCATGTCGTTCCCGGTCGCCGAGGCAGCCGGGCTCCGCGAGTCGATCTACTTCATGGAGACGACGTTCCGCGACGGCGAACCGGGCGTGCAGGACGCTGCCGACGCGCTCGAGAAGATCCAGAAGAACGCCGAGGAGCTCCCCGAGTCCTGAGGCCTATCCCTCGGGCCAGAAGCGCGGGAGGTACCGGCGGTTGACCTCGAGCAGCGCGTCAAGCAAGGGCTGCGCGGTGTCGAGGTCGCCGACCAGCGGGTTCGCGAGCAGGGCCTGGAGGGCGTCGCTCCGCGACCCGGAGAGCGCGGCGGCGATCGTCAGCCGCTCGTAATCCTTGACGTGCGCGACGAGCGCGTGCATCTCCGGCGGCAGCGGATCCACGGGCAACGGATGCGCCCCGTCTCGATCGACCGTGCAGGCGACTTCGACCACGTCGTCGGCGGCGAGGTTCGCGATCGCGCCCTCGTTGCGGACGTTCACCACCTGCACGTCGCCCGTCCCTGCCTGCAGCGACGCGATGAGCGCCGCGGCGGCGTCCGAGTAGTACGCGCCGCCGCGCTGCTCCAGCAACGCGGGTTTCGTGTCGAGCGACGGGTCCTTGTAGAGCTCGAGGAGGCCGGCCTCGATCTCCATGACCTCCTCGGCGCGCGTCTTGCCCTCGCGCTGCTCCGCCAGCACCGCCGAGGTCCGGTAGTAGTAGTGCAGGTAGTAGCTCGGGATCGCGCCGAGATCGCGGACGAACTGCGTCGGCACCGAGCCTTCTTCGAGCGGATGGTTCGGCGTGTCGTCCGGCAGGGCAAGTAGCTCCGGGAGCCGGTCCACGCCGTCGACGAGCACCTTGCGCTCCCAGCTCAGGTGGTTCAGGCCGACGTGCTCGAGCTGCACCCGGTCGGGCGTCACGTCGAAGTAGCTCGCGAAGCTCCGCTGGAACCCGATCGCGACGTTGCACAGCCCGAGCGCATGGTGGCCCGCGTCCAACAGGGCCTGCGTGACGAGGCCGGTCGGATTGGTGAAGTCGACGAACCACGCGTCGGGCGCGCCGATCTCGGCGGTGAGCTCCGCGAGCTCCAGGACGACGGGCACGGTCCGCAGGGCTTTCGCGAACCCGCCCGGGCCGGTGGTCTCCTGGCCGATCACGTCGAACTCGAGCGGGATCGTCTCGTCGGTATAGCGCGCCTTGTTCCCGCCGACCCGCAGCTGGACGACGACGTAGTCGGCGCCTTCGAGCGCCTCACGCGCGTCGCCCGTCAGCGCGAGTGAGCCGCCCCAGCCGGCGCGCCGCATCATGCGCTCGGCGAGCGCGCCAACGATCCCCAACCGCTCCGGATCGATGTCGAGCAGCGCGAGCTCGTCCACCGGAAGGCGGTCGGTGCGGGTGACGAAGCCCTCGACCAGCTCGGGCGTGTAGGTGCTGCCCGCACCCACCACCGCGACCTTCACACCCATGACTCGCGCATCGTACACTCCGCCCGTGAAATCGTTAGGAAAGTTTCCTGACCCATTCATCGCCGAGATCGCCGGCCAGCCCGACGCCCTGCGCCGGGCCGCGGCGGGGCTCACCGGACACGTCGACGGGCTCGGGGCGCTCGGCGCGCGACCGGGAGGCTCCCTGGTCCTCGCGGGGATGGGCAGCTCCTACGACGCCTGCTATCCCGCCGTGACGGCGCTGGCCCGCGCCGGTGTCGCCGCGACGATGGTCGACACCGCCGAGCTCCTGCACTTCCGACTGCCCATGGTCGGCCCGGACGACGACCTGATCCTCGTGAGCCAGTCGGGAGAGAGCGCCGAGACCGTCGGCGTGGCTCGCGCGCTCCGCGATCGCGGGAAGGCGCCACGGATCGTCGCGGTCACGAACGAGCCGGCCAGCTCGCTCGCGACGCTCGCCGACCACACGATCGGCACGAACGCCGGCGAAGAGACCGGGCCGAGCACGATGACCTTCGCCGCCGCGCTGGTCGTGCTCGGTGCGATCGCCCACACGATCGAGGGGCATCGGCCGGCCGAGGTGCTCGCGGCCCTCACGCTCGAGGCCGAGGTGGCCGCGGTCGCGATCGATGATCTCCTGGCGCGCGAGACGCTCCCGGAGGATCTCGTGACCTGGCACGGCGGCCGCGCGACGACGGTGATCCTCGCCCGAGGTGGTGCGCGCGCGGCCGCCGAGATGGGCGCGCTCACGCTGAAGGAAGCCGTCGGCCTGCCCGTCGAGTCGCTGCAAGCCGCCCAGTTCCGCCACGGTCCGTTGGAGCTCGCCGGCCCCCATCTGGCCGCGATGGTGATCGCGACCGAGCCCGAGACCCGCGAGCTCGATCTGGCGATGGCCGATGAGCTCCGGTCGCTGGGCACCGCGGTCTGGACGGTGACCGCGGGCGTCCAGGCCGCCGGCGCCACCGACATCGGCCCGATCGACCGGCTCCTCGCGCCGGCGGTTGCGATCGTGCCCGCGCAGCTGCTCGCCTGGCGCCTCGCCGTCCTCGCCGGGCGTGCCCCCGGCACGTACGTGCACGCCGCGAAGGTGACGACGCATGAGTGAGCTCCGCGTGGCGCTCACGCTTGACGCCGAGCACCCGGATCGCCGCTGGTGCCCGCCCGGCAACGCCGAGGCCGTGTTGGACACGCTGCGCGACCGAGCCGTCACCGCGACCTTCTTCGTACAGGGCCGATGGGCCGAGGCGTATCCCGAGACGGCGGGCCGCATCTCGGCCGAAGGGCACCTGGTCGGACATCATTCGCATTACCACGCGAGGATGCCGCTCTTGCTCGGCGGCGGCTTCGACGACGACCTGAACGACGGGGCCGCCGCGATCGTCGCCGCGACCGGCGTCGACCCGCATCCATGGTTCCGATGCCCGTTCGGGGCCGGCGCCGACGACCCGCGGGTGATCGCCGAGATCGAGCGTCTCGGCTACCGAAACGTCGGCTGGCACGTCGCGCTCGAAGACTGGGAGCCCTGGCGGACGGGCGACGCGATCGCGACCGACGCCATCGCCGGCGTCACCGCTCGCGGCGACGGAACCGTCGTCCTCCTGCACACGTGGCCGGGCGGGACGGCGGAGGGCCTGCCGCAGATGATCGACGGTCTCCGCGACGCCGGTGCGACGTTCGTGACGATCGACGCGCTGGAGGAGGTGCCGTGAAGCGCGCGGCCCTGCTCGCCGTCGACGGCGGCGGCTCGAAGACCGACGTGGCCCTGCTCAAGCGCGACGGCACGGTGCTCGGCGCGGCGCGCGTCTCCGGGGAGGTCGACGGTCGCACCTGGGCGACGTGGGGCCATCTCGAGGACGAGCAGCTCCTGCGCGTCCACGCCGCGATCGACCAGGCGGCCTCGCGCGCAGGGCTCGACCCGGAGCGCGCCCCGATCGCCGACGTCGGCAGCTTCTGCCTGGCCGGCGCCGACCTGCCCGCCGACGACCGGCGCCTCTTGAAGTGGATGCGCGCGAACGCCTGGGTCGAAGAACCGATCCTCCGCAACGACACGTTCGCCGTGCTCCGCGCGGGCACCGACCGAGCGTGGGGCGTGGCGGTCGTCTGCGGCTTCGGCACGAACTGCTCCGGCGTCGCTCCCAACGGGAAGGTCGCGCGCTTCCCCGCGATCGGCCCGATCTCCGGGGACTGGGGCGGCGCGAACGAACTCGGCGCGCTCGCGGCCTGGCACGCGTTCCGATCGGAAGACGGCCGCGGGCCGAAGACCGCGTTCCAGCGGTCGGTCCCGGCGTACTTCGGGCTCCGCACCCCGAGACAGCTCATGGAGGCGGTCTACTTCGACCGGATCGCGGAGGTGCGGCTGGCCGAACTTGCGCCGCTGGTGTTCACCGAGGCGAAGCAGGGCGACCCGGTCGCGCGCGAGCTCTTGGACCGGCAGGCCGATGAGATCGTCCTGATGGCGACCACGGCGATCCGCCGCCTGCGGATGCGCGACCTCGACGTCGAGGTCGTCCTCGGCGGGGGGATCTTCCGCAGCCGTGATGCACGGTTCTTCGGGCGCATCCGGCAGGGGCTCGTGGACTTCGCGCCGTTGGCCACCGTCCACCGCCTGACCCACCCGCCGATCATCGGCGCGGCGCTGATCGGGCTCGATGCGTTGCACGCGACCAAGGCCGCGCGCGCGACCGCGCGGGCGAGCTTGACCCACGATCGATTGACCCGGCACACTCGCGCCCGGAAGGAGGCCTGATGGCAGCGATCGTCCTCGACCACATCAGCAAGCTGTTCGGCGAGGTGCTCGCGGTGGACGACGTCGCCCTGCGAGTCGAGGACGGCGAGTTCATGGTGCTCGTCGGACCCTCCGGCTGCGGCAAGTCGACGATCCTGCGGATGATCGCCGGCCTCGAAGAGGTCACCGCCGGCGAGATCGAGATCGGCGATGAACAGGTCACCGACCTCGAGCCCAAGCAGCGCGACATCGCGATGGTCTTCCAGAACTACGCGCTGTACCCGCACATGACCGTCGAGCAGAACCTCGGGTTTGGGCTGAAGCTCCAGCACGTGTCCAAGACGGAACGCGAGGACCGCGTGCGGGAGGCCGCCGCGATCCTCGGCCTGCAGGACATGATGACGCGCAAGCCCTCGGAGCTGTCCGGCGGGCAGCGTCAACGCGTCGCGATCGGTCGCGCGATGGTGCGCGAGCCGAAGGCGTTCCTGATGGACGAGCCGCTGTCCAACCTCGACGCGAAGCTCCGGATCCACATGCGCGCTGAGCTGCAACGGCTCCACGACCGCCTGAAGACCACCACGGTCTACGTCACGCACGACCAGGTCGAGGCGATGACCCTCGGCGACCGCGTGGCGGTGCTCCGCGACGGCATCCTGCAACAGGTCGACACCCCGCAGAACCTCTACACCCATCCGGCGAACCTCTTCGTCGCCGCGTTCATGGGCGCACCACCCATGAACCTGGTCGAGGCGACGATCGACGGCGGCACGTTGCGGTTCGGCGGCTTCTCGATCCCCGCTGCCAACGGTGCGCTCGCCGGCTACGGCCAGGACACCGTGATCGTCGGGATCCGCCCGGCCGATATGGAGGATGCCGACGTCCGTCCCGACGATGGACCGACGATCTCGGTACGAGCCGACGTGACGGAGGAGCTCGGGTCGGAGGTCAACATCCTGTTCCGGGTCGATGCGCCACCCGTCGCGGCCGACGTGATCATGGCGGCGACCGACGAGGAGGGCGAGGAGCTGCTCCTGCTGGCCGACGACACGCCGGGCGTCATGTTCTGTGCCCGTGTCGACGCGCGGACCAAGGTCCAGCCGGGCGGCGACGTGCGGCTCACGTTGGACCCGTCGCGCTTCCATTACTTCGACCCGGCCACCGGCCTGGCGGTCGGCGCCGCGGCCTAAGCCGGCGCGTCCGACGCCGGCGCGGGGTCGGTGAAGGCGGCGTCGCCTGCCGCGATGTCGATGGGGAGCCAACACTCGACGGTCGTCCCCTGCCCCGGCGTGCTCACCACCCGGACCCAGCCACCGGCGAGCTCGGCCCGCTCGACCATCGTCGTCAGACCGAGGTGGCCCGGCTCCGGCGCCGCGGTCAGGTCGGGGCTGAACCCCGCGCCGTCGTCGATCACGCGGACCACCGCGCCGTCGGCGGCGCTCACCGCCTCGATCCGGAGGCTCCTCGCACCGGCGTGCTTGCGGACGTTCACGATCGCCTCCTGCGCGATCCGATAGAGCAGGGCCGCCATGTCAGGGTCGGGCTCGTCGTGGAGCTCGTCGAGCACCTCGACCGTCCACCCGGACGCTCTCGCCGTGTGCTCGCCGTACAACCGGAGCGCCGAGACGAGCCCGTCGCGATCGAGCGCCGTCGGACGCAGCTCGAACAGGAGCGAGCGGAGGCGCTCGATCGCAGCGGCGACCTCCTGCTCGACCTCGGTGATCGCCTCCACAGTGATGGAGTCGGGGAACCCCGCGAGCATCTGCAACCGCATGTCGACGGCGCTCATCACCTGGATCGGGTCGTCGTGGATGTCGGCGGCGATCTGCCGGCGCTCCGCCTCCTGCGCGTGCTGCAGCCGCTGGGCGAGCTCTCGCCGTTGCTGAAGCGTTCGGCGGAGCACCTCCAGGCTCCAGCGGAGCTTGTCCTCGGCCTCCCGCCGGTCGGTGATGTCCAGCATCACGCCGCGCCAGAACAGGATCGAGCCGTCTTCGGCGAGGACCGGCCAGGCCTCGTCGTGGATCCAGAGCGTCCGTCCGTCTTTGGTTCGGATCCGGTACTCGTCGAGGTACTGGCTCGCGGTCGAGTTCGAAAGGCGGTGCGTCTCGAGCGCACGCTCGACGTCGTCGGGGTGCAGCTGCTTGGCCCACAGCTCCGGGTCGTCGCGCCACTCGTCGACGGTGAACCCGAGGATCGGCTCGACCTGCGGGCTCGTGTAGAGGTTGGTCGAGTGTTCGTCGGGCCGGTCGATGTACAGGACCGCGGGGACGCCTTCCACCAACGTGCGGTAGGCCTCGGGGTGCAGGTCGTCCAACCAGTGATCGCGCGCCGTCATCGCCGCCTCACGGCAACCCGATCAAACCGGCGAGGATCGCGATGCGCGGGACGACGCTGTCGACGTCGATCCACTCGCCCGGCGCATGGTCATCGCCGCCGACCGGACCGAGCGCGTCGAGCACCGGCGTCCCGACGGCGGCGATCGTGTTGGCGTCGGACGCGCCCCCGGTGGCGGCGTCGTGGAGGTCGATCCCGAGCTCGGCCGCGAGCTCGGACGCCCGGGCCGCGAGCGCCGCGATGGCATCGGTTCGCTCCATCGGCCGGTGCCAGCCGGCGCGGTCGACGTGAACCGAGACGTCGCGTATCGACGGCGAGTCGCAGATCGCGTCGATCGCGCGCTCGGCCTCCTCGAGCGTCGCCGCGTCGGGCGATCGGAGATCCACCTCCAGCGTGCACCGCTCGGCCACGACGTTGGTCCGGGTCCCGCCGTGGATCGTGCCGACGTTCACCGTCACGCCGGGCCAGCGCCCGTTGAGGGCCTGCAGCCGCGTCGTGAGATCGGCGGCGACCACGATCGCGCTCCGGCCCTTCTCCGGCTCGACCCCGGCATGGGCGGCGCGCCCGTGGACGGTCACCGTGTAGTCGGTGATGCCCTTGCGCGACGACACGATGTCGCCGTTGTCCCGGCCGCCCTCGAGGACGAACGCGACGTCGTGGTGCGCAGCCAGGTCGCGGATCAGCGGTCCGGAGAACGGCGACCCGATCTCCTCGTCCGGATTGCACACGTAGGTGATATGGGCGAAGGCGTCGATGCCGGCATCGCGCAGCGCATGCACGGCGAACATGCCGGTCAGCAGCCCGCCCTTCATGTCCGAAACCCCGGGCCCTCGGGCGATCGACCCGTCGAGGGTGAACGGCCGCTCGGCCGCGGTGCCCGCATCGAAGACCGTGTCCGTGTGGCCGACCAGCAAGATCCGGCGGTCGCCCGACCCGTCGAGACGCGCGATCAACAGGTCGCCGAGCCTCGGTGCGCCGTCATGGGCCCGCCGGTCGACCGTCCACCCTGCGTCGAGGAACAACCGCTCGCATCGGTCGACGACCCGGTTGACGCCGTCGGGGGTATAGGAGCCGGAGTCGACGTTGACCATGGCTTCGAGCTCTGCGAGGAACGCATCCCTGCGCGGTTCGACCAGGTCGCGGAGGCCCACGACGTCCATCGGCCGGACGCTAGCATGCGCGTCGACCACGAACCACGGCCGCACGGCCGAACCCAGAGCACAACGAGGAGAACGATGCGAGACGCGCGTGGGGTCGTGGTCCGCGGACGCGGTGCGCCCGCCCGGATCGAACCGATCAAGGTCGACGAGCCGCAGAGCGGCGAGGTCCTCGTCCGGATCGTCGCCAACGGCGTGTGCCACTCCGACCTCTGGGCGATCCAGAACGGCAACTGGGGATCGCCGTTCCCGATGCTCCTCGGGCACGAAGGCGCCGGCATCGTGGAGGCCGCCGGCGACGACGTCACCCATGTCTCGGTGGGAGACCGGGTGCTGCTCGCGTGGGCGATGCCGTGCGGAACCTGCCCGGCGTGCGTGCGGGGCAGGCCCCGCCGCTGTGCCCACGTCTGGGATCAGCCCCCGAGGATCCACTCCGACGACGGCAGCCGGCTGATCGGCACGTTGTCGCTCGGGTCGATGGCGACCCACACCGTGGTGCACGGCGCGCAGACGATCCGGATCCCTGATGGGATCGACCTGACCGAGGCGTGTTTGCTCGGCTGCGGTGCGTCGACGGGCATCGGGGCCGCGGTCAACACCGCGGGGGTGGCGGCGGGCGACACCGTTGCCGTGATCGGCCTGGGAGGCATCGGCTTGTCCGCGTTGCTCGGCGCCAAGCTCGCCGGAGCCACGCGGATCGTCGCCATCGATCGCGTTGCGTCCAAGCTCGACGCCGCGCTCGGCCTCGGCGCCACCGACGTGATCGACGCCGGTGTCGACGACGCGGTCACGGCGGTTCGCTCCCTCACCGACACCGGCGTCGACGTGGCCTTCGAGGCCACGGGGAACGCGGCGGTCGTCGCCCAAGCGGTCGCGATGCTCGGGCGCGGCGGCACCGCCGTCTCGATCGGCGTCCCGGCACCGGACAGCACGGTGACGCTCCCGTGGGGCGAGGCGTCGGCCGGCGCCGCCTACCCGAACAAGGTCACCCTCAAGATCACCGATGGCGGCGACCCGATCGCGGAGGACTTCGTCGGGTGGCTCGATGCACTCGCCGAACGGCGACTCGACCTTCGCCCGCTCATCAGCGCCGTGGCGCCCTTCACCGATGACGCACTCGCCGATGCGTTCCGCGCGATGCTCGCCGGCGACGTGATCAGAACCGTCGTCTCGATCGACGCACCGGCCCCGGGCGCGGACGGCGGAGCGTAGCATCGCACCCGTGGCCTCCGGCGAACTGAACCCGTGGTGGCGGTACGGGCTCTGGGTGGCATCGCCGCTGCTCCGGCTCCTGTTCCGCGTCCGCGTGACCGGGCTCGAACATGTACCCGCCCGCGGGGCAACGCTGCTCGCGTTCAACCACGTGAGCGCGCTCGACGGTCCGGTGTTGGCGATCGCCTTCGCGAGTCGGACGTCGAGACCGACGCGGTTCCTCGTCGCGGCGGAGTTCTTCCGCCGACGGTTCCACGGATGGGTGCTGCGGACCTTCGACCAGATCCCCATCCGTCGTGGCGAGGGAGACGGCGCGGCGCTCGATGCCGCGCTCGATGCGTTACGCGGAGGGTCCGTGATCGCGATCGCTCCCGAAGGAGCAGTCAACAGCGACCCCGAGCACCTCCAGCGGATCCGCAGTGGGATCGCACGACTGGCGCTTCCGACCGGAGCCCCGATCGTCCCCACCGGGATCTGGGGGACCCAGGTGCGATGGCCACGGGGAGGGATCCGCTGGACCCGGCCATGGCGGCCGAGGGTCGTGATCGCGTTCGGGCCGCCGATCCTGCCCGACGGCGACGTCACATCGGAACAGGAAATCGACGCGCTCCGCGACCGTGTGCGCGACCGGCTCGAGGATCAGATCGCGATCGCCGGCTCGCGCGCCGCACGCTGACCGGAAGCGCCCCCAGGACGAGGAAAGGGCCGGCTCGCAGGCCGGCCCTTCCTATGAAGCCAGGTCAGTGGCGCGGGCGCGAGGGGTTGGAGACCAGCTCCCGTCGCCGAGGGGGATGGGGTATGTCCTGGCGTTGTCACCCGTCCCATCGGGCGAACCGGCCGAGATGTACGCGCAGGACGAGAAAAAGTCCGTCGAAGCGATATCTAGTTGTTCGAGCCTTGGCCGCCACCCTGGCCCTGGCCGTGCGACGCCTGCCCGCTGTCCGAGCCCGACCCACTGTTCGGATTGGCACCACCGGAGCCGGTTCCACGGTTCCCGGAGCCCTTGCCCCCGCCCGAGCCTTGCTCGTTCCCGGAACCCCCGCCCGAGCCGTTGCCCTGCGTGTCCTGACCCTGGACGTCGTTGCCCTGGCCGTTGTCGTCGTGGCTGCCGTCGTTGCCGGTTCCGTGATCCGTGTCGTCCGCCGCGTCGTGGTGGGGGGTGTGCGTGCCGTCGTGATGCGTCGTGCCCGTGTGGGTGTCCGACGTGTGATCCTCGGACGGGCCGGAGGAGGCGGAGCCGCCGGAAGGTCCGGTCGCCCCGTCCTGGTGCCCATCACCGGCCGGTGGAGGATCGGGGTGGGACACCGTGGGTGGTCCCGAGAACGACCGATGCGTGCGTGGACCGCTCCCCACGTGGCTCGGCGCGGTCGTGGGAGGAGGCGTCTGCGCGGGCCGGCCGCCGTCGCGGCCGTGACGGACCACCGCGAGCGCGCTCCCGGCGATCAGGACGGCGGCGGCGGCGCCGAGCACGAGGGCACGGCGGGGCCGCGGGCGCCGCAAGGGCACGACCGGTGCGACCGGTAGCTCGAGCTGGGTCACGAGCGCCGCCCACCCGGCCTCGACATCGGGCTCGGGCAACGTCGCCACGAGGTGCTCGAGCCGCTCGTGGACCGCCTGCGCGGCAGCGTCGCGCGTCATGTCCGCTCCTCCAGGACGTCGGCGAGCGCCTTGAGCGCCCGCCACTGCTTCGCGTTGATCGCGCCCGTCGAGGTCTCCATCGCGGCGGCGACCTCCGTGTTCGACATACCGACGAGGTACTTCAGCTCGATCACCTGACGCTGCTCGGTGGGCAGCCGGTCGATCGCGTCGTGCAGCGTCAGGAGCTCCGCGGTCATCGGGTCGACCTCGACGTCGGGAACCTCTGCGCGAGGCTCGGTGCGGACCGAGGCTCGCACCACGTCCACGGCGACATGCCTGGCGATGCCGTAGAGCCACGCGGCGAACGGCGCGCCGGTATCCCGATAGGTCGCGAGCCCTCGCCAGGCGCGAAGGAAGACCTCGGAGACCGCATCCTCGTCTTCACGGCCCAGCCGGAACCGCACGAGGCGCGATACCGCCGCCGCGTGCTCCCGGTAGAGCGCTCCGAACGCATCCTGATCACCGTCCTTGGCCCGAGCGACCAAGGCACGTTCGTGCTCCCGCCCGTCGGGCTCTCCCCTGTTCCCATCGGACGAGACCGCCGAGATGTTCGCGGCAGATGGCTGGAACGCGGATACCTCCATCCCGCGTAGGTCATCGGCAGGACGCGGTGTCGTTCTGAACGGGCCTCGAACTATCGGCGAAGGGCGCTCAGGATCATCGCCGGGCGGTCGACCCCGCGCGCAGGCGCTTCGCCCAGCTCGAGCCGGGCGCTTCGATCTCGTCGAGCGCCGCGGGACGGAGGTCACGGAACTCGAAGCCCGTTGCGACGAAGGCGTCCTCCGCAGGTCGCGTGGGGCATCGGCCCCAGCCCGGCACGGTCCCGCTCATGGCGGGTCAGAACGAACGGAACGGGCGGCCCGAAGGGCCGCCCGTTCCGATGCTTCGGGTGTCGCCGGGCTCAGTTGCCCAGCGCCACCGCGTTGATCAGGTTCGAGTCGCGCAGCTTGCGCAGCGCCTCGCGCTCGATCAGGCGCACACGCTCGCCCGACAGGCCGAGCACCTTGCCCGTCTCGCGCAGGCTGAGCGGCTGCCCGTTCTCGAGCCCGTAGCGCAGGGCCACGACGTGGCGCTCGCGGTCGTCGAGCACCTGGTCGACTGCGCCGCCGATCTCCTCGCGGAGCAGCTGGTCCTCGACCTCGTTGAAGCCGGCGTCCGAGTCGATCTCTTCGATCAGGTCGCCGAGCTCGGTGTCCTCGCCCACGGGCGACTGCAGGGACAGCGGCTCACGGCGGCCCATCTCGGTGAGGTCGTCGATCTCGTCCACCGTGGTGTCGAGGGCCTTGGCGAGCTCCTCGCGGGTGGGCTCACGGCCGACGGACTGTGCGAACTGGAACCGCGTGCGGTTCAGCTTGCGCAGACGGTCGTGGATGTGCACCGGCAGACGGATCGAACGCGAACGATCGGCGATCGCGCGCGTGATCCCCTGACGGATCCACCAGGTCGCGTACGTGGAGAACTTGAACCCACGGCGCCAGTCGAACAGCTCGACCGCGCGCATCAGGCCGATGTTGCCCTCCTGGATCAGGTCCAGGAGCGGGAGGCCCTGGCCCTGGTACTTGCGGGCAACGGACACGACCAACCGGAGGTTGGCCATGATGAACCGCTGGCGGGCGGCCTCGGCCTTGCGCACTTCGGCGCGGGCCTTGGCGATGGACTTCTCCGAACGCAGGCGGCCGGCGCGGAGGCGCTCTTCGCCCTCCTTGCCGCCTTCGATGGTCATGGCGAGCTCGACCTCTTCCTCCTTGGTGAGCAGCGGCTCGCGAGCCGCGGCCTCCAGATAGAGGCGAAGGTCATCTGCGTCGTCGGTCCCTAGGGGACGAGCCGGATCCGGCACTTCGTATCAGCCTCCTCCTCGAAGCCGCTCCGCCGCAGCATGCAGCGTCGCCGGTCTTCGGGAACTCGGGGTGGTCCCTTGATTCGTCACGAACCGGGCGGAGGTTCGCGGGTCTCCGTGCGCAAACGCACCCGCCGCTCTGAAGCCATGGTAGGGGGAGGAGTCGAAAAAGTAAAGCTCAGAGGGTATGGAGGTCTTGTGAAGCGGTTCACGAAGGGTGCCAAACAGCCCTCCCCCAGGCGGCGGATAGGCTGGCCCGCGATGGGCCTGGACCTTCCGCCGCTTGGCACCGTCGATCTGGACGGTCCGGTCGCGTTCCGTGCCTGGGACGGGCCGGCTGAGGCCACGTTCGTTCTGCTCCATGGTCTCGGTGGTTCCCATCTCAGCTGGATCCAAGCGGCCCCCGGCCTCGCCGGGCTCGGGCGTGTGCTCGCGGTCGACATGCCGGGGTTCGGGCGGTCACCTAGGGCCGGACGGCCCGCCCGGCTGATGGACCAGCGGCGGACGCTCACCAGATTCCTCGATGCCGAGGCCGAGGGGCCTGTCGTCCTCGCGGGCAACTCGATGGGCGGGGTCGTCGCGATCTTGGAGGCCGCGCTGGAGCCCGAGCGGGTTTCAGGCGTCATCCTGACCTCGTCCGTCTATCCGATGCTCCGCGGACCGCTGCCCAACCCGCTCGTGCTCGGCGCGTTCGCCGCCTACGACGTCCCGCGCCTGGGCGAACTGGTGGTGAAGACGCGTGGCGCCGCGTTGGACCCGGAGAGCTTCGTTCGGGTGGGGCTGCGGATCCTCACGACGGATCCGTCGGCGATCCCAGACGACGTGGTCTCGCTGCATGCGGCGATGATCGCGGATCTCCGGGCCGACCCCGAAGCGGCGACGGCGTTCCTCGAGGCCGCACGATCGATCACCTCGTACGTGAAGAGCCGGGACGCCGGAAGGCGAGCGATGAGCAACGTGCGCGCCCCGGTGCTGGTGATCCACGGACGGAACGACCGGTTCGTGCCGGTCGGCTACGCCGAAGCGGCGCTCGCGGCGTATCCGTCCTGGCGCGGCCGCTTGCTCGCCCGTGTGGGGCATGTGCCACAGATGGAGGCGACGCCACGGTGGCTCGCCGAGGTCGCCGACTGGTACGGCTCGGTCACGCGCTGACCCCGTGCTAGCGTCCGCCCGGATGGTGCGGCGCGTGGTGGTCCTGGTGCTCACCACGATCATCGGGCTCCTGGTCCCCGGGGTCGCTCGCGCCGACACACCGGTCGCCGAGGTGTCCGCGCTCGACGACGTGTTCGCTCCCGGGATCGTTCGGATCCAACCGGGTCAGACGGTCGAGTGGACGAACGACGGCGCCACGGCCCACACCGTGACGGCCGGCGATGGATCGTGGGATTCCGGCAACCTCGACCCCGCCGCGACGTACACGCGCACCTTCGACGCCGCGGGCGTGTACCCGTACTACTGCCGGTACCACGGGTCGCCGAAGCACGGGATGACGGGGACCGTCGTCGTCGGCGAGGGGCCGCTCCCCGGCGCGGCGGCCGAGGTCGGTCCGGGCGTCGAGCAGCCGCCGGCGACGTTCGCACCGACCCTGCACGTGCCGGCCGACTACCCGACGATCCAGGAGGCGATCGATCGCGTGCAGCCCGGCGGCATGGTGCTGATCGCCCCGGGCGTCTACCGGGAGCAGGTCACCGTCACGACCCCGTTCGTCACGATCCGCGGGCAAGACCGGAACCGCACGATCATCGACGGCGAGTTCCAGCGCGCCTACGGGATCCAAGTGCTCGAGGCCGACGGGGTCGTGATCCAGAACCTCACCGCACGGCGCGCGCTGTTGGACGGCTTCGAGTGGAACGACGTGCACGGCTATCAGGGTTCGTATCTGACCGCGTACGACGACGGCGACTATGGGATCTTCGCGTACGCGTCCGACTACGGTGAGATCGACCACTCGTACGCGAGCGGGCACCCGGACTCCGGGTTCTCCGTCGGTCAGTGCTCCCCGTGTCACGCGGTGATCACCGACGTCGAGGCGGTCGACAACGCGGCGGGGTTCTCGGGGACGAACGCGGGCGGCGACCTCGCGATCGTGAACAGCGACTGGCACGACAACCTCGCGGGGATCGTGCCGAACACGCTCGACAGCGAGCTCGGGGCGCCGCAGCGCGACGCGGTGATCGCCGGCAACTACGTCCACGATAACGGCAACCCGGAGGCGCCGACGGAAGCGCTCACCTATCCCGCCTTCGGGATGGGCATCGCGGTGACGGGCGGCCGGGCGAACCTGATCGCCGACAACGTGGTCGAGGACTCTGCGACCTACGGGATCATCGTGATGCCGATCGTCGACCGGAACCTGTGGGTGACGTCGGACAACGTGGTGCGAGACAACGCCGTGGCGCGCAGCGGGCAGGCGGATCTGGCGCTCGGCGCCCCGGCGGCCGGCGGCGATTGCTTCGCCGGCAACGACGCCTCGACGAGCCAACCTCCCGCGCTCGAGCATCTCTATCCGTGCACGGGGCCTCGGCCGTTCCCCGCCGGGGGCGGCTCCCTGGCGCCGACGATGTCTGCCTTGACGCGCTACCTGGCGGTGCTCGGCGGGACCGCGCCCGGCGGCGACTGGCGCACGCAGCCGGCCCCGCCGCCACAACCGCAGATGGAGGGCGAGCCGACGAAGGCGCCGCCGATCATCGCCGTCGGCGGCCAGAACGTCCCGCAGCCCTACGCCATCCGCCCCTCGAGCGAGATCACGCTCGCGCAGGGCCCGACCGTGTCCAAGGAGATCGCGATCATGGGGATGCCGCTCGCAACGTCGTGGGGAGGCTTGCTCGTCGGGCTGTACGGCTACGTGCTGCCGTTCGTCCTGTACGCGACCTGGGTCGCGGTCGCGATGTGGGACCTGATCCGGCAGGAGTCGGCGCCGCTGCCGCATCGCGCACGGTGGATGCTCGCGGTGCTCATCGTGCCATTCCTCGGACCGTTGCTGTACTTCGCGTTCGGGCACTCGCCGATCCCTCGGCAGCTGCGGCTCGTGCTGACCGCCGGTGGGATCGTCGTGTACCTGCTGTTCCTCGGGCTGGGCGTGCTGATCAGCTAGCCGAGCCGGTTCCGCCGCCGGTCAGCCCGACGGCATGCGCTCGAGTTCGACATATAGCCCGCTGTGATCCAGCTCACCATCGCCGTCGTCCAGCGCGCGCTGCAGCTGCGCGGCGACCACCGCGAACGACGGGATCGGCGTGCCCGTGGTGCGGGCCGCGTCCTCCACGATCCGCGCATCCTTGCGGTGCAATCGGATCCGGAAGCCCGGGTCGAACGCTCGATCGAGCATCCGCTGGCCGTGAACCTCCAAGATCTTGGAACCGGCGAAGCCACCGAGGAGCGCCTCGCGCACCTTGCCGGGGTCGACGCCCGAGCGTTCGGCGAGCAGCAGCGCCTCGGCGACCGCCTCGATCGTCGCCGCGACGACGAGCTGGTTGCACGCCTTCGTCACCTGGCCGGCCCCGGACGGGCCGACGTGCACGATCGTCTTGCCGAGGACCTCGAAGATCGGCATCGCCCTCGCGACCGCGTCCGGCTCCCCGCCGATCATGATCGACAGCGTGCCGTCGATCGCGCCGCGTTCGCCGCCGCTCACCGGCGCGTCGACCATCGCGACGTCGCGCTTCGCGAACGCCTCGGCCATCCCACGGGTTGGAGCCGGATCGATCGAGCTCATGTCGATCACGAGCGCGCCCGCCGAGATCCCGTCGAGCACCCCGCCCCCACCGGTGAGCACCAGCTCGACGTCGCTCGTGTCGGGCAGCATCGTGATCGTGATGTCGCTCGCCGCGGCGACCTCGTCGGGGCCCGACGCGCGGGTCGCGCCTCGCGCAAAGACCTCGTCCACCGGGCCGGGGCTGCGGGAGTGCACCGTCAACGGATAGCCGGCGGCGAGAAGGTTCAACGCCATCGGCTTGCCCATGATGCCGAGACCGATGAAGCCGACCCGGTCCGACGGCACCGCCTCAATCCTCCATCGCGGCGTCGGCGATGGCGAGCGAGCCGTCGATGATCTCGAAGCCTTCGGCGAGCTGTTCCTCGGTGATGCACAGCGGCGGGTTGGTCATCACGTTCCACCACCGGATGAAGGTCGCGAGGCCGTTGTCGAGCAGCGAGCGGTTGAGCGCCTGCATCGTTTCGTTCATCGTGTTGAACGGCGACAGCGGCTCCATCGTCTCTCGGTTCTTGACCAACTCGATGACGCCGAACAGCCCGATATTGCGGACGCGCCCGACGCTCGGATGCGTGGCGGCGAGCTCCTCGTGGTGTCGCCGCATCACCGGCTCGAGCCGTTTCGCGTTGCCGATCAGGTCGTCCTGTTCCAAGACGTCGATCGCGGCGATCGCCGCGGCGACGCCGAGCGGGTGCGTGTTGTACGTCAGGCCGCCCCAGAACATGTGGTCGTCGAAATAGTCGGCGACGTGCGGGGCCATCCCGACCGCGCCGAGCGGCGCGTAGGACGACGTCAGGCCCTTCGCGGTGGTGATCAGGTCGGGCACGACGCCCCAGTTGTCGACCGCGAACCATGCGCCCGTCCGTCCCCAGCCGCACATCACCTCGTCGGCGATCAGCTGGATGCCGTACCGGGTGCAGAGCTCTCGCACGCCCTGGAGATAGCCGTCGGGCGGGATCAAGATCCCGTTCGTGCCGGTGACCGGCTCGAGGATGAACGCCGCGATCGTTTCGGGACCCTCGAGCTCGATCGTCTCCTCCAGCATCGCGAGCGCCGTGCCGGCCTCCTCGAATCCGCGCTTGGTGCCGTGGTACGGATCGAGGACGTGGACGACGCCCGGCATCGGGGGCGCCTCGTTCGGCCAGCGCCGCGGGTCGCCCGTGAGCGCCATCGTCGCGTAGGTCGACCCGTGGTAGCTCCGGTACCGGGCAAGCACCTTCTGCCGCCCGGTGACGGCCTTCGCCATCTTCACCGCGTTCTCGTTCGCCTCCGCCCCGGCCAGCGTGAAGAAGGTCTTCTCCAGGTCCCCGGGCCACAGACCGGCCAGCCGTTTGCCGAGCACGGCACGGCCCTCGAACGCGTGGAAGGGCGAGACGTACGGCAGCTTCTCGGCCTGGCGGGCGATCGCTTCGGTGACCCGCTTGTCGCCGTGGCCGATGTTGACGCCCATCAGCTGCGAGCTGAAGTCCAGCCACCGCCGGCCGTCGACGCCGTACATGTAGACGCCCTCGGCGCGATCGATCGCGAGCGGCGACGCCTTGGATTGGATGTGCCAGTCGTAGAGCGTGTACCGCGTCGAGTCGGCGATGATCTGTTCGGCCGTCATGGCGCTGGTCTCGGTGCTCATGCCTGCCCCTTCTCTGCGTCGGCCTCGCGCGGTGCGGGCGACGGATCCGATCCGACCACGTAGCTGTGCTCGGCCGCCCAACGGAGCATCACGGTCTCGCCGGGATGCGGATCGACCGCGCCGACCTCGTCGTTCAGGCGATGGACGGTGAGACGTTCGCCCGTTCGCAGCAGCACGATCAGCTGCGTGATCGACCCGAGGTACACCACGTCGACCACGGTGCCGCCGACGTAGGAGGCCCGATCCTCGACCGTGCCGTTCGCGAGCTTGATCCACTCAGGGCGGACCGTGATCGTCGCCCGGCCGTCGTCGTGTCCCGACCCGGGATCGACCGCGAGGATGCGCTGGCCGTCGCCGAGATCCATCGCGAGCATCCCCGCGTCCGTTCGGTCGACCCGAAGGTCGATCAGGTTCGACGTGCCGATGAACCCGGCGACGAACGCGCTCGCCGGCCGTTGGTAAAGCTCGCGCGGCGTCGCCAGCTGCTCCACGACCCCGAGGTTCATCACGGCGATGCGGTCGCTCATCGTCATCGCTTCTTCTTGGTCGTGCGTGACGTAGACGAACGTCGTCTCGGTGCGCTGCTGGAGCTCCTTCAGCTCGAGCTGCATCTCCTTGCGGAGCTTGAGGTCGAGGGCGCCGAGCGGCTCGTCGAGCAGCAGCGCCGCAGGGCGATTGATCAAGGCGCGGGCGAGGGCGACCCGCTGCTGCTGGCCGCCCGACAGCTGCGTCGGCCGACGGTCCTCGAGGCCTTCGAGGCGCACGGTGTGGATCACGTCGGACATCCGCTCGGTGATCTCTGCCTTCGACAGCTTCTTGATCTTGGGGCCGAACGCGATGTTCTCCGCGACCGTCATGTGCGGGAAGAGACCGTACGCCTGGAACACCATGTTCACGTTGCGCTTCGCGGGCGGGACAGACGTGACGTCACGGCCCTGCAGCACGATCCGGCCCTCGTCGGGCATCTCGAAGCCAGCGATCATCCGCAGCGTCGTCGTCTTGCCGCAGCCGCTCGGGCCGAGCATCGAGAAGAACTCGCCCCCAGGGATCTGGATCGACACGGCGTTGACCGCCGTGACGTCGTCGAACCGTTTCGTGACGGCGTCGACGAAGATCTGTCCCTCATGGCTCGTCGCGGTGAGATCGGTCTGCATGTCAGGTGTCGCGCTCATGTCTGGATCCTGTTCAGTCGGGCCAGGCGGTACGCCAGCAACGAGAAGACGATCGAGACGAACAGCATCACGAGGTTCAGCGCCGAGCCGGCGCCCCAGTCCCCGGCGCCGAGGATCAGGTCACGGACGCGCTGCCCCATCATGTAGCTGCCCGTGCCGCCGACGATGTCGGCGGTGACGAAGTCCGTGAGCATCGGGATGTACACCAGGATCATCGCGATGAAGATGCCGGGCGCGGCGAGCGGGATCAGCAAGCGCTTGGACTGCACCCACCAGCCGGCGCCGAGGTCGACCGCCGACTCGAACATCGACGCGTCGATCGCCTTCATCGCGGCGTAGATGGGGATCGTCGTGTACGTGATGTAGCTCGCGGCGAGCGTGACGATCACGGCGAACGGGCTGAAGAGCAACCACGTGATCGGCGGCCCCGGGATCGCCCAGTTGACGATGCCGTTGCGCCCGAGGATCACCTGCCAGGCGTAGATCTTGACGACCGGGGCCAGCTCGTCGGCGAGCACGAGGGACAACAGCAAGAACAGCTCCCAGCGACCGGCTCTGAACACCATGTAGTACGCGAGGGGGATCGCGATCGCGAGCATGATGATCATCGCGGTCGTGCTCATCCACAGCGTCGTCCACGCGATCTTCCAGTTGAGCGGGTCGGTGAGGACGTCGCTGTAGTGCGCGAGCGTCCGTCCGCTCGACGTGTTCGGCGGGAACTTCAGGATGCTCATGAAGGCCATGATCACCATCGGCCCGAGGAACAGGACGACGAGCAACGTGACCGGTGCGAACAAGATGCCGAGCGCGCCGCGGCCCGACCCGTGCCGGCGGGACGGCTTCGGGGGCGCGATCGCGACGTCGGCGACGGACATCTAGGTCTCTGCCGACGCGGCCACGGCCTCACCTCCAGCGATGATGCCGCGTGTGGCGTCTTCCCCGCTCCGCGCCCGCAGGAACAACAGCGCGACGGTGAGCAGCACGACCTGGATGATCGAGATCACCGTGGAGATCGCGTTCACGA
>Ga0105248_10002248_pt1 | contig 21376 bp, 19 predicted proteins | sample KBSS34metaG_FD_81524 | JGI IMG/M metagenome (GOLD analysis project Ga0105248, IMG submission 81524) | Switchgrass rhizosphere microbial communities from Kellogg Biological Station, Michigan, USA - KBS S3-4 metaG | ecosystem: Host-associated > Plants > Roots > Rhizosphere > Soil | place...
CGCTGTCGCATCGGTCTCGACCGCGGCGTCACCGTCAGCAAAACTACGATGGCGACGGCGCTGTGCAGCGCCATAGAAAAGCTTACGGTCACGCTCGGCCGGCATTTGAGTGGGAGGATGACATGAAGGGCGCTATCGAACGCGAAGGCGTGAACGCCGGGCGCGGCTCAGGACGGCGGCCCTCGGCGCATGGAGATCGGGCCCGCTTGCGGCTGGCGATGTCCGCCGGGGCGTCGGCGCTCACCCTGCTCGCCACGGCGGCGGTGGCGCAGCCCCAAGCCGCCGGAACCTCCAGCGTCCTGCCCATGCCCTGGCCCACGCCCTTCCAGGGCGTCGCCGCCGTCGACCTGAAGGACTCCCGGCAGGACTTCCCCCGCCTTCCGACCGCGCCGGCGGGCGCGCCCAACATACTGCTGGTGCTCACCGACGACGTGGGCTTCGGCGCGGCCTCCACCTTCGGCGGACCGATCCCCACGCCAAACCTGGATCGCCTCGCCGCCGGCGGCCTGCGGTTCAACCGCTTCCACACCACGGCCATGTGCTCGCCCACCCGTGCGGCTCTGCTGACGGGGCGCAATTCGCACAACGTCGGCACCGGAGCGCTCACCGACTTCGCCGAGGGTTTCCCCGGCTACAACACCTTCCTGCCGAAGAGCGCCGCGACCGTGGCCGAGATCCTGCGCGACAACGGCTATGTCACCGCCTGGTTCGGCAAGGAGCACAACATCCCCCCGGGCCAGGCGTCGGACGCGGGGCCGTTCAACCAGTGGCCCACCTCGATCGGCTTCGATTATTTCTACGGCTTCGTCGGGGCAGAGACCGACCAGTGGAGCCCGCAGCTGTACCGCGACAAGGTGCGGCAACCGCTCTCTGAAAGCTCCGAGGTGCTGGACAAGCGGCTCGCCGACGACGCCATCCGCTGGATTCACAACGTCAAGGCGGCGGCGCCCGACAAGCCCTTCTTCGTCTATTACGCGCCAGGCTCGACGCACACGCCCCACCAGGCGCCCGCCGACTGGATCGCCCGCTTCAGGGGCCGGTTCGATCAGGGCTGGGACGCGGTGCGCACGGCCACCTTCGCGCGGCAGAAAGCCATGGGGCTGGTCCCGCGCGACGCCGCACTCGCGCCCCGTTCGCCCGACGTGCCCGCCTGGAACACCTTGTCGGCCGACGAGAGGCGGGTGCAGGCCCGCTACATGGAGGTGTACGCCGCCATGCTCTCCTACCAGGACGCCCAGCTCGGACGCATGCTCGACGAGCTCGAGCGGATGGGCCAGCGGGACAACACCCTGGTGATCTTCATCGAGGGCGACAACGGAGCGGACGCCGCCGGCAGCCCCGTCGGAGCGCTGAGCGAGATCGGCGAATTGACCAACGGACGCACCAGCCTTGCGGCCAAGCTCGCCCATATCGACGAGTTCGGCGGCCCCAAGATGCAGCTGAACTACAGCACCGGCTGGGCGGTCGCGATGGACACGCCATTCCCCTACTACAAGCAGATCGCCTCGCACCTTGGCGGGACGCGCAACGGCATGGTCATGTCCTGGCCGGCGAAGATCACCCGCCCGGGCCTGCGCACCCAGTACCACCACGTGATCGACGTCCTGCCGACCATCCTCGAGGCGGCGCACATCACGCCGCCGGAGGTCGTGGAGGGGGTCAAGCAGAAGCCGATTGACGGGGTCAGCATGACCTACGCCTTCGACGATCCGAAGGCGCAGGACCGGCGCCAGACGCAGTATTACGAGATGATCGGCAACCGGGCCATCTACGACCATGGCTGGCTGGCCGCGACCACGCCGATGAAGCCGCGCCCCTGGATGATGGGGACGGCCGCCAACGCCAACGAGAACCTCGCCGCCGCCTACAAGTGGGAGCTCTACGACCTGCGCAAGGACTTTACCCAGACCCACGATCTTGCCGCGCGCGAGCCCAAGCGGCTGGCGCAGATGCAGGCGCTGTTCGCCGAGCAGGCGGCGAAGTTCAGCGTCGATCCGATAGACGACCGCAGCGGCCTGGGCCGGTTTGCGGCGATGCGGCAGGCCTATGCGCCCGACCGGTCGAGCTACGTCTACTGGGGCAAGGACATCACCCTGTCCACCGACGCCGCGCCGGCGCTCGCCAACCGCTCCTTCGTCATCGAGGCCCAGGTGCGCGCGCCGGCGGGCGCCACCGGCGTCATCGCCGCGCTCGGCAGCCGCTTCGGCGGATGGAGCTTCTATCTGAAGGATGGCCATCCCGCCGTCTCGCAGGGCTTCGCGGGCCTACCGGAGGACCAGGTCCGCCTCCTGGCCGCGGCGCAGACGCCGGGAGATCAACCCGCCACGGTGCGGTTCGCCTTCGACTACGCGGGCGGGGGCGCCGGCAAGGGCGGGGCGCTGTCGATCTCGATCGACGGCCACGAGGTCGCGCGCAGCCAGCTCGCCCGCTCGATCGTCTCTCCCGGCGGCATCGGCGAGACCTTCGACATCGGCCTCGACCGTGGAGTCACGGTGAGCGACGACTATTCCGCCGACGGCGCCTTCCCAGGCGCGATCGACAAGGTGACGGTGAAGCTCGGCCCCGTCGGTCAGGCCGGCGCCCCGGCGCCCTGAGGCGCGGGCGGCGGAGGGCGGGTCCGAGCGGTGAGGCTCAGCCGCCGCGGACGACGCAGCGGAAGCCCACGTGGCTGGTGGAGGTGTCGATCGGCTCCGGGTGGCGGGCGGCTGGGCGGTAGCGCTGGCAGTAGTCGGCCGCGCACAGGTGCGAGCCGCCCTTCATCACCTTGCGGGGGATGCGGAGCTCCGGCGCGCCAGGATCGAAGCTCTCTTCCCGCCGCGGGCCGCGCGGATTGTCGGCGACGCAGCAGGGGCTCTTGCCCTTCGTCCCGGCGCGAGGTTCGGCGTACCAGTCTCGGGTCCATTCCCAGACATTGCCGCACACGTCGTAGAGGCCGAAGCCGTTGGGCGGGTAGCTGCGTACCGGCGAGGTCCTGAGCCAGCCGTCCAGCAACTGGTTCTCGTAAGGAAAGGCGCCTTGCCAGTAGTTTGCGAGCATCGTCCCCTGCGGGGCGAGCTCATCGCCCCAGGCGTAATCGGCGCCCTCCAGCCCACCGCGGGCGGCGTACTCCCACTCGGCCTCCGTGGGCAGGCCCTTGCCGGCCCAGGCGGCGTAGGCCTCCGCGTCCTGGTAGGCGACATGCACCACCGGATGATCCGCCAGCCCTTCGATGGAGCTGTCTGGACCGGAGGGATGGCGCCAGTCGGCGCCGAAGCAGAAGGACCACCATTGCGTCGGATCGCCCAGGTTCACCGGCCCTGCCGTCGGGGTGAACACCAGGGAGCCCGGCTTGGCCATCTCTGGCGGCATGCCGGGATAGGCCGCCGGATCGGGCGCGGTCTCGGCGAAGGTGGTGTAGCCCGTCGCTTCGACGAAGCGGGCGAACTGAGCGTTCGTCACCGGCGTCTCATCGATCCAGAAGGGGTCGACGCGCACGCGGCGTACCGGGCGCTCCTCGGGATAGAAGCGCTCCGAGCCCATGGCGAAGGTCCCGCCCGGGAGCCGGCGCATGCCTTCGGTCGGGACGCCGGACTTCCGCTTCAGGTTCGTACTCATCGATCACCCACGGCGGCGGCCGCTATTTCGCGCCCCTTCTTCTGGCCACGTCCTAGGGTCCGGCTATAGCTCCGGATCCAAAAGGACCTTGCACTGCGTGGTCCTCTCCCTCAACGCCTCCAAGGCATCTGGAAACTGCCCGAAACCCACCACCTCGGTCACCATGCCGCTCACGTCGACACGCCCTCTCGCGATGAGCTCGGCGGCGACTTCGAAGTCGCGCTTTCCGTAGGCCATCGCAAACTGGAGCCTGAGCTCCTTGCTCAGCGGAACAGTGGGAATGAACTGATCGGGCTTCATGCAGACGCCCACCACCACGACAGTGGATCGGGGCGCCGCCAGCCTCGTGCACTGGTCGATCAGCCCGGGCGCGCCCACGCATTCGAAGACGACGTCCGGCGGCCCCCCCGCAATGCGGGCGAACTCCTCCGCCAGACGCTCATCGCTGAGGAGAAATTCTGTCGCGCCCACCGCTCGGGCAAGGTCCGCGCGCTGCGTTGAAATGTCGGCGACGATGACCTTGCCCGCGCCAGCGGCTTTCGCGCATGCAACGACGGTCAAGCCGATCGGGCCCGCGCCCATCACCAGGACATTCGCGCCGAGGGACAACTGGCCGAGATTGACGGCGTGCAGTCCGACCGCCAGGGGCTCGATCAGAGCGCCTTCCGCCCACGATAACGAGTCCGGTATCCGAACGCTTTCCCCGGCGCCTACCACCACATATTCGGCGAAGCCCCCGGGCACTCCGCCGGTCGTGTGCGTGCGGCTCTTGGCGCACCAGACCGGCTGGCCCATGGCGCAATTCGCACATTGGCCGCAGCCCATGAAGGGAACCGCCGTGATCCGCTGGCCCTCTTTCCAAAGAGACCCAAGCCCCGGCCCTACGTCGACGATTTCTCCACAGAATTCGTGACCGATGATCGTACCCGGCGCCAGATTAAACCCTTCGGCTGGATTGGTCACATGCAGGTCGCTGCCACAGATGCCGCATCTCTTGACCTTGATCGTGAGCTGGCCTTCCCCGCATTGCGGGTCGGGGACCTCGCAAACCATCATCTTCTGGCCCGGTTGAAAGACTGCAGCCCGCATCACCTTCACCCCTTCAACGCAGAGTTAATCCGCCGAGGCGCCGCTCGAGCGATCTCCCGGACCGACCGACCTCAGGCCCATATGGCCAGCCCGAGGGGGATTGGCGGTGACGGAGGGATTCGAACCCTCGATACCCTTTCGAGTATGACGATTTAGCAAACCGTTGCCTTCAGCCACTCGGCCACGTCACCACATTGTTTTTGCGCGGGTTTTCTCCCGACCCGATTGGCGGTTGCAGCCGGTTTGCAGCGGCCGTGCCTGAGGCGCGCCAAAAGGGAGGCATTCCTTACCCAAAGACGTGCCCCGGAGCAACGCACCATGGGGGGAGGGCGCCTTCGGGCCGCTTTCCAGGCGAGCGGCGTTTTCCAATGTCCGTGATGGGTGGTTGCCGGACATTCCCCTGCGCGGGAGTTACAGCAGAATTTGCAATGTCGCCCACTTTTGGACGCCGCTTTGGATAAGCGGAATTAGCTCCTTCAGATCGACCCCGAACTCATCCGGGACCAACATCGCCGCATTATTGCGATAGTCCGAGGACGAGGACTCGTTGGTGACAATCTTCAGCACTCGACGGTGAATGGCCACTCCTCTGGTTGCCACCTGCACCTTCTCCCAAATTGAAGCGGTACGAATATCACGCCAGCGGCACAATGTGACTTGAGGTCCAACCGAAAGGGAAACGCCGCCCTCATCTATCCTCAACTGCTTCGGCCTATCATCAACGGAAATGGGCCAATAAAGTAACGCGTAAGATACTATCCACGGAAGCGCGATCCCAACTGATATTTTCCACCACTCAAGGCCGGGATCTCGCAGAAAGAAAAACTCTACGTCAATGAATATAGCCACGGCCGCACATAAGGCGAAAAGAATGCGATTTTTCCGCCTGAGTCTAGGTATCTCAGAGCGGTTGTCGAACGAATATGGGGTGCTGTCGATGCTGTATTGCACGCGCATTCCTTCACGTGTTCCCGTTGCACGGTGCTCCACCTAAACAACAGTCGCGGACAGCGCGACGCAACTGCGAACTCGGAGGATTTTGGAAGGCTGCGAGCGCCTTGCTCGATCAAAAGACATGACATCCGCTGAGGCCAGTTTTTCTCGCCAGTCTCCACGGGTCCATTTAGGGTAGTTAGCGGGCGGGAGGGAAGCCCTGCCGATACGGCCAGACCTTACGACGATCTGATCCCAAGACCCGGTCCTCGTAGAGGGCGTTCGAATAGTCGAGGTTGGTGAAGTAGACGTCTGGTCCTCCGAAGAGGACCAGACGCAGGTGCTCGCCCTCTTGGGTGAGCGCCAGATCGCAACTGGTCCTCTCACCGACGTTGAAGGTGGCGACGTGCGGTCCTTTCAACACCCGCTCCGCCCGAACGACGGCGGGGCGGTCGCCTTGCATCGGTTGAATGACCACGCCGTCGATGATGGCTGTGGCCTGCGCGACGACGTCCTGCGCTCTACGCATCTGCTCCGCTTGCGTAGGCTTCCTCGCAACCACGGTTGCACACGCGTACGCGATGCTTGGCGCTATGGCTGCACTCCATAGCGCAGCCGAGACTGCGAGCCTTCTCCAGGCGTCCATAGCTGGATGTTCCAGCCGATATGCAATGTCCGCAAGGGGTCGAAACCGGACATCGAAGCCGATACGGCGAGCGGCGGTTGGGAACGTCCGACATCGGCAAGCCGTCGATGACCGCATTTGAATCCTGCTCAGGTCCGCGGGCGCTCGAAGCTGCGGCATATGCCTCGTGCTGCGATGCGACAACTCCGTACCCACCCGGAGTATGAGGGGCTTCCCCCTCCGTATATCCCCCATGACAGCCGCTACCGTTGCGGTTTTTGCAAGGATGATCCGATCCCATGAGCAAGCCGCTGTCGCCGCAGACCATCGCCATCGTGAAGGCCACGGCCCCGGTGCTCGTCCAGCATGGCGTCGCCATCACGACGCGCATGTATGAGCGCCTGTTCGTCGACCCGAAAATCAAGGCCCTGTTCGACCAAGCCGCCGAGGCCTCTGGCGAGCAGCCCCGCAGGCTGGCCGCAGCGATCGTCGCCTTCGCCCAGAACATCGACAACCTGCCGGCGCTGGCGGACGCGGTGGAGCGCATGGCCAGCCGCCACGTCGAGACCAAGGTGAAGGCAGAGCACTATCCCGCAGTGGCCAACGCCCTGCTGCCCGCGATCCGCGACGTGTTGGGCGAGGCCGCGACCGACGAAGTCCTGGCCGCGTGGGGGGAGGCCTATTGGTTCCTCGCCGAGGTGCTGATCAAGCGCGAGGCCGAGCTCTACTCCGCCCAAGCCGAGCCAGCGTAAGGGGGCGCCGGCCCCCTAGGCCCTCCATATCGGCGCTTTTACTGCGGCATCGGTCGGAAGCAGACGCTCAAAGGCGCCAAGCGACGTCAGTGAGACGAACTTTTCCCTTGGCCGGGCTTACCGGCGGGGCCGACGGCGTAGCCGGCGCTGCTTTGGCCGACCCCGGGGTCCTGGCGGTCGAAGTTGCGGTTGCGCTCGTCGTTCTGGTCCAGCCCCCAGTCGGGCCGGCCCACGCCGTGCGGGCCTTCCAGGCCGTATTCCTGTCCGCCATAGCCGTAGCGGTCGTCGCCGACCTGCGGGCGATTGTCCGCGGGCTCCTCGCGCGCCGGTTTCCAGTCGCGGCCCCGCATTTCGCGCCATTCCGGCATGTCCGTCTCCTAGATCGTCTAGAGGAAAACCGCCCCGGCGCCGAAGCCGTTCCGCCGCAATTCTTAGGCCTGGCCCATGGACAGGGTCTCCAGCGCCATGACGTCGGTGGGATGCTCGGCGTCCATGATCTTCAGCAGACGGGCGCGGGCCCGGTTGACGCGGCTCTTGATGGTGCCCAGCGCGCAGCCGCAGATCTCGGCGGCCTCCTCGTAGGACAGTCCGGCCGCGCCGACGAGGATCAGCGCCTCCCTATGCTCGTCGGGCAGTTGCAGCAACGCGGCCTGTAGGGCGTGCATGGCCACGCTCCAGTCCTGGGTCGGGGCGGCCTTGAGGGTGTTGGCGTACTCGCCCTGCTCGTCGCGGACCTCCCGCCGGCGGCGCAGTACGTTTGTGTAATAGGTGTTGCGCAGGATCGTGAACAGCCAGGCGCGAAGGTTGGTGCCGGGCTCGAACTTGTCGCGGTTGGTCCACGCCTTGATCAGGGTGTCCTGGACGAGGTCGTCAGCGTCCGACCCGTTGTGGCTCAGAGACCATGCGAACGCCCGAAGCGCCGGGATCAGCGCGACCACATCGTCGCGCCAGTTGGACGTCGATGTCATGGCGTCCTCAAAACGGCCCGGGTGCGGGCCATGCACTACCGATTCAGTGACCGGAAACGCGGCCTTGCAGCATCCGTTCCTGTGCGATCGCGGCATAAAAGCTCTCGAAATCGCTGGAACTTCCGCCCCACGGCGGCGTTGCCCCAGGCAGGTCGGGAAGGCTTTCCGGCGCTCTGGGGTGGAGCTTTCCAATGGGCGATTTCGGCGGAACCGCGACGCGGGACCGCGCTGCGCGGAACGCCGACCTGGGCGCCCGCTACCACGCCGTGCGCCGCACCAGCGAGGCGCTCGTTCGCAGCCTCACGCCAGAGGACCAGCAGGCGCAGTCGATGCCCGACGCCAGCCCCGCCAAGTGGCACCTGGCGCACACCAGCTGGTTCTTCGAGACCTTCCTGCTGACGAAGGTTCCGGGCTATCGGCCCTTCGACACGCGGTTCGGCTTCCTGTTCAATTCCTACTACGAGGCGGTGGGCGCGCGGCATCCGCGGTCCGACCGGGGCCTGCTCACCCGCCCGTCCTCGGCCGACGTCATGGCCTACCGCGCCCATGTGGATGCCGCCATGTCGGCGCTGCTGCCGAGCGAGGAGCCGGAAATCGTCGCCCTGGTGGAGCTCGGCCTGGCCCACGAGGAGCAGCATCAGGAGCTCATCCTGATGGACATCCTGCACCTGTTCTCACATTCGCCCTTGCGGCCCGCCTACGCGCCGCCGAGATCCGCCCCTGACGGCGACCCGGCGCCCGCTCTGCAGTTCGTCGGAGTCGAGGGTGGCCTGGTGGAGATCGGCCACGAGGGCGGCGGCTTCGCCTTCGACAACGAGACGCCCCGTCATAAGGTCTGGCTGGAGCCCTTCCGCCTGGCCGACCGCCTGACGACGAACGGCGAGTGGCTGGCCTTCATGCAGGACGGTGGATACGCCCGGCCCGAGCTTTGGCTTTCCGACGGCTGGGCGCGTGCGCAGGCCGAGGGATGGCGCGCGCCGCTCTACTGGGAAGAGGCCGAGGACGGCTGGATGGTCATGACGCTGCATGGCCTTCGCGGCATCGACCCGGCCGCGCCGGTCGCCCACGTGAGCTATTTCGAGGCTAGCGCCTACGCCGCCTGGGCCGGCGCGCGCCTGCCGACCGAGGCGGAGTGGGAGCATGCGGCCTCACAGCTCACGCTTGACGGCCGGTTCCTGGATTCCCGCACCCTGGAGGCCAGGCCGCCGGCGAGGGGAGAGGGGCTTCGCCAGATGTTCGGCGACCTCTGGGAATGGACCGCCAGCGCCTATTCCCCCTATCCGGGCTTCCGCCCCGCCGCAGGCGCGGTGGGCGAATACAACGGCAAGTTCATGTCGGGCCAGTTCGTGCTGCGCGGCGGGGCGGTCGTGACGCCGCCCGGCCACGTGCGGGTCTCCTATCGCAACTTCTACTATCCGCATCAGCGCTGGATGTTCGCGGGCGTTCGGCTGGCGATGGACGGCCAAGCCTCCGATACCACCTTCGCCCAGGACATGCTGGAGGGCCTGTCCCGGCGGCAGAAAACGGCGCATCCGAAATATTTCTACGATGCCGAGGGCTCGTGCCTGTTCGAGGCGATCACCGAACTGGAAGCCTACTATCCGACCCGCACCGAGATCGCCCTTTTGCGCGATGCGGCCCAGGAGATCGCCGGCGTCATCCCGGACGGCGCGGCGCTGGTGGAATTCGGCAGCGGCGCCAGCGTCAAGACCCGCATCCTGCTCGACGCCGCCCCGCAGATCGCCGCCTATGCGCCCATCGACATCAGCGTGGACGCCCTGCGGGACGCCGCCGACGCCTTGCGGCGGGATTACCCGGCCCTAGAGGTCGCCCCCCTCGCGGAGGACTTTTCCCGCGCCCTGCATCTGCCTGAGGTTGTGGCCGGCTATCCGGTGATCGGCTTCTTTCCCGGTTCGACGATCGGTAACTTCGCGCCCCAAGAGGCGCGGGACTTCCTGGCCGGCGCACGTCGGCTGCTGGGCGAGGGCTCCGGTTTCCTGGTGGGGCTGGACCTCGTCAAACCAGAGGCGCAGCTGCTCGCCGCCTATGATGACCCGCAAGGGGTCACCGCCGCATTCAACCTCAACCTGCTGGCGCGTATGAACCGTGAGCTGGAGGCCGATTTCGACCTGACCGCCTTCGCCCACCGGGCGCGCTGGAACGCGCAGGCCAGCCGCGTCGAGATGCACCTGGAGAGCTTGCGGGACCAGACGGTGCGCCTGGCGGGACGTCGCTTCCGCTTCGCGGTCGGCGAGACGATCCACACCGAGAGTTCCCACAAGTTCACCTTGCCAGGCTTCTCCGCACTGGTCGCGGCTGCGGGCTGGCGGATCGAGCGGGCCTGGACAAGTGCAGAGCCCGCTTTCGCCGTCGTCCTGCTGCGGGCCTGACGCGCTACGGCGAAAGCGCCGGACGCGGAGGATTTTTTCCGCGCGCCGGCGCGTTCGTGTCGCGGAGCGGCTGGCGGCCAGGCCGAGAGGGCCCCGCCGCCAAGGCCGGTCAGGTTTCGCGGCTGCGTGTGCGGCCGCCGCCTCGACTGGCTTCTCCGCCCTTCCGGCCGGCGGAGGCGGCCAGATCGCGGTCCTTGGCGAAGCTGCGCTTCTCTCCCGGCACCGAGGCTCCGCCCTTGCGGGCGATCTCGCGGCGGCGCTCGGGGTTCATGGCGGCGAAGCCTCGGCGGGCTCGCGGCTTACCGGATTCGACGTTGGGCATTTCGACTACTCTCCTAATCGGGCGACGACATGGGCAGGTCGGGCGTTGGCCCTGCGTTGGCGTGCTCGTCGTCAGGCGGCCGCGGCTCGGAGGAGCGCGGCAGGGCGCCGTTCTCCGCCTGGGCCGGCGGCGCTTTGTCGTTGGGCTTGGCCGGTTCTGACATCGCGTCTCGCAGGGATTGCGGTCAGGCTAACCATTGAGACGCGGTGGAGGTTGCGGTGCGACGCGCTGCAATTTCGAGGCGGGATACGGATTTTTTTGCGGCCAAGCCTTCAAGGGCGGCCCCGGGCGGCCTCAGAGGGGCAGCTGGACCCGCGCCGTGAGCCCGCCCTTCGCCCCATTCTCCAGCGTCACGTCGCCGCCGTGCGCCAGGGCGATCGACCGAACCACGGCCAGCCCCAGACCGATGCCGCCGGTCTTGCGGTTGCGGGAAGGTTCGCGGCGATAGAAGGGTTCGAACACCCGCTCCAGGTCCGTCGCGGGTATGCCCGGGCCGTCGTCGACGATCTCCACGATCGCACAGTCCTCGTCCTGGAAGACACGCGCCCGGGCCTGGCGGCCGAACTTCACGGCGTTCTCCAGCAGGTTCGAGAACAGCCGCCGCAGCGCCATCGGGTCGCCCACGATCACCACCTTGCCGCTGGACTCGACCACCTCGGTGTCGGCGCCGGTCTCCGCCATCTCGTCGCACAGGCTCTCCAGCAGGGAGCGGAGCTCCAGCGGGGTGCGTTCGGCTCGACGGGTAGCGTCGCGCACGAAGGCGAGGGTGGCGGCCACCATCTCCTCCATCTGCTCGATGTCGGCCTCCATCTTGGCGCGTTGCTCCTCCGGCGCGCTCTCGATGCGGAAGCGCAGGCGAGTGAGCGGGGTGCGCAGGTCATGGGCCACGGCCGCCACCATGGCCGTGCGGTCGTCGACGTAGCGGCGAAGCCTCGCCTGCATGTCGTTGAACGCCTCCACCGCCAGGGCGATCTCCGCCGAGCCCTTCACCTCCAGCGGCGGCGCCTCCGGGTCGCGCCCCAGACGCAGGGCGGCCTCCGCCAATATCCGGGTGGGCGCGGCCAGGCGGCGGGCGAAGACGAAGGCCACGGGGCTCATCGCCAGGGCGGACAGCGAGAACCAGAGCAGGACCTCGCGCTCCCAGGGGGTCAGGCCGAACGGGCTTTCCGGCTCCACCACTCGCCAGCGCCCGTCCGGCTGCCGCACGCCGATCTGGAACGGGGCGATCAGGAACGGCTCCTCGCTCAGCCCTTCCCGTTGGGTCCGCGTGCGCAGGACCCGGAACACGCGGCGGTCGGCCAGCGGGCCTGGGCTGCCGGCGATGACGATGCTGTCGGGCGCCGCCTTCAGCCGCTCGGCCATCCGAGCGCGGACCAGCGGCGCGGTGCGGCTTTCCAGCGCCGGGCCTGGCGGGACGTTTCGGGTGTGCACCACCAGCGGCGCGCGCTCGCCGAAGCTGTGCGGCTCTCCGCGCACGGCCTGCACGATTTCGCCCAGCCGGTAGAAGTCCGGAAGGGGCGGCGGCATCTTGAAAATGATGAACAGGCTGATCGCCTGGGCCGCCAGCAGGGTCAGGGCCGTGAAGGTCAGGAGTTGGACGAACAGCGAGGCCGTGGGCCGGGCTCGTCCGAAAATCACAGTCGCTTCACCTTCGCGGTGAACATGTAACCTTCGTTGCGCACGGTGCGGATAAGATCCTGCCCGCCGCTGTCGTCGAGCTTGCGGCGCAGCCGGCTGATCTGGACGTCGATCGCCCGGTCGAAGACCGCCGAATCCGGCCCGCGCGCCAGCTCCAGCAATTGGTCGCGGGTGAGCACCCGCTGCGGCCGGTCGACGAAGACGCGCAGCAGCCCGAATTCGCCCGAGGAAAGGTGCACCACGACGCCCTGCGGAGAGCGCAGTTCGCGGCGGACCAGGTCCAGCCGCCAGCCGGCGAACTCGCAGCCGGCCGCAGTCGCGCTTCCGGCGTTGCGCTGTTCGATGCGCCGGAGCACCGCGCGCACCCGCGCCAGCAGCTCGCGCGGGTTGCAGGGCTTGGGCAGGTAGTCGTCCGCGCCGACCTCCAGGCCGATGATGCGGTCGGTGTCCTCGCCCATGGCCGAGAGCATGATCACCGGGGGGGCGCCCGCGTCGGAGGCCAGGCGGCGGCAGATGGCCAGCCCATCCTCGCCCGGCAGCATGATGTCGAGCACCACGAGATCGACCGGTTCGCGCGTCAGCGCCTCGTCCATCTCGCGGCCGTCGGCGGCGGTTTCCACGCGGTAGCCGTGGCGGCGCAGGAAGTCGGACACGACGTCGCGGATCCCCGGATCGTCGTCCACCATCAGGATGCGCGCGGCGGCGGAAGCGGTCATATCAGTGGCGACGTCCATGGAGCGATCTTCCAATCCGCTCGTAACGCCAAGATTTCACACCCGAAACCGGACGCTCATGCAAGCGCCGCGTCGCTGACATAGGGGTTGGTGCGACGTTCCTGGCCGAAGGTGGACATGGGTCCATGGCCGGGCACGAAGGCCACGTCGTCGCCGAGCGGCCAGAGCTTGCCGGTGATCGAGGCGATCAACTGGCCAAGGTCGCCCTTGGGAAAGTCGGTCCGCCCGATCGAGCCCTGGAACAGCACGTCGCCCACCTGCGCCAGCCGCGCCTCGCGGTGGAAGAACACCACATGGCCGGGGGTGTGGCCGGGACAATGACGAACCTCGAACTCGGTCTGGCCCAGGGTCACGCGGTCGCCGTCCTCCAGCCAGCGATCCGGCGAAAAGACCTGGGCGTCGGGCATGCCGTACATGCGTCCCGACTCCTCGATATTCTGGATCCAGAACAGGTCGTCGCGATGCGGCCCCTCGATGGGGACGCCGGTGGCCGCCTTCAGGGCCGCGGCGCCGCCGGCGTGGTCCATGTGGCCGTGGGTGATCCAGATTTTCTCCAGCGTCAGCCCGTACTGCTTCAGCCCGGCCAGCAGGCGGGGCGCCTCGCCGCCCGGGTCGATCACCGCGGCCTTCAGGGTCTTGGCGCACCAGACCAGGGTGCAGTTCTGTTGCAGCGGCGTCACCGGGACGATGACGGCGTTGATGGGGCTGGCGGCGGCGTCCAAGGGCGTGTCCAACGATCGGCTTGCTGTCCTCTAAGATCGGGCGTTCCGCCGCCAGAGGAAAGCCCCCCTGCGCCCCGTTGCTCGGGGCGCCGACGCATGCCTATCCTCGTCTCGGCTTGAGAGCCCGGTGCTCACGGGGGACCCGACGCGGCGATGAAGATTTTCAGCACGAAGCCCATCGAGGTCCTGCTCAGCCAGGCCTCCGAGGAGACCGACCACTCCCTGAAGCGGGGGATGGGGGTTCCCAGCCTCACCCTGCTGGGGATCGGCTCCATCATCGGCGCCGGGATCTTCGTCCTGACCGGTCAGGCCGCCGCCACCCACGCCGGTCCCGGCATCATGTTGTCCTTCGTGATCGCGGGCGTGGTCTGCGCCTTCGCGGCGCTCTGCTACGCCGAGCTGGCCTCGATGATTCCCGTGGCCGGCTCCGCCTACACCTATGCCTATGCGACGCTCGGCGAGCTCTTCGCCTGGATCATCGCCTGGGATCTCATCATCGAGTACCTGTTCGCCGGCTCCACGGTGGCGGTCGGTTGGTCCGGCTATTTCGTCGGCCTACTCAAGGACATCGGCGTCATCATGCCGGAGGTCTGGAGCAAGGCCCCCTTCGCCGTCGGGCCCGGCGGCCACGAACTGGTCGCCACCGGCGCGCTGCTGAACCTTCCGGCGGTGTTCATCGTCGCCCTCACCACGGTCATCCTGGTGATGGGGATCACGGAGTCGGCGACGTTCAACAACATCGTGGTCGCCATCAAGGTGGGCGTGGTGCTGTTGGTGATCATCTTCGGCTTCATGTACGTGACGCCGGCCAACTGGACCCCGTTCATCCCGCCCGAGACGGTCGATCCGGCGACGGGAGCCCACCGCTACGGCTTCAACGGCGTGTTCGCCGCGGCCGGGGTGATTTTCTTCGCCTATATCGGCTTTGAAACCGTCTCCACCGCCGGCCAGGAAGCCCGCGACCCGCAACGGTCGCTGCCCATCGCGCTGATCGCCTCGCTGGTGGTCTGCACCGTGCTCTACATCCTGATGAGCCTGGTGATCACCGGGCTCGCGCCCTACGAGATGCTGAACGTACCGGCGCCGGTCTACACCGCCGTCGACCACGTCGGGCCGCAGCTGGCCTGGCTGAAGCCGGTGGTCACGATCGGCGCCACCATCGGGCTGGCGTCGACCATATTGGCGCTGCTCTACGGCCAGTCGCGGATCTTCTACGCCATGGGTCGCGACGGGCTGCTCCCACCGATCTTCAGCCGGGTGAACCCGCGGCGCCGCACGCCCTGGGCCGGCACGGTGATCACCGGGATCTTCGCCGGCCTGATGGCGGGACTCTTTCCGATCGGCCTTCTGGGCGAGCTGGTCTCGGTGGGCACGCTGCTCGCCTTCGCCATCATCTGCGCCGGGGTCGTCTATCTGCGCATCAAGCGGCCCGAGCTGCCCCGGCGGTTCAAGACGCCGGTGTGGTGGCTGACGGCGCCGCTGGGCGTGGTCTCCTGCCTCTATCTGATCTCCGCCCTTCCGGCGGCGACCTTCGTGCGGTTGGTGGTGTGGATGGCGATCGGCCTGGTGGTCTATTTCGGCTACGCCTACTGGCACTCGCGCTATCACGAGAAGCGTCTCGCCGCCTCGGCGGCGGAGTGACCCGGCTGCGGCCGAATCCCGGCATGGCGGCGGCATGCTTCCCGTACACGAGGTCCTGCCGGAACTGAAGGCCCAGCTCGCGCTAGGCGCCGCCGCGGTGCTGGTGGCGCCGCCGGGCGCCGGCAAGACCACGGTCGTTCCCCTGGAGTTGCTCGCCGAACCCTGGCTGGACGGCCGCAAGATCATCGTCCTGGAGCCTCGCCGCCTGGCCGCCCGCGCCGCCGCCCAGCGTATGGCCGGCACGCTCGGCGAGCGGACCGGCGAGACCGTGGGCTTTCGGGTGCGAATGCGCTCCGAGGTCTCGGCGCGAACCCGGATCGAGGTCGTCACCGAGGGCGTCTTCACGCGCATGATCCAGGCCGATCCGGAGCTTGGCGGCGTCGGCCTGGTGGTGTTCGACGAATTCCACGAGCGCAGCCTCGACGCCGACCTCGGCCTGGCGCTCGCCCGCGACGCCCAGGGCGTCCTGCGCGAGGATCTTCGGCTGCTGGTGATGTCGGCGACGCTCGACGGCGCGGCGGTGGCGCGGCTGCTGGGCGATGCGGCCGTCGTCGAGAGCCAGGGCCGAGCCTATCCCGTGGATACGCGTTACCTCGGCCGGGACGAGCGGCTGCGGCTGGAGGACCAGGCCGCCCGCGCCGTTGAGCGGGCCTTGGCCGAGGAGACCGGCTCGGTGCTCGTGTTCCTGCCGGGGCAGGGTGAGATCCTGCGAACCGCCGAGCGGCTGCAGGAGCGTGTGCGCCGGCCGGACGTGGACATCGAGCCCCTGTACGGCGCGCTCGATCCCGCCGCCCAGGATCGCGCTATCGCGCCGGCGCCGGCGGGCCGCCGCAAGGTGGTGCTGGCGACCTCCATCGCCGAGACCAGCCTGACTATCGAGGGCGTGCGGGTGGTGGTCGACGCCGGCCTGGCGAGGGTCCCGCGCTTCGATCCGGCCAGCGGGCTCACGCGGCTGGCGACCGTACGGGTCAGCCGCGCGGCCGCAGACCAGCGACGGGGCCGGGCCGGCCGCACCGAGCCCGGCGTCTGCTACCGCCTGTGGGACGAGCCGGAGACCCGCGCCCTCCCGGCCTTCGCCGAACCGGAGATCCTGCAAGCCGACCTGTCAGGTTTCGCCCTGGATCTCGCGCGGTGGGGCGCGGGCGACCCTTCCAGCCTGGCCTTCCTCGACCCGCCGCCGGCGGCGGCCTTCGCCGAGGCTCGCGCCCTGCTTGAGAGAATCGAGGCCCTGGATGGGACCGGCGTGCTCACCGCCCACGGCCGGGCCCTTGCCGACATGCCGCTGGCGCCCCGGCTCGCTCACATGGTGCTGAAGGCGGCCGAGACGGGTCAGTCGGCGCGGGCCGCCCGCATTGCGGTGCTGCTGGCCGAGCGCGGCCTGGGCGGTCGCGACGCCGCCCTGGGCCACCGGCTGGACGCGCTGGAGCGCGACCGCAGCCCCCGCGCCAGGGACGCCCGCGCCCTCGCCGACCGCTGGGCAGGCTTGGCGGGCCGGCAGGGGAGGGAGGCTGCGCTTTCGGACGGCCTGCTGTTCGCCTTCGCCTATCCGGAGCGCGTGGCCCGGGCGCGCGGCCCGAGGGGCGAATACCAGCTCGCCACTGGCCGCGGCGCCTTCTTGGAGCCCACCGATGCGCTCGCCAGGGAGAGCTGGTTGGCGGTGGCGGAGCTCGGCGGCGGCGAGCGGCGGGACCGCATCCTGCTGGCCGCGCCTTTGAGCCCGCCGGAGATCGAAGCCGCTTTCGGAGCCCGCCTCGTCGAAGACGTCCGGCTGGAGGAGGTGGCCGGCGGCAAGCTTCGGGCGAAGCGCGTGGTCCGGCTCGGGCGGCTGACATTGCGCGAGCAGCTGGAGGACAATCCCGATCCCGCCCTGATCGCCCAGGCCCTGGCCGATCGCGTGCGGCGGGAGGGCGTGCTCATCCTGCCCTGGGGCGCGGGCGCCAAGGCCTTGCGGGAGCGCATCGCCTTCCTGCGCGGATTCGACGAGGCCTGGCCCGACCTTTCCGACGCGGCGCTGGCCGCCGATCTCGACGCCTGGCTCACGCCGCTGCTGCCCGGCGTGCGCGCGCTCGCGTCGCTGAAGCCGGAGGCGTTGGAAGGCGCGCTTCGGGCTCTGGTTCCTTGGGACAGGCTGCGCGAGTTGGAAGCCCAGGCGCCGGCGCGCTGGACGGCTCCCACCGGCTCCAGCTTCGCCATCGACTATGCGGCCGAGGGGGGACCGCGCGTGGAGGTGCGGGTGCAGGAAGTCTATGGCCTGGGCGAGCATCCGGCGGTAGCGGGCGGCCGTGCGCCCCTGACGCTCGCCCTGCTGTCGCCGGCGCATCGGCCGATCCAGACCACCAAGGACTTGCCGGGCTTTTGGCGGGGCTCGTGGAAGGATGTCCGCTCGGAGATGCGCGGCAGATACCCCAAACACGTCTGGCCGGAGGATCCGGCCGCCGCCGCGCCGACCACCCGCGCCAAGCCGCGCGGCGCCTGAGCCGGCCGCCAATGAACGGGCGGGGATGGACAATCGAGCTGGGGGCGCAATAGATCGGGACGGCCAAGAAAAATGGGGAGGGCGATGGCGGAAAGCGCAGGTCCCGTGTTCGTCTCGGGCGAGGCCGTGCAGGCCGTGTTCCGATGGGAGGACGCCGTCGGCGCCCTGCAGGAGGCCTATAGCCGCGCCGCGTCGGAGTCGGCGCTTCCGCCCCGCACTATCGCCCATGGCGAGGCGGCGATCCTCCGCACCTTGCCCGCCATGCCCCCCGGCTGCCGCTACTTCGGGGCGAAGATGATGGGGATAGCGATGAACGCGCCGTCTCCCGGCGTCGACTATGTGATCGTGCTCTACGATCGTCAGACCAGCCGCATCGCCGCCTTCGTCGACGCGACGCTTGTCACCGCCTTCCGCACGGCGGCCACCTCAGCGGCGGCGCTGGACCGGTTGGCGAAGCCTGGGCCGGCGCGCCTGGGGGTGCTCGGCAGCGGGCTCGAAGCCTCGACCCACGCCCGCGCCTTCGCCGCCGTGCGCCCGCTTTCCGAGATCCTGGTGTTCAGTCCCAGGGCCGAGCGCCGCGAAGCCTTCGCCGAAGCCGTGCAAAAGGACCTTGGCGTCGCGGCTCGCGCGGTCGACAGGCCCGAGGCGGCCGTCGAGAGCGCCGACATCGTGCTCGCAGCGGCGCGCGCCTATGGCGAGAGGCCGATCCTGCACGGCGACTGGCTGCGGCCGGGCCAGACCGTCGTCTCAATCGGATCGACTGCGCCCGAGCAGCGCGAGATCGACACCACCGTGGTCGCCAAGACCGACTTCATCGTCTGCGACGTGGTGCATGAGGTGCTCTACGAGAGCGGCGACATGATCGCCGCGCGCGAAGCGGGGCTCGACGCCGAGGACAGGTGCTATTCCCTGAACGCGCTGCTGATGAGCCAAATCGAAGATCAGCGCCGGGCGGCGCGCCTGCCAATGTTCAAGTCGGTGGGCGGGGGCCTGCAAGACGTGGTGGTCGCGGGCCTGGTGCTCGAAAAGGCGTTGGCCGCCGGCCTGGCGACGCCGCTGCCGATCAAATTCCAGACGAAGTTCCTTTAGGAGGATCCATGCCGAGCTACAGCCGCGGAGAGGCCCGGGCGTGGGCGCGGGAAAAGCTCGTCGGCGTCGCCAACGTGGTCATTCCCACGGTGACCAGCGACTTCAAACGGCTGAATGAAAAGGCGATACGCCACGACGTCGAAACCGCTGTCGGTCACGGCTTCATCGGCGCGCTGGCTGTTTCCGAAGTGGTCGTCAGCCTGGAGGAGTACGGCCAGTTCTGCCGGATGATGGTGGATCAGGCGGCGGGCCGGTTCATCACCATCCACCACGCCGTGTTCAACACGCTCGAGGACAACATCGAAGCCGTGCGCCTGGCCGAGGCCGCAGGCGCCGAGTTGGTTCTTTTGGGCTATCCGCCCTACTTCCGTCCGCGCTCGCTGGAGGAGGTGTTCGACTACACCAGGGCCTTCTGCGATGCGACGAACCTAGCGGTCATGCTGTTCCCGGTGCCCACCTGGGATTTCACTCGGCTGGATTCGTCCGACATCCCCCTGCCGATGCTCCGTAGGCTGATCGACGCCTGCCCCAACATCGTCGCCATCAAGGCCGAGGGCGGCATGCCCAACCACCTGATGTACGCGGTCGAGGCCTATCGGGCGCTGGGCGAGGAGGTGGTGATCTCGATGCCGGTCGACGCCGAGTTCGTGCCGATGGCCCAGCTCATCGACGTGCGCTTCTGCGGCACCAACCACTCGGCCTATTACGGTCCCGCGCTGCCCCGGATGCACGCGCTGATCCGGTCGGGCGATCTCGAGGGGGCGACTCAGCTCTACCACCAGACCGCCCCGGCACGCCGCGCGCTCGGCGCCGTACCGCAAGCGGGCGGGGGCCTGCTCAACCGGATGCTGTGGAAATATCAAAGCTGGCTGATGGGCTACAACGGCGGCCCGCTCCGTCATCCCACCGGTCGGGTCTACGCTCGCGACATGGCCGTGCTGCGCCAGGCGCTGCAGGCCTCCGGCCTCAACCCGACCGCGGACCCGGACGAAGCCTTCTTCGCAGGCCGCAACCCCGCCTGACCCCTTGGGGCGTCAGTGGCCTTCGAAGGCCACCAGCGTGCTGACCTGCACGCCCAGGTTCCGCAGCCTGTCGGCGCCGCCCAGGTCCGGCAGGTCCACGACGAAGCAGGCGGCTACGACCTCGGCGCCGGCCTGGCGCAGCAGCTTGATCGCGGCCTCGGCGGTGCCGCCGGTGGCGATCAGGTCGTCCACCAGCACCACGCGCTCCGGATGGGCGCAGGCGTCGTGGTGCATCTCGATGGCGTCCACCCCGTATTCGAGGGCGTATTCGACCGACAGGGTGCGTGAGGGCAGCTTTCCGCGCTTGCGGATGGGGATGAAGCCCGCCGAGAGCTGGTGCGCCACCGCGCCCCCCAGGATGAAGCCGCGCGCCTCGACGCCCGCCACCTTGTCGATCTTCTGTCCGGCGAAGGGCAGCACCAGTTCGTCCACCGCCCGGCGGAACGCCCGCGCGTCCGACAGCAAGGTGGTGATGTCGCGGAACATGATCCCAGCCTTCGGGTAGTCGGGGATCGTGCGGATCGCCGCCTTCAGGTCCATCGCCAGCGCCCTCGTTGTTCAGCCTATGGCCGCATAGATCATGATACCGGCGGCCACCGAAAGGTTCAGGCTGTCGGCGCGCCCCCGCATGGGGATTTTAACGGCCAGGTCGCACAGGTCCGCCATCTCCGGCGGCAGTCCCTGCTGCTCGTTGCCCATCAGCACCAGGGCCGGCTTGCGGTAGTCGGCCGCGCGGTGGTCGACCGTGGCGCTGAGGAGGGCGCCCACCACCGCGCCCGGCCAGGACGCCCGCCAGCCGGCGAACTCGGCTTCTGTGGCGCGGGTCAGGGGCACGGCGAAGATCGAGCCCATGGTGGCCCGTACCGCTTCCACCGAATAGGGGTCGCAGCATTCGCCCACCAGGATCACGCCGCCGCATCCGGCCGCGTCCGCCGTCCGCACGATGGCGCCCAGGTTGCCCGGATCGCGCACGCGGTGGAGCGCCACCACACATCCCGAGGCGCCGGCCACCACCGCATGCACCGGGCGATAGGCCTGGGGAAAGACGCCCACCACCGCCTGCGGGTTCTCGCGCCGCGACACCTTGGCCAGGATGTCCTGAGTGACCTCGATCACCTCGCCGCCGGCGGCCTGGGTCGCCTGCGCGGCTCGCTTGAGCAGCGGGTGCGCGGCCGCCTCCTTGCCGTAGAGCAGGATGCGCGGCGCATGACCGAGTTCGACGCCCTCGGCGACGTTCTTCAGCCCCTCGGCGACGAACAGGCCCGTCTCGTCGCGCGCCTTGCGCATGTGCAGGGCGCGGACGGCCTTGACCGTCGGGTTGGCGAGCGAGGTGACCGCGCGCGCGGTCATGCCCGCCACCGGGCGTAGAAGCTCATGCCGA
>Ga0105248_10002249_pt1 | contig 21375 bp, 20 predicted proteins | sample KBSS34metaG_FD_81524 | JGI IMG/M metagenome (GOLD analysis project Ga0105248, IMG submission 81524) | Switchgrass rhizosphere microbial communities from Kellogg Biological Station, Michigan, USA - KBS S3-4 metaG | ecosystem: Host-associated > Plants > Roots > Rhizosphere > Soil | place...
CGCCGCGCGCATCGAAGTAGCGGTACACGCCCGGCAGCCCCGGCAGTGCAGCCACTTCCACCAGCAGCCGCTCCCACACGGCGTCGGTCTGCGCGTCGGCTTGCGTCCCGGCCTGCACGGCGGCGCCGTCGTCGGATGGCGAGTCGGGGGGAGCTTGCTCGGGGGCGGCGACCTCGGGCTCGTGCACGAGGCTCTTGCGGGGGGCGGTCATGGGCGAATTGTGCCGCGCGCACCTGCGCGGCCCGGGCGTGCAGCCACGGCGCGCGCCGGTGCGATTCGATAATCGCGCCATGCTTTGGGACGTGTTCTGCCGCGTGGTCGACAACTTCGGCGATGCCGGCGTGTGCTGGCGGCTTGCCGCGAATCTGGCGGCGCGCGGCGAGTCCGTGCGCCTATGGATCGACGATCCCACCGCGCTGGACTGGATGGCGCCCCAGGGCGCCGCGGGCGTGAGCGTGCTGCCGTGGCGCGACCCGCTGCCCGACGAGCGCCCGGGCGATGTGGTCGTCGAGGCGTTCGGCTGCGACCCGCCGGCCGCCTTCGTCGAGCGCATGGCGCAGGCTGCGAAGCCGCCCGTGTGGATCAATTTCGAATACCTCAGCGCCGAGGACTACGTGCGCCGCAGCCATGGCCTGCGCTCGCCCCAGATGGCGGGCCCCGGGCGCGGATTGGACAAGTGGTTCTTCTACCCCGGCTTCACCGACGGCACGGGCGGCCTCCTGCGCGAGCCGGATCTGGCGGCTCAGCGCCTGGCCTTCGACGCCGGCGAATGGAAGTCGCGCGTGCTCGGCCTGCCGGCGGACGGCGAGCGCGCGCAGGTCACGCTCTTCTGCTACGAGAACGCGGGCATCGCGGACTTGCTGGCGCAGTGCGCACGGGCGCGGGCGCGGCTGCTCGTCACGCCGGGACTTGCAGCTCGGCAGGTGGCTGCACAGCTGGCCTGCAGCAGCGAGCCCGGCACGCGCATCGAGCACGGGGGTGCGCAGGTAGTGATGCTCCCGTGGCTCGGCCAAGCCGACTTCGATCGCCTGCTCTGGAGCGGCGACCTCAATTTCGTGCGTGGCGAGGATTCGCTGGCTCGCGCGCTCCTGGCCGGGCACCCGTTCGTGTGGCAGCTCTATCCGCAGCACGACGGGGCGCACGTGCCCAAGCTCGACGCCTTCGTCGACTGGTTCGCGCGAGACGCCGCGCCCGGGTTGCGCGAAGAACTGCACACGCGATTCACGCGCTGGAACATGCTGGACGCGCGAGCGCCGCAATTCGATCTGCCACCCTCAACACAGTGGCGCGCCCTCTGTGCACGAAGGCACGCCGAACTCCTGGCGCAGGACGACCTCACGGCGCGGTTATTGGGGTTCGCAGGCGAAAAAAGCTAAAATGCCTGGCTTTGCGCGTAAGCGCCGCCGCGCCTGTCGACATGGCCTTCGCGCGGCGAGTCGATGCCAGCGCGCACCTTCCAGCTCCAGCACCCAGCACCTATATGGCCCCGCGCCTCGAGCGCAAACGGCCGAATCGCCAACCAGGGCACACACGCTTATGAAAATTGCACAGGAAATTCGCGCCGGCAACGTGATCATGCAGGGCAAGGACCCGATGGTCGTCCTCAAGACCGAATACAGCCGCGGTGGCCGCAACGCTGCCACCGTGCGCATGAAGCTCAAGAGCCTGCTGAACAACTCGGGCACCGAAGTCGTCTTCAAGGCCGACGACAAGATGGACCAGATCGTGCTGGACAAGAAGGAGTGCACGTACTCCTACTTCGCCGACCCGATGTACGTGTTCATGGACACCGAATACAACCAGTTCGAGGTCGAGGCGGAGAACATGGGCGACGCCATCCAGTACCTCGAAGACGGCATGCCGGTCGAAGTGGTGTTCTACGACGGCAAGGCCATCTCGGTGGAACTGCCGACCTCGCTGGTGCGCGAAGTCATCTACACCGAGCCTGCCGTGAAGGGCGACACCTCCGGCAAGGTGCTCAAGCCGGCCAAGCTGGCCACCGGCTTCGAAATCCCCGTGCCCATCTTCGTGGCCACCGGCGACAAGATCGAAATCGACACCCGCACGCACGAGTACCGCAAGCGCGTCTGAGGCGACGCTCGCGAAATCTGCACGCACAGGGCACCTTCGGGTGCCCTTTGTCTTTCCGAGCCGATGAAAACGCAGCCCATCGTCCCCGCGTCGATCGAGCGAACCCCTGAAGGCGTGCCCTACGCCCGGGAGTTCGGCGACGTCTACCACGCAAGCGCCGGCGCGCACGCGCAGGCACAGCACGTCTTCCTGGGCGGCAACGGGCTTCCCGGGCGCTGGAGCGGCCGCGATCGCTTCACCATCCTGGAAACCGGATTCGGCCTGGGCAACAACTTCCTCGCCACCTGGAAGGCCTGGCGCGCCGACCCGAATCGCAGCGAGCGGCTGTACTTCGTGTCGATCGAGAAGCACCCTCCCCGGCTGGACGACCTCCGGCAGGCGCATGCGCTCAGCCCCACGCCCGACCTCGCCGCGGCGCTCATCGAGCAATGGCCGCTGCTCACGCCCAATCTGCACGGCCTCGCCTTCGACGACGCACGCGTGCACCTTCTGCTGGCCTTCGGCGATGTCGCCGATCTCCTTGCGCAACTCCGGCTCGAAGCCGATGCCTTCTTCCTCGACGGCTTTGCTCCCGCGCGCAATCCGGACATGTGGGCGCCGCGCACGCTGGAGCGACTCGGCAGACTCGCGGCCCCCGGCGCCACGGCCGCCACCTGGAGCGCGGCGCGTGTCGTGCGAGACGGGCTGCGCGCCGCGGGCTTCGAAGTGCAGGAGGCGCCCGGCTTTGCGGGCAAGCGCGACATGACCGTCGCACGCCATGCACCGCGCTACCGCCCCGCGGCGCCGCCGGGCGGCGTGCTCACCCCCGCGTGCGAGCGCGAAGCGGTGATCGTTGGCGCGGGACTCGCCGGCAGCGCCGCCGCGTGGGCGCTCGCGCAGCACGGCTGGCGAAGCGTGGTGCTCGATGCCGGCGCGCGCCCGGCCGAGCGCACTTCGGGCAATGCGGCGGGGCTCTTCCACGGTGTTTTCCACACCGACGACGGGCCGCATGCGCGCGCCCACCGCGCCGCCGCGCTGCAGGCCCAGCGACAGATCGCTCCCTGGCTCGCAGAGGCGCGCATGGAGGGCGCGTGCGACGGGCTGCTTCGACTGGACGCACGCATCGGCGACGACGAAGCGCGCGCGGCCCTGTCGACGCAGGGGCTGCCTCCCGAATTCCTCCACTGGTTGCCCCGCGACGAAGCCCGCGAGCGCAGCGGCATGCAACTCCCCTCGGGCGGCTGGTGGTACGAGAGCGGCGGCTGGGTTGCACCGGCCGACTACTGCCGGGCCCTGATCGAGACGAGCGGCTGCTCGTTCAAGGGCGAGGCACGCGTGGAGCGCATCGAGCGCATCGACGGCCGCTGGCATCTCTTCGACGCGCAGGGCCTCACGCTTGCGTGCGCCCCGGTCGTGGTGCTGGCCAACGCCCACGACGCGCGCCGGCTGAGCGGCGACACGCTGCCCGCGCTGGGCAGCGTGCGCGGACAGATCACGGGCCTCCCCGTGGCGCGCGCGGGCGGCGCGATCGCGCGCGTGCCTGTGTCCGGCGCCGGCTATGTGCTGCCGCCACACGAGGGCGTGGTGTGGTGCGGGAGCACGTCGGACCACGCCGATGCGGACGGCACACTGCGCGCCGCCGATCACGCGCGCAATCTGGCCCAGTTGCAGCGGCTGTGCGGCACGCCGATCGACGTGGCCTCATCCGATCTGCAAGGCCGAGTCGGATGGCGCGCCGTGACGCGAGACCGCCTGCCGCTCATCGGCGCCGTGGGACGGGAGCCCCCGAGCGAGCCCGCGCGCGGCGCGGCCCTGCAGAGGCTGCCCCGCCAGCGCGACGCGCAAGGCGGCCTCTACGTGTATGCGGGGCTGGGCTCGCGCGGCATCACCTGGGCCGCCTGGGGCGCGCAAGTGCTGGCCGCGTGGATCGCGGGCGTGCCGTCGATCGCGGAGCTGGACTTGCACCAGGCCCTCGACCCACTGCGGCCGTCGGCTCCGGCGTCGCGAGCCTAGGCCTTCTCGCCGGCGCCTTGACGGGCGCTCTCGTACAGGCAAACGGCTGCGGCCGCGGCGACGTTGAGCGACTCCTCGCCGCCGGGTTGCGGAATGCGCACCGTCAGCGCGCAGCGTCGCAGCAGCTCGGCGGCAACGCCCTGCCCCTCGTGGCCGAGCACCCAGGCGCATGGCACGGGCAGCGACACCTGCCCGAGCACGCTCCCCGCGTGCGAGCTCGTCGCCACCAGCGGCACGTCGAGCGATTCGAGCGTCGAGGGATCGGCGGCGTCGATGAGCCTCAGACCGAAATGCGCACCCATCCCGGCGCGCAGCACCTTGGCCGACCACAGGCCTGCGGTGCCCTTCAGCGCGACGACCTGCGAGAAGCCCATCGCCGACGCACTGCGAAGAATGCTGCCGACATTGCCGGCGTCCTGCAGTCGATCGAGCACCACGGTGGCAACCCCGGGCTGCACCGACGGCGCACCCGGCAGGTGCACGAGCATGCCCATGCCGGCGGGCGACTCCAGGCCGCTCATTGCGCGAAACAAGGCATCGGGCACCACCGCGACACGCGGCGCCCGGCTCGCGAGCGCCTGAAGGCGTGTGTCGGCCCAGGCGGACTCGCTGATGACCGCATGCGCCGGCACCTGGCCGCGTGACAGCAGCGCGCTGCACAGGTGATCGCCTTCGAGCCAGATTTCCCCGAGCCTGCGATAGGCGCCGGGGTCGTGAGTGAGCTTGCGCAGCTTTTGCAGCAGCGCGTTCTCGCGCGAGGTGATCGCGACGACGGTGCTCACAGCTCGTCGCTCAACTCGGGCTCGGGCGCCAGGCCCAGCATCTCGCGCACCGGCGCGAAGCTTCGCCGATGCTCGCGGCACGGCCCGTGTGTGCGCAGTGCGCTGAGATGGTCCGGCGTGCCGTAGCCCTTGTGGACCGCGAACCCGTACTGCGGGAACTGCTCGTGCAGGTCATGGCACAGGCGGTCGCGATGCACCTTGGCCAGGATGGACGCGGCCGAGATGGCGCCGATCAGTGCATCGCCCTTCACCACTGCCTCGACCGGCAGCCGCAGCACGGGCACGCGGTTGCCGTCCACCAGCACGCGCGCGGGCTTCAGGCGCAGGCCTTCGACGGCGCGGCGCATCGCCAGCATCGTGGCGTGCAGGATGTTCAGGCGATCGATCTCCTCGACCGTGGCGTGTGCGACCGAGCAGCACAGCGCCCGCGCTCGGATCTCTTCGTAGAGGCGCTCTCGCGTGGTCTCGCTGAGCACCTTGGAATCGGCCAGCCCGCGGATGGGCTTCTCGTCGTCGAGGATGACTGCGGCCGCGACCACGGGACCCGCGAGTGGGCCGCGGCCGGCCTCGTCGACGCCGGCCAGCAACCCGGGCACATCCCAGCACAGGCCGAGCTGCTCAGGCGTGGATGACTTTCGCGATCGCATCGGTGGCAGAGCGCGCCGTGTCGCGACGCAGGCTCGAATGAAGTTCGTGGAAACGCTGGACGCTGCGCTGCGTGGCGACGTCATCGTCGAGCCAGTGCAGCACCTCGCGTACGAGCGCGTCGGGCTGGAGTTCGTCCTGCAGGAGCTCGGGCACGACGAATTCGCGCGACAGGACGTTCGGCAGGCCGACCCAGGGCTGATAGCGCATGTGCCGCATGATCTGCCAGGACAGCCAGTGCAGCCGGTAGCCGATGACCATGGGCCGCTTGAAGAGCGCCGCCTCGAGCGTGGCGGTTCCGCTGGCCACCATGACCACGTCGCTGGCTGCCATCACGGCATGCGACTGGCCGTCGACCAGGCGCACCGCGTCCTGCGCCCCCGCCTGCGACACCGCCTCCTCGACCATCATGCGCAGGCCCGGCGCGACCGGCAGGACACACACGATGTCGCTGCGCTGCTCGCGCAGCATGCGTGCGGCACGCAGGAAAGACGGCGCAATGTGGCGGATCTCGCCGCGACGGCTGCCGGGCATCACCGCGATGACGACATCGCGCTGCGACAGGCCGAGCAGCGCGCGGCTGGCCTGCCGCGGCGGCTCCATCGGGATGGCATCGGCCAGCGGATGTCCGACGAAGCTCGCCGGCACGCCCGATTGCGCCAGCAGCGCCGGCTCGAAGGGAAAGAGGCACAGCACGTGATCGGCCGACTCGTGCAGCTTGCGCACGCGCGAGCCGCGCCACGCCCAGATCGAAGGACAGACGAAGTGGATGGTGCGGATGCCCTCGCGCTTGAGCCGCGCTTCGAGCCCGAGGTTGAAGTCGGGCGCGTCCACGCCGACGAAGGCCGCGGGTCGGCGCTCGATGAGGCGATCGCCGAGCTCGTTGCGCAGTGCAACGAGCTGGCGATAGACCTTCAGCGCCTCGGCGTAGCCATGCACGGCGAGCCGATCGCTCGGCCACCAGGCTTCGAAGCCGCGCTCGATCATGCGTGGGCCGCCCACTCCGACGCTCGACAGATCGGGCCAGCGCGCCTTCATGCCGTCCAGCAGCAGCCCGGCGAGCAGGTCGCCGGAGGCTTCCCCGGCCACCATGCCAAATTGAAGGAAGGAAGCGCGCTGCGAGCCGGCGGGCGTCTCGCTCAAGGGGGCTGCACTCACAAGACCAGGTCCGTTCGCCTAGCGGACGATGCCGCGCTGCGAGCCGTCGAGGAACGTGAGCAGCATGTCGACATCGGCGTCGCCGCCCTCGACGCAGCCGCGCAGCGCCTCGATCTCCTTGCGGGCCTCACTGAGCGTGAGGCCGCGGCGATACAGCAGGCGGTGCATCTGCTTGATCTGCGCGATGCGCTGCGCCGAGAAGCCGCGCCGGCGCAGCCCCTCGACGTTGAAACCGTGGCTGCGCGCCGGGTTGCCGTCCACCATCATGAAGGGCGGCACGTCCTGCGAAATTGCGCTGGAGAAGCCGAGCATCGAGTGCGCGCCCACCTTGACGAACTGGTGCACGCCCGTGAGTCCGCCGACGATCGCCCAGTCGCCCACCTGCACGTGGCCGGCGAGAGTGGCGTTGTTGGCGAGGATGGTCTGGCTGCCGAGCTGCACATCGTGCGCGATGTGCACGTAAGCCATGATCCAGTTGTCATCCCCGATCCGCGTGACGCCGCTGTCCTGCGCCGTGCCGAGATTGAAGGTGCAGAACTCCCGAACCGTGTTGCGATCACCGATGACGAGCTGCGTGGGCTCGCCGGCGTACTTCTTGTCCTGCGGTGCGGCGCCCAGCGAGGCGAACTGGAAGATGCGGTTGTCGCGGCCGATGGTCGTGCGACCCTCGATCACGCAATGCGCGCCGATCGAGGTGCCCTCGCCGATGCGCACATGCTCGCCGATCACGGCATAGGGGCCGACCTCGACCCCGGCCGCCAGCTCGGCGCGCGGATGGACGATCGCGCTCTGATGGATGCTCATGGGGCGGCGCTCAGGCGATCGGGCGCCTCGTGCACATCAGCGTCGCCTCCGCCGCCAGCTCGCCCTCCACGCTGGCACGGGCGTTGTACTTGTAGATGCCGCCGCGCACGCGGTCGACCTCCACCTCGAGGATGAGCTGGTCGCCCGGCTCGACGGGGCGCTTGAAACGCGCGCCGTCGATGCCGACGAAGTAGATGACGGAGTTGTGGTCGGTGCCCTCACCTTCCACCGAGAAGGACAGCAGCGCCGCGGCCTGCGCCAGCGCTTCGAGCATCAGCACGCCCGGCATCACCGGGCGGTGCGGGAAGTGCCCGACAAAAAACGGCTCGTTGATGGAGACGTTCTTCAGCGCCTTGATGCGCTTGCCAGGCTCGACCTCGATCACTCGGTCCACCAGCAGGATGGGATAGCGATGTGGCAACTTCTTGAGGATGCCGTGGATGTCCATCATCTTGTTCGTCTCTTCGTGCTTGAAATGAGGCCGCTGCGGGCGCAGCGGCCTGGTCAGGACTTTGCGCCGGAATCGTCCGAGGTCGCGCCTTCATTGCCGGTGGCGGTCCCCAGGGCGCGCTCGAGCGAGCGGATACGCTCGCGAAGCAGATGCAGCTGACGCAAGGTCACGGCGTTTTTCTCCCAGCTGCGATTGTCGTCCAGCGGGAAGAAGCCGGTGTATTGCCCCGGCACGCGAATGGAGCGGCTCACCGTGCTTTGCGCGGAGATGTGCACGTCGTCCGCGATGGTGAGATGGCCGAGGATTCCCGCGCCGCCTCCGATGGTGCAGCGCGAGCCGATGTGCGTGCTGCCTGCCACGGCCGAGCAACCTGCCATGGCCGTGTGGGCGCCGATGTGCACGTTGTGGGCGATCTGGATCAGGTTGTCGAGCTTGACGCCGTCCTCGAGCACGGTGTCGCCGAGCGCACCACGATCAATGCAGGTGTTCGCCCCGATCTCGACATCGTTGCCGATGCGCACGGCACCGAGCTGCTCGATCTTCACGTAGCCATCGCGCGTGGGCGCGAAGCCGAAGCCGTCGGCACCGATCACCACGCCACCGTGCAGCACGCACTGCTCTCCCACGACGCAGTCGAATCCGACATTCACGCGCGGCGCGAGCCGGCTGTGTGCGCCGACGCGCGCATTGCGTCCGATGAATCCGTGCGCCCCGATGACGCAGCCCTCGCCCACCATCGCGCCGGCCTCGATGACCACGTACGGCCCCACGGACGCGCTTGCGGCCACCTGTGCACCGGCATCGACGACCGCTGTCGGATGAATGCCGGCGGTGGGCTGCACGCGCGTGCGCGCAGCCCACCACTGGGTGAGGCGGGCGAAATAGAGATAGGGGTCCGGCGCAATGAGCGCGGTGCCGCGACGCAGCGCGTCTTCGCGCAAGCTCGGCGCCACGATGACGCAGGCCGCGCGTGAATCCGCGAGCTGCTGCCGGTACCGGGGGTTGGAGAGGAAGGAGATGCTCGAAGCGTCGGCCGCTTCGAGCGGCGCGATACGGTGGATGCGCGTATCGCCGGAACCAAGAAGCTCGCCGCCTAGAGCGGCGGCGATTTCACCAAGCGTGACCTCGATCACCGAAGGGCCGCACTGCCGGCGGTCCTCACTTCGACGGGGTGTTCAGCGCACGGATCACCTTGTCGGTGATATCGATGCGCGGCCCGGCGAACACGGCTTCCTGAAGGATCAGGTCGTATTTCTCCTGCTCGAAGATCTGCTTGATGACCTTGTTGGCGCGATCGACGACGGAAGCCAGCTCCTCGTTCTTGCGCTGATTCAGGTCTTCCTGGAATTCGCGGCGCTTGCGCTGGAACTCGCGATCCTGATCCACCAGCTCGCGCTGACGGCGAGCGCGCTCGCTTTCGGCAAGCGTCGGAGCATCTTTCTCGAGCCGATCGGAAGCGGCCTTCAGCCGCGAAGCGGTATCGGACAGCTCCTTCTCGCGCTTGGAGAACTCGGCCTCGAGCTTTGCCTGGGCCGCCTTCGCCGGAGCCGCGTCGCGCAATACACGCTCGCTGTTCACGTAGCCGATCTTCAGTTCCTGGGCCTGCGCCGTGGAAACGCCCATCGCCAGCAGGCCGGCAGCGAGCATCGACATCAGGGAAAAAGTCTTCATCAGAACGCAGTCCCGATCTGGAATTGGAATTTTTGGATTCTATCTTGCGGAAACTTGCGCAACGGCTGACCCCAGCTCACCTTCAGGGGGCCCACAGGCGAAATCCAGCTCAATCCAATACCGGCCGACGAGCGCAGGTCGCTGAGCGAAGCCTGGTCGTTCTCGCCCCAGACGTTGCCAGCATCCAGGTAGCCGAACAGGCGCAGCGTCTTGTCATTGCCCGAGCCCGGCACCGGCACATACAACTCGGCGTTCAGGTTCAGCTTGCGATTGCCACCGATGAAAGCGCCGGTCACGTCCACGGGGCCGAGCGACGCCTGCTCGAAGCCGCGCACCGAGCCCAGGCCGCCGCCGTAGAAGTTCTTGAAGATCGGGTAAGGACGACCGTTGAGGCCCTTGCCATAACCGGCTTCTGCATTCAGGCCGAGCGTGAACTTCTTGGACAGCGGGATCCATTGCTGGATCTGGTAGTTCAGGCGCAAGTAACGCGTGTCGAGCGCCACGCTCCATTCACCATTGAGGCGCTGGTAGAGGCCCGAGTTCGGCACCAAGGCGCTGTCGCGGTTGTCGCGCTGCCAGCCGAGCGTCAGCGGCAGGCTGTTGCTCGTGTCACCGAAGGCCTCGCGATAGAGGAAGTAGCTGTTCGGGATCGTGTTGCCCGCGCGGATCTCCGTGCGCTCCAGCCCCGCGCCAAAGAACACCGTGTCGTATTCGGTAAAGGGCACGCCGAAGCGGATCGCCGCACCGGGCGTCACCAGCGTGTACTGCTCACCCTGGCTGTTGATCGGCTTGGACGTGCGGTAGTACAAGTCGACCGCACGCGAGATGCCGTCCACCGTGAAATACGGGTCGACGGTACTCAACACGAATGTGCGGTTGTACTTGCTCGTGTTGACTTCGACTCCGAGGTAGTTGCCGCTGCCGAAGATGTTGTCCTGGCGCACCGCAAAGCTCAGCGAGAGGCGATCCGCGCTCGAGAAGCCTGCCCCGAGCTGCAGGTTGCCGGTCGGCTTCTCCTTCACGTTGGCGGTGATGTCGACCTGGTCGAGCGCGCCCGGTACCTCGTTGGTTTCCAGGTTCACATCGCTGAAGTAGCCCAGGCGGTCGACGCGATCGCGCGAGAGCTTGATCTTCGCGCTGTCGTACCACGCGGACTCGAACTGACGGAACTCGCGGCGCACGACTTCGTCGCGGGTACGCGTGTTGCCGGCGACGTTCATGTGCCGCACATACACGCGGCGCGCGGGATCAGCCACGAGCGTGACGGCCACCTGGCCATTGCTGCGGTCGATGTCGGGGCGGGGTTCGATACGAGCGAAGGCATAACCGAAGTTGCCGAATCGCTCAGTGAAGCGGCGGGTGGTCTCGGCGACGTCTTCCGCGCGATAGGGCTCGCCCGGCTTGATGGCGACGAGGGTCTTGAACTCGTCTTCCTTGCCGAGGTATTCGCCTTCGAGCTTCACACCCGTGACGACGTAGGGCTGCCCTTCCGTCACGTTGATGGTGATGGTGATGTTCTGCTTGTCGGGAGAGATTGCGACCTGGGTGGAGTCGACGTTGAACTCGAGGTAGCCGCGGTTCAGGTAATAGGAGCGCAGCGTCTCCAGATCGGCATTGAGCTTGGTGCGCGAATAGCGGTCGTTCTTCGTGTACCAGGTCAGCCAGCCGCTCGTGGTGAGTTCGAGCTGCCCCAGCAGAGTGCTTTCGGAGAAGGCGCGATTTCCGAGGATGCGGATCTCGTTGATCTTCGCCACCGAGCCTTCGGTCACGGTGAAGGTGACGTTCACCCGGTTGCGCTCGACCGGCGTGATGGTCGTGACGACTTCGGCGCCGTACAGGCTCTTGGTGAGGTACTGACGCTTGAGTTCCTGCTCGGCGCGATCTGCAAGAGCGCGGTCGAAAGGCTGACCTTCGCCGATGCCGACGTCCTTCAACGACTTGAGCAGCGCGTCCTTGTCGAACTCCTTCAGCCCGACGAAGTCGACGTTCGCGATGATCGGGCGCTCTTCGACGGCGACGACGACGATATCGTTGTCGAGTTCGAGGCGAACGTCCTTGAAGAGGCCGGTGGCGAACAGGGCTCGCAACGCAGCGGCGCCCTTTTCGTCGGTGTAGGTGTCGCCAATGCGAAAAGGCAAGGCACCGAAGACGGTGCCGGCATCGCCGCGTTGAAGGCCTTCCACTCGGATGTCTTTGACGACAAAAGGCTGGACGGCAAACGCCGGCGCGGCGAATGCAGCGGCGAGAGCGGTGGCAACGAGGGTGGGACGGAAATTGGCGAACGCCAGAAATGCAGGCCGCGAGGAAGGGGCGAGTGACATGCGATCAGTGCACGCCCAGCAGCCGGGCGACATCGTTATAGAGGGCGAGTGACATCATCAAAAGCATGATGGCGAAGCCCCCGCGTTGCAGCCGATCGAGCCACACGTCAGAGACCGGCCGCCCCGTCACTCCTTCAAAAAGATGATACATGAGGTGCCCCCCATCGAGCATGGGCAAAGGGAGCAGATTTAGCACGCCAAGGCTCACGCTGACGAGCGCGAGGAAGCCGAGGTAGTACGCGAGCCCCATTTGAGCGGACTGGCCCGCGTAGTCGGCAATCGTCAGCGGCCCACTCAGATTCTTGAGTGAAGCCTGGCCAATGAGCATCTTGCCGAGCATTCGCAAACTGAGTGCGGAAACCTCCCAGGTCCGCTGAACCGCCTGGGTCAAGCCTTCGATGGCGCCATAGCGCACGGTCACCATCTCCGGCGGCTGCCCGATATAGGCCTCGATGCGCGCGGCGACGACGCCGCGGTCGTTCACGAGATTGGGCGTCACGTCGAACGCCATGCGCTCACCGTTGCGCAGCACATCCAGGTGGAGCGTGCGTGGTTCTCCGTCGCCATGCGATCCGCGAATGGCATCGAACAGCTTTGCGGCATCCGACACCGGCACATCGTTCGCAGCAAGCACCCGGTCGCCCTCGTGCAGGCCAGCGCTGGCCGCGGGGCCACCCACCATGACACGTCCGAGCACGGGCTCGCGGAATGCGCCGCCAACCCCGATGCGCCGCATCAACTCGGCATCGATGTCGTTGGTCGGAAGACCCGAGAGGTCGAACGTGAGCTCACGACGCCCCTGCCCGTTCGCATTCGCCACGAGCAGTCGAATCGTGTCGCCATGCAGCGCCGCCTGCGTGAGGTGCCAGCGCAGGTCGTTAAGCGAACGGATGTCGGTCCATTCATTGGGCTCGCTGGAGATGGCAAGCACGAGGTCGCCCGCCTGTTGGCCACTTCGATCGGCGATGCTCGCGACCACCGGGGAGCCCAGCAAAGCCTTGGGTTCTTCGATGCCCACCCAATGCGCCATCGCGTAGAGCAGCACTGCCAGCAGCAGATTGGCCGCAGGCCCCGCAGCGACAATGGCCGAACGCTTCCACAGCGATTGACGATTGAAGCTGCGGTGCAGCTCCTCTGGTGCCACCTCCGCCTCGCGCTCATCGAGCATCTTCACGTAGCCGCCGAACGGCAGCGCGGAAAGAACGAACTCGGTCTCGCCCTTCTGGTGCCTCCAGAGCACGCGGCCGAAGCCGACCGAGAAGCGCAGGACCTTCACGCCGCATGCCACAGCCACGCGGTAGTGCCCGTATTCATGCACCACGATGAGGATCGTGAGGGTCACGAGGAACGCAAGCGCGGTGATCATGCGACTTCCTTTGCAATCGAGGCAGCAAGGCGCCGCGCCTGTGCGTCGAGCACCAGGAGGCCCTCGAGGCTGTCGGCCGCGCCGCTCTCGATATCGGTGCGTGCGAGCGTCTCGCAGTTGATGCGATGAATGGCGTCGAAGCGCACCTGGCGCTCGAGGAACGCGGCCACGCCCACTTCGTTGGCGGCATTGAGCACGGCAGTCGTGCCGGCCGGTGCTCGCAACGCGGCCCAGGCCAGTTCGAGCCCTGGGAAGCGGGCCGCGTCGGGCGCGTTGAAGGTCAGGGCATTGAGGGCGGTGAAGTCCAGCGCCTGCGCGCCGGATTCGATGCGCTCGGGCCACGCGAGGCCACAGGCGATGGGTACGCGCATGTCCGGCGTGCCGAGCTGCGCCAGGACCGATCGGTCGCGGCACACGACCATCGAGTGGATGATGCTCTGCGGGTGGATGACGACGCGGATCTGCTCTGGCGCGAGATCGAACAACCAGCGGGCCTCGATCACTTCGAGCGCCTTGTTCATCATCGTGGCCGAGTCGACGGAGATCTTGCGACCCATCACCCAGTTCGGATGGGCGCACGCCTGCTCAGGGGTCACGCTGCCCAAAGTCTTCGGGTCGCGATCACGAAACGGGCCGCCGGATGCCGTGAGCACGATGTGATCGATACGCTGGGCCCAGGTGCTGCGGTTCTCGGGCAGGCACTGGAAGATGGCCGAATGCTCGCTGTCGATGGGCAGCAGCGTCGCCCCGCCCTGCTCCACCGCGCGCATGAAGAAAGCGCCACCGACGACGAGCGCCTCCTTGTTGGCCAGAAGCAGCCGCTTGCCGGCCTTTGCCGCCGCAAGGCAGGGGCCGAGGCCGGCGGCGCCGACGATGGCTCCCATCACGACTTGCACATCGGGGTGCGACGCGACATCGCATAGCGCCTGCTCGCCGTGCAGCACTTCGGTATCGCTGCCCTGCAGCAGCGCACGCAAGCGATCGGCCTGTGCCTTGCCAGCCATCACGGCAAAGCGCGGCTTCCATCGAAGGCACTGCCGGGCGAGGTCCTCCGCGCGCGAATGCGCGGTCAGCGCGAACACCTCGAAGCGGTCGGGGTGCCGGGCCATGACGTCGAGCGTGCTCGTGCCGATCGAGCCCGTGGAGCCGAGCACGCACACGCGCTGGCGCGTCATCATCGATTGGGTTCCTACAGTGAGACTAGGGCCAGGGCGAGAGGGAATACCGGCAGCAATGCATCGATGCGATCGAGCACGCCGCCATGGCCCGGCAGCAGTGCGCTGCTGTCCTTCGCACCGACGCTGCGCTTGACCAGGGATTCGAAAAGGTCGCCCACCACGCTCATCGAAGTCAGAAAGAGCACGCCCGCCAACATGCCGACGACGCCCACGCGGTCGGCCAGCTGCGTGTAAAGGCTTGACACACTCTGCGCCGTGATCCGGTCGAAGGCCATCCACACAAACGCGAGCAGAACCACCCCGGCCATGCCGCTCCACACGCCCTCCCAGCTCTTGCCAGGGCTGATGGCGGGGGCGAGCTTCTTGCGCCCGAAGGCGCGTCCCCCGAAGTACGCGGCGACGTCTGCCGCCCACACGAGGCAGAAGATCGACAAGAGGAAATTGACACCCGTGGCCTTGGCGTTCGACATGGCCAGCCATCCGCACCACAGCATCACGAAGCCCACGAGCAGGCGAAGCACCCGGGCATGCTGCGGCCAGCGCGCCACGCCGGTGCGAAGCACCCATGCACCGCCGAGCCCCCACATCAGCATCGCGGCCCACCAGGGCCACGCGGGCACGCCCTGTGCCCAGCCGAGCTCGTAAGCCAGGAGGCCGCCGGCGGAAACGACGAGGCCGAGCACATAGGCCCGTGCGCCCTGCAGCCCGTTGAGCCTGGCCCATTCCCAGGCGGCCGCACCGATGGCGGCGAGCGAGAGGAGCGCGAAGGGCCAAAGCATCGGCGCGAACAGGGCCGGAAGCAGGACGGCAAGCAGGAATGCCGCGGTGATGACGCGCTGCAGCAGCATGGAAGGAATCGCGCGGCGCCGCTTCAGGCGCCCTGCGCGAGCTCCACGGGAGCGGCCTTCACGCCGCCGAAACGCCGGTCGCGGCGCCCGTAGGCCGAGATGGCCGCGTCGAGCGCGTTCGCATCGAAGTCGGGCCACAGGCAGTCGGAGAAGTGCAGCTCGGAATACGCGATCTGCCACAGAAGGAAGTTGGAGATGCGCACCTCGCCGCCGGTGCGGATGAAGAGGTCCGGGTCGGGCGCGTAACTCAGGGCCATGTAACGCGCCAGACGCTCCTCGGTGAGCTCGTCGGGCGGCACATGATCGCGAATCGCCTGGCGGCAGGCCTGGACCACGTCCCAGCGGCCACCGTAGTTGAAGGCCACCGAAAGCGTGATGCGGGTGTTGTGGCGCGTGGCGGACTCGGCCTCGTCCCAGGCAGCGCGCACCTTCGCCGACACCGCAGAGCGATCGCCGACGATGCGGATGCGAACGCCTTCGCTGGCCAGCTTCGTGAGGTAGCGGGACACGGCAACGAGCACGAGGCTCATCAGCCCGGACACTTCTTCCTCCGGCCGCTTCCAGTTCTCGCTCGAGAAGGCGAACACGGTGAGGTATTCGACGCCGCGATCGGCGCAGGCCTTCACAGTGCGAACGAGCGCGTCGACGCCGTGCTTGTGCCCGAAAAAGCGGGGCATGAAGCGCTTGTTCGCCCAGCGACCGTTGCCATCCATGACGATGGCGATGTGGCGGGGAATCACGGTCGCGCCCCTGGCGTCGGTGTCCGGCAGCGACACTTCAGACTGCAAGGATCTCGGCCTCTTTGCCGTGCACGAGCGCGTCGATCTCGGCGATCGTCTTGTCGGTCAGCTTCTGGACTTCGTCCAGTGAGCGACGCTCGTCGTCTTCGGTGATCTGCTTGTCCTTGAGCAGCTTCTTGGCATGCTCGTTTGCATCGCGGCGCAGGTTGCGCACCGCGACCTTCGCTTCCTCGCCGGCGTGGCGCACGACCTTCGTCAGCTCCTTGCGGCGCTCTTCGGTGAGCGCGGGCATCGGAACGCGCAGGAGATCGCCCTGATTGGAGGGGTTCAGCCCGAGATCCGATTCGCGGATGGCCTTTTCGATCTTCGCGCCCATCCCCTTCTCCCAGGGCTGAACGCTGATGGTCCGCGCGTCAAGCAGGCTGAGGTTGGCGACTTGGCTGATGGGCACCATCGAGCCGTAGTAGTCGACGTGCACCTGATCGAGCAGGCCGGTGTGCGCCCGGCCCGTGCGGATCTTGGTGAGCTCGTGCTTGAAGGCCTCGACCGACTTGAGCATCTTCTGCTCGGCGGTTTTCTTGACGTCTGCAATGCTCATCGTTGCTTCCTCAAACGTGAACGAGGGTGCCTTCGTCATCGCCCATCACGACGCGCTTGAGTGCGCCCGGCTTGAAGATGCTGAAGACCTTGATCGGCAGCTTCTGGTCGCGGCACAGCGCGAAGGCAGTGGCATCGAGGACCTGAAGGTTCTTGGTGATCGCCTCGTCGAAACTGATCTGGCTGTAGCGGGTGGCCTCGGGATTCGTCTTCGGGTCGGCGGTGTAGACACCGTCCACCTTCGTGGCCTTGAGCACTATCTGCGCCCCGATCTCGGCCCCGCGCAGCGCTGCGGCGGTGTCGGTCGTGAAGAAGGGGTTGCCGGTGCCGGCCGCGAAGACCACCACCTTGCCCTCTTCCAGGTACTGCAACGCCTTCGGGCGCACGTACGGCTCGACGATCTGCTCGATGCTGATCGCCGACATGACGCGTGCGGTCATGCCTTCCTGGCGCATGGTGTCGGCCAGCGCCAGCGCGTTCATCACGGTGGCAAGCATGCCCATGTAGTCGGCAGTCGCCCGGTCCATGCCGCCGGCACCGCCCGCCACGCCGCGGAAGATGTTTCCGCCACCGATCACCACCGCCACCTCACACCCGAGTTCGGTGACCTCCTGGATCTCGCGAACCATGCGAACGATGGTGCCGCGATTGATGCCGTAGGCGTCGTCGCCCATCAGCGCTTCACCTGAAAGTTTGAGCAGGATGCGCTGATACGCCGGCATGCAGGGGACTCCTCGGGAAAAGTGGTGCGAGTTTATGAGAACGGCCGGGGGGCGCACCCCCGGCATTGCATGGAGTTACTGGCCCTTGGCAGCCGCCACCTGGGCGGCAACTTCGGCGGCGAAGTCGTCCTGCTTCTTCTCGATCCCCTCGCCCACCACGAAGAGCGTGAAGCCCTTCACCGTGGTGTTGGCGGCCTTGAGCATCTGCTCGACGGTCTGCTTGTCGTTCTTCACGAAAGCCTGGTTGAACAGCGACACCTCCTTGAGGTATTTCTGCACCGAGCCCTCGACCATCTTGGCCGCGATGTCTGCGGGCTTGCCCGATTCGGCAGCCTTGGCAGTGGCGACCGAGCGCTCCTTCTCGATCAGGTCGGCCGGCACGTCGGAGGACTGCAGCGCCACCGGCTTCATCGCGGCAACGTGCATGGCGACGTCCTTGGCGGCAACGTCGTCGCCCGTGTATTCCACGACCACGCCGATGCGGGTGCCGTGCAGGTAGCTGGCCAGCTTGCTGTCGCCGGCAAAGCGCTTGAAGCGGCGGATGGAGATGTTTTCACCGATCTTGCCGATGAGCGTCGTGCGCGTCTTTTCCACCGTCTCGCCGCCGATGGTCAGCGCCGACAGGGCCGCCACGTCGGCGGGGTTTTGACGCGCCACGACCTCGGCCAGCGTCTTGCCGAAGGCGAGGAAATCGTCGTTCTTGGCGACGAAGTCGGTTTCGCAATTGAGCTCGATCAGCGCACCGGTGGTGCCGTCGATGAATGCGGCGACGATGCCCTCGGCGGTCACGCGCGAGGCGGCCTTGCTTGCCTTGTTGCCGAGCTTGACACGCAGCAGCTCCTCGGCCTTGTTCAGATCGCCATCGGCCTCGGTCAGGGCCTTCTTGCACTCCATCATCGGGGCATCGGTCTTGGCGCGCAGTTCGGCGACCATGCTGGCGGTGATTGCGGGCATTGCACTACTCCGTTGGGTTGTGCCGCGGCCCGGGACGGACGGGCGCGACATCGAGAACTTTGAAAAAAAGGGGCTGAAATCAGCCCCTTGTGACGTGCGCGGGGCGCGGACGGCGAATTACGCCGCGTCGCTCACTTCCACGAATTCGTCGCTGCTCTGCGTGGCCTGGACCACGTCGCTCACGGCGTTCGCCTTGCCTTCGAGCACGGCGTCGGCCACGGCACGGGCGTACAGGGCCACAGCCTTGGAGGAGTCGTCGTTTCCGGGGATGACGTAGTCGATTCCCTCGGGCGAGTGGTTGGAGTCCACGACACCGATCACCGGGATGCCGAGCTTCTTGGCTTCGGCCACCGCGATCTTGTGGTAGCCGACGTCGATCACGAAGATGGCGTCGGGCAGCGCGTTCATGTCGGCGATGCCACCGATGTCCTTCTCGAGCTTGGCGATCTCGCGCTGGAACATCAGCGCTTCCTTCTTGATCGCGGGCTGCGTGCCGGCCTCGACCTGGGCCTGCATGTCCTTGAGCTTCTTCAGGGAGCCCTTGACCGTCTTGAAGTTGGTCAGCATGCCGCCGAGCCAGCGCTGGTCGACGAAGGGCATGCCGGCACGGCGCGCTTCCTGGGCCACGATGTCACGAGCCTGGCGCTTGGTGCCCACCATCAGGATCGTGCCGCGCTTGGAAGCGAGCTGACGCACGAACTTCATCGCGTCGTTGAAGAGCGGCAGCGTCTTCTCGAGGTTGATGATGTGGATCTTGTTGCGATGGCCGAAGATGTACGGGGCCATCTTGGGGTTCCAGAAGCGGGTCTGGTGTCCGAAATGGACGCCCGCTTCCAGCATTTCGCGCATGCTGAACGACATGGATGCTCCAAAGGTTGAGTCTAAAATCCGGCCTGAATTGCGTGTGCATCGTCTTCATTGACGCGCCTTGCGCAACACCTTGGTTGGCCGGGTTTGCGATTTGCAAAACGTCTATCCATCGTTTCGCCGAAACCCGCCGCCGAAATTCACCAGCGATTCCCGAACGTTGTCGAAAACCTTGCCGAAAAAATTCCGACTGGGCTCCGGTTGTCTCCGGATAAACCCGGCGATTCTAGCACGACGATGCGAGCCGACTTCGATCTGAGCACCACGCGCGAGCTGATGGCGGTCGGCAAGACGTCCGCCCGCGCGCAGATCGAGATGTCGTTGGCCGCCGCATCGCAGCCCGGCGCGCGGTTTTCCTTCCTGTCCATCGACGAACCCGGCGCCCGCGCCTGTGCGCATGCCGTCGATTCCCTGCACGCCGTCGGCGCCCCCCTGCCTGCGCTGGCCGGCCTCGCGATCGGCGTCAAGGATCTCTTCGACATCGCGGGCCAGCGCACCTGCGCGGGATCCATCGCGCTCGACGACACAGCGCCGGCTGCCGTCGACGCCCCCGCCGTGGCACGCCTGCGCCGGGCGGGCGCGGCGCTCGTGGGGCGCAACAACATGACGGAGTTCGCGTTCTCGGGCGTAGGCATCAATCCGCACTTCGGCACCCCGGCGAACGTGCCGATGGCCTCGATCGACCCGAACCAGCCGCGCATCCCCGGCGGGTCGAGTTCCGGCGCCGCGTCCTGCGTGGCCGCCGGCGCCGCATGGGCCGCGCTCGGCTCCGACACCGGCGGCTCCATCCGCATTCCGGCGGCCCTGCAAGGCCTGGTCGGATTCAAAAGCACCGCCTCGCGCGTGCCCACCGAAGGCTCCATTCCTCTTTCCACCACCCTCGACACCGCCTGCGCCATCACTCGCTCGGTGCGCGACGCCGTGCTGCTCCATGAGGTTCTGGCCGATCGCCGCGTGCGCCTGCACCGCAGGGCGCCTTCCTCGCTTCGCCTGCTGGTTCTGCAGACCACGTTTCTCGACGGGCTCGACGCCGACGTCGCGGCCGATTTCGAGCGCTCGATCGCCACCCTGGTGCACGCCGGGGCGCGCATCGAGTCGCACGAGCTCGAATGCGTGCGCAGCGTGTCGCAGCTTCAGGCGAACGGCGGCTTCTCGGCGGCCGAAAGCTACGCGTGGCACCGCGCCCTGCTGGCGCGCCGAGGCGATTCGTACGACCCGCGCGTCGCGCTGCGCATCCGCCGCGGCGAGTCGATGAGCGCAGCCGACTACCTCGACCTGCATCGCGCACGCCGCGCCTGGATCGACCAGATGCATGCGGCGACCGACGGCTTCGATGCCGTCGTCTCGCCTACCGTGCCGATCGTGGCCCCGGCGCTTGCGCCCCTGGTGCACGACGACGACGCTTTCTTCAAAACCAACGCGGCCCTGCTGCGCAACCCCTCCGTGATCAACCTCTTCGACGGCTGTGCCATCAGCCTGCCCTGCCACCGGCACGGCGCGACCCCCACGGGCCTCATGCTCTGGAGCCGCGCCGACGACGACGACGCGCTCCTTTCGGTCGCACTGACCGTCGAGGCGGCGCTCGCGCCGAGGCGCGCATGAGGATCGCGGTCATCGGGGCTGGCATCGTCGGTGTCTGCACTGCGTGGGAGCTGCGCCAGGACGGTCACGAGGTCACGGTCTTCGAGCGCCGCAGCGGCGTGGCGGCCGAAGGCAGCTTCGCCAACGCCGGCCTGATATCGGCCGGCCCGATCGCACCTTGGGCCACCAGCGCCTTGCGCGGGCGCCTGTGGCGCCAGTGGCTTGGGCGCCCCACCACGCTGCACTGGCATCCGAGCCTGGATGCCGCGCAGTGGCGCTGGCTCTGGCGCTTCTGGCATGCGTGCACGCCGGCGCATTTCGAACGTGATCGTGCGCAGCTGCAGCGGCTCGCGCAGCTCAGCCAGAAGCGCCTGCATGAAATCAATGAGCGGCTCGGACTCGAATACGAGCGCTCGCGCGGGCAGCTCATCCTCCTGCGCGGCGAGCGCGAGATGGCGCAGTCCGAGGCTTTGCTCAACGTGCTGCGCGATACGGGCGTGTCGCATCGCGTGCTCGATGCGCGCCAAAGCCGCGGGGTCGAGCCGGCACTGAACCCCGACCAGCCGCTGACCGGGGCAATTCATCTTCCTGACGACGAAGTCGGCAA
>Ga0105248_10002251_pt1 | contig 21374 bp, 16 predicted proteins | sample KBSS34metaG_FD_81524 | JGI IMG/M metagenome (GOLD analysis project Ga0105248, IMG submission 81524) | Switchgrass rhizosphere microbial communities from Kellogg Biological Station, Michigan, USA - KBS S3-4 metaG | ecosystem: Host-associated > Plants > Roots > Rhizosphere > Soil | place...
GATGGTGACAATACCATTCCTGCTCTCACTGTCCTGGACGCTTTTTCCGGAGGAGGCGCGCAGGTCGGACAAAGTTTCAATGAATCGAATCGTTGGGAGTTGCAGGACTTTGTGTTGTTAGTTAAAGGCGCGCATGCAATAAAGTTTGGCGGCCGCTTGCGCTACATTTCCATTACCGACTCATCTCCCTCGAATTTCGGCGGCACGTATACTTTTGGTGGCGGCTTAGCTCCGCTGCTGGATGCGAATGACCAACTTGTTACTGATCCGGTAACCGGGAATCCATTACTCACTTCAATCACCAGCATCGAGCGCTATCGTCGAACGCTTGTCTTTCAACAGCAGCATCTGGACCCGCAACTGATTCGAGCGTTGGGCGGAGGCGCCACGCAATTCTCACTCTCAACGGGTAATCCGGAAGCCTCTGTCAGCCAGTACGATTATGGTTTGTTCGTGCAGGATGATTGGCGTGCGCGTCCTAACCTGACTTTGAGTGCGGGTCTGCGTTATGAGACGCAGAACAATATAAACAGTCACTTCAACTTTGCCCCGCGCGTTTCATTTGCGTGGGCGGTGCGGCCGCCGCAGAGAGGTCCGGCGACGACAGTCGTACGTGGCGGCTTCGGTGTATTCTACGATCGAGTGGACGAAGAACTGACGCTGCGCGCGACGCGTTATAATGGCGTCAACCAGCAACTGTTTATTGTTCAGAACCCGGATTTCTTCCCCCTCATTCCTCCCCTTGGTTCGATAGCCGCTGCCCAGGAAGCCCAAACCACCAGGCCGCTCGCCCCGAATCTACAGGCGCCCTACATAATGCAGTTTGCCATTGGCATCGAACGCAAACTAACTCAAAACCTGACCCTGACGTCGACCTTTATCGGTACTCGCAGGCTGCACGGCTTGCGTTCGCGAAATATCAACGCACCACTCCCCGGCACTTTTAGCATCGCCGATCCGTCGAGCGGTATCAGGCCCTTCGGCGACATCGGCAATATTTTTCAAGTCGAGTCGAGCTCGAGTCTCAATCAGAAACAGTTGATCGTCAGTCTCAATGGCGAGTTGAATTCAAAAATATCCTTCTTCAGCAACTACACACTTAATCGACTGGAGAACGATGCACTCGACGCCAGCGTCTTCCCGGCTAATTCCTACGATCTCACTGGAGAGTACGGACGCTCGGCACTCGACCTGCACCACCGTTTCGCTTTTGGCGGCACCATGAAAGCGCCGCTTGGTCTTACTTTCAACCCGTTCATCGCCGGGTTTAGCAGCCGTCCTTTCAACATCATCATCGGCCGAGACCTTAATGGCGACGCAGTGTTCGCGGAACGCCCGGCGTTCGCTACGGATCTCACCAAGCCGGGAGTGATCGTCACTTCTTTCGGCGCGTTTGATCCAAACCCTACACCGCAACAACAAATTATTCCGCGGAACTTCGGCAGCGCGCCGGCTTACTTCGTCATTAACTTGCGTATCAGCCGGGCCTTTATGTTTGGAGAGATTCCCGGGACAAAACCTAATCCCCAGCCTGCAAGAGCCAACAGTGCGCAGGCTGGTCAAAGGGCGACAACCTCGGCGGAAAAACGTTACACGATGACTTTTTCGATTCAAATTAACAACCTTCTGAACCATACCAACGGGGCCACGCCGATCGGCAATCTGAGCTCGCCCTTTTTCGGGCGCTCACTCAGTATTAACGGCGGTCTCGGGTTTGGTGGCGGAGGCTCATCTTCAGCCGCTAACCGGCGTATCGATGCCCAGGTGCGATTCAGTTTTTAGGGCCATGCTGATGCAAAAGCCTGCTGAGCAGATTCCGAATTTGCTTCCCGATTGTGAACGGCTGGCCCAAAAACTGTTCAGCCGCCGGCTTCGTCTGGACACTTACAGTCCTGAGCTGAATCTGCTGAGATTCTCCGTTTATCTTTACGAGATTGAAAAATTTTTCCTGACAGAAGAAGAATCCCAACGAACGGTGTTACTGGACCGGCTGAAAAGATTGATCAGTCTCGCTCCACAGCTCGCGGCATATCATTCGGATTTCATCGAGTATCTGGAAGATACAATCGCTCATCTCGTTTTTCTGGGTTCGCAGCCACAGCCCGAGCGCGTGTTGTGGCGTGACCAGACAATGAGCGCTCACACTCTGGCCGTTCCCGGCATGGTTAGCCTCGACACTATGAAGTTTTACCGTTGGCTCGGCGGTCAACTCTCAGGAGCCGGAGAGGTCGTGGAAGTGGGCTGTTGGATGGGACGCTCAACCAATTCGCTCGCGGAGGGATTAGCCAAAAACAGATTGTTCGACGGCCACTTCCTGCATGCCCTGGATGCGTTTACATGGGATGAGTGGTTGGATAATTACGCCCGGAACCATCGAGAGGAATTTAGCGACGAAGTCCGGCCCGCTCTCGATGCGCTTCGCCTCGGCTCCAGTTACATGGATCTCTTTCTGGGTCTTTGCTCACCCTACAAGCGCTTTATTAAAGCTCGCTCCTGTTACGTCTATCATGACGGCAAGACGGGAAAGATTCCGGCATTGGACTGGAGTGGTGAGCCAATTGAATTGTTTATCCAGGACATCAGCTCGGGGAGTAGACTGGTCCAGAAAGTCTGGGACATAGTCCAACCCTCGTTTATTCCGCAAAAAACGGTCGTGGTTTTACAGCAGTACGGCCACATGCGAGCCGAAGGCCTGCGAAGTTTTTGTCGAGAGAAGGCGAAAGTCTTAAGGCCGCTTCATAAGCCTTACGGAGTGGCGAAGGCATTTTTGTTTACTGGCGGTTTCGCTTCAAAAGGATGAGGTCCTTGCAGGAGCAACTGTAGGGGTGGCCCTCCGTGGCCACCCGTTGGTCAAAACTCGAGCATTTATTCCTGAACGGGTGGCCACGGAGGGCCACCCCTACAGTTGCGCCCTTAATAGTCTGACTTTTGAAGCAAAGTTTTTACTGGCTAGAAGTGAAAGTTGAGAAAGCATGTCACAACGTCTAATTCCGCCTCACGGCGGTGAATTGGTTGAGCTGCTCGCGACCCCGGAACGAGCGAGGCAACTTCACGAAGCTTCACGCGACTGGCCGTCGTGGGACTTGTCGTCGCGTCAACTCTGCGATCTCGAGCTGCTTTTGAATGGAGGCTTTTCACCGTTAGAAGGGTTTATGTCGCGTGCTGATTACGATTCGGTGTGCAGCCGGATGCGGCTCGCTAACGACATACTCTGGCCCATCCCGATTACGCTTGATGTCACGCAGGAGTTTGCCAAAGGTATTAAGCTTGGCGATCAGGTTGCACTCCGTGATCCGGAGGGCATGATACTCGCAGTGTTACACGTTGAGGATATCTGGGAGCCTGATCGACTCGATGAAGCAGAAGCTGTATACGGCACAGGCGATAGCCATCATCCCGGCGTTTCCTATTTATTCCAGCGTGCTCATCCGGTTTACGTTGGTGGCTCTCTCGAAGGTCTCCAGCTTCCGCAGTATTTCGACTTTCGTCACCTGCGACTAACACCAGCCGAGGTCCGCGCCGAATTCATGCGGCTCGGCTGGCGGCGCGTCGTCGCATTTCAAACGCGCAATCCGATGCACCGGGCTCATCTGGAGCTCACCTTGCGGGCCGTGCTGGAAGTCGAGGCGAACCTGTTCGTGCACCCGACAGTGGGTCTAACCAAACCCGGCGACGTGGACCACTACACGCGTATTCGTTGTTATCAAAGCATCATGTCTCATTACCCGCCGCAGACAGCGAAACTGTCGCTGCTGCCATTGGCCATGCGGATGGCGGGACCGCGTGAAGCGTTGTGGCACGCGATCATTAGAAAGAATTACGGCTGCACGCACTTTATTGTGGGACGCGATCATGCAGGTCCCGGCAACAGATTGGACGGGCGTAGTTTCTACGGACCTTACGCCGCGCAGGAGTTGATCGGGCAGTATGAGGACGAGTTGCACGTGAGCATGGTGCCCTTCAAAAAGATGGTCTATGTCGAAGACATTGCCGAGTATGTTCCGGAAGATGAGGTCCCGCCCGGCTCTCGTACTCTCGACATCAACGGAAGTGAGCTGCGCCGGCGCCTGAATGAAGGTCACGACATTCCCACGTGGTTTACTTTTCCCGAAATCACGCAGGAGCTAAGACGAACGCATCCGCCGCGCTACAAACAGGGCTTCACTGTCTTCTTCACCGGATTATCAGGAGCGGGCAAATCGACGATCGCCAACGCGCTGCTCATCAAGCTGCTCGAGATCGGCGGGCGTCCCGTCACGTTGCTCGACGGCGACATCGTGCGCAAGCATCTTTCGTCTGAATTGGGTTTCTCCAAGGAACACCGCGACATCAATATCCGGCGTATCGGGTTTGTCGCTTCCGAAATCACGAAAAACGGCGGCATCGCGATCTGTGCGCCAATCGCGCCTTACGACCACATACGCAAAGAAGTGCGCGCCATGGTCGGCGACGGCAGGTTTGTGTTGACGTATGTGATGACGCCGATCGAGGTGTGCGAAGAGCGTGATCGCAAGGGGCTTTACGCAAAGGCGCGGGCCGGATTGATCAAAGAGTTCACCGGAATCTCAGACCCATACGAGACTCCCGCGGACGCGGAGATTGTTCTTGACACCACGACTCTCAGTCCGGAAGAGGCAGCGCAAAAAATCGTGTTGCATCTTGAACATCAGGGCTTTATTGGAACGGCGGATTAGCCTCTCTGTGCAACCTCTGTTCTCTGTGTCTCTGTGGTGAGTTATTGCGGTGGATTAGTTAACCACAGAGACACAGAGAACGCAGGGGTTGCACAGAGAAATCAATAAGTAGGACCTTTTGTGCAAAGCTGGTCTGCATGGTAACTCGTTTCCAGCGCGTTGAGACCGCGTCGTATTTCGTCATCTCTCTGGTGATTGAGGCCGTGCAGGATCAAGTGAACAGTTTCCCACACCAGAAAGAATCTCAGTTTTCGGATTAGTTTTGGCGGGTTTGGATGAGGATGGTGTTCCAGCAGCTCCATGATGAAGGTCGGTCCGAATGCGTCCAACAGGTACATTAGATCGTAATCAGGATCGCCAATCAGGGCGCCGCCGAAATCGATCACGCGGACGAGTTTCTTTTTATCAGAGTCGAACAGTGCGTGATCGGGACGCAGATCACCGTGAATCACGGCTGGAGCGTAGCGAAAGTTGTCCACATCATCCAGGTATTCACAGAACAGATCGATCAACCATGAGTGTTGGTCCAAAGGGAGTTTGCCGGGAAGCATAGTGCGGATCGCGGCCAGGTCCGACACCGTTACGCCTTCGAAACTCAATGTCTCGAGACCGCACTCGATCGCCTTTTCGATGGGCGCTTGATGCAGGACCGACAGGAATCGCGCGAGCTGCTTGAGAATGGCCGAGCGCGTCTCACGATTCAGAGCGGGGGAATAGAAGTTTGCCAGGAAAACTCCCGGCAGCATGCGATAGCCGAAATACGTCCAGGGGTGATCGCCGGGCACAGCGCCAACGAATTCAACTGGGGGAAGAATATGGAAGTGTTCACCGAGATATGAGAGTAAAGCCATCTCTCTCTTAATGCATAGATTGGCCGGGTGGTTTTTGGGAAATTTGAACAGCAGGTCGTCGTTGATGCGATAAGTGTAATTGCTCCAGCCTCCCGAAAGGAGCTTCAGTTTCTCGACTTTGAGCGAAGGGAAATCGGCGTCGATTGTTTTTCTGATCTGATCGTCGTCGTAAATGACATTCATTCGTTTTCTTCCAGGAGCAAATCATGGAGCAAGATGTTTTTTGCGCGCGGCCATTCGAGTTTTTCGAGGTAGATGCCGAAGGCGCCGCCTGGGTATGTTGTCAGGATTGGCTTGATACTTCCATCGGCGATCTACGCACCCACTCACTAATGGAAGTTTGGAACTCGCCAGTTGCCCAGGACATCAGAAGATCGATTCTGGATGGCTCTTTCAAGTACTGCAATCACAACACCTGTCCGAAAATCGTTTCCAACTCCCTCGTACAGATTAAAAATCTAACCAACCCTTATCGAAAAAAGATTGCCGCCGAGCGTCCCGTGGTCCTTGAGAATGGACCACTGACGTTGAATCTGGGCTATGACAATAGTTGTAACCTGTCTTGTAGATCCTGCCGGCCGCACCTCATCGTGTTGCAGGGAGGCGAGTTTGCCAGTGCTGAGCTGATGCAAAAAAAGGTGCTGGCGGAAGGATTCAGCAACGCCAAACGAGCCATTATCACCGGGCACGGCGACGCGATCGCCAGCAAGCTGTTCCGGCAATTGCTGCGCGAGCTGGACGCCGGGCAATATCCTGACTTACGCATAGACCTCATGACTAACGGGTTGCTCTTTACGCCTGCAATTTGGGAGAGTTTTTCCAAGAGTCACAAAGCGATCAGGTCCGTCTCGATCTCGATCGACGCCGCTAGCGAACGAACCTACAAGATCAACCGAAGCAACGGCGACTTTCATAAACTGCTGCGCAACCTCGAGTTCATCAGCACCTTGAGAACGAGCGAAAAGATCTCGTTTTTTGAGATCAGTTTTGTGGTTCAAGGAAATAACTACGGTGAGATGAAATCGTTCGTTGAGCTCGGGAAAAACCTTTCCTGCGATACAGTTCTCTTTCAACAAATCATAAATTGGGGCTGCGGCACCTACAATGCGGAGCAATTCAAAGAGGTATCCGTGCACGAGCCGCAGCATCCGGAGCACAGGGCTTTCAAAGAAGTATTGAAAGATCCGATCTTTGGAGATCCGATCGTGAATCTCAGCAATCTCTCAAACCTGCGAGCGGCAGAGTAGTGCATCACTTTGAAATTACGCCGAAGGCGTTCGCTAATTCGAGCCCAGGGTTGGAGCTTGCGACAACCCTGGGTATCGAACCATACAAATGCGTTCAAACCCTGAAAGGGTTTGTCTTAAGGCGAACCCTTTCAGGGTTAGATAATATTTCTACTTATACCCAGGGTTCTCGCAAGCTCGAACCCTGGGCTCGAATTAGCCAACGCCTTCGGCGTAATTTCAAAGTGATGCACCACTGCCATCGGCGTATCAATTCCGAAGTGATGCACTACTAGCGGCCACGGTTAACGGGTAGCTTGCAACTCTTGTCGCTTTTCGGTGTAGAACTGTTCCACCCACTGCTCGGAGAGATCATCCGCTTGTTTGATCATGCGCGGTTTTTTCCAGGTGTCTTTGCTGTGTTCATCCAGGCCGAGGTAGCGAAAGACGCAGCGCACAGTCTCATCGTAATTGATCACAAAATCTTCGTAGACGATCGTGAGGGGACTCACCTGTGCAGCAGTAAAGTAATCCTGCCAGTTAGCTTCCGCTTTCGTCAGGAATTGCATCCGGTGATCAATTTCTTCGTAGTCGTAAGCTGGCGTAGCCCCCGCCTCCGGTTGCTGGCTTCCGACCCACTGCCCGGTCTGCGTCGCTTTCCAAAGTGAGACGGCTTGACGAACTTTGTTACGGCGCGTGAGCCAGATGTAATGAAGGTTGGGAAAGACTTCGGCGAGCAACTCAGGCCCACTCAAGCCGCGGTCGCGGTATTCCGGCAACTGTTCGAGTTGCGGAACGAAGTGGTCGAGAAAACCGTCCCAGTGCAGCGTAATCCCACAAACGCCGTTTGGGGTCGTAGCTTCCTGCAACGCTCTTGGCAGGTATTCCGCTATGGAAGAGACGCCCCATTGCTCGCACCAGAAGGAAAAATGTTGCCGGTCGAAATACTCGTCCGGGTTTCCGGCCACGCCGGTTTTCAACAGGGCGGCGCTGAAGAAAGTGCTCCCCGAACGCGGAGTGCCGCACACGAGATATGAAATTCGAGGGTTCAAGGTATTCATGCGTAGAGTAATTTTATCTGGCTAACAAAATCTTCATACTCTTCATCACTGAGTTGATGTGTCGGTCGATGCTTGTAAACTTTCACCATTAACGGCCGGCAAAACCTGAGCCACGCCAAATACGATGGCACGTTAACATTGACCTTGTTCACTGAAGTCATATCACCGGTCGGTTGAAAAAAGTGTCCTCGGCCCTTCAGGATGCAGCGACAAAAGTAGCCGTACAGTTTGAACTCAGTCCACGCCTCGTCATGTGTTGCCAGTATTTCGACTATGTTTTGACCGTAAATCTGCTCCAGGTATTTAACGAGGGCAAAGACATTCTCCCTGATGAATATCTGGTTGGTGCTTCTAAAACCAAATAAGACTCCGTCGGGCTCGAGCTTCAGAAACTCTCGCGCTTGCACCTCCCATTCCTGATCGGTCAAGTCGTTAATAGCGTAGAGATAATGGCCGGCCTTGAAGAAGTGGTTCTCATCGAAATCGTAATTGATCAGGGTGTTGGCATCCATCACCAGATACTGTTCATTAGCGACGATGCCGGCAGCAAGTAACTTGAGGATCTGCTGTGTGCCCCAGGTGTCGTGAAGGTCCTTCTCGTATCCGAAGATCTTAAGCACTTCATCCATCGTGGTGAGAATAAACTTTTCATCGACGACGGTCTGGTAAGCTGCAAGATCTTTAGCGTGAACTATTACGTAGATGCGGCCGGACACACGAGAGTGCTTCAGAAGGTCTTGCTGTAGTCGTCGAAAGGTGTAGAGGTCTTTAGCTCTGGTTTTGATGACGATGTCCAGCGGTCGCTCGTGAGTATACGCGTTCGCCATATTGCTTCAGTATGCGCTAAGGAAATTTTTGCCGGGGTAAGAACTTTATTGACACTCAATTCATTCAGTTGTATTTTGCATCCTCCTCCCAAGTTGGAAAAAAGTAAAGCGCTTTCTTGCCGCTCGCTTCGCTGAAAAATTATTCGGGCTTCGCGAATAAGTGAAAGCGACCATTTTCCCCGACCAGCGATCTCACATTCTTGCAGGAGTATTTCAACATGATGAGATTCGTGTTGCTGGCTCATGCTCGCAGTGGATCTAATCTACTGTCCTGCGGGCTCTTTAAGCACGACAACATCCACATGTTCTCGGAGCTGTTCAATGAGCTTCAAGAGGAGCGGCAACGCTCGTATCGGGCAAGCTTCAAAGACTGTGAGGTCGGCTCACAACCTCATCCGTCAATTACAGTAAACCAGGACGACTGCTACCACGGTGAAGAAGACGGAGCTGAGTTTCTCAGGCGTGCGGTGTTCTATAAGCACGAGCGCGACCCAATTGCTGTCGGCTTTAAGATGTTCTTCCATCAGGCGCGCACGAACGCGCAGGCTCGCAAAGTTTGGCAATACCTGATCGGCGACAACGACATTCGCGTCATTCATCTGACGCGCCGGAACCTCATCGAAAGCTGGCTTTCGCTGCGTCTTGCGTTCCTCACCGATCAGTGGATTTACCGTGCGGGTGATGTGAGTGTGCAACATCCCGAACCTTTGTATCTCGCTCCGCGCGATTGTGAAAACTACTTTCGCCATGTTTTGGCGGGACAGCGTTGGGCGCGAATTTACTTTCGCAAACACCCATTCCTGGAGATCGAGTATCAGGCAGACCTGTGCGGCAGGTTCGACGAGACGATGAACCGCGTACAGGATTTTCTCGAAGTGCCGCGACGGCCGTCCAAGCAGATGCTAAAGAAGCAGGCTCAGCGCAAACCATCCGAACAGATTGGTAACTACGAAGAGTTGAAGGCGCATTTCGCACACACGCCTTACACCCAATGGTTTGAGGCGTAAATTGATTTCTCTGTGCAATCTCTGTGTTCTCTGTGTCTCTGTGGTTAACTAATCCACCGCAATAGCTCACCACAGAGACACAGAGAACACAGAGACTGCACAGAGAAGAACGAGACGAAATGAAAACTCTGGGGAAGCTCCTCGCTCACTTAGGCAGATATAAAAAACTGCTCTGCGTCAGCGTGTTCTGCATTTTCGCGTCCGTCCTCATCGGCCTGATTAATCCAATTGTATTACGCAGGGCCGTTGACGGACTTCACGTGCAACTCTCATGGGGCCGGCTCACGCTATATACCTTTGTAATACTCAGCCTGACGCTGGTGAGCAGCCTCTTCTCACTACTGTCTCGTTACTTCGTTAACTACCTGTCAGGTCGAATAGTCTGCGACCTTCGTTTTGAGTTCTACGCACATTTGCAAAAACAATCGCTCTACTTCTTCCAAAGAACCCGAACCAGCGAGCTCATGGTGCGCGCGACCAGCGAGCTCGAAGCGGTGCATCAACTGGTCGGCCAGGTCATGATGTACGTGGTGCAAATCACCGTTACCTTCGCGCTGCTGATGCCTTTAATGTTGCGCATCAGTCAACGGCTGACTCTATTGTTTTTCACCACCGTTCCGTTGGCGTTTATTTCGATCTACTGCTTCAACAAGAATGCAATGAAGCGCGCCAGAAAAACGCAGGGCTGTTTGATGCAGTTACTGCAATGCGCCGAGGAGAACCTGAAAGGTGTGCGCGTAGTGCGGGCTTACTCGCAGGAGAAAACCGAGATTGCGGCCTTCACTGAGTTAACTTTCAAACACAAGGCTGCTACCCGCGAGCTCATGCACCTCAACGCCATGAACGCTCCGTTGTTACAGCTCCTAATCGGGATCAGTTACTTGATCAACTTGTGGTACGCGATCACACTCGCAATCAGCGGCGCCATTAGTCTGGGTCAGTTCATTGAGTTCAATGCCTACGTAATGTTTCTGATCTGGCCTTTGGGTTCCTTTGGTCAGACGATCAGGCAATACCATCTGGGCATCCTGAACCTTCAGGGAATCAATGCATTGCTGGCGCAGGAACCAGTGGTGAAGGATCTGGAAGGCGTGCGTGAGCAACCGCCGATTCGTGGCCGCATCGAGTTTCGAAATCTAACCTTGAGTCATAACGAAGCAGCAGAACCGGTCCTGCGGAACATCAATCTCGTGGTCGAAGAGGGACAGACCGTGGCTCTGATCGGTCCCACCGGCAGTGGTAAGACTACCCTCGTCAATCTCATTCCACGTTTGCTCGAAGCGCCCGAGGGCACGGTCTTGATCGACGACGTGCCGGTCGCGAATTATCCGCTCGCGCAGCTTCGCTCGAGCATCGGTTACGTCCCGCAAGAGACACTCCTCTTCAGCGACAGTCTTGCCGAAAACATCGCGTTCGGAGTTGAAAACGTTGGTTTGGCGGAAATCGCTCAGGCCGCAGACGCCGCCGGGCTCACACACGACGTGAGAAATTTTCCGACCGGCTTCGAAACGCTGGTCGGCGAACGTGGAGTGCTGCTTTCCGGAGGTCAGAAGCAGCGCAGTGCGCTGGCCCGGGCGCTGCTGCGCCGTCCACGGATACTGATTCTGGACGATGCGCTTTCAGCAGTTGACGTCTTCACAGCCGAACAGGTGATGAAAGGATTGCGCGAGGCGATGAAAGGACGAACCGCTTTGATCATCTCCAATCGCATCGCGATCGCGCGCGAAGCCGACCTGATATGCATCCTCGACCAGGGACGAATCACCCAACGCGGTACACATCAGGAACTGCTCCAACAGGGTGGGGAGTATGCCTCGTTGTACTACCGCGAGATGCTCGAGTCGGAACTCGTAGCCTGAGGGGATTTCTCTGTGCAACCTCTGCGTTCTCTGTGTCTCTGTGGTTACTGGATTGTAGGTGCTAAATAACCACAGAGACACAGAGAACGCAGAGGTGGCACAGAGAAGAAGCTCAGATTAGGACACTACGAGAAAAGGATATTGCAGTGCCAGTAACACTACCCAGAATTTCCGGGTCATTACCAGCGGTAGCCGAAGACTTTAGAAATGTTCGCCGCTTGTTCCATTATGTGCGGCCGTACCTCTGGGGACTCTTGGGTGGTCTTGCCATCACACTCGTGCTAAACGCCCTGCGCAGCACTCAGCCACTCCTGACCAAGTTTGCCGTCGATCTCTTTATCGCTCCCAAGCGAGTAGCGGGACTCATGTGGCTCATGCTCGCATTTCTCTTTATCCGGTTCCTGACTTTTCTTCTGTTTTATTACCAGCGCCTGCTGCTCAACACCTACGGGCAGTATTTGCTATCAGACCTCCGACTCGTGCTTTACAAAAAGTTGCAGGAGTTGGACTGTGCTTATTTCGATGGGACGCCCGTGGGTCATCTGCTGACCAGGTTGACTTCCGATCTTGACGCAACCTGCGAGCTCTTCACCTCATGCACGAAGGAAGGCCTCGGCGACCTGATAATGTTCGCCTCGATCATCGGCATCATGATTTGGATGGATTGGCGTCTCGCGCTGGTAACGCTCTCAACGCTGCCGCTGTTGTTATTTATCGTGAAGTGGTTTCGCGTGCGCGCGCAGCGTGGCTACGATCACCTGCGCAGTGAGCTGGCAGCGCTCAACGCCTTCTTGCAGGAGTACATTGGCGGCGCGTTAACCGTCCAGCTCTTTAATCGCGAAGCCCGCGCGCTCGAAAAGTTTTGTCGTATCAATGACAGTTTCAGGCGTGCAGCCAGCAAGACTGGTCTCTACCATGCCGGCTTTGTTTTCGCGATCGACATGGTGTGTGCTTTCAGCGTTACGCTCGCAATCTGGTACGGCGGCTGGCGCTTGCTGTACGGCGGGGGCGGCAATTCCGCCATCAGCATGGGCGAGTTCATCGCCTTCGTGCTCTATTCGCATCAAATGCTGTCTCCGGCCAGAAGTCTCAGTAATAATTACAATACTTTTCAAGCGGCAATAGTGTCGCTCCAGCGCATTTTTAAGACGTTGGACCATCCGGTCACCATCACGTCTCCTGACAAACCGCTGAAAACCGGGTGCGCGACCGGGGAAATCGAATTTCAGAACGTCTGGTTCGCCTATCATGACGGGGATTGGGTTTTGAAAGGCGTTTCGTTTGTGGTTAAGCCGGGACAATCCTTCGCAGTGATCGGACGAACCGGCGCTGGTAAAACTACGATTACTAATCTGCTGATGCGTTTCTACGATGTTCAGCGTGGCCGAGTTTTGGTCGATGGCGTGGACGTGCGCGATTGGGATCTCGAAGCGTTGCGTGCAAACGTGGGTCTCGTTTTGCAGGACGTATTTCTTTTCAGCGGCACGGTCGAACACAACATCACGACGGGTCGGACCGATCTCAATGAGGAGATGGTCGCCACAGTGGCGCGGGAAACGCAGGCTGACGCCTTTATCCAGCGTTTGCCCAAAGGCTATCAAACGTATGTAAGAAGTGGAGCGGTACAACTCTCGGCCGGACAGAAACAGCTTATCGCCCTGGCGCGAGCGCTGATCAGAAACCCTCCCATTTTGATTCTCGATGAAGCAACGAGCTCGGTAGATCCGGAGACCGAAACTACTATTCAAAAAGCCACCGAGAGTGTGATGGGCAGCCGGACAACGTTGATAATTGCGCATCGTTTATCAAACATACAACGGGCCGATCGCATTCTGGTTTTGCATAACGGCGAGGTGCGCGAGCAAGGTAATCACGAAGAGCTGCTCGCCCTGAAGGGCTTCTACTGGCGGCTTCATAGACTACAGCATCCCGTCCGCGACCTTCTGCCCGAGCAGGTAAACTCCATCATTCCCCCGGTGCTGCTTCCTGACCGCAGCCAGCTCATCAGCTAGCGCCAAATGAATGAATCGTCGCCACTGATCTCCGTAATTATTCCCTGCTACAACCAGGCGCGATTTCTTGGTGAAGCCATCGAAAGTGTGCTGGCTCAAACCTACAGGTTCACGGAGATAGTGGTAGTTAACGACGGATCGACGAGTAGTCTCGATGACGTGGAACAACGTTATCCAGGAGTTCGCTTTCTGTGGCAGCAAAACCAGGGACCGGCGGCGGCGCGCAATACCGGCTTGCGCGCAAGTAACGGCAGCTATGTTGTATTTCTTGACGCAGACGATCGACTTTTACCGGACGGCCTCGAGATCGGCATGCAATATCTGAAGAATCATGCGGAGTGCGCTTTTGTTTCCGGTCACTGCAGGTATATTTCGGTTGACGGATCGGACCTGCCGACGCCCATCCAACCGGTAGTTCAAGAAGGCCATTACCTTTCTCTGCTAAACAAAAATTACGTGTGGGCCGGCAGCACGGTGTTACACCGGCGCGAGTGCATCGAAGCGGTTGGCGGGTTCAATCCTTCACCGAAGGTGAAAGGCGCGGAGGATTACGAGCTCTATCTACGCATCACCCGAGAGTTTCCAGTCATGTGTCATGCACAGCCGATAGCTGAGTACCGGCAGTACGACACTTACGGAAACAGCGTGTCGGGTGATCCGGGATTAATGCTCGGCTCAACACTCTTCGCGATGTGTGGGCAATGGAAGCACGTGAAGGGCAACAAGGACGTCGAGCAGATCTACCGGCAGGGAATCAAAACGAAAAAGAAAGTTTGGGGTGGGCTGTTGTTGGACCAGATCAGAATGCAACTCGCTACGCGCGAGGATCGAATGTTGGGAATACGAGGATTGTTATTACTGATCAGATACGATGCCTCAGGTCTCTTCAGACGTCTTGCTCGTCGTTAATTTTTTGTGTGCAAACTAAGACATAAGAGAATCAAGATTACATTTGTGTTGCTTAGTAAAGAATGCTTGACTAACAAAATTATAGTTATACAATTCGGCCCATCGAAAGTATTTGGCTGTATCTCAACATCTAAAACACCCCGGCGCTTCACACCTCCCAGGATGTTGCATTCCCAGTAGTCAAAATCTTTTTTAATTTTTGCTTGTTGTGTTCTGCAGGTGCACGAGCTCTTTAAGCTCTGCAATCTGCCGGGGAAAACTTTTTTTATTTGCTCACTAAAGCTATATCAAAATGGATGTCTCATTCCCTCAACTATCTATAGTTATCGCTTGTTACGATCAAGCACGCGAGCTGAAGCTCACTCTTGCCTCATTTCTTAATCAAACTTTGCCTGCACAACTCTTCGAGTTGATTGTCGTTGACGATCACTCCCCGACTTACGAAGCGCGCGACGTGGTAGCGCGATATCGTCTCGAGCATCCGGAAGTGTCGTTGAACTACGTCCGCCAACACCGTGCTGACGGTGGTCAATACGGATCATCCGCACGGGCAAAAAATATCGGACTCCGCCTGTCACGCGGCAAATATGTTTTCTTCAACAATGCCGAGATTGTTCAAGCCGGCGAGACTCTTTCGTACATTCTCGAAGTTATGGAAAGCTCCTCAACTCCGTTGTGCCTGCGCGGCACGGTGCTGGATTTACCTTACGAAGAGCTGGAAGAAAAAACACCTGCGCAACTCGAAGCGCTGCACGATGAAACTGATCGGAAGCGCGAGCGTGTGGCCACTGCCGATCATGCAGGCCTCGCAGTAGCGCCGCGCGCAATGCTCCTGGCAGTCGGCGGTAACGATGAGCGGTTTGATTATTGGGGTAAGGAAGATCTCGATTTGGCAGCGCGTCTCAAGCGTGCCGGAGCGACCTACGTTTATGACGCAAAACTCAAGTCGTTTCACATTTCACATCCGCCTAATCACGTGAAACAGGGCGACTACCTCCGCATGATGGCGCTGCTGGAAGAGAACAACTTGCTCGAGTTGATCGAAGCAAATCGCGGACGGTGTTGGGGCGCACTCAATCCTCCGCCCAGCGAAGAGCTGGACGAGACTGTACTGGTCGAGGCGGATGCCGGCGCGGCCGAGTTACGACAAAGGCTGGAGTCGCTGGTCTGTTCGCCCGGTGCGGAACGACGCGAAGTACTGGTGTTCTGCTTCGACGAACATCGCGTCATTGTTGAAGCATTGCTGGCTTCACATTTCAGATCAATTAACTTCATCTCATTGGCCTCAGGGCAAAGTGATCTCGACAACATGAATCGCGTACTCCGTTTTGTGAGAACCCGGTCGTTTCGGATCCTCGATCCCGGATCCGCCTCTTCCACGGGCGACTCAAGTTACTTCTTGAAACAACACGCTGCACGGAAGCGCAACCCAACCGAGCCCATCAGGGCCGCCAGCGCGCCGGCAGCTTAAACGTTCAGTCTGAAGACGGCGAGTTTTATGAGCGCAGTAGTTCATCAACCTGTCGGCAATGGAGCGGTGTCGGCCCATCCGCTGAAATTCTCGGAAGTACGCATCGAGAACACCAATCGCTGCGGCTATAAATGCTTCTTCTGTCCACGTGAGGCGCAAACTCGCGAGCAAGGTGTAATGCCCGTCGAGGATCTTAACCTGATTATCGATCGTGTCGGCCGGCACGCGGGGCTCGTAGACTTGCACGGCTTTGGCGAGCCTCTACTCGATAAGACTCTGACAGCCAAGATCGCTCTCATAAATGAGCGTTGGCCCGAGGCTGAGCCAAGGTTCTATTCCACGCTCGGAGTAAAAGTTCCGGTCGGCTACTTTTCGCATCTTGTCGAAGCCGGACTGCGGCAGGTTGAGGTCAGCTTTTATGGCTTTGACGAGCAGTCGTACGAGCACGCGCATGGAAGAGCTCTCTACGCTCTGGCTCGCGAAAATCTGATCCGGCTCTGTAATGCGCAGAAAGCTTCAGACGGACGTTTCAAAGTTATCGTGCGCGCATTTCCCACACACGATGTGATCAAGCAGCCCGGTGCAAACACGGAGCGCCTCAACGAATTTCAGAACTGGTTGGATGAGCTCGGCGTCTCGGTATTTCGCGAACGCGAGCTACACAATTATGGCGCCGGTCGCCAGTACAACGCGGCGAGTGAAAACCTTCCCTGTTCAGTAGTGTGGGGGTTCCGCAGACGAGTGTTGCAGATTACCTGGAACCTCGATGTTATCCCGTGCTGTTTCGATTTCAATGCGGAAATAAAACTGGGCAACCTGCGAGACCAGACCATGGCGGAAATTTTTTCGAGCCAGGTCTATACCGAGTTCATTCAAAGCCACATCGACAATCGGCTGGATAATTACCGGATCTGCAAAGCGTGCGAGCGCTGCTACCGGGCATGACGATCACGCGAAACGAACAGTTTCATAAGTCTCCGAGGTGGGAATCATGATTAAGGTCGACGCAATACAAGTGAGCGCAAAGCCAGTGCAAGAACGAGTCTTTGAATGGGAGACGTCCGAGTTGGCGATCAACCCGGCTACTCTGAGCAACTTGTCCGGCATCGTCAACCTGGCGAAAGCTTATCCGTATCCGCATTCCGTGCTCGGTCAGGCGGGCTCTGAACACTACGTTCGTCAATTGGACTCACGCTCTGATTACCCCGGTTGGTATGTCGCCACCATCATGGATGAAGTTGTGGCCGCGGCCTACCTGAGTGTCTACGGCATCGGCGACGGATGTCGCCATACGCTCTGGAAGATTCGTCACCCAATGCTCGCGGAGGGAATGCCGGCGAGTTGTTTGTCTGATCTTTTTAATGTTCTCTCGAACGTCGTTCTGACATTGCGTAGCGGAACGGCCAAGCTGGTGATCTTTCTGAGTGAGAATGAAGTAGACGCTATTACGCAGGCTGAGGATGCGGGTTTTCAATGTGAAGGCCGTTTTAAGGACTATTACCGCGTAGGCGAGTTGTCATTGGTCTACGGCAAGACAGTGCCGTAGAGGGAGGTATCGTGGGAGCCCATATCAATCCTGACTGGCTTAACATCGATCCAGTTGTCAGCAACGATTTGTGCACGCAGTGTGGCGCCTGCGTCGCCATGTGCCCGCACGACAATATCGTGCTCGAACGGGATGAACACTGGCGCTACTTCCCCCGCGTGAAAGACGAACAGCCGTGCATCGACCATTGTAAAAGCCTCTGTGTCGAGGTCTGTTCAGGCGTGCACGAGGACTCCTCATTGTGGAAGCGCCAACCCATCATCGAGAAAGATTACGAGGAGTACTGCGCCGGCCCGGTACTGCAAACCTGGATTGGTTACTCGAACGAGCCGGATATCAGGTCACGCGGCACTTCCGGCGGACTGGTTACCGGGCTGCTCGTTCATCTGCTCGAGAGCGGACGTATCGACGGCGCCTTGCTCGTTGGTCCAAACAAGAGCGATCCATTGCAACACGACATCATGATCGCGCGCACGCGACAGGAGATTGAAGACGCCTGGGGGTCGAAATACTACCCGATGCCTATCGGCAAACTATTCAATCAATTGCACCACAAAACCGAGAAGTATGCGGTGGTGCTGCTGGGTTGTCACATGAGAGCGCTGCGACTGATGGAGCGGCGCATCCCGCGCCTGCGCACTTCGGTCGTGCTGCGTATCGGGATCATCTGTGGTTATTGCTCGGGCTTCAAGGCCACAGTGGACCAGGCGCAGGAATGGGGCGTAAAGGATCTTACTCAGATCACACGCATCGATTACCGGGAAGGGAAGTGGCCGGGAAACGTTCGTATCCAGGCGCCCGGAATCGACGAGCGAACGTTGATCTACAACTTTCTCCCGAGGCTTCCTTTCACGACGAATTCTCGTTGCATGATCTGCGCCGACTTGATGAATGAAACCGCGGATATCACGGTGGGCGACGCGTGGCTGAAAGAGTTAACGAAGCGCAAGGATGAAGGCTGGTCGGTGATTGCGGTCCGGAATCCCGAAGTCATTCCTTTGATCGATGAAGCGCGAACGTCCGGGGCTCTTTATCTCGAGGAGTGCGATACGGCCACTTTCGTCAGGAGCCAGGAAAAGCCGATGCGTTACAAAAAGCACGCGTTGAAAGTGAGGCTCTGGTTTGTCAAAAACGTAATGCGCCGCTCGATCCCGAATCACAATCATCAACGCTTTACGGATGGGTTCTACGCCAACCCCTGGAACGTCTGCGGCAACATCGTGTTCATGCTTACGATGTGGACTTTTTTCAAGCGCGATCGCTTGCGCCGAACACTGTACCGGACGATTCCGCGCAAGTATATCAATTGGTACGTGTGGTCGATCTTTCTAATGATTGCTCATGATGGAACGTCGTCGTTCCTTAACAAGTGGTTGTTTGGCAAAGACCCGGCCCTGAATTGTGATGCGTGAGTACTCAGTTGGATCGGGTCAGTACAGGGAGCGGTAGCGACCTGGTCACTGATCAGCATGCGATATTTCTAATGATTCTTGATCCTATGGTTTGACCAGGTCGCTACCGCTCCCTGTACTGACCCGATCCAAGTGCCATATCGACTTTTGAGGCAAAGCCATCCCGGGGATTTAGTGGAGCGACAGGTGATCAAGTTTGTCGTACTCGGACATAGACGCAGCGGCTCGACCCTCTTGCTGTGCGACCTGCTGGTCCACCGTAACGTTTATATGTTTGGTGAGCTCTTCAATGAGAGTGAAGACGAACGACGGCGAGCATTCGTCAGCGGCCTGAGAGGCTGCACCGTGGCGCGGCGCCGCGGCATCGACGAGAACCGGTTTTACCGAGACGGGCAAGACGCAGCCGCGTTTCTTAAGAACCTCGTTTTTTATGACCACTACTGGGAGCCCGTCGCGGTCGGCTTCAAGCTTTTGTATCACCAGGCTCGTAACGACGAAAACGGGCGCCACGCATGGGACTATCTCGTCGCTGACAAAGACATTCGAGTGATTCGCCTGGTGCGGCACAACATGCTCGAAAGCATGCTGTCTCTGCGCATCGCATATCAAACAAACGAGTGGGCGCGACTCAAAAACGAAACCGAGTCTCCGGTTGCTGTGCCCGCTCCAATGCACCTCTCCCCGGAAGAGTGTGAAGACTATTTCAATCAGATCGAGCAGTCACAAGAATGGGCGCGCAATATGTTCAGTGACCATCGACTGCTGGAAGTCGACTATGAATCCGATCTATGCCGCGGTTTTCAGAACACCATGCACCGGATACACGACTTTCTTGAAGTGCCTCGCAGACGCGCGCGCAAAATGCTGCAAAAACAGGCCCGGCGGACACCCGCCGAACAGATTCGTAATTATCAGCAATTGAAGGCGCACTTTGCCGCGACGCCTTATGCCGGTTGGTTCCAATAGGGTTCGCAAGCTTGGAAAGCAAGGATCGCGCTTGGATCGGGTCAGTACAGGGAGCGGTAGCGACCTGATCAAACAATGGGAGTTTGGATGCTGATCACTGACCAGGTCGCTACCGCTCCCTGTACTGACCCGATCCAAGGATCATTAACACGCAAGACCCGACCAGTCTTGCACTCACACTGGAAGGTGATGGGCTATGAGTACAATGAAAAACTGCACGGTTATGGTAGCGGGCGGAGCGGGTTTCGTGGGATCTGCTCTCGTCAGGGAACTACTCGATCGAGGACTGCGCGTTGTCTGTTTCGACAACTACATGCACGGAGTCCCCGCAAACGTCGAAGATCTCGAAGGACCATTGATTCTCGTCCAGGGAAGCGCGCAGGAGACCTGGAAGCTGATTGAAACAATCAAGAAGTATGACGTCGAGTTTATTGTGGATTGTATCGGCGACACCTACGTGCCCTCGGCTTACGAGATGCCGCAAAGGTTCTTCGAAACAAACTTGCAGGCGACGTTCAATCTTCTGATGGCGACGAAGTTATGCGGCGTCAAGCGCATGTTGTACGTTTCCTCGACCGAAGTTTACGGACAACACGATCGGGAGAAATTCGACGAAGACACGCCGCTTTATCCTTTGAATACCTACGCTGTCTCGAAGCTCGCGGCCGACCGGCTTTGCTTCACGTTGCACGTCGAGCACCAGGTTCCAGTGGTCACCACCCGCATCTTTAACTGTTACGGGCCACGCGAGACACATCCGTACATCATCCCCGAGCTCATCGCCCAGCTCGATCGCGGGCCGGTGGTATCGCTGGGAAATATCAAAGCCGAGCGCGATCTCACTTACGTACACGACACGGCGCTAGCGCTAATCGCAGTCATGGAGTCGGACCTTCCGAACGGTGACGTGATCAACGTCGGCTCGGACACGACGTACCGAGTCGATTGGCTCGCTTACAAGATTGCGGAGTTGATGGAAGTACCGAATATGGAGATCAGGCTTAACCCGTGCCGTCTGCGGCGTCTCGATCTCAACCACCTGCAGTGTGACAACACCAAGCTGCGCCGTTACACGAACTGGTCGCCGAAGGTCGACATCGAAGACGGTCTCAGACGGACCATTCAATGGTATCGCGACACGGGCCGTCGCTGGTGCTGGGAGAGCTCGATGAGCGATGTCCACTTCAATCAAGTGTTGGAGGTAGAGCCTGCAGCGATCGGAGAGCAACCGCTTTACCAGCAGGCGAATATTTAAGTGGAGTCCGGCTTTGCACAAAGTGCTAAATCCCACCCACGGCAGTGGGTGGTTCATTCAGATGCTTTCTACCCGAAACTTACAGAGCAGCAGTGGAATCCCACCAACGGTAGTTGGTGGATTGTTCAAGTTACTTCTCAGAAAAGATTTGAAATATCCACCCACTGCCGTGGGTGGGATTACAGTCCGTATCAGAGAGTGTTTGTAGAAGGGAAATGAAGCAATCCACCCACTGCCGTGGGTGGGATTACAGTCCGTATCAGAGAGTGTTTGTAGAA
>Ga0105248_10002252_pt1 | contig 21373 bp, 44 predicted proteins | sample KBSS34metaG_FD_81524 | JGI IMG/M metagenome (GOLD analysis project Ga0105248, IMG submission 81524) | Switchgrass rhizosphere microbial communities from Kellogg Biological Station, Michigan, USA - KBS S3-4 metaG | ecosystem: Host-associated > Plants > Roots > Rhizosphere > Soil | place...
ATCGTGCTAAGTCAGTAACCTTTAAGTCTATTTCTTATTGCGACGCTTCTCAAGAATTGCCGCAATTTGTCTAAGAGTTGCTTTGTCTTCAGCTTGCTGAATGGGTTTGTCCTTACTACCATCTCGCTGCCGAAGTTGCTTCAGTTTAGCAAGAAGCTCTTCTGTCGTCAACCTAGCAAGACTGTCTGGCATCTCTCTCCTTGAAAGCGGTCCTGACGGGATTCGAACCCGCCCTTGCACTGTGACAGAGTACCGTGCTACGCCCATACACTACAGGACCATTAGTTGGCTGTCAAGCCTCCGGCCACACAAGCTCCGGTTCAATCTCCACAGCCGTACCATTGCGAACAACAGTACGGCTTATATCTGGAGACTCCTCACCACAACGTTCCATGATCAGGAAATTCTCAGGATAGTCACTAGCTAAGATCGCTAAATCCTGTACCCAATCGTACCACTTGGTGCTGTCGTAAGAGTGTACCACATCGCTCCAGAATTCCCAACCCGGAGCGCCACCCCATCGTGTTTCGGTGTACTCATTCAGTACATCTAAGACATTAGGAATGTCTGTGTCAATAACTTCAAAACTCGAATAATATCCCATATCTATACTCCTTAAAGCTGGGGATGAAGGATTCGAACCTCCACAGACGGAACCAAAATCCGTCGTCCTGCCATTAGACGAATCCCCATTGGTTGGTGCGTAGGCCATCGATTTTCACGTGTCCCATCTTCAAGTTACCCTATCACACAGAGTATCCGGAGTCTGTGCGCTTACTATACCTCTACTTAACACCAGCTCCCCGACCTGGATTCGAACCAAGAACGACGGTTCCAGAGACCGCTGTGTTGCCGTTACACCATCGGGGAATAAAACCATAAAGCACAGCCCAGACGATTGTTTATCTTTGTAAGCTGTGTTGTGGGCATGATTACCTATAAGCTCTTATATAGAACCACACTTTATGGTTAGAGAGCCCTATGCCGGAATTGAACCGGCGACCTCTGTTTGGAAGACAGGTATGTTACCTCTACACCAATAGGGCATTGGCCTGTCTATTAACGCCGTAGGATGCGACAGGACTTACAGAGCCTACTATATTGCGACCACAGACAGCCTCAGTTGTCCGCGATATCCCTTTTCATGCTGAGGCGGGACATTTTTACCTTACCAGCTATCCTCTTCGTCATCAAACGCGTAAGGATCATCTGGAATGTTCGTCCAGGAGTACGAATACCCCTTCAGTGTAACCAATCCAGATCGTGTGTCAATATCTACGATCCGATCTTCACCATCTAGTGCATAGGCAGCGATACCATAACCAGTTTCCTCGCCTAAGCTCTTACTGACCATATCCTCAAAGATAATACGTGTCAAGTACGGAGCGTCGTCTAATCTGCGCTGTCCTCTGATGGACTCTACAGACTTCTTGACAATGCTAGGTAACTCGGTACCATTCCAATGAGTGTATAGGTACACGCCGGGTTCGTCACCCTCGTGCACATATACGTTAGCCCTATCTCCCATAATTCCTCCAAATCAATAGACTTGAAGTGTACCACAAGAAATAGGGCTATGTAAATGGGGGCAGGGACGGGATTTGAACCCGCGACTTCCAGCTTATGAGGCTGGCGAGCTAGACCGAACTGCTCCACCCTGCAAGTAGCTGTACACAGAATCGAACTGTGATGGACCGCGTATGAGACGGTTGCTCTGCCATTGAGCTATACAGCCATTAGAGACCCTGTTACTAATCAAAGTAACCGATAGCAAAACTAATTAGGAATTGCTTTACGGGTCCGTGCCGACTGTAGGATTCGAACCTACGACCTACCGGGCTTCAACCGGTCGCTCTTCCATCTGAGCTAAGTCGGCAAAATGAGTTATTACTAATGTTGAGCACTAATATCTATGTAATTTGAGAGTGTATACATTTGTGCTAACTCAAAAACATGCCAAGTGCAGACTACATATTTCTGCTTATCTCCAAAGCTAGGAGTGCTTGGCTAGTCGGGATGGCCGGACTCGAACCGACGGCCTCCTGATCCCAAATCAGGCGATCTACCTACTGATCTACATCCCGGAGTGGATGGGTATGGGAGAGGAGACCATACCCACCCTTTTGAAAGGAGGCAAGTTCATTGTAACACCCACCTACGTTCAATGTCAACTTCGTTCCTCGTGCTCATAACTGGTTTCGTACTGCTTACCATGCCGAGCACAAACCCTGTGGTTACTACCTTTGATGGATACTAGCATTACTGCCTTGTTCACGCAAGTCTTAAACCAGCACTTATCTGATCCCTTAGCGTGTGCGGTCATTAGATTACCTCCACGGTACCTTCCTTGTCAAGGGTGATGGTGATCACTTCATTACTGATAATCTCCAGGGAGACCTTATCAGGGTCCGTGGTCTCATCCAACACTAGCCGAGTCGGTAGCATTCCGTCAAGTAGTGCTTTGGAGATCGTTAGTGATCCACCAAGCTCATAGACAGCACATGCCAAGAACTTAGCAAGCTTTTCCTCAAGAGTCAACCTTACTCAACCTCTTAACGGTCTCTTGAAGGTGTCCAAGAGCCTCTACCAAGTCTTCGGTGTACCCTACCACAGACTCTCGGATTGTCAAGGTTAGTTCGTGAAGTACCTTCTTGCCAGCAGTATCCTCATCTATCTTTGTTGCTAATGCTGAATAGATGGAAGTGTAAAGTTCATCCTTTTCAAACATTAGGAAATCTCCTGTACCGGAGAAATCGTGACAGCATTGTCTACCACGGACTCTAGTACCTTACGGATATAGACAGTAATCCCTACACCCATTTCATCTGCTAGCTTTTGTAAGTTATCAAGAGTATCCTTTCTTAAACGAACACTTCTAGATAACATAGCATTACTTTCCTTCATATCTTTCTCCATATGCTTAGATATAGAGAGAAACATATACTGACATATGTTTCTCTCCATATACTTAACTACTATCTATCTTCTTCTTTATAATCCAAGTATAACGAGAGAGTACCACGTGTACCACTGGAATGTCAACTCTGCCTGGTGCTTGCCATGTAGTACGTGGGTCTGCTAGAGTTTACCCATGGGGATTTGGTGGGGGTGGCACTAATAGAAAGCTACGATCCATGAACAGTTATGCGAGCGTAAAGGATATCAAGAAAATCGGTCCGTGCCTAGTGCCTGACCATGAACAGGAGCACGAGCTAGGGCCTAAGTGCTGGCAAGCTATGCGGCACTTCCTATGGAACAACAATGATAATTTTGCAGCCTATGTTGAGGCTGTAAAAAGAAAGTAAGGAATGATGGGACGAAAGAACCAAAGTTCCTACTACTCTAAACCACTGGCACGAATACACGCGGATTTCCACGGTATTTGTGCCTTATGTGGTGAGTACGTGGAACTAGAAGATGCGTCCCGTGACCATATCATCCCCCGCGCTAAAGGTGGGGGTAACGGTCGGGACAACATTCAGTTAGCACACAAGAGTTGCAACAATCTCAAGAGTGACTACGAATATCCAGACGACTGGAGAGAGCAGCTAAAGCGGGATTTGGTAATACCAAAGGGCTATCGATGCCGTTACTGCGATCAGGAGATCACTAAGCAGCACAAGGATTGGCAGTATGTATCCAAGATCATCACCAAGGGGAAGATTTTGGCTCTGCATACTTGGTGCAACGAGGAAAGAGTAAAGTATGCGAGCTTTTAGAAAGCTCGAATGGTATTGCCACAGATGCGGGACTGTGACTTGGATATGGAAATCATGCAAGCACAGCTCCCGCATTTGGCGTTTTAGACAAATTGATTGGAGGTAATTAGATGTCAAAGAGAAGAAATATCAAGGCTGCGAAGGTCAGACTTGACAGAGAGTACGAGAAGTGGATTACTAGGGGTACTGGTACTGCTGCCCAGTTTCTTGGGATGACAGACCAGGAATTTGAAGATTGGTTACTGAACAAGAGGATTCCAGAGAGGTTAATATGACGAAGGCTGCATTGCTGCTGGACGTGGATGGTCCTCTTAACGCCTACACGGCCCGTGACAGGTCCATGGAGGGGCGAACTATCCATCAGGCTACAACTTCTACTGGGGAGACGTTTCCGGTCCGCATGCGGGCATCTGACGGTCCTGACCTACTCAATACGGGATGTGAGCTGATCTGGGCTACCACATGGGAAGATGATGCCAATAAGGCTATTGGACCCCTAATTGGGCTTCCCAATCTTCCTGTTATTGACTGGATTGACCGGGATCACTGGAATCCAGAGCGTTTGTACTGGAAAACCAAGCGAATCGTGTCTTGGATGAACGAAAATCGCCCCGGAATCCCGTTTTTGTGGCTTGATGACGAGGTTACAAAGCGAGATCGAGTGTTTATTGAGGAAAATTGCGCTGAAGGCAGTGGAATTTTGCTTATTACGCCTAGATACGGCCTTGAGGAAGGTCATTTCGAGCGTATTGAGGAGTGGAAGAATGAGATTAATAGCTGATACGCCCGCCGCAATCCGTACCATGGCTGAGATGTTGGAAATTCCTCGGGATCTCATTAATGACTTGAGGTTGTCTGATGAGGAATTTCAGCGCCGTCTTGACTGGTACGGACTGCACGTAAGCATTAAGGTGATTCGGCGTTTCAGAGGTACGCAGTAATTACATACAAGGAGGCACGTAAGGATGACCGTAAAGAAGCCTGTGAACCTTACAGTACGCATTACAGACGACTTCCAAGAGGATTTGGATCTGGTGTGCAGTGCAGTACGGCAAAATGGGACAAAACTGAATAAAACAGAGGCCGTGCAATATGCAATACGGCTTTTGGCCAGTACATATCAGCGTGCATGGGATTACGATGACGTAATGAACGGCCGTGCACCCGAATTGCTGTCCGTACGGTATGCGTGCAGCAATGGAATGCCAGAGATAGTACCCAACCTTACAAACATGACAGAGAGGTCAGTACAGGAATGAGAATCTACTACGATACCGAATTCCTTGAGAATGGCAGAACCATCAAGTTGATCAGTATCGGCATGGTCCGCGAAGACGGATTAAGCCTTTACCGCGTCGTTGGGGATTCTGAGCTTATGGAACAGGTCTATGACCACACGTGGCTGCGCAAGAACGTCGTTCCGAGTCTGCCGCTACTGGTGAACAGCGAAGGTGATCTTGAATGGAATGCCTCGCACCCAGATTGGCGCAACGTCAAGAAGCCAGCCGATATTGCCACAGACGTTCGACAGTTCATCACTGACACGAAGAACCCGGAACTATGGGCATATTACGGTGCTTATGACCATGTAGCCCTGTGTCAGCTCTTCGGAACGATGATCAAGCTCCCACATGGTATTCCGATGTGGACAAATGATCTTAAGCAGGAGATGGTTAGACTCGGCTCCCCCCGGGTACCAGAACAGCTAGAAGGGGAGCACAACGCCCTTTCAGACGCTCGCTGGACCAAGGACACCCACGAGTACCTTCAGCGCCTTCAGGAGCCCGCCAGGGCCTCTGTAGAAGCCCTCATAGCCACGAACGTCACCCCCATCGGGGCGATGGCCCAATGGTAAGGGGAAGAAAGGTGGAACCTGTAACGCTTTCGCCAGAGGTCATGGCAACGTGTTCCGGCTGCATGAACCATAATCATGGACAGTGCGACAAGGTAAGGGACAACATTCGTTGCCTATGTAGTTTCTACAATCACCAAATGGGAAGAGGAACCTCTTTGATGAAGCACAGAAGAAAAAGCTGAGTACAGGAGAAATAACTGAATGTGTATGTTGTGTCCAGATTTTGTGGACGATTGTCGTGAGGCCGAGTGCAGAGGACAACACCTATTTTTCTTAGGAGATACCTTCTGCACTCACCTCACGAATAAGTGGGGAACCGATAGTCCCTCGCTGGCTTTCCATGTCTCTATGGACCATGACCTAGAAACCCTAGGCAGAGATTCAACGGCATGCGAAGACAACTGTATTGAGAACGGATGGTATAGTCGAGACGAAATTCGTAATGTCGTTCTCGCTATTAGAAGGCAATATAAATTAAATGGCTAATATCACCAATCTCAATAAGCCCGCAATATTCGCTAACGCACCAGCGCTGCCCGCAGGCTTTCACTATATTCTCTCTTCAGTGGGAGTCTATACTTTCGGGCAGTTCACTAATCTCTACCAGATCGGAGTTGTCAATGAAAACGACTTCACCGTATTAAACGGAGATCCCTTCTACCCTTCCGATATCTATCCGAATGCTCAGGCAATGATCGATTCACAGTGCCAGCAGGCTTTCGACAACTGGAATAAGTACTATCTAGCAGACCAGGTGGCAACAGATGCGCATACCCTCATCGGTTTCTAAAATCCTAGGAGGCAAACCCATGAAAGAAGACTTTACCGAGCGGGAAGAGATAAACGGATGGACCATCTACTTTCACAGATCCAATAAGTGGGTCGCGGTAAGGAATGGGATAGTCCAGGCTACCAATAGAGACAGAGACAAGGTAGTGGCTTTCGCCAAGAACAACTAAGCAAAAAGAAAACCCCCTTTCCCTAGCTGGGATTGGGGGCATTTCTATTTATATCTGTCTAATTATGCATACATAGTACTTAGAGCCGCTTTGTTTAACGCCTATCTTTAGTTTAAGGCCCATCTTTTGCGCAGCAACAAGCAATTCATGGTCAGGTGGAAAGTCCTTTACAGCCTTTTTCCAAGCATCCTCTTCTTTACGGAATCCAGGTGGAATCCATTCAATGTCTTCTCTAGCCATTTCACAGTCCTTCGCATAGACTAGTATGACTAGGATACTGTACCACAATCTCCCTCCCATGTCCAATCCGAAAAATGCCCTATAGGGGGATACTATGCGAAAAGTTAGGATACTGTACCACGTATAGGTCCCAACTGTAATTTTCTGATCAGGCCCGACATATCCGACATGTCCGATTTTTAAAGGTAGGGGGGTCTATATACCCAAATGTCCGATTTAACCCACTAAGGCATGCAATGGGAGTAATAGGCGACATAGGGGAATAAGAGAGGATAAGGCGCAGTATAGGTGATAAGCCAGGCAAATACACATAAGGCGTGCATGTCCGATATGCCACTCATAGCCCTATATTGCCTGGTATAGCATTCTGTGCCCTATATGGATATAAATATCGCCATAAACGGGGTTCTAGGGGGATACTATCCGAAATGCTATGCCTTATGCCTATTTGTGGTGCCTAGTAATGGTATATATACAAAAGCCGACTAGTTGGTATTGTGTCATGACTTGGGTGTGTATTAGGGATATGTATAGCTATCTCCTCCCTTATGATGATTGATTACCTATGTGTATTGTGTCCTGTCTTATCCAGACATGGGTGATGATGTATTGTTCTATCCTCTCTTATGTCATGCCAGGGTATATTTCCCCGCGCCCCGCGCTTTCCCTACGGAGAGCAATGGCAAAACGGACATAGGTTACATACTAGGGTGTATGCACTAATACCCGTTGGTTTGTGCGTCTATGGGTTATTTCATTTGAGTAGGGAAAACCATTGCTGGATAACCGCAGGTCAGCATAGCTGTAGAGGGTATACCTATGTGGTCTAGACACATTGGTCTAGTGGTCTATACCTCTACGGAGAGTGAAAATCCTCTCTAATGGCCTATCGCTCATGGGTTGGTGTGCTGGGCTGTGTCAAGTGAATGGATCTTGTTAGAGAGGCGCACAGAGCTTTCTTGGGTATACCTGTCAGTAGTGTTGACATGCCTTGTTATCTATGCTTCCCCGCGATTCCCGGCCGCGCGAAGATCACTGCTGTGTCATATGAATATCCCTTATGTCCGTTATTCCCCCATGGCTCAGTACGGCTTGGGTAAAGCTTTGGTATGGATCATGGGCTCAGTTTGACTGCCCTACGCGTAGGGGTATGGACTGACCGAAGCACTCCACACGGGAGAGCACGAAAGGGGATCGGGATCATGATCAACGCACTGGACATGTACAACGCTCAGCACGTCATGTCGTTCGGCCGCAGCACGGTCACTCACGCGCTTGTGGAGGGGTGGCGTTACGACGCTCCCGACACCATGCGCACGCTGTGCGGTAAGTGGGGTGGAGGAGTCGAGTCGTTCGCGTCGGGTGCCACGATCGAGATCACGTGCAAGACGTGCCGTACGCGGCTGGAGTCGATCACTGCTCAGCGCAACACGGATGAACTGATTGCCGCGTCTGACGCGCGTATGGCAGAGGCGAGCGTCACTGTGACGGACATGCCTGCCTCTCCCGACTTCAGCGCCCCGGGTGCGTCGGAGAGCTACTACGGGTGTGGTGACAAGCCCGAAGCGGTGTTCGTGGACTATGTGGGGCGCACGGAGGGTGTTTGCGGGAACCACTTGGAGCGCTGCGCAAGTGAGTTGTACCCGATCCCCGCCGCGCCCGTCGCAGACGCTCAGACGGACGCTGAGAGCGTTTCTGACCTCTCCGCCACCGTGGAAATGGTGCACAAGATCCAGGAGGGCGGAACGCCCGTCGCGGGTGTGATCCAGAATGTTCCTGGACTGTCCGACGTCACTCACTACCACTCCCCCGCGTGCGCGGACGTCAAGCGGGAAATGAAGCGCTTTGGGCAGAAGCGCTCCGATGTGCTTTGGTTCACCGTTTCCGATGTGGCGGAAATCCTGGTTACGGAAATGGGGGACGTTTCCAGCGACACGACCGAAAGCGGTTCGGACGAGTGGTGGACGGAGGTTCTGTACAACTCGACTGGACTGGTTCGCATCATGCCATGCCTTTCTCGCCTGGCCACGGGTCGCACCAACAACGGACGGATCATCGTTTCTGGCAATGGTGACGCATTCACTCAGGTGGCGGACGTTCCTGCCGAGTTTGGTCCGATCAATGAGTGCACGGAATGCGGCGCGCGCCTTACCTCTGAGGAGTGCCGTACTCACCTGCACATGCTCCCTGTGTGGCAACTGCTCTGTCAGGGTGAGAGCGTGCAGAGCGCCATCCTGGACACGCAGGCGCCTAACGGTGTGGAGTTTGACGAGGTTCGCAATATGGGTGAGTGGTATGGCATCACCAGTGAGAGGAATGCGGTAAAGGATGTGCAGACCCTCATTAACCGTAACCCGGAGGCATTCACGCTGTACGAAATGCCGAATCAGGATGTTGTGGTGGGCTGGTCTCACCGGAGCGATGGGGAAGTGAATTCCCTGTTTTACGTCACCCTTCCTGAGCGTGAAGAGGACGCGGGTTTCGTTGAGACCATGATCGCCAAGGAATACCGGCTGAGCGTCATTGTGGACGAGCGGACGGGCGCAACGGTTGATCTTGGTTGGATTGTCCTGGACATTAACTCCGCTCAGCAGAACAGCAACAGCGCCATTTGTGAGGCGTACGGCAAGGCGCACGGTACGGGCAAGCCTCGCCACGGGTGGCAGTCCATCATCATCGTGAGCGGCTCACGCTCCCTCTGACGCATGATCGTAAGGGGGGTGGGGTGATTGCCCCACCCCCACCCTGTAAGGTCCTTAGAACGGCACACAGACCCTTTGGAGGAGTAGTCATGTTCCACAACGTCACTCTCACCGCGCAAGAGACCTACGACATGATCAGGGGTGCCATGGTGTTCCCCTGGTTCGCTGACAAGAGCTATGAGGGTGTGCGGGAGGACAACACCGCGCATTCCGATTGGGAAATCCTGGTCACTTTCATGTACGACGGAATTTCCTACCCGCTCAATCACCACACGGTCAGCAAAGCCGTAAATGCCATCATTCACGGAAAGGCTGATGGCTCATGGGTTATGCGTGAGGCAATCATGCACGCGGTTCTCAACGGCATTCACACGGACGACGCGGATTACGGGCGTATGAGCAACCTCATTGCTCAGGTGGCTACGTACGGTCACGAAGTCTACTCTGTGTAGTTTGACCCAAGCTTTACCCGCCCACCCTCTTGACACAGGGTCAGTCCTTAAAGAGGGTGGGCATGTTGGACCAGACGAGAGGGGAAATGATCATGATCATGGCAGCAAGCAAGATGATCCACACCACACGCAAGGGTGGCGCTGTGGAGCACTTGGCCATGTCCAGTGACACTCCCTCTCTGTGTGGTCGCGTGACCTACGGCACGGCAGACAGCACGCGTCGTCTTTGCAAGGCATGCGCGAAGATTGCGGGTATCCAGTACAGCGCCAACGTGAACGACTGGACGGATCTTGAGCGAACGTTCATCCACCTTCCGCGTGAGGCTGGTCAGTGGCAGATGCTTCAGGATGTGGTGGACGACTACGCAAAGGGCATGACGAATCAGCCTCGCCGTATCGCTCTGTACCAAGCCGCTTTGGCTGCCCGGAACACCGCTACCACTGTGATCACTAACCACAGTGACTCGCGCATGATCAATAAGCCGAACAATGGTGTTGGTGGATTCGGTAAGGAAAAGCGCATTCCCGGTGCGACGGAAAACCAGCGAATTGCACTCCGCAAAATGGGTGCTTATGTTGACTCGCTTTTCGTTCAGCTTTTCGACCTGAAAGGCACGGAATACGCGGAGGCACAAAAGACATTCACCGTGGATTCAATGACGGATGAGTATTTCGACAAGCTCACCCGCACGGAAATCGACAAGGCTTTCAAGGTCAACTCCGAATTGATCTCTCGTCTTAAGCTCGAATGCGGACAGGCACGCGATGCTAAGCGTGTGGAGGAGCGGAAGACTGGCAAGGCTCCGCAGCCTGCCGAAGATGGTTACTACGTCTACGGTGACACGTTCGTGTGCGCCAAGTGGAACCGCGCTCACACGGGCCAGTACGCAACGGTGTGGAGCCACGACGCGAAAGAGTGGGAGTGGGACGGTAAGACCTCTTACAAGCTCATGGCGGACATTCGAGCGGGCAAGCTGAGCAAGGTAACTCCGGAAGATGCCGCACGGTTCGGTGATCTGTACGGGCGTTGCATGCGATGCTCGCGCAAGCTCACTGACGCCAACAGCATTGAAATGGCAATGGGCAAGACTTGTGCTGGAAAGATGGGTTGGTAGCACCCCCTAGGCTGTACCCCTTGAATCATCCTGTACGGCTTCCTGAGAGCCGTACAGGGTGGTCCTGGGGAGATAGTCCACCCCAACCAAACGATCATGTCAGAGAGGCGTACAGCATGTCTGAGTATGACGAGTGGAGCGACGAGCAGCGTTACGTGTATGGGGAATGCCATGAGGCATTGACTTACGGGGAAATCATTTCCCGTGATGTCGCAATGGTCATTGCGTCATGGTGGCACTCTCCCGCGTCCCCGAATTCAACTCGGCTCAGCACAATGGGACAGGTTGCCTGCGACGCTGAATTGTCGGATTTCGCAACGAAAAAGGATTTCGAAAAGCAAAACCTCTGGGATAAGTGGGCATTGAATTGCCTGGCCGCATTCATTAAGGATGCACAGGAACATGGTCTGGTTGTCCATACAGACAATTGCCCGGAACTTAGCTGAAAGGGAATTGAAATGCATTTGCACAAATATGAGAATTGGGGAAAGCCAGTAATGGTCCCATTTCTCTACATGCCGGAAAGGGAAATAGGGCATCAGATGATGCAATCTCGCAAGTGTCGGCGCTGTGATAAGGTCAAACGGCGCGTAGTCAAGTGAGTGTGTGTGGGTGAGGGGTTGACACATAGCCTCTCACCCACTACCCTCTATATTTATATAAATACATAGATAAAAGAATATGTAATTATGTTTCTCTATGGAATATGAAATAAATATCATATTCTTTAGTCTTACATAATAGAGAGATAAAAGATATGTCTCATGTATCTATATTTGATTGGTTTGTAGTTATTGGAATACCATTCTTTATGTGTGTGGTATTTATGTTCATCATAATCATATGGGCAACAAATGGAGAGGAAAAGTAATGAGCCTGGCAAATAGCAAGCGCACACAAATTCGGAGTGTCTTGGGTTGTCCCATGCTGCTTCCTCACACTGCTCACTCGTGGCGTACGGCTGGAGAGACCTACGCATGCGACGGGCTTGATACAAAGCTCAGTACAGACATCGGTTCTACGGGGTCTGAGAGCGTCCAGGATGCCGCACCGGATGCGGAGCCCATGTACACACTCTCTAGGCTCACAGAGGCGGACGTAGAGCTGCTACAAATGGCTCTGTACGCGCTGAACGACTACCGCACGCGTGGAGAGTTGTACGACAAGATCAACGCCATGCATGACAGGCTGTGGGAGGCACAACAGGGGTTGTTCACATGCACTGTGTGTGGCACTGTGAGCGATCCTATCTGTGATCGCTGCGCCTAGTTGCAACACGTAGAGACCCTGGTCAGACACATGATCAGGGTCTCTTGCATGTCTGGGGTTGACACCCTCGCCGATCCATGATTGAGTATGACTCGTCAGCACGACGGAGCACAGCCCAAGCGAGACAGCCCAAAGGGCCTAAAACGACGCGAGGGACGCTCACACGGAGGGTTGACAAGCAAGACAGCAAGTGCAAGGATACAGATCAGCGGGGAACGGCGAAGGAAACCGAACCGGGACCGAGCGACTGAAACTTGAGAATTCAATAGTGGACGCCAATATTTCTCTCCAGAAAATTGGCAACCTTCCTAGGCCGAATGAGCCGCGCGGATTACCGTGCTTGTGCAGTAAGCCTAGCGAATGGTTGACCTTATGGGTACTGGGATTGCATGTGTTGCCCGATCCCCCACGTGAATACACAAATGATCCCAGTACCCTTATGGTCAACCAATCGGAGAGGTTAACAAAATGGATGACGAGCAGTACGACGAGACTGTGACTGTGCTTACCAAGCGAGTCGAGAAGGGAATTTCTCTCCTTGACGAAAGGTGGCCTGTCTGGTGGACGGAGAGCGAGGGTGTAGACATTGACGTCCTGGATATCTCCGCCGGGCACCACTGTATGACTGCACAGGCAGCTCAGCGGCTCGGTATTGGTGGTGGAGTTTGGCTTGATGGGCTGCGCCACTTTGAACTGACCGACGGCCAATACGGGTCATACGTCGGACACGGCTTCAATGTTGGGGATAGCGAGTTTCCCAGCACAGAGTTTGACATCCTCAACGACCTTTGGCGGAGTGCCATTATCAAGCGGCGTGAGGCTGCTACGGCAGAGTAATTCCGTTTGAGTGATAATCGGTAATCCCTTCCTTGCGGGGAGTGTGTACCGATTGTTGCTTTGACCGAATTACTGAGAGGATATCGGTTATGACTGTTGGTGAGCTTCGGGAAGCATTGGCGCTGATTCCTGAACAGTTCAATAACACTGAATTTGTAGTGTTCTGTGCTTCCAACGGTGTGCGTGTCGTATTTGATCACGCGGATTTGGGATTCTACGTTACACAGGGGGACGGCCGTGTTTCCCTGTTGGGCAAGCAAGACCCTAACCAGAGTTGAGAGGAATTAAATACCATGGCTGTTGAGCTGAACCAGCGTGAGGGTATCGTTTGTGGTCGCCGCTCGAACGGTGACCGGTGCGTGTTGTGGAGTGACGACACGTTCGAGTGGTTCAATGAGGGACAGTTCGCGTATTTGTTCAGTTTCTAGTCGAATTGCATCCTGGATATTCAATGAATATCTGGGGTGTTGTTTGCCTAGACCAAAAGGAGAATGGCAAATGCATAATCACGCTGCTATTGTTGTGTGGTTTATCGTGTGTGGCGCAATCGTGGTAGCTGCGGCCGTTTCGTTTATGGCTGACAGCGCGCGGGATCAGGCTGAACGTGTAGACCTAGAAGCCCGTAGGGCGCTGCTGAGTGCCCAGCGTCAAGATGCATGGGATGAGTACTTCAATCGAAAGCGCTAAGCGCTTTGCATCGTATATCCAGTGGGTATGCGGTGTTATCCGCTTAGAGGATAGGGAGATGGAATGGCTGAGTATAACGGCTGGACTGAAATGCGGGAATATCGCGTATGGCAGGGTGAAGAGATTTACTCTGTCGTATCGGTAGATTTGTTCAAGGCAAATGGTCGTGTCCGTATCTACGTAGACAGCGATTTGGTGGGTACAGAAACCGACCTGAACGCTGCCTATATGAAAGCGGAAGCTAGGGCACATGACCTTGTGCGAGAGGCACAGGATGCGTGTTCATGTGGTGAGCCTGCGGAAGAGTGTGGGAGTGCCTACGATGCTCCGCACGGTGTGCGACTTCAAGTGACAGATGAGGAAGAGAATAGGGAGCTTGACCCTACCGAATACTAGCCGCTTTAGTCATTCTCCCCATATGGGGAGATTGGCTATGGCTGACTAGAATAGGTCAGTACCAAATGAGGAGGAAATAATAATGGGCCCTGAGTTTTGTGATGCCTGCGGTGTTTCTCTCGATTTTCAGACGTTGCAGGAATTTGATGATCTGAAAAAGCAGAGTTTCAAACTCGTCAACATTGGCACTGAGGTTGTTGTCCTCGCAGGTAACCCTAAGAAGGGTGAGGAACTTTCTCTTCGGCACGGTCGTGTTTACGACAGGGGGGGACAGTACATTTCGTACATGACTCCAGATGGAGAAAAGTACGAGACGGATTCTTCCAAGATCGTTGCGCTCTGACACAGCTTTAGTCGTATTCACTTGAAATAGTGAGTGCGGCTATGGTTGGATTAGGCCAACCTATTGATAGAGGGGGTATTGCAATGGACGCTCTTGCACTCATGGTTGAGGTTTCTCAGAACCCGACCGTTAGGGCTTTCGACTATTCGCTGTCGCTTTACCGGACACGAATGGTTGCCATGTATGGCGAGGCATTCATGGATGAGCCCACAGAGGACAAGAACGGGTTTCCGACTTCCCATGAGGGAGTGAACCGCTGGACGCCAGCGCAGCGTGACAAGTTCATGAGCCTGGACGAGTCGGCACGGGCTTTCAGGGCCGCTCTGCGCATCTCTCTCGCTCGCTGAGTACAGAACCACCAACCTACTGGGGAAAGGCTGTTAGATGAACGTTTACGCGCTTGCTGGGGATAGTCACTACGTGGTCACTAAGGGCACGGGTGATAACGAGCGTGTTGTGTTTGGCTGGACACTGCCACTCACAAAGAGGGCAGCACTCGGATTTGCCAAGAGTCACGGTGGCCGAGTGATCATGCGCAAGACTGCCGTAAAGGGCAAGATGCTCTAGCGCGCTTTATTCGTTCCCGGTTAACTCCGGGAGCGGGTATGGCTTTCTAGACTGAAAGTCTGAAAATACTATCAGGGAGATAATATGACTAATGGCAAGCGTATTGCGCTCGGCATCGCTGCTGTGGTTATGGTGGCTGGTACGGCTACCGCGTGCGGTAGCAACAATAAGCGAGACCTGAACAACATCAACTCGCTTAACCCTGATTACGCCGAGATCTACAACAACACGGACAGTCACCCGAATATTGGTTTGATCTGTGTCCGTGGTGTTGGCTTTGCCACGACTACGCGTGACTATAACTCCCTCACGCGCGTTCCCGAGTGGGATAAGTTCTGTTCCCAGTTCAAGGAACACGACATTCTCACCAAGCAAGAGGGTAACCGCTAGTAGACTTTAGTCCTACCCGGGAAATTCTCGGGTAAGGCTATGGTTTCCTAGAAAGGGGAATCGAAATGGAATCAGGAGCAAAATCCGGAGCGAAATTCGGATTGCTTTACGTGGTCGTTGTTGTCGTAATGGTGTGGTGTGCTTTTCACTGAAAGGTGATTCAATATGTTCCTTGATTACAACTCCATTGATGACTGGTACGCCAATTGGAAGGCTGAGCGTATCAGAATGCAGCGTCACGCTCTTCCAGAGGAGAAGGGTATTCCTGTTGCGGGCACGGGTATGACGCGTCGTCGCTACCACTCCAAAAAGGACAGCAGCCGCTCTAGTGGGGTGAGTGGTAATTCGCGTGTCCTCCCTCACCGCTACATGGACGAGGGAGACAACGGCAAGGGACACCGTAGGGAGATCCGGCGCAAGGAACGTGTTGCGGTTCAGGCTGAGATCAGCGAGGGGCTTTGGGACTACCTTGTGCCTGCTGATCTTGACGACTACGACTTTTAGGGTCTTGTGCTGGACAAACATATTTGGTAGCTTCCTCCTAAGAAGGGAGGCAACCAACGATGGTACCCAATCCAACACCTAACACGTGTCCTATTTGCAAGGGACCAATGCCGTGCCTAAAACACGGTAAATGATATGGTGTGCTTTAATCATTCCCCTAGAAATAGGGGAGTGGTTATGGTTTACCAATCAAAGGAGAAATGAAATGGAAAACCTGAATAACTATTCGCTCTGCACCCGATGCTTGGCAGTCATTAGTTTGCCAGGCGGTAATTTCACGTGGGTGGATGAGAGCGACCGTTCATCGTGCTATGGAGGTTATCACCTTCCCACGAATATTCACGAGTACGAATCGGATAAGTTCAATAACGATATTCAGGCCGAAATCCTGTTCAGGTTTTCTCTGGACAGTGGCCAGGATGAGGAGTTGGGTGAGGCTGAGACGTTCGGTTGGTTCGCTCTGTTCGCTAGCTTTGGCGCGATCCTGAACACGGACTGTGTGGGCAGTGTCACCGTTGCCCGCTACGACAGCGAGACAGCCGCTAGGGAGTCTTGGAGCGACCTAGAGAGCGAGTATGAGGCTTGGGAAGCCTCAGGGGATGACTGGCGCGAGGATGACCGTACAGATGACTACGCGTGGGACTACGCGCACTGACCAGCACAAACAAGGATAGGCGCAACGCTTGACACCGTACCGTGTGGGGAGTAACTTAGTTCATGCCAGGGGGGAACAAGGCAACCAACCTGAGAGGTAGAGAGGTACCTGGCAATGATCACAGCAACGTATGAGGGTCGTAAGGTTTCGATCCGTCCCACAGAGAGGCAGGGCGTATCTCTTGATATGTTTATTAACGGCGTCTTCGTCGGGAGTACGCGTCAAGGTAACGGTCTGGAAGCTCAGATTACCGCACTGCGTAAGGCAACCGTTCTCATCGATCGGGCCGACAATGCTCGGAAGCCTGAACTGTACGAAGATTTCTGGTACGACAAGCCTGCACTTGTGGCCTAGCCTTTCTAGTCGCTCGTATCTCCCCTAATAAGAGATACGAGCGGCTAAATCGGCTAAGTAACTCTGTCGAGAGGCACTAGGGGGTAAGGGGAAGGTCATAGATACCCTAGTTAAGGCACCGCGCTGCATTTGCGGAGCCATAATGGAATCCGTAACCGATGAAGAGGACGGATTTGAATTGCTTATCTGCATCGTCAATTGCGAGAGTGAGGAAAAGTAATGGCTGCACGTAAGACTACGGCTAAGCCTGTCCAGACGGACGAGAAGTTCAATGCAGGCGTTCTCGCATGGATGCGGGAGTTTGAGGATGGTGTCTCCATCCGAGAGGTAGCAGAAGAGTTTGACGTACTGGACACTCGCGCCAACCGTGCGTTGGTGGAGCTGTCCGATGATGATCTCATCGACATCAAGGACGGTATGTGGGTCGTGCTGGACAGCACACCCGCCGCGCCGGTTGCCGAGGCTCCCAAGCCTGCCCGTAAGGCAACGGCACCCAAGACCGAGGCTAAGGCGCCTGAGGCTGTCACGGAGGCTCCCGAGCCCACTGGTCGGCACGCTAAGCCTGTCCAGGAAGCAGAGCAGCCGGTTAAGGCTGCGGACGGTACCAACGTCACCGTTCCTGTCTCTGAGGGTTCGGAGGAGCGTCGGGAGCTTGACGCTGCGAAGGGTGAGCGGCTGATCTCTGAGGACTTTATTCCGTCCTTTGAGGAAAGCAAGATCACTGAGGATTTCACTCCTCCGGTCATGATCCCTGCCGTTCCGGCTGGCGTGAATGAGAACACTTGGGTAATGGCTCACTACGCCAACACTGAGAGCGCCCGTAAGTGGTGGATGGCTAAGGCTCAGTCTCAGATGGTTGCCGCAGCCTGATTGCGGAAGTGGAAAATGCCTCACCCGAAAGGGTGGGGCTTTTCTGCGTTGTAGACACTATTTGGAGGAGAGACAATGGACGACGGACCTATCATTGCCTTTGTAGTACTTGCCGCTGCATGTGTTGGGCTCACGCTCGGTTTGCTGTTCGGTAACCACTTGGGCGAGCAGCAGCAGTTTACAAAGGACTGTAAGACAATGCTCCACGCTACAGTGGACGGTAAGAGCGTGTGCGTCCTTAACGGTAAGGTCGTAGGACATTCGTAAGGCAATAAAGAAACCCCCGTGCCCTTGATTGGGTATCGGGGGTTTTTCTTTGGGTGGACACTTGACAGGGACATGATATCTATCTGTCTTGCTGTGTCGGCACAGGTGGAGTCATATGGCACGGAGCCGCTGTACGGCCCTGTAACAAGATCCTTTAGATGGGTTGGGACTATGTACCACACTGGGGGTGCTAGACGCTCTGAGAGGCGTACAGGGACGTTCTCAGCGGCTTTGGCTGTGTGCCCCATGCCCAAACTCTGACGCTGCTATCGCTCTGATCTGAGCAGCAGCCTTCGCGCGCGTCTGGTCGTGCTTGCTGTACTTCATGCCGTGGGGACCCTCCACGCGGTAGCCAGAGCCATGCTTAGCCACTTTGTAAGGCATAGAGCTATCTCCCTTCAGCGAGGCTTGTGGGAAGCCCCATACGGCTGTCTGAGACGCTGTGAGACGCTGGCTTGGCTACAGTGGCACCCTTGACTGCACATAGGCTCAGGGACAGCCCAGTAGACAGGGCGACAGACAGACCAATGCACGCGAATGTCTTGCGGTCCCATAATCGTTGATATTTCTTTTCCATGAATGCTCCCTAAGAGGAAAAACAAAAAGCCTCCCTGGATTCCATTTTACAGAAATCCAGGGAGGCTAGTTGAGCCAGCGCATATTCACTTAGTAGGCGTAAACGTCTTCCTGCTCATCCGTCGTGATGCTGACCGTAGTACCGTTGTCAATCGTGTAAGCGGTGAGCTTACCGTTAGGGTCATAGCCGTTAACGTGCCAATCCCCTAGGACCATTTCCGGGGTAGCCGTGGCTGTGAAGATCCGACCGCGCGAATCCTGTACCTTGTCACCCTGGCGAATTTCAAAGGGAGCACAATCGGTATAAGTCCTAAGCAATGTCTTACCTTTCGTTGTAAGGCTAGCCACTCAGCTAACCAATACCGTTCCCGCTATTGCGGGAGCGATATAAGCTATCGGAGAAACCATCCTGTAGTACCTGCGGCACCCTTACGATCACAGAATACCACTCGATAGGCGTACTTCCCAGTGGAGAATTCTGTCCTAATGCACTTGCCATACTCGATTGCTCTGTGTCTGGCTTGTGTATCGTCTATGTGATAGAAACCGACTCCGACATAGTTAGTATCGTCATCGTCGCCACTATGTGTCAGCATCTTAGTAAATGCCATCACTTAACCTTTTTCACTGTAGAGACATCCACAACCAGAGTATAAAGCTCTATTGTGCACTTCTCAAAGGCTTTCTCCGAAAGGCTCATAAGTGCCCACCTTTCAGCTTTGCCCGCTAGTGTCTTGTCATCATCGTTCGCATTTCCGAGGATCGCATGGTACATGCTTTCCCCAAAAATATCTTGCCACTCGATAATAGCGGCTCTCATTTGGCTTATCCTCTCAGCTAGCCATAACCGGCCGCCCCTTTCGGGACGACCGATTAAAGCGCTCTGAGATCAGGAAGAAAAGACGTGCACGCTTCCCGCATAGTGAATGTACTCGAAACCATCACCCGCAAGCGTGTCCGCCGTAGCCTGCCAGTCGATGACAAGCCACTCGGGAAGTTCCATGGAAACCAGTTCACCGCTACTGGCGTAAGTCGTACCGCCAAAGTGCGAACGGTCACCCTTGAATTCCTGCGGGCGATTGTTGTCCCACCACTCCTTAGCGAAATCCTCCTCGCTGTCCACAGTGGTGTAGAAACGATCCTCCATCACCTGATAGGAGAATTCACCGAGCCCGTTCTCTACACAGAAACCGACAGCCGCGTCAAAGCGGTACGGCTCATTGACGACGTAATCCAGCAGTTCCGTAATTGCGTCCACCGTAGCGTTAGAACCAGCCTTAATCAGTTCCTCTGCCCCGTAAGTGGCGTGAACGATGACGGACACGATTTCCCATCCGACACTGAGTGCACGGTTCAGAACGGGCGCGAGGCTGTCACCGTAGTAAGTCTCGTCAACCGTGATCGTGTGCGTGTCTCCACCAGTCTCGTCCCCCTGAAACAGGGTAACGGTAATGTCCTGGAAGTCAGACGACTGCATGGTATTCCCCTTCGTTGTGCTTCCCTCTCTAGGAAGCCAACACCCATCTAAGCACATGTCTTAGGTGGATGCAAGCTCACTAGGGTAACCTAGTCCCCTTTGGTAGCAGACTTGTTTCCCAGCATGTCAAACAGATGGTTAGCCAAGTGGTAGTGCTCGAACAAAGCGAGAGGGATAAGAGCCAGCACACCCGCATAAAGCAGGATAAGCGTCTGATTCTTCATCTCTCCCAACGTGCCGAACGTGAGCACCCGATGAACCGAATTGCGGAACGTGATTTGGAATCCCGCTTCCACGTGGCACCCGAACAGGTGGGGCATGTACAGCTTCACCATACGTCCGATGTGCCGGTTGACGAATCGAGACACCTTGACAAAGTGATCACCCTTGTGAAACACGATGCCCTCAAACTTCCAGCGTGTTCCGTCCTTGTGGTGCAGTTGCGCACCTTCCGCAACAACAGTGCCCGTTTCCGAAATCTTGAGGATAGCGCGCATTGTTGATTCCCTCCCAGTTAGGCTCCCTCTCCTAGGAAGCTCACACCCCCTAGGTTACTCAGAACCTAGGGGATGTCAACTCACTAGACGTCCGACCGTACCAGGATGCTGGACAGCCAACGTAGGACCAGACGCATAGTGCGAGCGTCTATCGTCCATGAACTGTCGTCCCCGTTGAGTGCCAGTCCATAACCCTGGTCATGGTCTGCCAAATCTTCGGAATTGTAGTCGCCTACGAATTGGCCACCGTATTTCGAGAAATCCGGATATCGCCTATCGTAAAACGCTACGGTTGGGTAAGAGTGCTGGTGTCCCGATGGCCATACGCGCTTACCGTAAACCACTCGGAAAGGCACACCAGAGGCAGTCACAACGTCAATCGTGTAGTCCATCACATCACCCGGTACATAAAGTCAGTCCACGTACCCACGTGCGTGTGATAGACGCGGACATTGAACGGCTGCTCTTCTCCTACCTTGTGCGGACCGTTGCACCAACGGATAATCACGTCGGCCGAGAATTCATGCTCACCCAGACCGTACAGGTATTCCATCACCGTTTGGGTGGCTTCCTGGAAGTCCGCAACATCCCAACGGTAAGCGTCGGTGATCTCGCGTCCCTGAGTCTCCTCAATCAGTACGG
>Ga0105248_10002253_pt1 | contig 21371 bp, 19 predicted proteins | sample KBSS34metaG_FD_81524 | JGI IMG/M metagenome (GOLD analysis project Ga0105248, IMG submission 81524) | Switchgrass rhizosphere microbial communities from Kellogg Biological Station, Michigan, USA - KBS S3-4 metaG | ecosystem: Host-associated > Plants > Roots > Rhizosphere > Soil | place...
CACCAGTAATCGCAATGTTTAGCGTTTTGCCTTTCATGTCGCAAGGATTATATCTCAACCGACACTCACGTGAGTCGGGAACCCGGGACAGAGGAAACCCGAATAACAGCTTTCCGATCGCGTAAACTGGGCACTGTCCGCACAGGAGGCGATATTTAATGTTGATACCGCTCCCGATTGTCTTTCGACGATCTGAGGCTTGGTTTACGATGCCAATGCTGTTGACCACGCTCTTCATGGCCCAAGCGCAGCAGTCGCCCATCGGCGTCCCCGTAGCCCCCCTGGGTGCAGGTCCGTTCGTGCTTGACACTGCGGAGCAACACAAGATTCGGGTTACGGTCGTGACCAAGGGTCTTGTCCACCCCTGGGGCCTGGCATTTCTGCCGGATGGCAGCATGCTCGTCACCGAACGCCCTGGCCGACTCCGGGTCGTTCGCGATGGAGTGCTGGACCCGAAGCCAATCACCGGGGTTCCCCAGGTGAGAGCGAAAGCACTCGGTGGCCTCCAGGATGTCGCGCCGCATCCCAGGTTTGTCGAAAATCGTCTCCTCTATTTCACCTACATCAAGCCCGTGGAAAACGACAGAGGTGCCCCAGCGGTTGCTCGTGGAAGGCTGGAAGGTGGGGCTCTCGCCGACGTGCGAGATGTTCTGGTTACCGATGCCTATGAGGGTAACTCGGCTCTCAACGCGCGCATTGCGTTCGGGCGCGATGGCATGCTCTATATGGCGACCGGCGGTAATCTGGACAGGGTCGCGCAGGAGCCCGGCAGCCTGAGGGGGAAGATTCTCCGCGTACGTGATGACGGCTCGGTGCCGCCTGACAATCCCTTCGTGGGATGCGCGGGTTACAGGCCGGAGATTTACACGCTGGGGCACCGCAATTCATTAGGTCTCATAGTCCATCCCGAGACGGGCGCCTTGTGGAATAACGAAAATGGCCCTAACGGCGGTGATGAGATCAATATCATTCTTCCAGGCCGCAATTACGGCTGGCCCCTTATCAGTTTTGGCCGCGACTACCCGGGCCCACCTATTTCGGAGCACCCGACGAGGGAAGGCATGGAGTCTCCAATCGTGGTGTGGATACCTTCCATCGCTGTGTCTGGAATGACGGTTTACACCGGCAACCGTTTCCCGAATTGGAGGGGCAACGTTTTTGTGGGTTCGATGCGCACTGGCGAAATCCCTGGCACTGGTCATCTGGAACGCATTGTGTTCAATGAGCAGACGGAGGAGTTGCGGCGCGAATCGCTGCTCAGTGAGTTAAGGCAGCGGATTCGCGAAGTCCGTCAAGGTCCCGACGGGTACTTGTACCTGTTGACGGATGAAGACGACGGTGCGCTGCTGCGAATAGAACCGGCGCAATAGGCAATAATCCACTCTTCCACTACAGGTTCTGTCCGGATGGCGCGTTATCCGCCCGCGGCATCTCAATTGCAACCGCGAAGATCTCGGTAAACGCTGGCCGACATAGAGGGACCTATCGACAAGAGCCTGGGCACAAAGGAGGCGTTGGCGGTGCGCTTAAGGAAGCTCTCTATCGACGGCGAGAAGACGCTCCAGGGGGGTCGCAGAACTTGCGTACCAGCGGGGCTACCCGGAGTCGAAGGCGGCCTCTTCTCGGCCCCGATTGCCCCGGCAATGAACTCGTCTTCCTCATGCTGCAGCACCTCCTTGTGCTTGGGGTTTTGCTCGCAGTCTACGCAAAACCCCGCTGCAGCGCTTTCATAGCATCATTATCGGAAGCAATCCGGAGGAAAAAGAATACGCGATTTGTTGAACTTCTTGTCCGTCGCTGTTCGATGCGTTTCTTGAAGCTTTCCACGCCGGGGCCTGGATCGAGTGACCCGACAAGCGAATGGTAATAAACACTGAGACCTGCGCAGCCGATATGGAAATTGCGTCCCCTCAGCCATCGGGATTGCCGAGAAATTGGGAGAATTCAGAATCATGCACGAAGCCCTCATTGTCGCGCTGTGCGTAATAATGGGGACGCTCGTCATTTGGTCGATACTCCGAGCATTTAAGACCGGCATCATCAGCAGCCAAGGCTGGACATTTCAAATAGAAGAAAGCCCACTAGGGTTCGTGCTCACGGTCGTCAGCAGGTTAGTAATCCTCGCCGGCTGCGTCTGGTTCGCGCTGCACACGCTCGGAGTGGCTAACGACCTTCCAATGTCGTGGCTTCGACGGTAGGCTCCATTGAAGTGGCGCTTGAGGCCGCCCTTATCTCCCAACTAAGCGTGCAGGGCGCTTGGATTCGCTGATCGCTGCGTCGAGTCGCGCGGCGACCATATCCAAACCGGGCGTCGGGCCGTTCCAGCGGAGTTGATCTACGTCGTCGAAGAGCGTCATGTCAGTGCGGAGCGTGGCCAGCGTTCGGAACAACAACGCCTGATCGCGTTCGCGCGAGAGGGTGTGAGCAAGGGCGCCCGCGTTAGTGGCGTTTACGCGCCATTCCCGCCAGTCCGTGGGAATGGATTCGAGATGGCGATACTTGAAGAGAACCGCAGCGGTCGACTTCGCTCCCCAGCCTGGCAGACCGGGGTAGCCATCGGCCGCGTCGCCGACGAGTGCGAGGTAGTCCGGGATCGAGGCGGGTAGGACGCCGAACTTTTGGACCACGCCAGCCTCATCGCGCGTGACGCGCGTTCGGCGATTTAGCTGAACGATGCGTGTACCGCGTACACATTGAGCCAGGTCCTTATCCGGCGTGCAGATGATCACGCGTTCGACGCGCGGATCGCGAGCCGCCGCCATGGCCGCCGCAGCGAGCGCATCGTCGGCCTCGAACTCCACCATCGGCCATACGACGACGCCAGCCGTCGAGAGTACCTCTTCGAGCAACTGAAACTGAGCTAGCAAGTCAGGGTCGATGCCTTCGCCGGTCTTGTAGCTTGGCCAGAGTCCATTGCGAAATGACTCGATAACGTGATCGGTCGCAACGGCGATGTGGGTAGCACCACCTTTAATCATGCCCAGCACCGACGCTAACACGCCCCGCACAGCGGCGACCTCGCACCCGTTCTGATCGCGGGCCGATGGCAGAGCATAGTAGTGCCGGAACAACTCGTACGTGCCGTCGATCAAAAAGACTTCCAAGGTGGGCCTCTTGCCCAACCTTATATCAAATATCAACAAGCACACGCTGTGGCGCACGCCATTCAGGATTCTGGCGGTGACAGGTTTGAACGCGCACGGCTGCTACGATGCGAGCAATCCCTTCAGGCGCTCCTTCATGATTTTGTCACTTGGGCTCTTGGCGGACGACGCGAGCCAAGCCTGCACCTTCGCCACACGTACCGTGTGAGTCACGCCCGGACTCCTGGCCTCTACATCCAGGTCGCTCGCGGCACCTGGCGCGCAGTCGTGCTCGCGGAACGCGCGGATCGCCAAGGCCACCGCCTCGTAGAGTGTCTCCGCTTGAACATACGGAATAGCGGATGCCGTCGGGACCGGTGAACGAAACGGTGCAGGCTCGGACGGGCACGAGGAGAGGATATTATATAAGGCGAATAAAAGGCGAAAATACTGTCCCCATGGCGATCCTGCATTTCCGAGGAACAGCCCGCGGCAGAGCCGGCCTCTCGGAGGAGCCGGCCGCTTCAGGATTGGCCGCTGAGCTGGTACTCTAAAAAAGAACGCGTTCAAGCGCGGTGGAGGATACGTTTGAATTGCCGTTTTCTGATCGTACTCATCCTAACTCTGGTTAGTTCCACGCTACCAAGCCGTGCGGAGGTCTCATCGGATGAAGGCCACCTTCGCCTCTATAACACCCACACACAGCAGCACCTGGATGTGATCTACCGGCGCGGAACCACTTATCTCCCGGAGGCGCTGTCGAAGTTGGATGTATTTCTGCGCGATTCCCTGACTGGTGAAGTGCATCATTTTGATCCGCATCTATTCGACGTGCTGTTCGACCTGACTCGCGCAACGGGCCATGCCGATGCCGAGATCAATGTTGTTTGTGGCTATCGGAGCCCTCAAACCAACGAGTACCTGCGGACCCATACCTCGGGCGTCGCCAAGAGGAGCCTGCATATGCAAGCGGAGGCCATCGACATTCGCCTGCCCGGTGTGAAGACATCTAACCTTCGGGACACGGCGCTGGCTTTGGGCCGCGGCGGCGTGGGATATTATTCCAGCTCAGACTTTATTCACGTGGATGTAGGGCGCGTCCGGCGCTGGTAGGTTTTTCCGCTGGACGAGGGTAGCCTTTCGCCAGAAGCGCTTCAAGCTCGGCGTCCTGCCCATAAATGTCGTCGAAGAACCGGACCTCGCCGTTTGCGAGGACCACTGCCGTTGCGTACACGATCAAGACCGGAATCGGCTGGTCGAGGTTCACATGAACGGTGGTTGTGCCATTCATGGTATCGGCGATCCGTTCCGCGTTCCATCCGGACTGGTTGCGGAGAACCCATGCCGCGAGTTGTTGCGGCTTCTCTGCGCGAACGCAACCGTGACTGAAGTCGCGGCGGGATTTCGCAAACAATTCAGTGGCGGGAGTCGCGTGCAAATACACGTCGTATTCGTTGGGAAACCGGAACGCGACAAGCCCCAAAGCGTTTTCTGGACCCGGGACCTGCCGGATCTGTAGCTTTCCGGAGCGGAGTTGCTCTAACCTCGTCTGGTCGACGATGCCATTGGTCACAATTGTGTTTTGGGGGGTGACAACCTCGTAATGGTTTTTCGCGAGATAGGCGGGATCCCGTTCGAGTTTCGGAACCAGTTCGGCTCGTTGGATACTGAGCGGCACATTCCAGTAGGGTCGAAAGACCACTCGATTCATCTCAGCGGCGAACACCGGTGTCTGGTGGTGATACGCCTTCCCGACAACCACTTTCATTTCGAGATCGGTCTGGTAGGAATCATTCACGGCGCGCAAAACAAATTCAGGGATATTTACAACGAGCGGCGGTTGGGGGAAACCGTAGGGGACCCATCGCCAGCGCTCTAGCGTCAACTGCAACTGCAGAACGCGGCGTCTCAAAGGGGTATTGAGTTGGTTAAACGTAGCCTTACCTAGGCGGCCATCCGGATCAAGACCGTGACGCATTTGAAAGCGCTTTACAGCATCCACCAAAGCTCCGTCGTAGACGTTCGAATCGACAGGTACTGTCACATCCGACGGAAGGTCTCCCAATCGTCGCAGTAAATTGGCAAGGTCCGTCGCCCTATCGTACGACTTGCCCGGGTCAACGGACTTTTTCTTAACGGGAAGCGGTCCCACCTGCTTTTCTCGGGCCATGGCGATGTATTGCTGCAATGCTCGTTCGGTCCTGCGGTAGCCTTCATAGGGCGGTTCAATCCCTTCTAGCGCGGCCTGCACGTCGGTAGCCTCAACCAAGTGCTTACGAACGAAGCCGGCGACGTCGAATCTTTCCTGCGCAAGGTCCAAACGCGTACGGAATATCCCGGGATTCGCCCTACCGAAGTGCAAGTCCGAGACGTAACGCATGATCGAGACGGTGAGTGCGAGGTCAAACTCCGCCGCGGCGGATTCCAGCGCGGGATGATCGGCGTATCGCAGGCGTGCCAAGCGATCGGCCCAGCGCGAGCCATCGTAGTCTTCGGCATTCAAGCCTTTGGCATCCGCCCCGTTAAAGACTTCGATGATCGCCTTGGCTTGGTCCGTCGCGGTGCTGCTGCGAATCCAGGCGAAGTCGTACTTAGTTGGCTCATAGAACTTTTCGACGCGGGTCCGGTAATCTGAAAACACTGGCCATCGCAGGCTGGCGACGATGCCCGAGGCCACCGCGCCGCAAAGCGCGGATGCACAATCTGGGGCGGGAGAATCGGCCGAAACGGGTGTGCGCGCGACGGTTGCGATCAGCGCGAGAATAAGAATGCGACTCACCCATGGCCTCGCTTGTAACTGAGCACTTCGAACCCCACTCCTGAAGCATGGCGAAACGAAGCGCGGGCCTCCTGATGTATCGCCGCCGGAACTCCGCGCTGGAGGTGTTTCTGGTGCATCCTGGCGGGCCTTTCTGGGCCAAGAAGGATTTGGGGGCGTGGTCGATCCCGAAGGGTGAATACCTTGACGGCGAGGAGCCCTTGGAGGTCGCCCAGCGTGAATTTCGCGAGGAGACAGGTTTTACGCCCCCGGGCGCCTTCTTGGAACTTGGCGAGTCGAAGCAGACAGGCGGAAAGATCGTGAACGCTTGGGCATTTGAGGGCGATTTCGATCCCGCCAAGCTCAGGAGTAATACTTTCATGATGGAATGGCCGCCGCACTCGGGCCGGCACATCGAAGTGCCGGAAGTGGACCGCGGTGCTTGGTATTCGATCGAAGAAGCGAGGCGGCGTTTACTGACCGGGCAACGAACGTTTCTAGACCGGCTCCCGCACAAGATTCTTTAGTTTTGCTGGTTAAGGGTGCTCCGACAACACCCTCAGCCGCTTTTTTCAATTTGTTACCAGCACCGGTTTAGCGTTGCGCACTGAGAATCGCTGGTCCAGTACCCTTAACTTCTCGGCGATTCCTGTGTACTCCAGTTCTGACATCGGTAGCATTGCCGTGCCAACGAAGCCTTGGCGCCGCATGTCGATGGATTTGTTCGAGACGTGATCCCGAACCGTATTCCAGAAGGGTTGAGCGAAGCCATCAATTGGTTCCGTTAGTTTTCCGTTGTGGACACAGAACCCCGCGCAGCTCACAACCGGCGGTCCGTCGAAATAGCTTATCCCAGTATTCAGAGTGACCGGCATCAGCGGCATCTGATGGGAGCCGCGCATACAACCGGCCACAAAGTGGCCAATCGCATAGGGCGCAAGCACTTCACCGGTAGCCGGGAAATCCATTTGCACACGCACCAGCATCACCGGATCATCTTTGCCCGTGTACTTCCCCGCGATGTTATGCAGGCGCGAGGTAGCGACAGCCACAGCCTGTTCACCGCTGGCGCGGGACCACACGGACTCCACCACGTAACGCTCCGGGTCGCGCAGCAGCGCCGCAATGTCGTACAACTCCTCTGGAGCATTCAGCTCAATCACACGATCGCCGGAGGTGTTGTTCACGTCCATGATCACGAAGCGGAATCCTTTGGACATCTTGGGCGACAGGATCAAGCCAGGCGTGTTCATCACATCCGCGAAGGCGAGATACAGCGGTAAATTATAGGCGCCGGGATCAGTCTTGTCGGCAGCGAAGAACAGGAACGGCTCGTTCGGCCGCTCTTCGATTTCCATCTCCGCGACCGCCGGGCCCATCCCTCTCACGTTTCCGGAAAAGGAGTCTTTGAGCAGATCCTGGCCGGCTCCGTACAGGCCTTCCTGTCGCGCCGCGTCAGTGCCCGTTCGAAACGCATCCCACGCAAGTTTGTGAATCTTTTCATCGCCTTCCCCCCGCCTATGAGTCATGAGAATCGCGATGTCGTCGCCAGTGTGACTGATGTAGTGATCCAGAATCAGGCCAGGTGCTCGCTCCCGAACTACCGCCTCGACCGTTTCCAAAAGACGTTTTGATGGAGCCACGTGGCCCCCGATGGAGCCGATATCGGCTTTAATCACGCTCAGTGTAAGTTTCATTGGGATACCCCCTGTCCGGGTGCGCATGTGAAGTTCCACGACGTCCGGGGATGGCACTCGGCTTGCACCCCCTTAAACGCCCAAGGAGAATTCCATGGCAGCCAAACGATTCCAGTTCCGCGCCGATGCCCGTCAGAGCATTTTGCGCGGCGCCAGCATCCTGGCGGACGCGGTTCGTGTGACGTTGGGGCCGAAGTCCAAATCTGTTCTGATTGAGAAGAAATTCGGGCGGCCTATCGTTTGCGATGACGGCGTAACCATCGCTAAGGAAGTCGAGCTAAAGGACCCAGAGGAGAATCTCGGCGCTCAAATGGTGAGGGAAGCAGCCGAACGCACCGGAGACGCGGTTGGCGATGGTACTACGACCTCGACCCTTCTGGCACATGCGATTCTGGCCGAGGGAGTCCGCAACGTTGCGGCCGGTGCGAGTGCGGTCGATTTGAGGCGTGGGCTCACGCGCGGCCTCAGAGCAGCGGTGGATTCGCTACGGGCCCTATCCCGCCCGGTAACCAGTAAGCGTGAAAAGGCGCAGGTGGCCACCATTTCTGCGCACAATAACTCTATCGTCGGCGATATGGTGGCGGAGGCGGTCGAGAGGGTCGGCGCTGAGGGCGCCATCACTGTCGAAGAATCCAAGACCACGGAAACCGTGCTCGAAATCGTGGAGGGCATGCAATTCGATCGCGGTTTCATCTCTCCCTATTTCGTCACCGACCCCGAGGGTATGGAAGCGGCGCTCGACGAGCCGCTCATATTGATTCAAGAGAAGAAGATCAGCAATGTAAAGGACCTGCTTCCGCTGCTGGAGCAAATCGTGCGCGAAGGCAAACCCTTGTTGATCATCTCGGAGGACGTTGAAGCGGAGGCGTTGGCTACGTTGGTACTGAACAAGATCCGTGGAACGCTTCCCTGCGCGGCGGTGAAAGCTCCGGGATTCGGCGACAGGCGTAAGGCGATGCTGCAGGACATCGCTATACTGACCGGTGGCCAGCTTATGGCGGAGGAGCTGGGGATCAAACTGGAGAACGTTACGCTGGAGCAACTTGGCAAGGCTAAACGAGTGGTGATGGACAAGGACACTACCACGATCGTCGGCGGCGCAGGCGCAAAATCCGCCATTGAAGGGCGCTGCCGTGAGCTTCGCAAGCAGATCGAGGAGACTACCTCTGACTACGACAAGGAAAAACTTCAGGAACGCTTGGCGAAGTTGACGGGCGGAGTGGCGGTGATCCGTGTTGGCGCTCCCTCCGAGGCCGAGGTCAAGAAACTGAAGGAGGCGTTCGAAGACGCTATCAGTGCGACCAAGGCTGCCGTAGCTGAAGGGGTACTTCCTGGTGCTGGGTTGGCGCTTCTACGGGCGATCGATGCGGTGGAGGCCGAAGAAGCTAGGTGCGATGAGGACGAAAGGACGGGCTTGCGCATCCTCAAAAAGGCACTCGAAGCGCCTACCCGGCAAATCGCTGAGAACTCGGCCCTTGACGCCGGCGTCGTGATAGACCACATGCGATCCGGCAAGGGTAGCAATGGTCTGGACGCTTCGACCGGTAAGTACGTGGACTTGATCGAAGCCGGTATCATCGACGCCACTAAGGTGGTTAGAGTGGCGCTCGAAAATGCTGTATCAGTGGCCAGCACACTTCTGCTGACGGAAGCTACTATGACTGAAGAACGGGAAAAGAAACCGGAGCGCACGTCCGCTGAACTTCTCGAGTGAGACGTAGCGGACATTCATGCCCCAACTGAAGCGCGAAGAGATTGAGCGATATTTGACGGGCGTATTGGGGACCGAGGTCGAGGTTCTTCGTCTGGTCACGCTCGGAGGCAGCACGCCTGGTAGCGACGTTAAAGGTTACGGGTACGGAACCCCCGTTCGCGTCGACTATCGTGTCACCGGCCAGGAGTCCAGGAGTTCTGTCCTTCATACAATGACTCCAGGTCCCTTCGGCCACGAGCACATGGCGGACCGCGCCGGGGTGTTGCTTTGGGAGAATGAGGCGTTCAATCGCCTTCCGCGCCACACCCGGTCACTGGACGTATCCGGCATTCAGCCGGACGGCCGCTTTATTTCGCTCGGCAGGGTGGAGGAGTTCTGTCTGCTGACGGAGTATGCGGAGGGCGAGAGCTACGCTTACGACCTGGAGCGGCTGCGGGATGGTGCCGCGCTCACGGAACTCGATCTCGCCCGTTGTGACGCGTTATGCGATTACCTGGTGGAGATTCACAAGGTGCGGGGCACGGAACCGGGCCTATACGTAAGGCGCATCCGCGAATTAGTGGGACACGGTGAATGCATCATGGGTGTCACGGACTCCTACCCTGAGCACCCGCTCTTCCCGGCCAGCGTGTTGGAGCGGATCGAACAGCTGAGCGTGGCTTGGAGGTGGCGGTTGAAGATCCTCACACACCGCCTGCGCCAGGTCCACGGAGATTTTCATCCCTGGAATATTCTCTTTCAATCCGGTGCGGAGTTTTCGCTGCTGGATCGCTCGCGCGGCGAGTACGGCGATCCGGCCGACGATGTCGCGTCCCTTACGATGAACTATTTGTTTTTCTCGCTACAGGGGAGCGGACGATTGGAGGGAGCACTGGAAACGCTGTTTCTTCGTTTCTGGCGGCGTTACCTTGAAGGCAGCGGGGATCGTGAAATGCTTAGAGTAGTGGCGCCATTTCTGGCGTTCCGCGGGCTGGTACTGGCCAGTCCGCTGTGGTACCCGACGCTGCCGGATGGTGTGCGTCAAAGAATTCTGACATTTATGTTTGCTGTGTTGGAGGGTGACGGTTTCGATCCCGAAAAGGTGAATCTCTATTGTGGAACCTAAGCCGAGGGATGCTTTCGCGATTTGGGTTACGGGTCTTCCGGCTTCCGGGAAATCGACGCTGGTAACCGCGCTGAAAGCGCAGATCGAGAAACGGGGGATCGATGTAGCGGTGCTTGAATCCGATGTCCTGCGTCGAGTCTTAACGCCTCGGCCGCAGTACGACGAGGAAGAACGGGAAGCCTTTTACCGGCAGATGGTCTATATTGGCACGCTTCTCACGCGGCACGGAGTTCCAGTCGTCTTCGATGCCACGGCGAACCGGCGCCGGTATCGAGAACATGCGCGTCAGCAAATTTCCAATTTCATGGAGGTCTATGTCGAATGCCCCATGGACATCTGCATGGTCCGGGACCCCAAAGGCATCTATCGCAAAGCTCGCGAGGGAGCGGCCGACACCGTGCCCGGACTGCAGTCCGCTTACGAGCCACCGGATCATCCCGATCTAATCGTCGACGGCAGTCGAGAAATGCCGGAAACGGCTGCACAGCGCGTGCTAACTAAGCTGGCCGAGAAAGGCTATCTTCACGAGAACTTAGTTGCTTAAGGATTCGATAATTGCTGGAACTCCGCTCCCGGCGGTTGGTTGAGGACAAACTTCTCCGGGGTGACGTCGGTTGAATTGATCTTTATGGCGGCTGCGTTCAATATGACTTCGTAGTGATCCTGCGGCCGCTTAATGTCAATTCCGGAAGGAAAGGGAATTCCAGCGTACTCTTTCCAGCCCGAATATTTGGTGTCGCTGAGAACGCCTCCCAGGGAGTCGAAAGTCTTCTGCCGTACGATCTCCAGATTATGCCGGTCGAAATGAAGCGTGCGCAACAACCATGGTTCGTCAGCGCCACGCCGGATAATCAGGAGAATATAAACGGCTTCGCGTTCGTTAGTGTCTTCTTCGAGGAGCGTGATGTCCGCTTGTGCGTCCGGAGGCTGAATGATCAGCGACGTCAAGAATGCGACCGGTCGCAGATTCTCCAGTTGCTTCTTGGAGCTGGCGGGGGCATCGTTTCTCCCCTCGATGAAGCGGTTTTTGCTGGGGATGTGGATACGAAAGGTCTCCGCAACCGAAACCATGTCAAAGACCGTACTGCCCAGCACCGGGTCCAACCCTAACACCCGGATATCATTCGGTTTGCGGAACAGAATGTAGCCGCCCAGGGTCGCGTAATCCTTAACCTCGCCCGCATATAGACTGCCGACTGAAGGCGATATTTCGACTTTCATGTTGAACGATTCGAGCGAGTCCGCGATGCGGTGGACGCGCTCGATCAACTCGTTTTTGGTGGCGCTCAGCAGGGGGGCACTGGGGCGATACCCTGGCTGCACGACCACGCGTTTGCGCACAAAGCAGGAACTCAAGGGAAGAATGCACAGACAGAGCAGGGCCGCGAAGCTGGGACCTCGACGGAACTGCATGCTCCTCCTTCTCGTGCCGTGCCCCCCGCTTAGCGTTTGATTGCCGCCTCGTGGACCTGTTCTCGCGCGATCAGTTTGGCAAGCTCGCTCATTTCGTCGGACAGCAGTTGAATCAAGTCGTCCACCGAAATGATCCCGACCAGTCCACCCGCGCGGTCGACTACGGGCATTCGACGGACTCCATTCGTGCGCATGTACTGAATGGTCTCGAAGACACCTTGATCTTCCGCGACTGTAAGTAATTTCCGAGCCACCAGATCCCCAACCGTATAAACTTGCGGATCCACAGCTGTCGCCAGCACACTAACGACAATATCCCGATCCGTGACGATTCCAACCGGAACCTGCCGGCCGCCCGCTCTTTCCTCCACTACCACGAGATCGCCCACATGGTTGCGCCGCATCAACACAGCAGCTTGCTGAATCGTTTGTTCCTTGCTGACAACCACTACATCACGAACGCAAACTTCACCTATAGGCATGATATGTACTCCTTCTGGATACCTTATAGGTGCACGTTGGATGCCACATGGAACGGTACCCGTTCCGCCGTCGCCATCGGCACCCGGTGGTAGCTGAGTTGGCAGCCTTGAGGGATGCCCATACCCGAATAGACCATTCCTATCGAGTGGACTAGACCAGTTCGGATCTTCCGGATCCACACACGGCACTCCTGAGCCTCTATCCGGCGACTGGCAATCTTCAATGAACATTTCCAATTGAACGCGTTTGCTTTGCTTGGTGCGCCAAAGCTGGGCGCGGCTCCCTGACGCGCCCTACGCGACGGGCATTAGCACACGTTGGATGCTAACGTCCCTTAAAACGTCAACCGTTACGCTTCAGATCGTCCGCCGATCCCGCGGCTTCCTAAATCACTCGTAATGAAGCCCGTTATACTCGTTATCTGCACGTGTCGAAGCGGTCCTTCGGCGTCGGCTCCGACGGTGACTTGCTCGGTCACGGCGCCGACCTTGAGAGCGACATCCACGGTGGGATTACTGTCCACCTGCAGCAAAATGCCGGATTGGACATACTTACTGAACCCGTCCTTGCTGACCTCGAGCAGGTAAGGGCCAACCGAAAGATTGGTAAGGACGTACCCGCCATCCGGGCCGCTGGTGACGGTGCGCACTACCCCAGTCGCAGTTTGGGCGACTTTAATCGCGGAACCAGGCACCGACCCGCCGGTGGTGTCACGGACGGTGCCGCTAATTTGTCCCGTCGACTGAGCCCAGGTAGCCGCGCTGATGAGCAATACTCCGAGTGCAGTCCTGATCGCGAAGTTCATATGCCACCCCCCTGACAGATGCTCAGGGATTATGGCAGGGGACTCTCCCGCCGTCAATGATCCATTCGGAGGATGCGCCTCCGGGATCCGGTTGCTGAGTAATTGCTATTTCGGAGCCTTATCCTTCACCGCTAGGCCTCCGGTGAGGCCGTCCACCTGGTAGCCGATTTGGATTTTTCTAATTTTTGCGATTTCGGCCGGCGTGGCGGTCTTGGGATCTACATTGGCGCCGGAGCAGGTGAATCCTCGTAAAGTGCATTCGGATGTGGTGTGTTGAATTCCTCTTTGCTTCATCACATCGGTGATCAGTTTCACGACATCGTTGTGCATGATCACTGCGTTATTAGGCACGAAGGTTCCGACACCGATCGCGTAGTCGAGGGCCATCAGCGGCTCGACGCTGGAGCCAAAGGCGCCATCGTTCTTCTTGCCGAGATCGTGAGCCGACAAGTCCGCGCCTTTATCGATCAGATATTGCACGATGGCGGCGTCTCCCAGGTTCGCCGCGACCATGAGCGGCGTGATGCCGTAACTATCAGCCGCATTCACGTCCTCTCCCTGTTCCAGGAGCAGTTTGACGACTCCCAGCCTTTCCGCGGAGCTACGTTGCCGGTGGTAGCCGTTTATGAAGCCAGTTCCACAGGCGGCCATCAACGGGGTCTCTCGGTCTTTGGACATGATGTGAGGGTTGGCGCCGCGAGCGAGCAGCAGCTTAACAGAATCCAGATCGCCGGCAAATGCCGCCCGCATCAGGACAGTGGCGTAGAAGATTCGCGGCGAACCTTCCCGCATGCGAGCCCGCGGGGTGGAATCAATCAGAGCGTTTGGGTCCGCCCCGGCATCCAGAAGCTTCTGGATTAAGGGAAAAGGATCCGTGCTCACCATCCACGGGAAGTTCGGGGCGGTTTCCATATTGCGGCGGTCCACCGCCCAGAATAACGGTGTAAACCGCTGGACGTCCGCGTGATTCACATTCGCATGTTGATCTATCAAGAACGACGCAATCTCATAACTCCCGCTGAAGATGGCCAGACCCAGGGCGTCCTTGCCGTCGCCTTCGACTGCATTCAGGTCCGCGCCCGCGGCCACCAGGAGGCGCGCGGACTCGATATCGTTTTCGCGTGCGGCAAACAGCAACGGTGTCAATAGGCCACTGGCGAACTCCTCGGCGGGTTGGCCGGCCTTGGCAACAACTGGAGTGGTTCCCTCAAAGCCGCGGCCCGATGCAGAGGGCACAAAGTTCGACTTGGCATTGACGTCGGCGCCGTGTTCGAGGAGCAATTTCACAACCGCTGGATGGCGTTCCGCGACGGCCCACATCAAAGGCGTGGTGCCGCCCCAGGTTTCCTTCACATTTACCTGCGCTCCATGATCCAGCAAAACTTTTACTGCGTCGGGCTTCCCGGTGCGCGATGCCATCATGAGCGCGGTGTCGCCGGATTTTGTCAGGGCCGCGTTGGGATCCGCGCCCGCTTTGACAAGTTTGTCGACCATGGCCGCATTCCCATCGGTGGTGGCGATCAGCATCGGCGTGGCACCGGCGCGATTCGCAGCCGACACGTTCGCACCGGCGCGGATCAAAAGATCCGCTGTCTCTAAATCGTCAGCCTGAACTGCCCAGTGGAGCGCTGTGGTGCCGTCGATTTGAGGGACATTCACATTCGCCTTCTGCTGCAGCAATGTGCGAACCGCTTGCTTGTTTCCATTCATCACAGCGTCGGCGACGTCGCTAGACGCGGCGCTCACAAAGGCCGCCGATAGAAGCGCGATGACCCCAAACTCTAGGATGCGTTTCGTCATATTCAGTTCCCTTCGCTCAATCGCCCGCTGCGATTCGCTGCTTCACCTTTGTGAGGACCACTGGCAAGGACGCATAATTTTCCGGCGTCAATATCTTCGCCATACTGTCGGGTGCCACTTTGCCGGTGAGTGAAATTTTGCCTTCGCCTTCGCCTTTGGCATTTACTCGAAGTTCGATCACGGAGAAGTCGTAGTTCGCGGAGGTGGCGGCTTCATCCGGCCTCCACTTATCGTTGATCTTTCCCAGGCGCCGGTCCGTGATCAGGATGATGCGTTCGGTCCCGTCCGGCGCAGACACTTTGCCCGCGTAGCGAAGCGCATACCCGGCAACTTCGGAGGACCATAAATAGCCGACTGTACTGGCCTGTTTGAGCGCGAGGGCCAGCGAATCTTCCGGTGTCGAGGGCGCCCCAGCACGTACGCGCGTACGGACGGGGGGCGCCGCGGGTGCATCGTTCCCGGCAAGAGTTGGATCATCAGCGATTCCGGCGGTCGCGCGTCCAGTAGCGGGCCCACGGCCACCGCCGGCCGCGCTTTTCATTTCCCAAGCAGTCATGAGTTGCTGGCGTTGTTGATCGGTGGACCAGCGCATCACATCGATGCGGATCGAATCCGGGGCGCCCATGACGTGCGCCGTGGTGGCGGTGAAGCTCACGAGCGGGCCTGAGGCAGGCGGCGAGGCCGGCGCACCTTTCTGCCCGGTCAACCCGGCAGCGAATATTACGACTCCAGCCGCCAAAAGCGCGGAGTGCCGCAGTTGAGGCATGTTCATTTATCCTGATTGGTTCCCCAAACCCGGGTCAACCACTCGACTAAGCGTTCCAGTTCCTCGTCGGAGAGCTTGGCGCCGCGCTCGCGCATATCCACCAGCTTGACGCGCCAGGCTTCCTCTGCAAACCTCGCGGTTTCGACGCGCTCCATCCCATGACAGGTAGTGCATGCACGGTTCATCAGTCGTTTGGCTTCCGGGTCGGAAAAAAATGTGGTGATCACCGGAGGAATATAGGTGCGGGGAAAGGGTTTGCTATCCGGACCAAACTTGGACACCAGCCAGTCCAGCAGAACGTCCATGTCCTTTTCCTGAAGAACCGCTTCGCCAGTCTTATGCTTCGAGGTCACCAGCTTCTGCCATGCGGCTCGATCCTGCGCATAGAATGCATAGTCATCAATTCCGTGACACGAGATGCAGTTCTTGCGCAGCACTTCCCAGGCTGCGCCATCGGGCCTTTGGACCTTGGGTCGGGCTGGTCTTCCGCCGACTTGGGCGGCCAGCGGCACCGCCATCGCCATGGCTAAAAGACACTGTCCCAACATCCTCTTCATCGCCGCGCGCTCCTGCATTCGTCTATAGCGGAATCGGCTTGGTGCTCGAACCGAAGCTGCTGGCAAAACCGGTCTGCCGGCCACTCGCATTGTATTGCGGGATCTGCTCGATGCCGTACTTGTGCAGGATGCTCAACAGCATGTTGGAAGTGCGTTCCGTGTTGTCCGGGAACGCGATGTGACGATTGCCCTGGAATTTGCCGTCCAGACCGCCCAGGAGAATGACCGGCACCTTGATGTGCGCGTGCCGGTGAGAATTCCCCATGTTGCTGCCCTTGTAGATCAGGATGTGGTCCAGAACAGTGCCGCCGTCGCCATCCGGTATTTTGTCCAGCTTGGCGGCGAAATAGGCCAGGTTCTGTACATGATAGCGGTTCATCTTGGCGTAGTTCGCCACGTTGTCGGGCTTGTCGCCGTGGTGTGACGATCCGTGCCAGCCGCCGTTGAAGCCGGAATCGGGGAAACTCGCGCCAGAGAGATCCTTGCCCAGCATGAACGTGGCCGAGCGCGTGAGATCACCCTCAAAGGCCAGCGCCAGCAAGTCATACATTAAGCGGTAATGGACGGTCTTGTTCTCCGGCAGCCCGAAGGGAATTTCCTCGGATGGTTCTTTGATGGTACGATCCATCGCGATCTTGATACGGCGCTCAATCTCACGAATATTCTCTAAGTACGTATCGAGGCGGCTCCGGTCGCCGGCGCCCAATGGCCTCTTGAAGAAAGCGATTTCCTGCGTGACGGAATCGAGGATGCTGGCGTTTTGCTTGCGGCCCAGACGACGATCTTGCGGACTCACTCCGTCGCCGAACAGACGCTCGAACGCCACGCGCGGATTTACTTCGGTGGGGAGCGGCTGTGTGGGCGAAGTCCAGGAAATAGAGTTGGTATACGCACAACTATAGCCCCAGTTGCAATTGCCAAAATTGCCATCTTCTTCAACGGCAAGCTGAATGGATTCGAGGATCGTGTCCTGGCCGTATTTTTTCGCAACCAATTGATCCACAGTGATTCCCAGATAAGGACTCACGGCATTTCTTCGCGGGCGGGCGGATGACAATAGAACCGCGCCGCGGGCATGATCGCCGCCGGGCTCCTCGGTCGTCGCCGCCGCCTCCGGCATGTCCATTCCGGAGATCAACGTCACGCGATTCCGGAACGGCTCCAGAGGCTTGGTGATAAAAGAAAAGTCGAAGTTCGATCCCTCTTGCAGAGGACTCCAGTATCCCGGCGCCGCACCGTGCGGGTGCCAGATACCCATGAAGCGCCTGACCGGGACGGCTGCCGTCTTACTCAACGGCGTTTGCGCGGGAATCATCGAATCGAGCAGCGGCAGACCTAACGTGATCCCGGCGCCGCGCAAGAATGTACGGCGAGGAATGAATTTCTTTTCAATAAACATAATGGTCTGGCCTCCTTAGTTACTGGCCCTCTCTTCGGTTTGTTTCGTTCTCATTTGGAAGGGCGTGCTCTTGATGATCCCCATCAAGATCGACAGAAATTTATCGTTGTCCTTGTCGGCATCCCGCACGATGGAGCGGATCACCGGCATGTCTTCGTATTCCACACCACGGCCTAAACTGAAGGTCATCAGCTTTTCGGTGACGGTCCGCACAAACTGCGGTGAATAATGCAGCAGCGCCTGCCGCAACTCGACCGGCCCGTTTACCTGGGTGCCGTCCCACAGCGTCGCGGAGGTATCCAGCGGAACTCCTCCGTCGCCACCTTGTTTGGTCCGCCAGGAACCGTCCGCATCGAAATTCTCCATTGCGAACCCAATGGGATCCATGAGCTTGTGGCAACCTGCGCACGGCTCCATTTTGCGGTGCAGAGTCATCTGCTCCCGCAAGGTCATGATTTTGCTGTCGCCCTTGCTGTCCTCGAGTGGCGGAACGTTGGGCGGGGGCTCCGGCGGCGGTGTGCCGAGGATGTTTTCGAGCACCCATACGCCGCGTTTCACAGGCGAGGTCCGGAAATTCTGGACCCAGGTGAGAGACAGCACGCTTCCTTGCCCTAACAGACCACGCCGGTAGGCTAAGTCAGGCCCCAGAGCGACGCGGCGGAACTGCGATCCGTAAATATTCGGTATGCCGTAGTGCCGGGCCAGACGTTCGTTGAGAAACGTGTAGTCCGCAGTCAATAAATCTACGACGTTGCGATTTTCTTTGATGATGCTCTCAAAAAGCAATTCCGTCTCGCGGCGGAAACTCTTCCGCAACTCGTCATCCCAGTTGGGATAGAACACGCCGTCCGGAGAGGTCGCGGGCAGATTGCGCAAGTACAACAGTTGATCGCCAAAGTTTTCGACCAGCGCCCGGGACTTGGGATCGGCCAGCATGCGCCGGACTTGCTGTTCCAGCACGGGACTGGTGTGAAGTTTGTTCTGGTTCGCGACATTGATCAGCTCGTCGTCGGGGATGCTGCTCCATAGCATGAAGGATAAGCGCGAGGCCAGCTCAAGATCGGTAATCCGGTAGGGTTGGCCGGGAGCCACGTTCGCGGGTTCCTTTTCGGCGCGCACCAGAAATTGCGGGCTGGCCAGAATCCGGCGCAGCGCCAGTTCGATGCCGTCCTGGAAAGAGCCTTCGCGGCGGCCCTCCTGGTAGAAACCAAGCACCCACTCCATATCCGACGGCGTAGTTGGCCGCCGGTAAGCCCGCCGCATGAGCGTGGTGAGAATTTCTTTGGCACACGGCTCCTCCTGCGCGGCGCTCGACGGCCGGCAGGTATACACTTTGCGGATACTGCGCGAGTCGTCCGGGCGGGTCGGGTTGAACGGACCCTGGATTCTGAGAATCCCGACTGCCGGGTAATATTGCAACTGCGGGATACCATTGTCTTCGAGCGACTTTCGCTCAAACTGCTGAATGATATCCAGGCTGGGGCGATAGTTGGTGGCTAAGAACGTGACTCCCACCATGTGGGAGCCGGCTTTTACGGGAAGGCTCACGTCGATCGAACCATCGTTGTCCGAAGAATTCGCAGAGCTCAAGCCGACGCCAACATAGTCCCGTATCTCCACCGCTTCGTTATCGATGAGGAATTCCAACTTCTCGCCGGGTATGAATTTGCCGAGCCCGAAGTTGTGGACGGAGAATTTGTATTCACCATCCGCGGGGAAGCTATGCCGAACCGCCATTCCGCCGCGCGTACCAAAAGGCAAACCCTCCAGACGCTGGTTCTGCGAAGTATCTCCCGGTGCAATATAGGCCATTTCCGTGGGAGACTTCCAAAAACCGATCGCGGTGCGCGCGATCCGGGTCGCCGCCGTCATGTATGCCTCAAGAAGAGTGGGGGAAATTGTCAACGAACCTGCGACATTGTCAAAACCTCTAGCCGCATCGTCGGCCGGCAGTAACGTCGCTACGTCAATTTCGAGATCCAGCAGGTCGCGTACAGCATTGGCGTATTCAGTACGGTTCAGACGATGTAGAACGATCGATCCGGGGTTCGGGCGAGCGGCGGCTTTAGTATCGATCTGCGCCTCCAGCCAATCCCGTAGCCCCTGGTACTGCGCCAAAGGCGGACGCGGCATTCCCGGCGGGGGCATCATGCCGGCGCGTAGTTTACGGATCACTCTCTCCCATACGTCGGGGTGATCGGCGACAGCGTTGATGTCTTCCTTCTGGAGCGAGAAATTATCGACTTTTGTCTTGTCGTTATGGCAGGTGACGCAGTATTTGTCCAAAAGAACTCGTTGGACGGTTGCCGATGTTGCCGGCGCCGCTGGCGATTGTTGACCGAAAACCTGCCCAATGCTAGGAACTACGGTGAGGGCCAAGGCGGCCCCCGAGATCAACCAGTTCTTCATCGGCCGACTCCCTCGAATCTCACCCCGGCCGGAGCCATTTTCGGTCGCGGCAACTTACGGCTTCTTAATGTAATCATACAGTTCCCACAGTGTCAACCGTGACGCTATATCGGTAACGAATGTGTTGCATAGGGCTCGAATTCTGCACTTTTAGAACACAAACTTCATCGCCAACTGAAGAATACGGGGGTTACCCGCGTCGAAACCCGAATTTCCACTGATGTCACTGGTAATCTGACCGAAGGTATTCGAAGTCAGGCTGTTATTGGTATTGCCGTTGACGCCGGGGGCTTCCGGGTTCATATGGTTGGGCAAGTTGAATGCCTCGGCACGAATTTGGATAGTGCGACCCTCGCCCCAAACCGGGAAGGTTCGGGACAGCGCCATGTTGAGCTGGATCGCGCCGGGACCCCGAATGCTATTCTGGCCAAGGTTGCCGCGGGTTCCCAGAGCTGGGATAGCGAACGAGCTCTTATTGAGCCATGGGACGCACGGCGCAGGCGTGCAGCCGGCAGTAGGAGCGAGGGCATCTCCCCCGATGTAGTTGCCGGTCTGATTAGGTTCTGTAGTCAACGCGCGGTCGGTTCCGGGAATAACCGAGAAGAAGCTGCCAGTTCGTAGTTGTAGGATGGGTGCTACCTGCCAGTTGCTAGCCACGACACGCAGCCATTTGTTTTGGAACTTCGGTGCTACCGCGACCATGTTGAGCACAAATTGTTGCCGCTGATCACCGGGACAGTTACCGCGAGCAATTCGCCTATTCTGATACCAGGAAACTCCATTCGAGCCGGTTTGCTGGTCATACAGATCGCTGATGCAATGCGCAAAGGTGTAATTTGCGGTGACCGTGTAATGCTGGCTGAGGCGTTTCTGCGCTGAAAGATACAGCGCATTGTAGGAGCCTGTGCCGCCTGGATCGTACTGGCCAATGCCGGCGTAATATTGCCCTGCTAATGGATTCTGCTGATAGAACACGCGCCGTTGATTTTGATTCGCCGTAGTGGAGCAAGTCGCGAAATTTGTAGGAACCACTTGGCCCGCCGCATTGACGGTTCGCAGCGTGCACGGTCCCAATCCCATGAACACCGCCGGATTGAGAGGCTCCGACGTGCCGAGATGGATGGAACTGCTACCGAGGTAGTTGGCGGTCACCAGCCACTCGCCAACCTGCCGCTGAATACTCAAATTCCACTGATGCGTGTACATCGGGTGATAGTCGCTCAAATTGAACGTCACGTACTGCCCGAAGGTTGGAAACGTGGAATTGGGGCTTGCGTGCCCGATGGGACTTGACGCAGAGAGCTGAGGAATTCCGTTACCGCCCGGGTAGTTGGCCCAGGGGTCTTGAATGTTTACGTTGCTCAGGCCCACATTGTTGCCGA
>Ga0105248_10002254_pt1 | contig 21370 bp, 20 predicted proteins | sample KBSS34metaG_FD_81524 | JGI IMG/M metagenome (GOLD analysis project Ga0105248, IMG submission 81524) | Switchgrass rhizosphere microbial communities from Kellogg Biological Station, Michigan, USA - KBS S3-4 metaG | ecosystem: Host-associated > Plants > Roots > Rhizosphere > Soil | place...
AGCGTTTGGGCAAGGGTTTTCAGGGCAATTTGTCGTACATGTTCTCCAAGTGCATGGATCAAGGCTATACGTACGCCGGATTGGGCGGCAACGCTGGATCCTCCTCGCTAACCAATCCCTACGACTTCAGCATCGACAAAGGTTTGTGCGTGACCGACATTCGCCACAATTTGGTGGTGAATGCAGTCTACCGCCTGCCGTTCCATGGGAACCGCTTGAAAGACGGCTGGCAGCTTACCGGCATCGAGACTTACCGCACCGGTTTGCCTTACACCATCACCACGGGATTTGACCGTTCCCTGGTAAGTAACACGTTTGATCAGACCCGCCCTAACCGGATTGCCGGTTGTGACATCACCGCCAACCAGAGTGCGGCGCATTGGTTCAACCCGGCTTGCTTCGCCCTGCAGGATGCGGGCACCATTGGCAACGCGGGCAGGTCGATCGGCACCTCACCCGGTTACGTTTCCACAGACTTCTCGCTCACCAAAGACACCCGCATCAGCGAGCGTGTGAGTGCGCAGTTGCGGGCGGAACTGTTTAACATTTTCAATCACACCAATCTGGGCTTGCCCGCGGCGGGTGCGTTCACGTCGACTGGTGTGGCCGCCAACGCGGGGGCCATCACGAACATCATCGGCAACTCACGGCAGATTCAATTTGGTTTGAAGCTGTTGTTCTAGACTGCTGTCGTGAGAGTGCGTTTTTTGACGCTGGGGGCGTGCAAACGCCTTCAGCGCCACCGCGACGGCAGTCCCTTCAGCTCTGTACCCTCGACCCGCGATGCGATACTTCAGAGATGGAAGTAGGACTCTTTCCCAACCCACTCCGCCCTGGAATTGGCGTGCGACCGCGCCGCGAGGCCCAGCGCCCCCTTCTGCCACAACACGCCCGCCACTGTCCCGTGCTCGAAGCCGGAAGCACGGCGGGGTTCCTGGTTCATCCTCCGCTCGCTGAAAAGGAGACTTTTCAAATCGGCTATGAAGGAGAGGGGCGTTATCAGTTTGTTTACTCGGTGAACACCAAAGGAAGCAAGTGGGAGCCGGTCTTCACCGTGACGTATCTGCTGCCGGTAGGTGGGATGGGCGCCACCAAACGGGAAATCAAGATGCACATCCAGGACACGCCGCAAACCCGTGAGATCGCCCACTTGATGCCCGCGATGTTCGTTTCCGAGGACGACATGGGGACACCCGCAGGCGCCGTGACGCTGCGGGGAGCGTGGAACTTCCAGACTCCGCAGGGCTGGGACACGGTCTACACTCCGGTCTTCAACATGATCGAGCGGCCCGTCGCCCCCATGCTGGTGATCCGCGTCGAGACCGATTGGTACGTTCACGACTCCGAGTTCCGCTACGTCCTCCAGCCAGGCGAAACGATTTCCGCGTCCCACAGCATGCCGATCGGGCAGGTGATGTTTGTGCCGCGGGAAGAGATCACGTTCCGCGACGGCACGGAAGAGGAGATCGCGGCGCGACACCAATCCAGTCAAGCGTTCTACGCCGAAAAGGCGAGTATGAAGGTCAAGACGCCCTATGGAGTGGAATATAGCCCGCACTATTTGCGCACCAGCCGCCGGAAGAATGTGACGACCGAATCGCGTAGCGCGGACGTAGCGGGCGATCCTACCGCCTAGGCAGAGCGTTGGCTCGCCCATTGCCGGGGTGCTTTCTCTGCCCCAGACTGTGCGGCGTCGGTCAGCGCTTCTTGTGCTTATACCTGACTCTTAGAAATCAGCCGGGGCCGGTGCGCCATTGCCATCCCAATCTTTGACGGTTCCATCCTTAGCTTTCAGAAATCCCAGAAGACAGCCGTTGGAACCGTCCCTCAGATGATGACAGCGTGCTTTTACAGTGTCGCCCGGTTTGACATAATCCGGCGTGACTCCTATTTTTTGAAGCTGGGGACGTCCGGTTGCTTCCACGGCCCACACTTGCGGCTCGCCGTTGGCAACCTTGACCTCTAGGTAGATCCAGGAATGCGGCACCACCAGATGCACTTCCTTGACCACGCCCTCGATATCCATAAATGTGTCTTCGTAGTTGCCGTGGGAGTGATGCGCCCACATTGGCAATACGCCGCCCACGACAAAAATCGCGGCAATCGCAAGCCCTGCTAGAAAACGACCTGATTTGAACCGCATTCTCGTCTCCTTTGTTATTTACCCGGATTTACGCTTGCTCCCGGCGCATCAATCCGGCCCTGACCTGGCCGAAGCGCTCGATTGACGCGAGGGGGCGGTGGGTAGTTGTTGTTGTATGTGGTCGTGTAGCGAAGCCCAATCCCATTCTCATCCAGCCATCCCAACGATTGCTGAAACAAACCCGGCTCCGGATAGCCCTTCGGCACCGTTCCTTCGCTGATGTAGAGCTTGTTTTCATGCATAAAAAGTCCGATGAAGGTCCGCGATTGATCGGCGTTATTGGTAAGCTGCAGTGTTCGCCCTTCGACAAGATCCATCGCTGCCCATGTAAACAGCGTCACCTTCGCATCGCGTTTCAGGAGCTGCCAGGTCTCCCAGTCAATCGCTCCGCGGATATCCGCCTGCCAGTGCCCCTCATCGCCCGGGCCTCCCAGGCAGGTTTCTGCGCCCGCCGGGCAGGATTTGGCTTTCTGGGTGAGAATCGGCCGGGCCTGGTTGTAATCGACGACTGTCATCTTAAACGTGCTCTTGCCTTGCGCCGCCGAATAGACGCGCGCCGGCAGATTGGCTTCGTGTTGGGACAGGTACGTGATTTCAGTTATCTTCGGCTGGGTCGGGAAGAGGCATGTGAAGCGATCTTCCCGGCTGGCAAATTCAACCCATTCCTGGGCGAATAGCGGCGCTGAAACAGAGAGCACTAAGCCTGTCGAAATGAGTTGCATCAAACGCATGATTATGTCTCCTATCGGGAGAGTTTGCTTCACTGGCATCGGGTTGCCCCACTCCCCTCGGTGCCTCCCTTGTCGCGGTAAACCTTGTGACAGTTTGCGCACGCATCATTCAATTTTTCGCTGATGTCGATGAACGCCTCATAGTTCCTTGCTTGAGACGCCCGGCGCGCCGTCTTTCCTACTTCCGCGAGTTCTTTTACGTACTGCTTCCAATCAGCGCGATCCACCGGGGCGGGTCTGCCGTTCTGACACCGGCGCCCCGGCGTCAACAGAAGTGGAGCCGTTTCCGTGATCGCGATAGCGGCTTGATCGATGGACAACCATCCGGGATAGACAGTGGATCCCCACTCGACGTAATCGAAAGGTGCCGCGGCGGGCTGTTTTTTCGTCTGAGCGCCGGGATCCTTAAGCTGAACATTGAAGATAATGTTCGCATTCGGAAAAGCAATGGCTCGCATCAACTCGGCGAGGTTTCCTTCCGGGGGTGAAAGAGCTATGCCGGCGGCGATCGTTACACTGGGCGCTGCGGAGCTTCGAGCCGTGGGAAAAACCATCTGCGCGAGCGCGGATTCGCTCAATTCGGCTTGCGCAGCAGGGAACTTGTCTGCCTGCAGGACGTAAGCCGCGAGATCCGTGGATTGGCTCTTGGAGAGGCTCCCCGGCAGGTTGAAAGGCATTGTTTTTTGAATCTTGTCGATGAGTTTCGCGAGCGGCTGGGCGCTCCAGTTCGAGAGAAATGTATCTCCGACCAGCGGCGGTCCGCTGGTGCCTTCCATGGTATTGCCATGACATCCCGCACATTGCGCTTTGTATAGCTGCTGTCCGCGTGCTGCCTGCCCAACCGAGTATGCACCTTCTGTTGTCGATCTCACTTGGGTGGCCTGCCCCTTAAGTGAGAGCGTTCCAAGAAGCGCATAGCAGCAGAATGCCGCACAAATTGTGTAGCGAAATCCTAGTCCGCTCAATGGATTCGGATGCACCATTTATCTCCCTGCAAAAGGATACTGCTGAGAGCATAGACGAAACCGGCGGCGTGCACAACAGTCAACGCGGGAGCTATCTAGCAACCTCTTCATTGAAGGCGCTGTATACTGCGTTCATGACCAACGCGCGCAAACACTCCACGTGGCTGCGTCTCTTTATGGCCGCTGCATTGGTTGCCTCGGGAGCGCAAGGACAAGAGCGACAACCAGTCGATACCTCCGACCTTGCCGAGGGCATGAGACTTTTTCAGCAAAAAGGCAATTGCCAGTCGTGCCATGGCTGGGCGGGTGACGGCCGCAAGACCGATAGTCAAATGCCCGATGGCGCCAACCTGCGTGAGTCCAAGCTCAACCGCGCGGGTCTGGTCATGACCATAAAGTGCGGACGGCTCAACTCACAAATGCCGGCTTTCGATAAGTTTGCTTACAGCGACGGACGCTGCTATGGCAAGAAGCAGGCCGACCTCAAAGCGTACCCTACCCGCATGCCCGACCCTCCGGCAACGCTGCAGCAGCGCGAGATCGACCTGATTGCTGACTTTATGCTCGCGAAAATTGTCGGGAAGGGCCCGATGGATCGAGCCAAGTGCATCGACTTCTGGGGTTCCGAAACCGACGCCTGCAAAGAATTCCCGAAGTGAGTGCGGTCTAGTCGAGCGGTTCGACCTTGACAATCGATGCGCCGTGGTTGCTGCCGATCCACAGCGTACCAGGGTTCTTCGAATCGTCGACATAAACGCGGCGGATGTTCGTAGGGCGCGGCAGCATGTATTCGGTGTATTGTCCGCTCTTGATATCAAGACGCGCCACACGGTCGGTCAGCATGGAACCGGTCCACGCATCACCGTTGCGGTCAAACACCGCGTCATACGGCGCACTCCACGGGGTTGGCACCTTCCATTCGGTCATGCGTTCGGTCTCGGGATCGAACATGCCGATCGCGTTGCCCTGATATTCCCCAAACCACAACCGCCCTTCGCGATCCACGCGGCCGCGCCGCGGACGGGAGTCCGGGGTCGGAGTCCGATAGACGGTCGCATTCTTCGTTTTGGCATCGATCTTGACGATATTGCCGGCGGAAAAATCGAGCAGATAAGCGTTGTTCCGCGCGTCGGAGTGGATACCGTAGGTCCCGATGCGCTTGCCGGTTTGTGGATCCTTGAAGTTGCCGAGGTTCTCCATCTTGTTGGAGATCAGATCGAGCCGGTAGATGTTGCCGACATCGGAGTTCTTGATCCACACGTTATTGTCGATAGCAGTGCCTTCAATGGCGAGATGGCCGAGCTGGCCCCCATCGGTATCCCACTCTTTGGGTGTCTGCCAAAACTGGAATTTCTCGGTCTTCCTGTCGAACTTCGCGATGGCACTCTGGTACATTACGCCGACCCAGGGATTGTCGTCCGTGTCGAATTCCAGATCGAGCGTGCCTTCCGGCCACCCCGGCTTCACTACCGGGATCGGATATTGCGTCACCTTGCCGGTCCTCGGATCCATCTTGCCGAGGAACATCTGACCGAAGTCGGAATACCAGACGCTGCCCGAGCGATCGAGCATCACGTCGTGCGGCTGAATCAAGGGATTCGGCAAGTCGTATTCCGTGATGATTACACGCGTGGATTTGCCGGTGAGCCGCGGTTGGGTCTTGAGAGGGAAATCCCAGGCCGGCTTCTCACTCAGATTGACGCTCGCGAGCCATTCCGCGGTCTTCCTGCCGCTGCCGCCGCGTTCGACATCGCGAGTGGCAGCACCGGCGAGCCGCTGCGGTTTCAGGGGAGTGCTGCCGGGATAATACAGGCCCATCCGCTGGATCACTTCCATGAAGCCGTCGGCGTCGTGCGTCGATTTCATGATCCGCTCGAGCGTGTGGCAGCCGGTACAATTGAGCAGGAAGCGTTTCTGTTCGTCCGTGCCTGGCATGCTTACCAACCATTCAGCGTTGGTGAGATGGGCGGACAAGTTCTTCACTTTTTTGAGTTTGATATCAGCTTTGGCTTCCTGGCCCGGTGCGATATCGGCGGCCGCCTTTGGAGAGACCGTCCCATCCAGTTCATAGCCTGCCGCGCGCGCTTTCAATGCGTAGTGTCCTGCTTCAAGCCTCGCGACCGGGAAAGCAAAGCGGCCCGCGGCGTTTGTAACCACGCTGATGCTGATGGTCGAGCCGTCCTTCTTCGCGCTGACCACCACACCTTCCATCGGACCTTCTTCAGCAGAGGTCACCTGCCCGCTCAACGCTGATGGTGTCTGAACTTGTGCGTTAAGCCGAGCAGACGCAGGTTGAAGAAGGATGGCAAGAGTGCCACCTGCGATAAGCAAGACTCGCGTGATTTCCATCGGCATCTCCTCACCCAGGAATGGCTACCCCGGCCAACAGCATCACAAGTTCCTTAACCGAACGCAACCGTTGACGCGCCGGTCAGTTCAACGCAAACACAAATAGATAGCTGGAATCCTGAAAGTTGTCGTACTTCACCGGATGCAGGTGCCGGCCGCTGGCTTGCACGGCCAGATACTGTTTTGGCCCGATCGCATAAGTTACTGGCGCGCCCTTCAGCGCGGTGCCCACGTTAAATCGCCACAGTTCTTCGAGCGTTTCGTCGTTATACGCTACCACCCAACCGTCCTGCAGGGCCGTGAACACTAGGCCGCCCGCCGTGACCGTGGCACCCGATCGAATCTCAATGTCCGTTACAGCTTTCGCGACGACCTTGTGGTTGATCGTATCGAAGGCAGTGATCGACCCATAGTAGAGGTCGCTGTTGGAGATGCGTTTCTCGCTGTTCTTGCGGTCGAGGCCGCCGTTCGGCGAGAGGAATTTATACTCAGCGCCATTTTGTGAGAAGCAGCCTTCGACGCCCACGCCATAGGCGATGTGCTTGACGGGGTTATAAGCGGTGGGCTGGTGGGCGACACCGCCGTGCCACGTGGGACACGTCCGCTTCTCCGGGTCTCCGCGCAGCGACCGCGCCACCGGGTTGTAGACTTGCACATCCAGCTTGGGATTGTAATCCAGCGGCTTTCCGGTTTCCGGATCGAGGCCCTTGGTCCAGTTCAGGTCGTTGACGTACTGGGCACCCTTGATGAACCTTCCAGTGGTGCGGTCCAGCGAATAAAAGAAGCCGTTGCGGCCGAAATGGCTGACTACCTTGCGGGGTTGGCCGTTGATGATCGTATCGTAGAGCATGTGGACGCCGATCTCGTCGTAGTCCCACGAATCGTTCGGCGTGTATTGGAAATGCCACGCTAGTTTGCCGGTGTCGATATTGAGGGCGACCACGGAATCGGTATAGAGGTTGTCGCCCGGACGCGACTGGGGATCGTACATCGGAACCGGGTTACCGGTGCCCCACATGGTCAGCTTGGTCGCGGGATCGTAGGAGGCGGTCTGCCAGATACCGCCGCCGCCGGTTTTCCAAGCGTTATTTTTATCCTTCCAGGTCTCGCTCCCCGGCTCGCCTGGCTTGGGGATCACATACCACCGCCATAGCTCCTTGCCGGTTCTCGCTTCCAGGGCCGCGACCCAGCCCCGCGTTCCGGCATCGCCGGCGCCGTTGGCAATCAGGACCTTATCTTCTGCCGTCATAGGCGCCGTATCGAAAAACTCCCGGGTGCCGAATTCGTTGGTGCTGGCCATCATCTTGTCCCACACGATTTCGCCCGTATCGCGGTTGACCGCAATCACGCGGCCGTCAGGAAGGTTGGCGATGATGAGGTCTTCCCATAGGGCAACGCCGCGCTTGCGCGAGGTGTTGCCCTGGTGTTTCACACCGGGATCGGTGACCCAGGCGAACTGGCCTCGGTTCGGATCGCGCGCATCAATTTTGTAGATCGTGCCCCAGCCGTCCGAGGTGTACATGAAGCCGTTGTCGATCAGCGGATTCAGCTCGTTCTCCGGGCCGTTCTGCCCGACGTCCTGCATGCCGCCGAGCGCCAGCGCCCACACCATGCGCAGGTTCTTGACGTTTTCCCGGTTGATCTGCGTGAGCTTCGAGTACCGCGTGGAGCCGTAATCGCCGTTCATCATAAGCCAGTTTTGCGGCTCATTCTGCGCGTTGAGCAACCGGTCCTTATTGACGGTCATGGTGTATTTGGCCTGGGCAAATGCCGCAACAGCAAGTGCGCCCGCCAACCCACCTGCGAGAACCGCGATTGTCAATGCTTTCCGCACACTAGGGCGCATGATGAGATCTCCTCTGATGAGGATAGGGATTCACGCGGCAGCGGTCAAGCGGGGCCTGGCGAACGCTGTGTCGCTGGTAGGGCTTGCGAGTCCACAAAACGGCAACCGATCGTCAAAGTGGTAGCGGTTTCCGGGAGTCGAAAGCCGAGTCCGGTAAATAGCAGATCGGGTCAAGGCCCTTCAGGTTCTCTCAAGCTTTGAATCGCGGAAACAGCCGCTCGGCGTTTCCGCGATTGATGCCACGAAGGACGTCGGCGGAGAGTCCGGAATCGGGAAGATTGTCGACAGTGGATGCAATTGGTTCCGCCGGGTAGTCAGTCCCAAAATGGACCTGCGCAGGCGGGACCAATTTCAACAAAGCGGCCAGCGGTTCGGGAAAGGTCGCGTGCGCCACTTCAAAGTGAAGCCGTTTTAGCTCGTATAACACGCCGTGCGGGACGCGATCCTCAAAAACCTTCCCTTTGGGATATCGATCTTTGATTCGCCCGGCCAGCACCGGCAGTGTACCCCCGGAGTGCGGCAGGATGAACGTGATATTCGGGCAGTGCGAGAACGTACCGTTCACAAGCATACTGGTGATGCCCCGCGCCATGTCGAAATCGATTTCGAGCGCGAAATCCGAGACGCCTTCGATGAGGCCTCGGCAGCAATTCGGAACGATCGGATGGATGAATACGACGGCTTTGCGCCGGTTCAGTTCATCGAAGACCGGGGCAAACTGGGGGTCGCCCAGCCATTTGTCGCCGGTATTGGTATACAGTCCGATGCCGTCGGCCTTCAGCACGTCGAACGCGTACTCAATCTCGCGCAAGCTGCCTTCGGGATCGGGGAGAGGAACCGACGCGAACAGCCCGAATCGCCCCGGATAATCCTGCGCCAGCTTCGCGCCGTATTCATTGGCGGAACGGGTTAGGCTGCGGCCCTTCTCGCCGCCCGCGTAAATGGTGCTCAGCGCGAGCGTAGCCACCTGGGACAGAGAAACCAGCGCGGTGGCAATGCCGTACTTGTCCATTTGTTCGATGGACGCCGCGGGTGTCCATTTGTTGTTGGGTCCGCCCACTTCTCCGGGCGGACGATGGTGATGATGAAGGTCAATGCGGCGAGGGTTGGCCGCGACTGCGCCCGGCTTGGCGTTCTGTCCACGCAAAAGACTGTTTGGCAGTAGCGCGACCGAACCGGCGGCGGCAAGAGTTTTCAGAGCACCTCCCAGAACTTCACGACGCGAAGCTTGACCCCTAGGGCGATAAATATGCATCGGCACTCCTCTCTAAGACCACGTTTTGCTACCATCATGAACCGCGGCGTCGATAGGGATCAGAATACGTATTTGAGCGCGACTGCATGACGCGCGCCGGTGCGGTCGCTGCGGCGGCCGGCAGCATTTGGTTCGCCCACTCGTTGAATTTCTACTGTCCGGCATTCGCCTTGTCTGCCAACAGCCGTTCCACTTCCGTGATAAAGTCGACCTTCGCTTGCCGGAAAAGATCGCCACTGCCGGTGCTCGGGAAGCCGGCGTGAACGCTGTGCACGAGTCCGTCACGGCCCAAGAAAAACGTGGTTGGCCACGCGTTCCAGTTATCCGCTTGCGTGAGCTTCAGCTTCGCGTCGTCTTGCTCGCCACAGAGCAGCATGGTGTATTCGATGCCGTATTTTTTCACGAATGCTCGCAGGCGCACAGGATCTCGCAACTGATCCGCTTCCTCAAACGAAAGCGCCACGATCTCCAGTCCACGGTCATGATACTTACGATACATTTCAACTAGAAACGGCGCTTCATCATGGCAATTGGGGCACCAACTGCCGGTAACTTCCACCAGCACAACTTTGTTTCGGAAACGCGCATCTGTGTTGCTGACCAGTTCCCCGTTTAGATCAGGAAAGCTGAAGCGAAACGGCTCCGACGCGTCCTTGACGCCGGTATGCCTGTCGGAGTCGGCCGGTAGCGGAATGCCCTTAGCTTGGGCTATTTCTGCGCGCACAGCAGATAACTTCGTTTTGCCGTTCTGCAAGATATCGAGATCACCGTTTTTCAGAAACGCAATTTCCAGCACACTCGGGCGGTAGCCGGAAAAGTGACTCAAGACAAACTTCCCATTCTTGTAGGTGCCCGTTATCGCCCCGGTATCGCCGTCGACGCGCAGAATGGCTGCAGAAACTTCTCCGCCCTTCTGCTGAACCACAAAGCGCCAAGCTTTTTCGCCTTTAGGGCTATTGTTGGGAATAATCCAAAGTCCGGCGATGGGAGGTGCGTTTGGATCCGATACCAGCGCATTCGCTGCGGGGACTGCGCGAAACGAGTGTGCACCCTTATCTCGCGGCCCCACGGAGCCAATGTATTGTCCATCGATCACTCCGTCTTTGTAGGTCGCCTCCAGCCGCGTAGCCAGATAATCCCACTGTAAATTCAAAACGCCATCGCTCAATCGACCACTGCTGGAGGTCAACCTCTCCTCGCCGTTAAAGAAGGTTCCTTGTGGATTTGCTCGATCGCCCGATAGCTCAAACCGAAACGGAATAACCAGATCGCCGACGTGAATGGTTGCATCATAGCGGCCTGCAATGGACTGAGCCAAGGCCGCACAGACCAGTGCGAAAAAAAGAACCACGATGCGCATCAAGGGAACCTCCAAATTGCTGAGAGATAGTAATGATTTAGGGTAATCCATTTGTACCGCAGGAGCGCCGAAGCACATTGTGCCCCTGTCGCTTCAAGACCACGACCTGTTATACTTGCTCGCCGGGAGGCAGACAAAATGACTCGCGGAGTGTTGGCGTTGTTGTTCACGTTCGCGGCCGGTGCCATCGTAGGACAGCTGGCCGTTCCTTTCGTCAGCGCGCAATTGGCGGAGCATGGGGTGGTTAGGGCTCAATCGCATAAACCCATTATCATGACTCACCTCTTTACGGGTTCAGACAATCAGACGCATGCCGAAGAGGTGGAAGTGCAATTCAAGGCTGGGACCCCTAACGAGGTCGCCAAGATGAAGCAGGTCACCTCGGCCGAGCTCCATCGGGGTGCGCCCGGTAGTGTTTCCGATTGGCATCGCGCCCCACGTCGTCAATACGTGATCACGCTGAGCGGTCAAGGAGAGATCGAAGTCGCGGGAGGAAAAAAGATCGCCATTGGGCCCGGGCACATCGACCTCGTCGAAGACATCACTGGGAAAGGCCACATTACGAGAGTCAAGGGCACCGAGGATCGGGTAACCCTCCAACTCCCGCTCGCAGATCAGTCCGATCGCTAGATCCGGTTTAGCCCCCACAACCGAGAGGCTATTCAGACTGTCGAGTAAATGCCCCGCCTTTAAGTCAATTCCATTCAGGCCGCGAATTTGACGTTTGTGAAAGACACGACGTAGACCATCCATGTCGTGGGCCAGAGAACCTGCGCAACCAGAAATAAGTTGTCGTCCGACTACCTGACCTTCTTGCTCGGAACGTTCGACACAGTATACTATTTTGGCCGGGGACCAACTGTAAATAGGAGCGAGAATCATGAATAAGCTGGGATTTCGGGGCCGAATCGCCGCCGTGATCGTCACCGGTGTCTTGGCCGTCCAAACCGGAATGGCGCAGCAACAGGTCCCAGGGGCGACCACCCCGGGCGGGAATCCGGTCCTGACCGGCCAACCAGAACCGCCCCCAGCGGTCCTCACGCCGGCACCCAATCCGGGAGCTGCGCCGGCCGGAGCGAGAGGCCCGCGTCCGCTGGCCAAGCCTGTCTCGGAGCCGCCGCCTGCGGGTATTCAGCCCCTGCCGGTTGACCTTTTCACGTCCAAGAACTTTTATAAGGACAAAGCCTTGTGGTCGGACCCCCGCTACTATCGCTGCAACACGCCGCGCCAGATGGTCGAGTCGATGTGGGAGAGTGGACGAATCGGCGCCAATCCGCCGGCCTCAGCTTCCTGGGGCGACTGCAGAATCGACTATCCGCGAGATCGGATCGTCAGCCCCTATTCGCACAAGACGGCCACCGAGCACTATCAGGCTCTCATGGCGCAGGCCAAAGCCCATGGCGGGCCAACTGTCTACTCCAAGGCCACGACGCCAGATTGGGACGGCTTCTATACCCGCGATCCGAATGGCACGGATTCGCCCGGCTTCAGCGGCCCTGACCGGAGAGCCGTCGGGCCCTTCGGCCGTGGCGAGCGCTGGCAATGGGGCGGGATTAACCAAGTCCCGACGCTCCTCTCGCTCCTCACTCCCGAGTATCAGAAGCGCTACGTCCAGATGTTCTACCACGAAACGGTGGACAATTCTAAGCAATGGAACGCCTCCTTCTGCCTGCCGGAGGGCTTCTCCCGATGGTGGTCGGCGGTCTCAAATGCCGGTAACTTCGAACTCACCATCACGCCCGCGCGGATCGAGTTCCTCTCGGGCATCGCCGACAACTTCCTGCGCGAGGTCCTGATCGGCCGCGAGCACGTGCAGAAGGTACCTCAGTGGTATGGCGAGACGGTCGGCTTCTGGGACGGTGATACTTTGATCACTTGGACGGCTAACGTCCAAGGTTGGACTCAGCATACCTTGTTCGAGTTTTCAAACAAGATGGAAACGGTGGAGACCTACCAGCCTCTCTATGATGCGGACCGCCACTTTGTTGGACTCCTGCACGAGGCGGTCTGGTACGACCCCGAGTCCCTCGTCCAGCCGGTGCGCCTGCGTGATCGCTTCCTACGGCGGGCCGACGCGGGCGACCCGAACGCGCGGTATACGTTCATTGAGTGCCTGTCGAACATCCGGAACGTGAAGGGTCGTCCCGTCCAACAGACGAAGGGCGATCCCAACTTCATCGACTATTACGGCCGGCCTTGGGCGCAGAACTGGGAGCAGTGGTTCGAACAGGGATGGGAGAAGCCCGATGACAATGCAGTACCGAAAGATGTGATCGATCTTTTCAAATAGATTCTGTTGGACCTTATCTCTCAGAATTCGCGGGCGCGCTTCAATCTTTGAAGCGCGCCTCTCATTCCCAGGTATGAATTAAGCTGGCACGAGCTCCTTCTGGAGTTGCTCACGAATCGCACGCCGTGTTCGCTCTGCAAACGCCATTTTGTCCGCTAGGCAGCTTTCCAGCAGTACACCGATGGCCGGGTGGCCGGTAATGTCGGCCGCCGCGATCAGAGCTACGTATTCTCCGACGCGAAGGTGCATCAGCCGGCTGGCTTTGGCCAGGATAAAGATTCGACGTGCCAACGGGGATTTGATTTCAATGACTTCCTTCCGGAAGTCTTCCATAAAAACGTCGTGCAGCCGACCCGTCATTTTCATGGGCTTCTGGTCGAGAAGCCGGAAGCACTCGTCGAGCCTGCTCAAGATTTGGCTGGAGATGAACTCTCGCGCATCTAGAGCTTCCTTGATTGCAGGGTCTTGGGCCGCCTGGCCGAGTTCCTCATATATCTTCGCAGTCCGCTCCGCGCCGTGCCGCAAATCGCTAAGCAGGGCGATGAAGAGTTCTTTCGGGGTTGTAATTGCCATGTGCTTACTCCTTTGGATTGTTAGGTTGTATTACTGGTGAGTGTCGTTCTCGCGCGAAAGCTGGTTTGGGCTTCGCCATAACACTTCGGCTTACCCGACTCCCCATGGATTCGCTTCAGCGGTCATAGATCCCATTTATTTTTTGGCTAACAACGGCGACGGCACCTGCCATCCCAGGGATCAACTTGTTCGACGAAACCGAGTGTTTTTCTCTCTACGTCTATGCAACGTACCTAGGAATGGTTGTATCTTAATCGAAGAAGCAAATGAAAGCGGATAGTCCGAGAGGATGGTTGTGAGTTAGGGATAGTGGATTACCGCGCGCCTCGCTGAGCGTCGCCTTGTTTCTTCAAGCCGACTAAATCCAGCGCGTGCTTGGGAGCCGCATTGGCCATAAACCATTGCCACACCCGGCCAGTCCGCAAGTTTTCGGCGCTCAGCAAGGTAATCCCGGCATCGATTCCAATCACATATGGGCTAACCCAGCCGCTGCCGGGATTAAATGCGTCGGCGAATCCGTAGCGGCCATAGATACTTTTTCCATATTTCAATAACATCGTTCGCATCGCCGGGATGCAGATGTCCGGAGTGAACATTAATGAACCGGCGGCGGCGCTGGGAACTACGGTTCCATCGATGCGCGGGTGCTCCGACGCAGCTCCCCAATCGGTATAGCCCTGCGTACTGTCAGAGGCCGTGATGCCCCAAACATCAGCGGAATACCCTTTGTATTGCGAGGAAAGGTTTATGAAGTAATCTCGTTGCGCACGAGTGGCGGCTACCGAGTTCGCATAATAATCCAGGCTGTGACCGGAAGAATGTGGGAGGGAGCTCACCGGGGAGTCGGCCGATATTGGCGCCTCGCTCACGCGATCGCGAAGATCCAACCAGGCCTGTGAATATTGGTGAATAAACAGCGGGCCACCCCCGATGTGACTGTTCTCTCCAGCCGCGACCACCGGGAGTTTCCAGGTGTCCCAAGTGTCGAAGGGAATAGGATGCGTCGGTGAGCCGATCCCCAAAACATACAGGATCAGCAACTCGCTATAGGTATCCCAGCGGTAAGGCAGGAACTCCAACTCCGGCGTCCAGCCGTGCGAAAAATAGCTGCGGCTGCCATCCATCATCCACGGGAAGTCCACGCCCGCATAAATTGTGTCGGCCAGGTTGACGATTTCCGGGTCGTCTTGCATACACTGGCGGACCGTCAGCACACCCGCCAGCAGCAGCGCGGTGTCGATCGAGGAAACCTCGCTGCGCCAGGCGCGCTCTCCGGTCTCAGGGTCCAGATAGTGATAAAACCAACCATGCTTTTGCGGCGCTTCATGCGCCAGGAAACGCAGCGTGGTGGCCACGCGATCGCGGGCGGCTTCGCGTCCGATCCAGCGATGATCTTGCGCGATACAAACCGCCGAGAGTCCGAAACCAGTGGCGGCGATGCTGGCTACACGTCCGCGGTTGCCGGTGCCACCCGTGGGACCCAGGCTGATCGCGCGGTCGAAAACCAAACCCGTTCGCGGCGAAGCCTGCTCCCAAAAATAACGAAACGATCGCCGGGAGATGTCATCCAGCAGATCGACGTCGATCTTCCGTAACGTTGAACCGTTAGAGGCGGTGAGATTTGGGCCGGCAGCGCAGTGCATGGCCCCTGCCAGGCAGAGGCAAAACGCGGCGCCCTTGGAAAACAAACCCATGGCACATCCCTACAAACAAGCTTTTTGGCTGACATCTGATTATACCGGCTCTTGGAAGCTGGCCGTCGCCAGCTAGGGTGGATATTCTCGCTTTATCAGGTTCAAAACCTCACGCGAGAATATGTTGGCCGCCTTGGCCAGACGATTGCTCACGCTCGGCAGTAGGGCCGATGTCGTTTTTTGCATCTCGTACTGACGATCTTACTTAGCAGACTGGCTTATGCGACGGAACTGGAATACTTACTTAGCGGGGCGGAAAAATCAACTTCGAGCCTTGAAAAATATACCGCAATTGATGGCGCTGCTGTGGGACGCCGGCAAGGGCCTTGTGGTCGCCGAACTGTGTTCCAGGATGCTGATGGGCGTTCTCCCGTTGGCTGGACTCTGGGTGGGGAAGCTCATTGTCGACGCCGTCGTGAACACCATCCGCCACCCCGGAGCGGACTCTCACGGGCTATGGCTGCTGCTGGCCGCGGAATTCGGAATCGGCGCCTTGGCAGCGGTGCTGGGCCGCGCTGTTGAATACTGGGATGGCCGGATCGCCGATCAGTTCGTGAAGCACTGCGGATTGCTGGTGATGAAGCATGCCTCCGGCTTGGATCTCGAATCGTTCGAGGACCCGAGTTTCTATGACAAGCTGGAGCGCGCACGCTGCCAAAGTACCGACCGCATCGGAATATTGAAAGCGCTCGGCGAGACGCTCCAACAATCGATCACCCTGTTTTCGTTATCGATCGGCGTCATGCTGTTTTCACCTCTCATGTTCGTTCTGCTTATCCTCGCCGTGGTGCCTGCCTTCCTGGGAGAAAGCTATTTTGCGTCGTTGAGCTACTCGTTGGCTTACAGCCAGGTGCCGTTGCGGCGCGAGATGGATTACTTGCGCGATCTAGGGACCAAGAAGGAAAGTGCGAAAGAACTGAAGCTCTTTAGAATCGGCGATTTTTTGTACAATCGCTTTTCGCAAATCAACGACGAAATCATCGGCCGCAACCGCACGCTTGCTAAGCGCCGTATGCGCAGCAGCGCACTGTTCCTGGTGCTGGGATCGCTGGGATACTACTGCGTCTACGCGGCGCTGTTATTCAGAACGATAAGCGGCGGATTGACGCTCGGCGAGCTAACTTTCCTGGCGGGAGCTCTCGCGGGCTGCAGCCGGCAGGTGCAAGCGGTATTTTCAAACTTCACCGATATCGCGCACCAAGCCCTGTTCCTATCAGATTTGTTTGGGCTGTTCGCGGTAAAACCCAAGATCCGCAACGCCGTCAACGCGCTGCCCGCACCACGCGCCATTCGCGACGGCTTCGAGTTCCGCAACGTTTCTTTCGGCTATCCCGGATCCAGCCGCTTGGTTCTGAAGGACGTCAATTTGCGAATCGCCGCCGGCGAGCGGATCGCGGTTGTGGGGGAAAACGGCCAGGGCAAGAGCACGTTCGTGAAACTGATTCCACGCTTATATGAGCCCACCAGCGGCGAGATTCTGCTGGATGGAATCGACCTCCGTGAATACGATATCGATTCTCTGCGCCGCGAGATCGGCGTCATTTTTCAGGATTTCGTGCATTACGATATGACCGCGCGTGAGAACATCACACTCGGCGGCATCGAATGCGCGCGCGACGATTTACGGCTGATCGAAGCCGCCCGCAAGAGCGGCGCTGGCAAGATCATTGACGCCCTGCCCCACGGCTTCGATCAAATGCTGGGGAAGCGCTTTGAGGATGGCACCGATCTCTCCGGCGGCGAATGGCAAAAATTCGCGCTCGCGCGCGCGTATCTGCGCAATGCCGGGATTCTGATTCTGGACGAACCGACGGCGGCGTTGGACGCGATGGCTGAATTCGAAGTGTTCAACCGCTTCGCGGAACTCACCAAGGGCAAGATTGCCGTCTTGATTTCGCACCGGCTTTCCACGGTTCGCATGGCGAACCGCATCGTGGTGCTGAAGGACGGCGAGATTCACGAAGAAGGAACTCATCACGAACTGATCGCCAGCGGCGGGCGATATGCCAGCATGTTCGAACTGCAAGCCGCCAGCTATCGATAACCATCACATGGGCGTACCGCCTGCGACGAGGTATCCGCGCCCGCTGCAGATGTCCCGCGGATGTGTCCCTTCACAAGAGATTGTTGGTAACAAGAAGCTCGGCATTCTTATCTAACCAACGGGCGGGAAGGAAACCATGTCGCGGCGTGAAGGAGAGGTCCGGGAAATTCCGTTTCTTGGGAACGACATGAAGGAGCAAGCGGCCACAACCGGAAAGTCTTTGGAACAAGCGGACGCACCAGGCAAAGCTGATTCGGAATGGAGCGACGAAGCCGAGCCGGAGAATCCTCGCGGTAACGTGACAATCAATGCGGATGACGCCGTATTGGACGACACTCCTGATAACAAGGTGTAGGACTTAGGAGTTGGTGACGAATTGATTTCGAGCGATCCGCGAAAAGAGCCCGAGCCGAAATTTCCGTCACCGGACCCAGATCCGGAACTGGAGCGGCCGGGCCCCTCGCCGCTTCCGCCACACGAACCGGTTGAACCGGGCCCAGACGTGATCGATCCGGGGCTGGAACCGTTGCCAGCGTGAGCGGCGCGATTCCTTGATAAGCACGCCCTGCGAACCATTTCCAGGCTCCACGGGACCGGCCAATGTGCCGCGTCGTCCGCCGAGGGCGACAGGCTGTTAGCCGAGAGAGCCCCGAGGTGGTGAGTTTCAGGAAGGTAAAAATAGCCGGGAGCGACGGGTGGTGTCCCTGTGTCGCCCTCCGGCCGGCGGAAGGTGTTGAAACCGCCGTTTTGCACCATAGAGGCGGCACCGTGTAAAAGGTTTCAGGAAAATCAGGATTGTGAATGGCGGTCTCGTTAAGGCTCATATCGGGATTGACTCAAGAGAGAAGTGCCTGGGGCGCGTGAAACATATCTTGCGTATTTTGTTCCCATTCATCTCGCCAATCCACTAATTTAATGGACGATATTCTTCTTGTACCGGCCACCGGGCGCGCGTATACTGCAACCGATGGCATAGGTTCTTGCAGGACCGGGCGGGTGCTTCGCACTAGAGGAGAATAACCCTCATGGCACACTACCACGGGAATGAGTATCAGGTGCGTTGTGTTCACGAGGACGGAACCGAGGCCCTGAGCCAGTGGATCATCACCAGAGAAAGCGTTGCTCAGGCGATGGCTGCCCTCTACAGGCCAGGAGCCAAAGCTTACTGGCTTCGGGAACGAAATATTCTTTGCCCCAACTGCTTAGATACGGAACAGAGAATCGTGGAATACCCCATGGCGGATATTCCGTCTCCACGATTGCGAGTCCCGGAACCTCGATGGCCACTTCAAGGGAGGCGCTATGTGTGATTTCTCTTTAGGCGGATTGCCCAATCGGCTGGCCGTGGACGGGGAAGAGTTAATAATCCATAGGTTCACGACAAACTCGATCGGCTTGGCTTCTGCGGCAGATTTGCAAAGCAAAATACGCGAGGAAGGGCAGCGGGACCAAAGTCTCTGGAACCGGATCAAGAGTATATTCGCTCCGGCGTACGATTGCCGTCCGGTGCGGGCAGTCTGCATTCCTCCGGGTGCTCGCTTGGTGTTGAAGAGTATTCCATTCGATCTCCGATGCAAATGGAGCGTCGGTGCGGACGAAAGCGTATCTTTCGTGCAAACCAGCGCCGAGGTGAATACCTATCGCGACGCCATTCGCTTCCGTACAGGACGCCAGGTTCTGCTGCAGGAGCTGCGTGAAGGCATGCTTGTGACCGTGGTGTCGCTAAGCGGTGACTTCAGTGGCGAACCTGCACTGGCGGTTCCGAGCGGTTGGCCTGTTCCGTAATTCCATGGCGTTCAGCCAGTAGCCAGGACGGCGGCGGAGCAGTGTGTGCAAGGATCTCGCCAGGGCGAGGGAGTCAGTCCCTCGCCGACGTCCCTGAAAAACCTCCGTTAATATTGCATAAGGGGCATGTGTCCGACTAGGGAAGAACCAACTCTATGGAGGGTGCAAGAATGGCGGCTCGCCGCGATGTAGTGAAATGGTTGTGTTCGCTTCCCGCGCCAGGATTATGTGGGGCAACATTTTTGGGAACAAGCATGATTGCAAATCCAGCCGGCGCTGCGGGCCGTAAGCCCACCGCGCTGCTGCTCGATCCACTCTACAAACAGCATGATCCCGGCCGGGGTCATCCGGAACAACCCGCGCGCTACGATGCCGTCATGCGTGCGATAGAGGCGACGCAACTGCTTCCTCAGCTTTATCGCGTGGAAATTCGGGTTGCTAATGAAGACGAAATCGCGCTGGTCCACGGGCGCGAGTACATCGCCAAAGTAATGCGCGAGATCGCAGCCGGCGCGCACGAATTGAGCACGGGCGATACCAACGTTGGCCCGCACTCTTATGATGTCGCCGTACGGGCCGTCGGTGGTTTGTTGAATGCGGTCGATGCGGTTGTCGCCGGGCATGCCGCAAACGCTTTTTGCGCGGTGCGGCCACCCGGACATCATGCGCGTCCCAATCAGGGCATGGGCTTTTGCATCTTCAATAACATCGCCATTGCCACCCGCTACGCCCAACACAAGCATGGCATTTCAAAAGTGATGATCGCCGACTGGGATGTACATCATGGCAACGGCACACAGGATACCTTTTATAACGATGGCTCCGTGTTTTTCATGAGCACCCATCAATCGCCATGGTATCCGGGTACAGGCTCGGCGGCTGAAACGGGCGAGGGAAAGGGCCAAGGCTGCACACTGAATTTTCCCTTTCCGGCTGGTTCGGGCCGCACAGAAATTGTCGGCGTTTTCCGCGAAACGTTACGCCGCGCCGCGGATGAATTCAAACCGGAGTTGGTGATGATTTCCGCGGGCTTTGATTCTCGCAACGGCGATCCGCTCGGGCGCTTCACGCTTGCCGACGCGGATTTCGCCGAACTCACCAAAATCATGCTGGAGATTGCAGGCAAGCATGCTGGCGGCCGTCTGCTTTCCGTCCTGGAAGGCGGATATAGTCTGAGCGGTCTGGAGGCTGCGGCCGGCGCGCACGTAAGGGCCCTGGCTGCGCTGTGACTTTCCCCACAAAAAGTTGAACCGGAGTTATCGAGGATTCTCGGGGCCGTCTAAATCGAGAAACGATTCGTCCCTCATCATCGCGGCGCGTCTTTTGCTGAGAGGCGCGTTAAGCATATCGATTACCGGGGCCATCGCGCGGAAGCGGCGGACGATCTCGGTCAGCAGCTTCGGCGATGTCACCAATTTCACATCCAGAGTCGTGTAATAGAGCCACTGCTTCATCTTCAGGAGATCGGCAGCGGAATGCGTCGCGAGGAAGCCCTTAGGGACGCGCTTGAGCGACTCGCCTTGCAGTTCGCCCAGCAGCTTCACGGGCCTGCGCGCCGCCTTTCTGAACTCGACGTGTCGCTCGGCCAGCCACGATCGGACCGCGATCAGCTCCTCAGATCCCGGCATATACATACCACCGGCGACCTCGACACCTTTCGGCGATACGCTCACATAGAACCCCGCCGAAACGTGCTTCTCATGGCCGCGCCTCGGAAAGATCGCCGCAATGTGTGTCTTGTACGGTGTCTTGTCGGAACTGAAGCGCGTGTCCCGATAAATACGATAGATCGCTTTCTTGGGCTCGCTGATGTGATCGGGCGCGAATGAAAGCAGGCGCGAATTGATGGCATCCACCAATTCGATCATCGGGGACTTAACCTGCGCTTCGTAGATATGCTTGCGTGGCTGAAACCACTCCCGCCGGTTATTGCGGGCAAGCCTCCGGAAAAACGGAATTGCTTCGGCCGGGAATCCTGCGAACACGTCGTCTCCTATAGCTATATAATCCACTGCTGCGGCCCACTTGCGCACGGCGCGTCGGGCAGCCCTCAGTCATCCAAGAGTAATCTGCTTTTTGATCGGCTAAACTTGGTGAATCCCGACTGTCATCAAGGGAAAAAGGAGCCTGACGACTATGTTTGCTCGTGTATTGCTGGTGATTTTCGCGGTTGGCGCGTTGCACGCACAGGTAACTTTCGACCGAATTTTACACGCCGACAAAGAGCCGCAGAACTGGCTCACGTATTCCGGCTCGACGCTAAGCCAGAGATACAGCCCATTGACGCAGATCACTCCGGGTAACGTCGGCAATCTCCAGTTGCAGTGGGCATTCC
>Ga0105248_10002258_pt1 | contig 21359 bp, 10 predicted proteins | sample KBSS34metaG_FD_81524 | JGI IMG/M metagenome (GOLD analysis project Ga0105248, IMG submission 81524) | Switchgrass rhizosphere microbial communities from Kellogg Biological Station, Michigan, USA - KBS S3-4 metaG | ecosystem: Host-associated > Plants > Roots > Rhizosphere > Soil | place...
GCCTACCGCAACAAGAAAGACTTCGACAGCGCCCTTACGGCGTACAACGAACTGCTCAAGAGCGATCCGAACAACGACCGGGCCATCGTCGGCATCGGCATGACGAACCTCGAGAAGGGGGACCTCAAGGCCGCGGAAGAAACGCTGACCAAGGCTGCCCAGGGGCCGAAGCCGACCCGCGAAGTGTTCTACAGCCTGGGCGAAGTCGTGTTCAACAAGGGTCAGGCCGACCAGGCGGCCACGTGGTATCAGAAAGCGGCCGACGCCGACCCATCGTGGGGCAAGCCCCTCTTCAAGCTGGGCCTCGTCGCCCTGAACAAGGGTGACAAGGATGCGACGATCAAGATGATGGAGAAAGTCATCGCCTCGGATCCGACATCCGCCGAAGCCACGCAAGCGAAAGCAGTCATCGAACAGCTCAAGAAGTAGCGGGACGTGTCCCGTCCCCTTCGCTTCACCTTCATTCTCTTTCTCGCGGCGCTGGGGACGACCCTGGCAGCAGTGGGCGGCTGGCGGTACGCGCGCGCGTCCGCGCCGGTCAGCGGACCGATCATCGTCATCTCGATCGACACGCTGAGGGCCGATCACCTGCCGGCGTACGGCTACACAAAGGTCAAGACCCCGGCGATCGACGCGCTTGCCGCGGACGGCGCGGTGTTCGAGCGCGCCTACTCGCACGCGCCGCAGACGCTGCCGGCACATGCGGCGATGCTCTCGGGGCAGCTGCCGTTCGAGACCGGCGTGCGCGACAACGTCGGCTTCACGGTGAAGCCGGGCGAGCGGCTGCTGCCGCAGATGCTGCGGGAACGCGGCTTCACGACCGGCGGCATCGTCTCGGCGTACGTGCTGCGCAAGGAGACCGGCATCGGCCAGGGCTTCGACTTCTTCGACGGCGACATGCCGCCGGGCTCGCCGGAGCTGTCGGTCGGTCAGGTGCAGCGCGACGGCGGCGAGTCGGAGCGGATCGCCGAGCACTGGCTCGATTCGATCGGCACCGCGCGCGCGTTCCTCTTCCTGCACCTGTACGAGCCCCACAAGCCGTACGCGCCGCCGGAGCGCTTCGCCGCGTACGCGCCGTACGACGGCGAGATCGCCTACACCGACGAGATCGTCGGGCGGCTCGTCAAATATCTCAAATCGCACCAGCTCTACGATCGCTCGACGATCATCGTGTTGTCCGATCATGGCGAAGGGCTCGGCGATCACGGCGAGCAGGAGCACGGCCTTCTCGTCTACGACGAGGCGATCCATGTGCCGCTGATCGTCAAGCAGGAAGGCAATGCCGGCGCCGGCCGCCGGATTGCCGACCTCGTGCAGCACATCGACCTGGTCCCGACGATTCTCGATCTGGTCAAGGCGCCGCGTGTCGGGAGCCTTACCGGCCGTTCGCTCAAACCGCTGCTCGAAGGCACGGGTAAGCTGCAGCCTCCCACGATCTACTCCGAGGCGTTGTACGCGCGCTATCACTTCGGCTGGAGCGAGCTGACCGCGCTCACCGACGAGCGCTACCGCTACATCAAGGCGCCGCGCGAAGAGCTGTACGATCGTTTACGCGATCCGCAGGAGCGCACCAACATCGCCGGCGACCATCCGCAGCCGACGCAGGCGCTGCGTGGTGCGCTCGCTCGCATCGCCGCAGGCGCCACGATTCCTGCGCCCTCGGCGGTCCCGGCCGATGCGCGCGAGCGTCTGCAGGCGCTGGGCTATGTCGGCGCGCAGAGCGACGTGCCGGCGCAGGCGGGCGACGCCTTGCCCGATCCGAAGGACAAGCGCGAGATCCTCGAGCGCTACCGCGCCGCGATCGATTTCGCGGGCCAGCGGCGATGGCCGCAGGCGATCGCGCTGCTTCAGCAGATCCTGCGCGAAGACCCCGAGATGGCCGACGTCTGGAGCCAGCTCGGCGTGTTCGCGGCACGTCTCGACCGCTCCGATCTGTCGGTCGACGCCTACAAGCATTACATCGCGCTGAAGCCGCAGGAGCCGACGGCCTACCTCGGCGCCGCCGCGGGCCTGCTCAAGCTGAAGAAACTGGACGAGGCGCGCGAACACGCAAGTCTCGCGGCCGACGTCGCGCGCAAGAACGACCGTCGATCCAGGGCCTCGGCGCACGAGATGCTGGCGCGAATTGCCCTCGCCAGGCACGACAGCGATGGCGCCCGCGAGGAAGCGTCGCTGGCACGCGCCGAGGATCCGGCGCTGCCGCTGCCGGCCTATGTCGATGCCCGGCTGCTCTACGATCAGGGCAGGTACGAAGACGCGTTGCCAGGCTTCCTCGAGGCAATCGCCGATCTGAAAAAACCGGGCACCGTGCAGCTCGGCGAGCTGCATTTCTACGCGGCCGACACACTGGCGCGGATGGAACGCTACCCGGAGGCTGAAAAGGAGTTCGTCGAGGAGCTCAAGTATTTCCCGCACAACATCCGCGCGCGCGGCGGGCTGGCGATGCTGTATCAGGCGAGCGGCCAGCCGGAAGAAGCCGCCCGTGTCGTGGCTGATATGCTGCGCATCACGCCGGCGCCGGACAGCTACGCGCTCGCGGCGCGGCTCTACACGATGTTCGGCAATCGCAAGCAGGCTCAGGCGGTGCGCGCCGAAGGACGTCGCTTCGAGAAATCGGCTCGCTAGAACGTAAACCGCACACCGATCCGGGCGATGCGCGGGTTCATGATCTCGAGCGTGCTGCCGAAACCGGTCGCGCCGGTCAGCCGCGCATCGTATTGCCTGCCGAGCACCGTCCCCGCGTTCAGCAGGTTGAATACGTCGAAGTCAAGCGACAGCTTCGAGCTGCCGAACGTGAATTTCTTCTCGAGCCGCCCGTCCAGGGACGTCACGGCCGGCAGGCGGAAGTCGTCCACGTGCGTCACGAGCAGAACGGTCTTGTGGCCGAGCGGATCGCCGGTCGGTACGTTGCTCTGGAAGAACGGCTCGGCATAACCCTGACGCGCCACGAGGTTGGCGCCGATGCTGATGCCCCAGATGGCCTCGTAGAGGCCGTTGGCGACGAACTGATACGCCGGCGCGACCATGTAGATACCGCTCTTGCCGCTGCCCGTGGACGATCGGACGACGGTGCCCCCATCCACCTGCGGGCCGGCGAACGGCCAGGCCGCCGACGGCGCCGGGGCGCGCGTCGGATCGAGAATCGCCTTGGCCGGATCATCGAAGTATTCTCGCCAGTCGTTCGTCGAAAACCCGAAGCGCGCCATCCAGCGATCCGACATGCGCTTGGTGGCGCTGACCTCGAGCCCCAGGTAGCGCTGGTGATAGCCCTCGCGGACGGCGAACACCTTTCCACCGCCGGGCGGGACCGCGGACGCGCTCAAGGCGTACAACGGCACGCTGAAGGCGCCGATTTCCGGAGCGGTGCCGGTCAGCGTCGACGTTTGTGAGTAGTTCGCCTGCGTGACGCCGGTCAACGGCGTCCACGACAAATCGATCATCTTGCGATAGGTGACCGTGCCGCTCACCGAGAAGTGCGGCGTGAATTCCTTGTCGAAGCCGGCGAGGAACTCGTGCGTCACGGCCGGTTTGCTGCCGGCGGCCACAGCATTCACCGCGGACTTGGGGTTCTTCGGATCGAAACCGGCGAATCCTTGCAGCCCCTGGTTGACCAGGATCTCGCTCAGCTGGGCGACGCCGTCCTCGTTGCGGTCAACGGCGTTGTAGTACGCGTAGGAGTACTGGATCGGCGAGACGAACGCCGCCTGCGCGGCCGGCAACTGCGAGGCGAACATCGCATAGCTGCCCCGGACGATGGTCTTCCGCGCCTGATCGAGGGCCAGGGTGAAGCCGGCCCGCGGTGTCAGCTTGTTCCAGACAAAGGCGTTGGCGATCGGCGTCGTCGTCATCGCCGGCAGGATCGTTTCGAAGCCCGCAACCGCCGGCACGGACGAGGCCTCGAGCGACGACGTCTGACGATCGAACCGGATGCCGCCGGTCAGCGTGAGGCGATCGAGCGAGATCGTGTCGGTGACGTAGCCGTTGATGTACCTGGCGTCCGTGTTCGCCTGATAGTCGCGCGCCACCTGCACCAGCATGTTGGGGTACGTGTCCCAGCTCGAGACGAAGTGGCTCGCCGGCCAGGTCTGCTGCGTCTGCACCGGCGTCTTGCGCCAGCCGCCGCCGAATTTCAGCTCGTGCCTGCCGGCGAAGTAGCTGGCGTCGCCGCCGGCGTAGTGCTGCGGCCGCGTGCTCTGATACTGATAGTACGAGTTGTGGACGACGCCGCCGTCGTCGATGTAGTAATCGGTCCCGAGACCGCCGGCCGGCGTCAGGGTGAAGCCGGCGTCGACGAACGCGCCCTTCGCCGACGCGAAAAAGTTTTTTCCCCCGATGAACGTGCCTTCGCCTTTGTATAGTCGCGACGGACCGGCCTGGTCCCACGTCGTTTCCGGCGGCCGCGTCGGGCCGGCATCACGGCCGGTCTTCGTCTTGTTGTTCTCGTAGAACGTGAAGTTGCCGCGAACCCGATCGTTCAGCTTGCCGTCGGCCTTCAGCGCGTAGTTCGTGAATGACGTGTTGTCCGAGGCGCCGTTGAGCGTCAGGAGATCGATACCCGTCTTCGACATCGTTCCCCAGATCCAGACGACGTTCTCGAGGAGCGGCCCGCCGAGATTGAAGCCGTAGTCCTGGTATTTGTCGGTGCGGTTGCCTTTGCCGCTCGTGTTGCCGAGGGCCGCAGCCAGCGTCTGCGAGATGTTGACGTCCTGCAGTGATTCGTTCTCGAAGTAGTAGCGCAGGTCGCCGTGGGGCGCGTTGAGCCCCTTCTTCAGGACCATGCTGAGTTGCACGCCCGGCGTCGCATTCTGGGCATCGGCGCCGCCGGTGGTGATGGCCATTTCCTGGAAGCTGTCGAAGTCGAAATAGAACGCGGACGACCCCGTGGCGTGCTCAGGCCGGACGACGCTGTCGCCCATGTCGGTCACGGGCACGCCGTCGATGCTCCAGGTATTATCGGTGGCTTGCGCACCCTTCGCGTTGTAGTTGGACTGCTGCCCGGACTCCGAGCCGCCGACGTTGACGCGATCCATATAGACGGTCGGCACCGTCTGCATCACGACCCACGGGTCGCGGGAATTCGGCAGGTTCTGCAGCTCCTCCACGGTCACGTGCGTCGTCGTGGTCGCGCGCGTGAGATCGACCGCCGGCGAGATGGCCGTGACGTCGACCGTCTCGGCGGCGCCGGCGATGCTCATGCGCATCAGCAGCGGCGTGCTGGCGCCGCTGAGCACTTCGACATTGTTGTTCGTGGCGTTGGCGAAGCCGGGCAGCGACGCCTTGACGGTGTAGATGCCGACGGGCAGGTTCAGGAAGTGCGCCTGCCCGAACGTGTCGGCGACCTGCGTCTGCGAGATGGGTCCGGTGAGATCGATGGTCGCACCCGGCAACCGCCCGCCGCTGGGATCCTCGATCGAGACGTCGACGCGTCCGGTGAAGACCTGCGCACGCGCGGGATTGGCGAGCCCCAGCGCGAGCATGAATGCCGCCGCAGCAGCGGCCATCCTGATCCGACGCATCATCCAGCAGTCCTCCACGTATGTGCCGTCCATGATAGCCCGGACGGCATCGTGGCGACGTGGATCAGCGGGGGGCCAACGCTTTCTTCACATCCTCCTTCAGCTGCGGATTGACCCGGAAGCCGGCTTTCTCCGCCGCCTTGATTTCGGCGTCCGCTTCCGAATACCGGTGGGTCGTCATGTAGACCACGGCGAGGTTGCTGTGCGCTTCGCCCAGCTTCGGATCGACCTCGATCGCGGCGCGGTACTCCCGTTCGGCGTCGGGGAGGGCATCGCTGCGGAAATAGGCGCTGCCAAGCGCGAGGGACAGCCACGCCGGCGTCGGTTCCGGAGTGCCGCCGGTCACGCGATGCTTCGCATCCTTCATCGCCCGAATCCGCATCTCGATCGTGCGGATGTTGGCCTGCGCCGCTGCGCTTGCGGCGGTCCTGCCTGGCTGCGAATACAGACGCTGCTCGTCTTCGAGCGCCTTGATCTGCTCGTCGATGCGTCGCTGATAGACCATCTCATCGCCCGCCACCACGACCGCATTGGCGCGGATGACGTCGCGGCATTTCTCGTACGCCACGATCGCCGGCCGGTACTGTTTCAGCGCCATGTAGACCTGACCAAGACCGTACGGTGCGAGCTCGAGGGTCGGATCGAGCCTGGCGGCGGTCTGGAATTCCTTTTCAGCCACGTCGAGGTGCTCGTTGCGAAGGGCGTCCTGGCCCACCCGGTAATGTCTGAGCGCGTCGACGCGATCGCGATCGACGACTGCCTTGCCGAGCTGCCCTTGCGACGCGAACAGAGAAGCGGCGGCGCACACCACGCAGACGACGACAATGTTCTTCATGGCGTCCTCCCGAGCGATTGCAGAAACTCGCGCACTTTGGGTTGATTCGGATCGATCGCAAGCGATCGGCTGAACGCGCGGCGGGCGGCGGTCTTGTCCCCCGTGCACAACCGCGCGACACCTTCCGACGCATAGGCCGGCGCATTCTGCGGCGCGAGCCGCTCGGCCGCCTCGAAGTCGGCAACGGCGCCGGCGCAGTCCTGTGCCTCGACGCGGTAGCGCCCGCGAAACAGCGAGAACTCCGCCTCTTCCGGATGCTCCTTGATCGCCGCGTTCACCAGCGCAAGGCTGCGATTCGCCTGGCCGGACCGCTGGTAACCGATGGCGCGGCCGATCAGCAGGTGCGGACCATCGGGCAATCCGTGGCTCAGAGCGCGAACGAGCAAGTCGTCCGACCGATCGAGATCGGTGCCGCGCGCGAACAGCAGATCGCTCAGGTTCCACAACGCTGAGGAGAGATTCGGGTCGAGGGCCAGCGCGCGCTCGAACGCCGCCATCGCCGGCACCGCCTTGCCATGCTCCTTCAGAATGACCCCTTCGTTGTTGTATGACCCCGGGGTGCGCGTCGCGCCGGCCGTCTGGCTCGATGACGGTCCGCCGTCGCCCACGTAGCCGAGTGATTTCAGCTTCGCCAGCGTGTCGCGATCGACGGCCGCGCCGGTCGAAGCTGGCGGCGCGGCTGGATGATACTGCGCGACATAGTCGACGCGCGCCGCCGTGGGCGCCGCGACACCGGGGAGCGGCGGGCCGTCGACGTCGCGTCCCGGCGGCAAGCCGAGCAGCGCCAGCAGCGTCGCGCAGACCTGCTGGACGCTGCCGCGGCCGGAGTGCCCTGACGCTGGGCTGATGCCCGGCCCCCAGAGCAGATACATCCCTTCGCTCCGGTGCCATTTCGCGGCGGTCGTCGTCGCGTTGCTCGAGAGCGTCGTCGGCCGGCCTTCCTTCCACAGGAACCCGTGGTCGGAGGCGAGCATGAGCACGGCATGCGACGCTTCCGCCAATCGGCGGTAGTCGCCGAGCCGGTCGTCGATCATTCTGAAATAACGCTCCGGCACGCCGTGATAACGCTCGTAATCGGCCGGCGACACCTGTGGCTGGCGAGGCGGCGCGAAGGGTGCGAAGACATGACCAACGGTATCGGTGCCCTCGAAATAGACGATCGCCAGATCCGGGTGATCGCGCGCGAGAACGTCGCGTCCGAGGTCGTCATAGACCTGCGTGTCGATGAGGATGCGGCGCAGCGCGCTGACCGGCTGCCCGTACGGATCGTCGGACTCGGCGGACCGCGCGTACTCGTCGTGGCTCAGCCAGGGCAGGTACGCCTTCAGCACAGACTCGTTCACCGACTGGCTCGCGCGTGCGAGCGCGTCGCGCGCCCACCGGTCGCGATCGGCGGGATAGACGACGCCGGCCGGCGGCGTCTGCTCCTTGAACAAGAACGTGAACAGGCGATCGGACACGATGGTGCCGTTCACCGTTTCCGCCGGATAGGTCGCCCACAGGCCCAGCGCGGCGATACGCCTGCCGGCAGACGATGCCATGTTCCAGATCGCCGGTGCGCGCCGCAGGCTGCTCGTGATCGGTTCCTTCGCGCCGGTTGTCGGATTGAATTGCACGAAATCGAGTATCCCGTGATCCAGGGGGCTGACGCCGGTCATCATCGACGTCCAGATGAGCGGCGAGAGCGGCGGGCGGATCGTCTCCAGAACACCGCTGGTGCCTTCGCGCACCAGGCGTGCGAGGTTCGGCATCATGCCGGCGGACATGTAGTCGTCGAGGAGCTGCCAGTCGGCGCCGTCGAGGCCGACGAAGATGACCGGATGTCCGTTGGTCGCCGCCGATGACGCGGCGCGCGACGTCGGCGATCCGCACGCGGTGGCCAGCAGCGCGATGACAGGACAGAAAAAAAAGAAGGGCCTCGTCATCGCTGACGAGGCCCTTATACCACGACTCAAATCACCCGCCGGCCGATCAGAACGTGAGCTTGATGCCGAGCCGGAGCGCCCGCTGACCGGTATAGCCCTGGCTGTTCACGCCGGCGGGAACCTGTGCGCCCGCCTTCAGGAAGTCCGGGTTGGTCGCCGTCGCGATCGGGTTGGTGAGCTGGCCGATCGGGTTGGTCGTGCTGCCGGAGTGTTGTAGCCCGCCGTCACCGTTGCACAATGCGTCTGGAACCCCGGAGCAATGGCCCCCGGACTGCAGGTTGTAGCGGTTGTCGAGCTGCGTGATTGCCTGCCGGTTGAGCAGGTTAAAGACGTCGCCGACCAGTATCAGAGAGGTGCCGCCGCCGAACTTGATCGGATACGCGAGGTGAGCGTCCATTTCATAATCCGAAGGTCCGAATCCGAGCGTGCCGCGCGGCGTCAGATAGTACTCCCAGTTCGAGTAGGCGAACGAATAGCCCTGTGCGGTGAGCGGCAGACCGGAGTACCACCGCGTCGAAAGACCGAACTGGAGGCCGTTGAGCATGCCCTTGCTCAGGTTGTAGCTGCCGTCAACCTTGAACTGATGCCTGCGCTGATTGCTCAACATCCCCTGAGCGTTGATCAGGAAGTCGCCGTAGTCGAAGGCCGAGTTGATGTTCGGATCGAGCTGGCCGGTCGAAATCTGGTTGGTGCCGTCGTAGTTCCCTTCCAGCTTCGACCACACATAACTGGCGATGAACTGCCAGTTGTCCGAGTATCGCTTCGTCGCGCTCACCGTGACAGCGTCGTTGGTACGGGTTGCCAGCGGCGCTGGGGCCGAGCCGCCGTCGTAGAACCCGAGGCTCTGGCCGAGCGTCCCCTGCCCGGGGTTGGCGATGAAGTAGTCGCCGACCGACGGCACCAGGAAGTCCTCGATCACGTCCGCGAGCTTGCGATGGTTGTACTTGATGCCCACCGACAGGTTCGGCGCAACCTCGCGCTCGAAGCCGACCAGGAACTCGTCGATGTGCTGGTTCTTGAGGTTGGGATCGACCGGCTCGGTGCTGCCGCCGAGCAGCGAGTTCTTGCCGGGTGTCCCCGAAACCGGCAAGAGGTTCGCAGGGTCCGGGCTGAAGTTCTGGGCCTGCGCCTGCAGCTCGCCGCCGAAGGCGCGGATGTTGATGTCGGTCGGGATGTCCTCGTAGTAGCGGCCGTAATGGGCGAAGATCTTGCCCTTGCCGTCGTTCATTGGATCGAAGGTGAAGCCGATGCGCGGCGCCCAGTTCTTCTTCAGATCAATAACGCTGTTGCCGAACCGATCGCCGAGGTTCTTGCGCTCCCAGCGGACGCCGCCTTCAATCGTGAAATTCGGCAGCACGCGCCAGGTGTCCTGCACGTAGGCCGACGTGTTCTTGTTGATCGGCTCGGACGAGAGCGGCAGCGCGATCTTCCAGGTCGTCGGATCGGTGCGCGAGAAACCCGCGATCTGATCGTTTACGTAGTAGCGGTGCGTATAGTAGACGACGCCGGCGCCGTTCGGCAGCGAGCTGCGTCTGGTGATGCTCTGTCCGCCACCACCGGAGAACCGGTTGTCGAGCGAATCGACCTTCGTGTAATCGAGCCCGCCCTTCAGCGTGTGCCCGCCGAGATAGCGGGTCAGATCGGCCCGGTAGCCGTCCCGCTTGAAGTCGTGGTTCTCGAACCCGCCGAAACCGCCGGTTCTCAGGTTCGGATTGACGGTCGCGTCGATCAGCAGCGGAGTGTCGGCGCCGGCGCCGGCGTAGGTCTCGAGCTCGTGATGGCGCGCCGCTTGCGCTTTGAACAACCACGAGTTGCCGAAGACGCCGTCGTAGCCGACCCTGAAGTCCGCCGCGCCCGAATTGAGCGTGCCCTGCCACGTGCTCGGCGGTCCCGAGATCGTAAAGAGGTTGCCCTCCTGCTTGCTGGGATCGCCGTTGACCGTGAACACGAGCGACTGGCTCTGCGCCACGTTGTAGGTCAGCTTGCCGGAGTACAGGTTGCGGGTGGTCTTCAGCGGCACGGTGCTGCCGACGCCGGGCGTGCCGGGAACCGTCCCGATCGGACGGATGACTGTCGCCAGGTCCTGCTGGTTCAGCGGATTGTAGCCGCCGAAGAACCACAGCTTGTCCTTGACGAGGAAGCCGCCGAGGGTGCCGCCGCCATCGTACTGGTGATCGATGCTGGACACCGTCGTGGTCGTCGTCGGCCTGAGCGCCGCCGTCGTGTTGGTCGCGATGAGCCCGCCGCCCTGGCCGTACGCGAACGCGCTGCCGTGGAACGCGTTGGCGCCCGACTTGGTGATCGCTTCGATCACACCGCCGGTCGCGCCGCCGTATTCTGCGTTGGCGCCTTCGGTCTTGACGTTGACCTGATCGATGAAATCCAACAGAAGGGTCTTCTTCTGCTGGCCGGCCATGATGCCGGTCGCGTCGATACCGTCGATGATGTACTTGTTTTCCGCGCCGGACGATCCGAGCATCGTCGCGCCGACGTTATCCGTCGTGACGCCGGGAGCAATCCGCGCCAGCGAGTAGAAGTTTCTGGCGACCGGCAGCTGGGTCAGCATCGACTGGTCGATCGTGACGCCGCCTGCGGAGCTCTGCGTATCGACGACCGGTGACGTGCCGAGCACGTTGACGGTCTGGCTGACGCCCGCCACCTGCATCTTCAGGTTCAGCGACGCGCTCCTGTCGAGCGACACGGTGACGTTTTCCTGCCCCGCATCTTGAAAGCCGGCGAGATTCGCTTTGATGGAGTACGTGCCGGGTGGCAGTGTCGGGAATCGGAACGTGCCGGTCCCGTCAGTGATGGCCGTGCGGGTTCCCTGGAGTTGCGGGCTCGATGCGGTCACGGTGACACCGGGCAGCACGCCGCCCTGTGCGTCGACAACAGTGCCGATCACCTGACCAGTGGTTTGGGCGAGAACGGACGTTGCCGCGAGCGCCAGGACTGTCACGATCGCGAAACATACCCGCCCGACACGCGATGCGAAGTGAACGTTGTGCGATTTCATGTCGTCTCGTCCTCCCTTGAATGAGACAGGAACTTACAGACGTACTGTCGTCGGCACGAGACGTTTGACGGTCTTCTCCGAGCGTCCTGGCCGGCACCGAAGATCTCCTGCTCGCATCGTAGCGCGTGACGGACGCGTAATTGCACATTTTGTTCGAAAATGGTCTATCTGGGCGGTGTCCGGATTCAAAATCCGGGATGCTGGCGGCACTACTGTCGAGCCAACCCCTTCTTTACGTCCTCCTTCAGTTGCGGGTTGACGCGAAAGCCGGCCTTTTCCGCCGCCTTGAGCTCCGCCTGGGCGTCGGCGAACCGGCCGGTTTGCATGTAGACCACCGCGAGATTGTTGTGGGCTTCGCCGAGCCTCGGATTGACCTCTACCGCCGCTTTCCAATGCGTCGTGGCGGCGTCGCGGTCACCGTTGCGGAAGTGAGCGCTGCCGAGCGACAGCAGAACCTCAGCAGGTGGACGGTATCCGCTGGTGAGTGATGTGCGCTGCTTTTCGAGGTCGGTGAGATGCTGCTCGGCGCGGGTCGCCAGCAGCGGGTGGCCGGACTGCTGCAACGCGTTGACCGTCTCGCGCATCTCGCGGATCTCGTCATCGCGCTGCTTCTCGACGGCGAAACGGTCGGTCTGCGCAATGCCGTACAGCGCCCGGGTCGCCTCGATGGTCTGCTGGAACGCCTTGATCGCGCTCGCATACCGCTTGAGGTTCATGTAGGACTGGCCGGCCTGGTAATGCGCCAGCGCGAAGAGCGGATCCTTGACGGTCGCTTTGGTGAACTCCTCGGCGGCGCGCTCGAATTTCTCGGCCGAGAAGAATTCCTGCCCGGTTCGATACAACGCCAGCGCTTCGCGGCGGCTCTGGGGATCCGCGAGCCGCTGAGCGTCGAGCCGCGGGACCATCGCGACGGAAGCCAGTACGGCGACGACCGTAACGCGGCGTGGAATCACTGGGCACCTCTCGACGAACAAAAAAGGGGGCCACGCCGGCGTGGCCCCCCATTTTATCGCGACGGCGGACGACTAGAACTCGTAGCGGATGCCGAAGCGCACCTGACGCGGCGTCTGGAACTGCGGCGGGTTGCCGGCGAAGAGGCTGGACGTGCGCAGGCCGAAGTTGGGATTCGGGCCGGCGCCGTAGGTGATCGACGTCCAGTTGTCGTAGTCCAGCACGATCTGCTGATTGAACAGGTTGAACACGTCAGCCATCAACGAGACCTTCTGCGTGCCGGTGATCTTCCAGTTGTACGCGACCTGGAAGTCGAGCTGACTCTGGAACGGTGTCCGGGTCTTGAACCCATCGATCGTCTGGATGCCTGAACCGCGCGGTCCATCCGGAATCTCGCCGCCGTTCTGATAATTCGTGTTCGGGTTTGGATCGAGCGGTGTGAGTGGCTTGCCTGACGAGAGATTGATGCCGGCGCCAAGATTGAGCCCCCACCGGAACGCGTAGTTGGCAAAAATCTTCCCCTGGTGCGGGCGATCGAGCGGCAGGATCCCGTTCGGATCGTTCAGGAAGCGGATGTCGCCCGGATAGCCGAGCGCTGTGCCGATGGAGGTGTAGGTAGGATCGTTCGTCGGGAAATCGTATAGCGACGAGATGCCCGGATCGGACTGGCCGTTGTCTTCGCGGTAGAACCCTTCGAAGTTACCGCGCAGCCGCGACCAGCGATACGACGTGATCAACGTCCAGTTGTTCGCCATCCGGCGGTTGAGCGTGAGCTCGACCGCATCGTACTTGTGCACCGGATCGGCGAACTGCACCGCCGCGAACCGCGGGTCGATGGCGATGACCGCCGGGTTGACCGGCGTCGCGCTGGTCGGGTTCGTCAGGATGTAGTCGACGCTGCCGCACGGCACCGACGTCGCGGCCAGATCGTAGGCCGCCATCGGACAGTTGGCGACGTCCTCGAGCACCCGCGGAATCCGCCGGTTGATGTAGCGGACGCCGAGGGTCGTGTTCGGCAGGATTTCGCGCTCGGCGCCGAGGACGAATTCGCGCACGTACGACAGCTTCGCATTCGGATCGATCGTGTCGGCGCCGGCGCCGGCGATCGAGTAGTGCACCGTCTTGCCGCCGGCGTTGACGCCGTTGGGAATCGGCTGCGTCAGGTTCGCGTCGAAGTAGTCGGCGCCGATGCCGGCGTCGGCCGACAACGCGCGAGCCGCGAGGTCGTTCGGGACGCGGGCGTAGAAGATGCCGAAGTTGCCGAAGATTTTCGACCGGCCGTCGCCCACCGGATCGAACGTCGCCCCGATGCGCGGCGCCCAGTTGTTCTTCAACTTGAAATCGGACACCAGCGTGCCCGACATCGTCTCCTGCTCATAGCGCAGGCCCGGATTGATCGTCAGGCGATTCCCCACCCGCCACTGGTCCTGCACGAAGAAGTTGACGTACTTCTGCAGGGTCGTCCGCGCCGTGTTCAGGTTGGCGCGGGTGACGCGGTAGATCTTTCCGAACGTCGGGTCGGCGATGATGTCGATCTGTGCGCCGGTCGCCGTCTGATCCCCGACCGGCGTCTTGAACGTCGGTCCGGTGCGCTGGTTGATGTTGCTGTAGGTCACATCGTCGTACTCGACGCCGTATTTCACCTGGTGGCCGGCGAAGACATTGGTCAGCTTGACCGCGTACTGATTATTGAGGCTGTGATTGCCCGCCTCGTAGAGGCCGATGCCGCCGGAGACGACGTTGGGCACGACGGTGCGGTCGCGCACGAACCATGTGTTGACAGACGGCACCTCGTTGATGTCGTTCAGCGCGCGCGCATAGAACGCCTCGGCGAGGAACCTGCTCGACAGCACGCCGTCGTAGCGGACGGTCTGGTTGTGGCCGCCATACGTGATCGAGCTGAAGCCGGACGTGTCGTTGTTGAGGAGCGTGCTGCCGCGCTGCGGCCCGTTCGGACCCTTGGACGGATCGCCGAAGAACGACGCGTCGAACCGGTGGCCGCTTTTCAGCTGATAGGTCGTTTTCGCGGAGTAGGAGACCGTCCGTCGATCGCGATCGAGCCCGTTGGGGAACTGGCTCAGAAGCGGGAACCCGGGGGGAACCAGCGAGGTGCGCGTCTCCCACGAGGGATCGATCGCGCCGAAGAAGAACAGGTGATCTTTCACGATGGGGCCGCCGCCTTCGGCGCCGGCGTCGCTCACGTGGGTACTGAGCGTGTTGATGGTGCCGTTGGGCGAGGTGACTTGCGTCCAGTCGCCTTCAGTCTTGGTCGGCCTGGCGTAGCCGAACAGCGACCCGCGGAACAGATTCGAGCCGCTCTTGGTCACCACGTTGACGACGCCGCCGGTCGACTGGCCGAACTCGGCCTCGTAGCCGCCGGTCTTGACCTGGACTTCCTTCACGAAGTCGAACGGCGTCGCGTTGCCGAGCGAGCCGAACACGATCGAATACGAGCCGAGGGCGCCGTAGCCCTGGTTCGTCACGTTGACGCCGTCGATCACATACTGGTTCTCGAGACCGCTGGCGCCCGAGATCGACGGGTTCGCGCTGCCGACGCTGCCGCCGGTGCTCACGCCCGGCGCCATGTACAACGTATCGCTCAGGCGCCGGCCGACCGGTACTTGACTGAACATGTCGCTCGACAGCACCGCGCCGGTCGTCGTCGATCCGGTGTCGATGACTGGTGATGAACCTGTGACCTGAATCGTCTCCGAAAGACCGCCGACCTCGAGCTTGAGCGGCAGATCGATCGTCTGTCCGAGGCTGACGGTCACGTTCTTCTGCTCGACCGCCTTGAATCCCTGAAGCTCCCCACGCACTGAGTACGCGCCGGGCGTCAGGAATGGAAGGCTGAACCGCCCCTCGGCGTCGCTCACCGCCGACTTCGCGCCCTGTGGGCCGGTCACCGTGACAGTCGCGCCAGGAATGGCGAGGCCCTGCGCGTCCGTGACGCGCCCCTTGATGGTCCCGGTCGTTTCCTGGGCCATCGCAGTGGACGCACTGACGAGAAAAATGGCCAAAGCTACGGGTAGACTCCAACATCGCATGGCAGTTGCTCCTTGGTTTCCTTTCGAACCGTCCGGCCATCGTATCGCCCGCGATACAGCGCTCGGACTTGGACATCGAGCGATTTTTGCCAGGGAAACCACAGACGTTCACGATCTTGAATGTTGTCATTAGCTCATCCACCATTCGCGACACATCCAATTGCGTTTTTGAGAATCGACGATCTGCAATTTCCGTTTTTGAGAAAAACAGGAAATTCCGTTTTCGAGAATTGGCGTCTGGCGGACGTCGGGTGCCGGTTCGATCGGCGACGTCTATAATGCGTTCGCAGTGTTAGCGCTCATCCTGACGGTCGCGATTGCGGCCACAGGCCAATCGGCCGATCAGCAAACAGGCGCCAGCCGCGTCGCGCTGGCGAGCGTGACCGATCCTCGCAACCGGCCGCTCGTCGACGTCAGTGCTGACGACTTTGTGATCCAGGAAGCGGGCACGCCGCGCGACATTCTGTCCGTCCGGCCGGCCGACTACCCGATCGTCATCCTGATCGACACCGGCAACGACGCGCGCGCCGATTTCCCGCTCATGCAGAAGGCGGCCACGCACTTCCTCGATCGCATCGGACAGCGACCGATTGCGATCGGCACGTTCGGCAACGTGCCGAAGCTGGTGGCGACGTTCGAAGACGAGCGGCAGACGGTCATGCAGCGGCTCGCGGCGATCGCGGCGGATACGTCCGCCGGCAGCCTGTTGCTCCAGGGGGCCGCGCTCGCCGGTGAAACGATTCGCGCGACCGGCACCCTGTTCTCCGCTGTGGTCATCCTCTCGGCGACGCCGATTGACGCCAGCCGCAACCCGGCGGACGAAATGATCGCGCCTCTCGTGGACAGCAACGCGATCCTGCACATCGTCGCGAACCGGCCTGGGCAGATCGCGGGGGGCGGCCGCGGAAACAATACCCTCCGCGCGCTGGCGGAGCAGTCGCGCGGCGAGCTCACGGTGATCTATTCGTCCTCGTCGTACCAGGCCGCGCTCGATCGGCTTGCGGATCGTCTCACCAGCGAGATGATGATCGAGTATCTCGTCCCTGTCGGGTCGAAGCCGCACGACGTCAAGGTCGGCATCCGGATCGTGGGCGCGAAGGTCCGCGGTCTCGGCGTCGCCCCCCGATAGGCAGGTCAGGAACGCAAAGCGCGCGAAGCCCGCGATGCACGCGGCTGTCTTATCGCGGATTTTGCGGCCTTTGCGTTCCTTGTCGTGAGTCGTTCAGCACGACCGCAAGAATGTTCCGCGCCTCCGAGTCGCGCGCATCGATCCGGAGCGCTTCGCGCGCTTCGCGCTCAGCACCGGCGAGGTCGCGCTGCGCGTAGTACGCCTTCGCGAGATTGCGGCGTGCGTTGCCGCTCCGTGGCTCGAGCGCGACCGCGCGCTCGAATGCCTTGACCGCCTGGTCGCCGCGACCGGTCTCGACGAGGGAAATCGCGTAGTTCGTCCATGGCCCGGCCTCACCGCGACGGGCGGCGAGAAAGACGGCGTATTCCTCTGCTGCTTCGGCATAGCGCTGATGCTGAAAGTACAGGTCCGCGAGCCGGCCATGCGCGGCCGCGTACGTCGGCACCATTTTCAGGATGAGGCGAAACCGTCCGATCGCTTCGTCCACTTTCCCCTGCGCTGCCAATGCGCGCCCGGCGAACTCGTGGGCGTCGATGACGTTGACATGATTCGGCCGCAGGTGGATGAATGCATCGAGCTCATCAACGGCTTCTGCATACTGCTTCTGCGCGAAGAGTTCCTCTCCGACGCCGAGGTGCGCCTCCGGGTAGTCGGCGACCGCCTCACGGAGCTTCGGCAGCACCTCGTCAGCGCGCCCGGCGGCCTTCAGTTGCGTCGCCAGGGCCCAGCGCGCGCGGCCATTCGGCCACCGATCGACGACGGTCCGCCACATTGTCAGCGGGGACGCGTATTCAGCATTACGGGCGATCGTTGTGGCCGCGAGCGCACCGACGACGGCGAGTGTTGTCGCGAGGAGCACTCTCCCCGAACGAGGGCTGAGAGCTGACGGGGAAAACGTTCGCCCGGCCCAGCGGTGCACCGCAACCACGACGAGCACGACGATGGCCATGGAGGCGAGATACATGCGGCGCTCGGCGCCCACCTCGGTATGAATCGGCATCACGCTCGAGGAGGGCGCCAGCGTGACGAAGAACCACGCGCCCAGAAAGCCGGCGGCTGGCGCGCGCCGGAGCGCGACGATCGTGAGCAGCTCGAGCAGCGCCACTATCGCCATCTGTGGCGCAACCTGGGCCAACGTCAGCGCCCGCGGCACGCCGTAGTCGAGCACCATTCCGTTCGGCCAGAACGTCAGCCGGAGGTAGTGGACAATCATGACGGCCTGATTGAGGAGATAGACCCACGGCGTCACCGGCGCGACGAGGCCGGGATCCGGCGACCACCCCGCGGAGCTGCCGCGTGGAGCGCTCGACATCAGCCAGGCGAGCTCGATCCAGGTCGCAGCAAGACCGGCATACAGCGACCAGCGCGAACGCACGGCATCCCTCCACGACGGGAACAGGAAGATGCGATCATAGAGCGCCACGATCGGCAGCGCGACGGCCATCGACTCCTTGCACGCCGTTCCCAGCACGCAGGCGATGACAGCGCCAATCTGCCACACCGCCGAAGCCGAGCCCTCGCGCGCGCGAATGCTGCAGTACAGCGTCAGCAGAAAAAACAGCGCCATCAACGACTCCGTGCGAGCCGAAAGATAGTCGACCGCTTCGCTCTGCAGCGGATGGACCATCCACACGAGCGCGCAGACGAGCGCGATCGCATCAGGCCCCCGCTCAGCCGACCGGGCCAGCGTCCGGCGGACGATCCCGAACAGCGTCAGCGCACACATCAGGTGCACGGCGATGTTGACGACGTGATAGCCACGCACGTCCCGGCCACCGATCGCGTAGTTGACGGCAAACGAGAAGTTTGCCAGCGGCCGGCCGGCGGTTGGCGCCGCGCCGCCGGGCGTAGTCAGCAGTCTGGCCACGAGCGTGGGCGATCGACTCGTCGCGTTCGCGGCGATGACGGCAGCATCGTCGTAGATGAACGGCGCGGAGAGACCGTTCGCGAATGTCAGCGCGCCGACGATGACGATCAGCGTCGCCGATCGGAGAAGGCCGCCGCGCGGCGGCCTGGATTGGCTGGTGGTTCGCGCCTTCGAACGAAGCTTCGCAGGCATGAAAGAAAAAAGCCGGGCGCACGCCCGGACCTATACTACAGCGCCGCCACCGGCGTGCTTTGCGCCGGACGCTCTACCTGTCCAACTCGCAGTTCGCCCTTCAACACGGTCTTGCCGTATCGTCTTAGAAAGCATGTCGTCGGATCACGACGCTAAGCGCGGCACCCGCGGAACACGCAGAGCCAGATCGTTTTCTGCGGTTTCGGCGGGTTCTGCGTTGATCGTCGTGATTCTGATCGGCGGTTGGCTGTGGTGGCGAGGGGCGGCGCCTGCGCTCATCCCGGGGGCGTGCCGCGGCTGCAACGTGCTGCTGATCACGATCGACACGCTGCGCGTCGATCGTGTCGGCGCATTCGGCGGGCGCGGGGGTCTGACCCCCAATCTCGACGCGCTCGCGTCCGGCGGTTTCCGTCTGACGCGTGCCTACAGCGCCGTGCCGCTGACGCTTCCCTCGCACGCCTCGATCCTGACCGCCGTCTCTCCGCCTGTGCACGGCCTTCGCGCCAACGGGTTGTTCCGTCTCGGCCCGAGCCTGCCCACGCTGGCGACCGTGCTCAAATCGGCCGGCTACCGGACGGGCGCCTTCGTCGGGTCGTTCGTCCTGGACGCGCGGTTCGGCCTGAACCGCGGCTTCGACGCCTACGATGATCGTTACGGAGAGAAAGCCGCCGGCGATCCGGCCGAAGGCGCCGAGCGCCGCGCCGAAGATGTCATCAGGCCCGCGGCCGCCTGGATCGGGCAGGGCCCTCAGCCCTTTTTTGCCTGGGTCCACCTCTACGATCCCCACGAACCCTACCGGGCCCCCGAACCGTACGCGTCGCAGCACGATCCGTACGACGCGGAGGTCGCCTATGCCGACGCGATGGTCGGCCGGCTGCTCGCGGATCTGCGCGCGGCCGGACAGCTCGATCGCACGTTGATCATGGTCACCGCCGATCACGGCGAGAGCCTGGGCGAGCACGGCGAGCGGACCCACGGCGTCTTCGTCTACGACGCAACGATGCGAGTGCCATGGATCATTTCGACGGGGGCTGGCGGCTCGGGGCTGGGGGCTGGAGCCGGATCGGCATCAGATGCGCTCGTGCGGCTGATCGATCTCGCGCCGACCGTTCTCGATCTCGTCGGCGTCGCGGCGCCCTCGTCGTTCGAGGGGCTCTCGATCGTACCTCCGGTCGTGTCCGGCTTTAGCCGGACCGTCGTGGCAACCGATCGCGTCGGCTACCTCGAGGCGATGGACGCGAACCTGACGCGGACCTGGGCGCCGCTGACCGCCATCGCCACCCGCGACTACAAGCTGATCGATCTGCCGATCCCGGAGCTCTACGATCTGCGTGCCGATCCTGGCGAAACGGCCAACCTCTACACGCGCGACGCTGCGCGGGCGCGGACGCTCCAGGCGCTGCTGCGGGGCCAGACCGATGCCTTTACATCTCGCGGCTCCGCCGGGGAGAAGACGACGCTGAGTGCCGACGCGCGGCAGCGGCTCCAGGCGCTCGGCTACGTGGCGTCGAGCGCGGACCCGGGAGCGCGCGCCTACACCGACGCCGACGATCCGAAGACGCTGATCGGCCCGGCCAACGAGCTGCAGCGCGCGGTCACGGGGTTCAATGGCGGCGAGCGCGGGCCCGCAATGGACGCCGCCCGCGCGATCATGCGGCAGCACCCGCGCTTCACGACCGCATTCGGGATGCTCGCGTCGATGCAGCAGCAGTCCGGCGACCTGCGCGGTGCCATCGCGACGCTTGAAGACGCGGCGCGGCGCGGGATCGCCGATCAGAGTGTGATGGTGGTGCTGGCCAGCTATCTTCAGGAAGCCGGCGACGCGCCAAAGGCGGTACAGGTGCTCGATGCGGTGATCGCGGCCCACCCCGATTACGCGGAGGCGTACAACTCGCTGGGCGTAATCCTGACGCGTCTGGGCCGCCACGATCGCGCCAGGGCGGCTCTGCGGAAGGTTCTTGAGCTGGACCCGACGTCGGCCAACGCCTACGAGAACCTCGCCGTGGACGAGCTCTCGACTGGCGAGCTCGAGCCGGCGATCGCCGACCTGCGCCGCGCGCTCGATCTCGAACCGCATCTCTACGACGCGCTCTACAACCTGGCGGAGGCGCTGCTCGCGCAAGGCCGGCGAGACGACGCGCGGCCGCAGATCGAACGCTTCGTGCGCGAGGCGCCCCCCGCACGGTACGCGCGCGACATCGCGCGCTTCAGGTCGCTACTAGGACAGTAGGCGAGAGGGGCTGGATGGGCGGGAAAGGCTCGATGGGATGGGCGGGCTGGAAACAAAAGAGGCGGGAGAGCTGAGGGTTTCCCCTCCTGCCCGTCCCGCCCTTCCTGCCTATCCTGCCCTAACGACCTACCAGATGAAGCGGAGACCGATGCGCGCCGTCCGGGGTCCGAGAATCGCGGTCGGCTGCTGGAACGTCGCGCCAGCAATCGTGGCAATCGTTTCCGCCGCGTAGGCGTTCGACAGGTTGAAGCCGTCGAGGAAGAGACGCACCTTGGCAGCATCGCCAAACTTGATCGTCTTCTCGACGCGTAGGTCGACGACAGAAATGTTGTCCTGACGGAACGCGTTGTAGTCGGTCGCGAAGATGTTCGTGGCCGACAGGCTGCCGTTCGCGTTGCTGCCGTTGCTTCCGGCGGCTGCGCTGAACGCGCAATTGCACGAGGCCGGCGCCGATACCGAAACGCGGCGCGCGTAATTCTCGCCGAGCTGGTACCGGTACACGGCGCTGAGCAGGATGCCAAACGGCGCGGTGTACTGCGCGTTCGCCTTGAAGCCGGCGCTCGAGAAGTCATAATCGCCGGGGCCGTTCGGTGTGTTCGGATAGCCGTACGGGAAGTCGTGACGCCAGGTGTAGCCGTAGCCACCACTCACAGA
>Ga0105248_10002259_pt1 | contig 21350 bp, 17 predicted proteins | sample KBSS34metaG_FD_81524 | JGI IMG/M metagenome (GOLD analysis project Ga0105248, IMG submission 81524) | Switchgrass rhizosphere microbial communities from Kellogg Biological Station, Michigan, USA - KBS S3-4 metaG | ecosystem: Host-associated > Plants > Roots > Rhizosphere > Soil | place...
ATCCGGGCAATTCATAACCGCTATAGATAATTTTGGGTCACAAAATTTGCAGTAGCGGCGCAAATATGTTATAGACCAGAAAGGCTGTGAAGCCGGCGCTCGGTATCGTCAAAAACCAGGCCATGAGCATGTCTTTGGCCACAAGCCAGTGCACGCCTTTGCGTCTCTGGGCATAGCCCACGCCCATAACGGTTGAAGCAATCACCTGCGAGGCCGAAACCGGCCCGCCCGTCATAGAGCCGGTCAGCACCACCGCCGCCGAGGCCAGCTCGGTGACGAAACCATGCACCGGACGCATTCTGTAGATGCCTGCGCCCACCCGTTTGACTATGCCCTGGGCCATGGCCACAACTCCAATTGTCATAAACACACCAACGGTCAATCTGATCCACAGGGGGATGCCACCGTCGGCCACATTGGCGTCCAGCAGCTTGCCAAAAGATTGGGTCGAAAGCGCCATAACCACCAGTCCCATAACCTTCTGCGTATCATTGGCACCGTGCCCGAATGCCAGCACGGGTAGTACCAGAAATTGCATGCGCTTGAGCGTCACATTGAGATGACTGGTAGCCCTGGCACAGACAAAATTGACGATGCGCAAAGTAAGAAAACCGGCTAAAAATCCCACTAGGGGCGAAACAAATAAGGCCGCCAGGACTTTGCAAACCCCTGTCGGGTGGAGCATGTAGCCCCAGTCACCGAAGACAACATATTGGAAGTTGCCGGTGGAGGCAAAAATGGCACCAATTAAGCCACCAACAAGAGCGTGGGTCGAGCTTGAGGGCACGCGCAAAATGCGGGTGACAAAATTCCAGGTAATGGCGCCAATCAGGGCACAGACGATCACTACCAAAAATGTGTCGTTGCGCGGATAGTTTGTAATTTGACTGATGGAGCTGGCCACTTTCGAACCGCCAAAAAGCGCTCCGCTAAATTCGCAGATAGCGGTTATTACTACAGCCGAGATACGCGTCATACTGCGGCAAGCAATGGGGCTGGCGGCCACCGAGCTGCCGTCTTGAAAGCCGTTTGTATAGGCAAACAAACAACCAAGCACAAGCGTAATGGCAAATAGTAAATATGCCTGCATCAGCTTATTTTGACTATGACATGGGAGAGTTTTTCCGCCACCACATCAATGCACGAGGCAATGCGATCCATGGTGTGATAAACCTCGACCGTGCGCAAAATGGTTTTAAAATCATTCAGTTCGAATAATTCGCGCATACCGAGGCGGTAAACTTTGGCAAAGCGATTCTCACACTTGCGCGCCATAAAAGCTTGATGGGCAGCCTCTGTCAGATTGCGGTTGAGATTGTAAAACGCGTTATAAAGACAGCGTGTACCCTCGGTCAAAGTGCGCGACATTTCATCGAGCGTCTCATCCCGCGGACAATAATTGAGAGCCTCGATTTCTCTGGCCGATGTTTTGGCGGCGTTTATCACTTCATCAAGGCGCACCGAAAGATCGTATATATCCTCACGATCGAATGGCGTGACAAAGGATTCGACCAGCTTGGTCTGCAGTAATAGCTTTTGTTCATCGGCCTGATGTTCGCGATCGCGCACAGCCTGACAGCGCTCATAAGCGCCGCTGGCGAGCCAGGCTTCCAGAGCCTCAATGCCTTTGAGTGTGGTTTCGGCCTGCGCTACAAGCAGGGCGTAAAAATCGTCTTTTGGCTTGGGCTCAAACACTTTCAACATCTGTGAAAGGAAGTTGGCCTTATTTTTTGGCAGAACTTCAGGCGCTTCGGCCTTAGTGGTATCACCGCCGTTCGAGGGCTTGCTGTCGCTTTCTGCCACCTGCTTTTACCCCCGAGGTCATGAAGCTTGCTTGAGAGAATCTTTCACTCCATTGATAAAAGATTCCGGCTCAATCAGACTTTTTTCGGCGCCGACCAGTTTGAGTCGACTAATTATCTCATCGTTGCCGGTGAATTGCCAATGAGCCCGACCCTTCTCAAGGGCGGAGAAGGCGCTAGCCAGCGCCGTCAGATCTACACGTTTAATTAGCGGCCGCGAAACGTAGTCCACCCAAGTTTCGTAGCGATAATAGAGCTCGTAGCGCTGGGCTTTGATCACTATCACTTTCATGCAGTCGGTAAGATTGTGTATAGCCATCGGATGTACAACACTGCTCACCCAACTGGGACACAACTCACGCTGTTGCTGGGGAAAGTTTTCTGCGGTGACCGTGACCACGGCCAGATCCAGCTCCTTAAACTCTTCCAGAACAATAGACTTTTGTTCAAGAGCGGCCTCGGTTAATTGCAAAAACTCATCTTCATCCACCCAGTAGCGCCTGAGATTATCGACTTTTTCAATGACGTTGGGCAAGCGCACCAAAAGCTCTTCGTAGAGTATGGCCGTCACCTCGGGATAGGGCCTGGCGAAAACGCCCTGATTTAGAGGAGAAAGCTCGGGGTTGGACCAGGCCGAAATAACAAAGGAAATGCGGGCCGCGTCGCGCGAAACAAAGGTGCCAAAGTCTCCGGCCGAAGCTACATCGATTAAGACATCACGATAGGGATAGGCGAGCTTGGGATAAAGTATGCTGAAAAGGCTTACCAGACCGTCTTCGTCAAAGTGATTATTGGAAACGACATCATATGACGTGGAATTTTCTCCGTCATCGTCCAAATAGTTGAAAACAATTTGTGCGGAGAGATCGGCGCGATACTTGGCGGGCGTGCCGCTGTCAGGCCAATGTGATAGGGCAAGCACGGTCGTATCGTTGCTTCGACCGTCTACAATCACATTCGGTGTCTTCCCTAATTTATGGTAAGGCACATAACGCACGGCTCAAGACACCCTGCTTCCATTGCTAAATAAACCCGCTCTGCTTTACCAGCTTAGCAAAAGTAGCCGAGTCTAGTGTTTATTCGGAGAAAATGCCGAATAGACCCAGTCGCGAAGACACCAGGCCCAGTCGCTGCGGCCATCACCTATCCGCTCCTCAAGACTGAGACAGGCGGCTGTGACAGTGGAGTTATAGGGCAATAAGGCATGAGCCAGGCGATAGTAGTTTAAGGCGGCGGGGTAGTCGTGGTCGGTATTCTCAGCAATGCTGCCCAGCATCCAGAGTGTCTCGGCAGACTTGGGGTCGGCGTCGTAATAGCGCAACAGCTCAGCCTTTGCCTGGGCATTGTGATGTTGACGGAAGAATATGCGTCCGACAAAAAAATGAAAAGGCGGCGGCACGGGTATTTTTTCTCTATCCGTCTGCTCGTAAAAACTTTGCAGGGTAGTGGCGGCGAAATCGGAGGAAACATGCTTCATCACATTGGCGAGAGTGGAAGCGGCGCGATTATCCGAGACCACGTACTGCGAGTTTGCTCTCATAGAGTAGAAAGCCGGTTCCAGCGTTTTTTTAAAATCACCACACCAGTAGAGACAACGCACATACATGTCGGTCGATTCTTCAAAAGCGGGAGACTGCTTGTAGAGCTTTTCCAGCGGCGGTAAGGCCAGTTCGTAATTGCCCAGGAACATCAGGCCTTTAGCGAGCAGCAGCAAAGCCGGGGCATAGTCCGGAGTAGAAGCCAGATCCAGTTTGGCCAGATAAATGGCCTTGCGGGGCTCGGTGTTTGCCAGCAGGTCACCCAGATCGGTGGGCAGGCCGTGAATTTTCTCGCCGGTCTTGAAGGCCTGCGCCAGGGTAGTCCCGGCCTGGATATAGTGCTTTTTCTCTTTCAGACGCTTACCGATCAGATAGAGGATTCTGGGATTATCGGGAAATTTTTGGATCGCTATCTTGAGCAATTCGTTGGCGGAATCGGTAGCTCCGTTTTTGAGCAAGCCCTCCAATAGGGCGACGATAGAATCGGGGTCCTGGGGACCGTACTGATAGGCCAACCTGAACTGTTCGATTGCCTGGTCTATAAGCCCCTGGAGGTCGAAGCCCTGACCAAACAGCAAGTGCACTTTGTAATTGGTCGGATATTTGGCGGAAAGTTCCGCTAATTTTTGAAATTCGCCTTCGGTCAGCGCCTTGGCGGTTATAGCTTTCTGATATACAGCCAGCTGGACATCGAGGTCGCTTTTGACCGGGGAGCTAGCTGTCGTCTGTGGTTTAGAAGGGGCAGCCTCGACCTTTTGCTCAGCGGCGGCTTCCACAGCCAAGACTGAGAGCGGGGCCAGAGCCGGAGTAATTAGAAGGCTAAGGGCCAGCACCGTAACCGCAGAAGCACTGTACGAAAGCTTCTTCAGCTGACCAATCGACCTTAATGCCATTGCTTTGCTCTTCCTATACAACTAGAGACCATGTGGAGACCACATTGAATTTTACCCTGTTTACACGTCAGATTAAATCTTACTAAAATTCCTCTTAGCTAGTCCCTAATACTGATTCAAAAGGCTGCTCCAGAGGGAATAATGGTGTTAGAAGGACTATTCTAGAGTCTTCTCAGGCGGGGGCCGTTGAGCGTTAAAACTCTCAGGCTCGGGTGTTCACGGTTACCAAATAATTTTTTCAAATATTGTTTTCCACTGGGGGGAATTGCATTATGAGACAAAGACGAAAGGCCAGAGGGGGGTCTCAGATTGCTGAACTTGCACCAGCGCTTCTGATTCTTTTTATCGTCATTCTGTTTCCGATGCTCGACATCATGTACCTCGGTCTGGGGTACTGCTGCGGCTGGTATCTCAATCACATGACCTCCCGAGGCTGCGCTACTGTCGCTCCATCAGCTTACGGCACGGCATGTACTCAGATGAACACTCAGTGGTCGGCCAGTTCACTTTCCGGTTTCACCGGTTCCAGTATCGTCGCCAACAGCGCTGCCCAGCAGTTCTCCGCCGTCAACGATCCAATCACCAACAAGCCAACCTCTTACGTCGTTGTCACCACCCAGGTCCGGGTCAATCCCTTTTTCACCCTCGGCTCTATGCCCCTGATCAACAATCTCAATATAGATGGCCTCACTCGTCCGGTTGTATTCACTTACAGCGACAGACGACCGGTTGAAGAAACAGGAATCAATTGAGCCCCCCGACCCCAGGTTTCTTGCAAGCGCATTATGGAGGAAAAACGGTGAGTCACCGCATTGCAAAAATCAGATCTAAAGGCAGCAGTCTCGTTGAAACGGTTTGCGGTTGCATTATTCTGGTCATCGTAGCTTTGTTCCTGGTGGACGTTGCAGCTGTAGTTATCTGCCAGACTCAAAATGACGCTCTTGCCAAACACTGCGCCCGCGTAGCAGCGACGCAAGACACACAGGCAAAAGCAGATACTGCCGCAGCCGAAGTTGTAGCGAAGTTTGCAGCGGAAAACGGCGGCTCAAAAATTTGTCTGGTAAATCCGCCGGCCCAGGTAATCTGGCAGGCCGGCCCGGCTACAGTTATTGCCGTGACAACGGTGACGTGCAATTTCCCAGTACCGGTTCCATTTGGCCCGTCGTATGTGCAGTTCAAAGCAGAAGCAACAGAACCAATCGTTGCTTTACTGCCCTGAGATTTTATTAGATCGACCTTGATCGACTCTGTACGGCTTTTAGCTAGGCCCCTGGCCTTAGCGTAGTGTGCTTGGGCAGAAGCAAAGTCGGAATGGCCTTGATTGGCTCGTCCATTTGATCGACCAGCTCCACCCTTTTGTTGGGATCAGCCTCACGGGCTATGATCTGCATTTTGTCGGCCTTGATTTTGTTGGGCTCGTAAATGACCACAGCGCCATAAGGCTTGCGCAGAGCTATTTCGCACTTCAGTATGCCTGGGGCAGCGCGCAAAGCCTTACGAACCTTGAGAATGCAAGAAGCGCATGAGGCTTTATCCAGGCGAAAATCCAGACGATGCAGACCTTTAGGAGTGACTGAAGCAGGAGCAGAATTAATCGCAGAACTGGATTTAGTCAGGGAGGCGCCGGGCTTAACCGCGCTATCCCCGGCGGCCAGGGCGCTCGCTCCAGTTAGAACAAACATTGCGCAGACCAGAGAAGCGTACGCACTTGCTCGAGCAAAATTAGATCTGACCGGAATGTGGTGCATATTGTCCTCCTCAAAATACAGAATTGGTTCGGTTCAGTTCAGTTCACTTTTGTTTTGTTCTGTCCTTTCCCTTACTTTATCTCAGTCAGGGCAAAATTGTCAGCCAGGGCGGCCGTTATGCTCTTGCCATAAGGGGCTCTGAGCACACCTCGGTCGGTAATGATGGCAGTGATCAGCTCCGCCGGCGTGACGTCGAAGGCCGGATTATAAGCCCTGGCACCAGGGACGGTGATTGCCTGTCCGCCTTGATGCAGCACTTCCTCCGGGTTACGTTCTTCGATTGGTATATGCGAACCGTCAGCTATCGTTGCGTCAAAAGTTGAAATCGGCGCGGCGATATAGAAAGGTACATTGTGATAATGAGCCAGTACAGCCAGGTTGTATGTCCCTATTTTGTTGGCGGTATCGCCATTAAGGGCAATCCGATCGGCACCAACTACAATGCAGTCGATTTTTTTTGTCAGCATGATATGGCCCGACATATTGTCGCAAACAAGTGTGGCAGGGATTTTGTCTTCGGTCAGCTCCCACATCGTCAGATTGGCACCTTGATTGCGTGGCCTGGTTTCATCCACATACACAGCCACTTGCTTGCCGGCAAAAAAGGCTGATCTAATCACACCGAGCGCTGTGCCCCAGCCGCAGGTAGCCAGCGAACCGGCATTGCAATGTGTGATGACGTTACAGCTCTGTGGTAGCAGTTCGCTGCCGAATGCTCCAATAGCCTTATTACTTTCAATATGCTCGTCTAGAATACGCTGGGCATCAGCATATGCGGCGTCGGCAGCGGCGGCGCAGACGGCAGCGGTGGAAGCGCTAGTCGAACCATCAAGGACCCGGTTGATAGTATTCATGATGCGCTCGATGCCCCAGCGCAAATTGACGGCCGTGGGCCTGGTGGCGTTGAGCACGGCGGCAGCTTGATTCATTTCCTGAATAAATTGATTTACAGATGAGGCCCCAGAACCGGATGTAGAACTGGATCTAGAACTAGAACTAGATAGAGCGTACAAATCCGCTCTGCGCCCGGCTTCTAGAGCCAAACCGAAAGCGGCGCACACACCTATTGAAGGCGCACCACGCACCACCATATCTTTGATGGCAAAGCAAAGGTCGGCAAAAGCGCTGGCGTCAAAATATTCAAGGGCGCCCGGCAGTTTGCGCTGATCAACCAGCAAAAGTCTCTTGCCGTCCAACTTCAAGGGCAGGACACCAATTTGCGTTTGCATCATAAAAGCCTCTTATGTGACAATCTAAATAGTACCCGAGTAGGCAGCAATTGCAAAAGTCCGGCGTCCCAAAATCGGCAAACAACCTTCCCTTGACGGCACGCCTGTGCCTGCGGCACTGCCTGACAATAGTTATTGCCACAGTCTTTTTCTATCTTGCTCTGGCCGGACGCCTGCAAGCCCAGACGTATAGCTCGAATCGCCTGGCGGTAGGCACCCAGGCCAAAGTACAAATGGTCAATCTCAATATCAATCCACCTTGCGATCTCAATTTCAAGAGTCGCAATGAAATCATTGAACTGCGCAGACGCTTTATTTATGAGCATCCCGAGCTGCTTTGCTATCAGTATGTGCCGATGGGCAGCATTTTTGACGGTATTGAAGACGGTAAGCCCTGGTGTGGACTGGAAGGCGATATGCTCTACGGTCCAGGCGAAAAATCAATCTTGGGTCCGGCTGAAGAATCGCGCTTCCTCAACAATCCCTTTGTTGTGGTGGCAGCCAATATCAATGTCAGTCGCTACAACTTCAACGACTCCAAGTACAGCGACCTGGATGACTTTGCCCACAGGTCATTTGTGCCCTTCTATCTATTGCCCAGCCAGGCCGTTATGTATCCACAGCAAAGCCGCGAAGTACTTACTTATAAAGTAAGTGAATGGTTAGGGACGATCGAACGCTGTATGGAAACAAAATTCAAATTGGAAGAAGCGCCCTTTGACCTGGTGGCATACAATGCCCGCGACCTGGGCTACAACTTTATCCAGGTAGACAGCACCTATTCAAAAGGGCTGAGTAAAACGGGCTCACAGCCGGTGGAAATTAATCAGTTTATCCACTGCGGCGGCTCATGCGGCTATCCGGGAGGCTGCAACAATATGAGCCCGTATTCCAAGGACTTGTTCGATTTTCACCTGACCTCGTTGCCGGCCCAGGCTGTCGTATATCTCTGGCGCCAGAAACCGAGCGGCAGCAAACAGACGGCCGATTTTATGGTCGTGATCAACTTTCAATAAATGAGGGCCGGGTCTTAATTGACCCAGCCCTCATTTGAAAAGCGATGCTTTTTAAGCCTTACTTGCGTGGCTTGAGGAATTCGGGAATGTCCAGAATGTCCGAAGCAATCTTTTGTTGTTCGCGAGCAGGTTGCTGCTGTCTTACTTCCTGTGTAGCGCGCACCTGCTGCGGTTGCGGCTGACCGGCATTAACGGTCTGCTGTCCGGCGCGCTGACGCGGTTGCGATTGCACGAGCATGTCGAAACCAGTGGCTATCACAGTGATAAGCACTTCGCCGTGCAATCTGTCGTCGAGTACGGCACCAAATATGATATTGGCTTCGTCGGAAACGGCAGAGTAGATAACGTTGGCTGCTTCCTGTACTTCGTGCAGGGTGAGGTCCGGTCCGCCGGTGACGTTGAAGATTACGCCGGAAGCACCATCTATAGTGGTCTCGAGCAATGGGCTGTTGATGGCGTTGCGAGCAGCTTCCACCGCTCTACCCTCGCCGGTCGCGCGGCCGACACCCATGAGGGCGGAGCCTGCTGTCTGCATAACGGCCTTCACGTCGGCAAAGTCTACGTTGATCAGACCGGGCACGGTGATGATATCGGATATACCTTGTACACCTTGCATCAATACTTTGTCGGCTTCAACAAATGCTTCTTGCATGGAGGCACGGTGATCAACAACTTCCAGAAGTCTCTGGTTGGGTATGACGATCAGCGTATCGACACGAGAACGAATTTCGTTGATGCCCGCTTCGGCCTGGTTGCTTCTGCGCTTACCTTCGAAAAGGAAAGGTCTGGAAACCACACCGACAGTCAGTGCACCCATCTCTTTAGCTATTTCAGCAACAATAGGAGCGGCACCGGTACCGGTACCACCGCCCATACCGGCGGCGATGAAAACCATGTCCGCGCCCTGCAAAGCCTGGGCTATTTCTTCGCGACTTTCTTCAGCCGCTTTCTGACCGATGTTGGGATTGCCACCGGCACCCAAACCGCGAGTGAGCTTGGAGCCAATCTGCAAACGATTCTTGGCCGCGGATAAATCCAGGGCTTGTGCGTCTGTATTGCAGGACCAGAACTCAACTCCATTCAAGCCGGCCGCTATCATGCGGTTTACAGCATTGGAGCCAGCTCCACCACAGCCAACTACTTTGATGTTGGCCTTCATTTCAAAGGCATTAGCACCCTTATCGCTTTTTTCAACGCGCTCAAGCACAGCTACTGGACCTCACACAAAAAATTTTTTGATTTAAAACAACGATCGAATTTTAAGACCAAGGTTTGACGGCCCTTGACCGACTCGACAACACCCAACTCGGGCTCTCTTAGCTTAAGGTATGGTAGAGCCTATCTAGTCTATTTGCAAGTTGCTGCACATCAGGGTGTAGTTAACCTTTTCAAATAGTCATAGTAGATAGCTCCTGAGCCTGTGAGGGCTATTAGAACGTGCGTAAATGTGCGCGAGCCTTTACAACTGCCCCAAAATAAATAGCTGGGCAGATAAAATTTTTAGCCTGAATATTTTTCAGCGGCCCGCTCTGGGTCCTGTCTACTACTTGCTCACAGACGATGTTTTGTCGGCGGCAGTGACAGTAGAAGCGTCCTTTATTTTGCGCAGGGCACCGACATATCGCTGATTGTCAGGTTCCAGATTGACTGCGGTCTGGGCATATTCGACAGCTTGCTTGAAGTTACCGTCGGCGGCTGCTATGCCAGATAAGAGACTGTAGGCATCAGCATTTTTCTTATCCAATGAAATGCAATGCAAGAAGTTTGTTTGTGCTTCTTTACGCTTTCCCTGACCGGCGTAGGCCATACCGAGATAGTAGTAGGCGTCGGCATCATCGGACTTGAGACCAATTGCCTTTTGCTCTTCCGCTATTTCTCCGGCAAAGTCGCCTTTGAGACCCAGACAGGCGCCGTAATCGCGGTGTCCGCTCGACTCATTACCGTTGAGCTTGACTGCCTGTTTAAACTCAGCGATAGCCTGGTCCAATTTACCCAGGCGATTGAGCATATTGGCGTATTTGAGACGATATTTGAAATCTTTGGGAGCTAATCTCACGGCTTCTTTTAGATTGTCGCAAGCGAGCTGTACCTGGCCCTTTTTGCCGTAAGCCCGACCCAGTCCCATATATACTTCGGGCTCCTCAGGTGTGAGCTTGGCTGTCTTCTGGAATTCTTCAATGGCCTTATCGGTTTCACCATTGTTGAAATAGGCAAGACCCAGTTTCAGACGACTTTTGCCGTCATTAGGGTTGACTTCAAGACCAGCTTTATATCGAAAAATGGTATTTTGTATATCTTCCTTGTCTCCACTATCGTGGGCAACTGCCGCCAAAAAAGTAGGACAAATGGCCAGAGCCAGCGCCAAAGCTTTTGCTCTACCGGCGAAGAGTCGGCGATCGATGGAAAAACTCATAAACTCAAACCTCAAAAAATTCGCTCAAGCGAGCCGACAAACGTTGCCATTATAGAGACAAAGTTGCAAACCATACGCTTAGAATAAGCGCGGTCTTAAATAAGGCGTCTACAATAACAGGAAGTAGATTGGGTATCTCAGGCTCCATGGGTAAGTAATGAATTTCTATTTTGACTGGGCGTCGCTATTTGCCAGCCAGGACGCTTTCATCCTTAAAGTACTAGTACCGCCCATTCTCTACTTCCTGCACGGATACGGCGCCACGATCATGGCGGTGGCCGCTTTGTTTCGGCCCTATGAGCCCTGGTATATACCGTTTACAAAAATCCAACTCTGGTTTACTCCTGGCATCTTCCCCAAAAGACGAGCAAAGTTGGCCCAGGCCGTAGCCACAACCGTAACCGAAACGTTACTTACTCCAGCTGACATCACCGACAAAGTCGAGCATCTGCTCACCGCCGAAAATATCTATATAACCATCGACATGTTTGTCGATGCCGTGCTCAAAGAATTTCGCGACATTTCAAAATTGCACAGACTGGCTTCGGACATAGCCGAACTCAGTCCCACTTTACTCGAACATTTTGTCCGCTCCGTAATTGAATCGCTGGAACAGGGCAAGGACACTAAAGTAGCCACGATCACTGAAAAAGTTTTTGATCAGGTGGTTTTGACCGCGCGCATTTCTCTCGATCAAGCCAACGAAATAGCGGCGCGTTTACTGGAAGCTTTTGCCACGCCGGATAAAGTGCGAGTAGGCTTCGTTTCACTTCTTTCTCCCACCAATATCGCCTCGCTGGAAGAATCGATAAACGTACACGCATCCGGTCCCTATCGCCTCCTGGCTCGCATAATAGGCGTCAAAAGAGTGTGCTACGAGTGGCGCAATTTTCTAGAGAAAGAACCGGACGAAGCTGAAAAAATCATCGGTGACATGATCAAGCGCTTCGGCATTCGTGATCAAATCGCCGTGCAAATTGCCAATTTCGACATGCGCACCATGCCCCTGCAAACTATCACCAACTTCAAGGCCAATATGGTGACCTTTATCGAATCGTTCCTGGTCGAGCACAAAGCCGACATCCTGGAGTCGGTAAGGAAAATCGAAGGCGAGGCCATGAGTTCGGTGCGCAACGCCATCGTGCGCTTCAACCCCGAATCTGTCCCTCAGGAATGGTTGACCCGCGCAAAGCAAGACCTGGCGCAATTCTTCACTTCCTACCTCAAGCGTGAACTGGGTGAACTTCTGGAAAAAGCAATTCCGGCCCTGGGCATGTACGCGGTCATTTCCCAGAAAATAGACCTCTTTACCGCCCGCCAGCTGGAGGCTCTGGTCAAAAGAATTTGCCACCAGGAACTCAAAGCCTTAGAATGGTTCGGGGGATTAATCGGGCTTGGTCTGGGCTTTATTCAGATCGCCGTCAATGCAGTAAAGGTCGGTCCACAATAGGCCATGGTCTAATGTCCAGTTACGCCAGATCGCCAGCACCAAACCCGATACCGCTAGAAAGTCTTGGGCGGTATCCGCTTTACCGTATAAAAATACCGTCTGATTTCCTCGATTTGCTTGTCGGGGCGACCCTTGGCAATCGCTATAACGTGCTCAGTGTGATCGGCCGGGGCGGCATGAGCGTGGTTTACAAAGCCAAAGAAATGAACACCTCACAGGTGGTGGCAGTCAAGACCCTGCGCACGCAAAGCCTAACCGACGAAATGGTAGTGAAGCGTTTTCAGCGCGAAGCCGAGCTGCTCAGCCGCTTGAATCACCCGCGCATAGTCAATCTCCACGCCTACGGCACAAGTGCGCGTGGGCAGCCGTATTTTGTCATGGACTTTCTTCAAGGCGACAATCTGGTCGAAGTATTGAAGCGCGACGATCACCTTGATCCGGAGCGCTTCCAGGATATATTTGTACAGGTCTGCGCAGCCATTGAGCACGCCCACAAACACGGCGCCATCCACCGCGACATCAAGCCGGGCAACATCATGCTCACCCGCACCAAGCGCACCAAAGACTACGTAAAAGTTGTGGACTTTGGTATAGCCAAGCTGGCCGAAGAAGCTCAGAAACTGACACGCATGGGTGAGGTCTGGGGTTCTCCAATTTATATGAGCCCTGAACAGTGTATGGGAGCCACAATCGATGCCCGCTCCGATATCTACTCTCTGGGCATCGTTATGTATGAATGTCTGACCGGACGCGTTCCTTTCCTTGGGCGCAACTACGCAGATACTATGGGCAAACAAATCTCCGAAATGCCACCGCCATTCAAGAAAATAAGGCCAGACCTGGACGTGCCTGAAAGTCTTGAAGCGATTGTGATGATGGCACTGGCCAAAGAACCGGAGCACAGATACCAGTCGTTGACGCAAATGCGCAAAGACCTGGAGGCCGCTCTCAGCGCCCAACCCAACCCGGCGGTATCAATACCACCCAAAGGCCTGGGCACGGGAACCGGCAAGGGCGCGGCACGCGACTCCAGCAGCACGGTGCGTCCACTCGACTCAAATAAAAAAGACGTACGTCCGACACAATCAAAAAGCAATCTGCGCTCCCAAACGTCACCTGATCTGGAGCGTCCCCGGAAAAACACAATCACCCGTTCAAGGCTGGAACCGGCCGTGATAAATCCGCACAGAGTCCGCAATTTAATTCTAATTGCCGGCGGTTCCTTACTTTTAACTGCCTCACTTATCGCTGTTTTTACCCATGGCGATCAAGTAGCTTCGGTTGTCGCCTCAGTACTAAAACAAATGGTCGGCGGAGCCGCCGACGAAGATCAGAAACCGGCGCCCCAGGATGGCAGCACTGACGGAAACGCTGATGGAAACGCCGAAAAAGATCCGCAGCAAGCCTTGAAAGAGTGGCTCACACCCGGAGGTGCAAGCAGCACTGGCACTAGCACTGGTACCGGACTACCACCGGGACCGGAACCCGACGACGCCTCCAATCTTTCCAATCCTGCAAATTCTTCTTCAGATCCCAATGGCAATCAGAGCACGGAGCAAGCACCCGGACCCTCTCTAGATGACATTAAACAACAGCAAGAAGACGAAGCGAAAAAGATTGAACAGCAGCAAGCCGAAGACGAACAAAAACCCGCGCAATGAGATCGTGTATTTACACGCTAACTCAGATCCGAGCCGTGTTCCTGTTGCATCTTGATCAAGGACTCTTTGAATTCACTTAGCTTTTCAGCCAGTTTGATCATGCGCTCAGCACCCTTCAAATCGCGCCTGGCAAAAGCTTCGGAACCACGATTAGAGATTGTCTCAAGTTCGACATCCAGGTCGGAGATCAGTTTAGTGATGTCGGCATTTATGGAAAGCGCAGAGTCAGAGCCTGGCACCACCGGCGGTGGCGAAGCGAAAGTAGCGGCCGTATTTGATACCACTGACGATGAATTTACAGCTTGAGGTTCGGGAACACCGAATGCCGCGGGAGCCGTTTGAAAGAGCGCTTCTACCTGTAGTGCCGGAGCCGGAGCTGGAGCTGGAACCTGAACTGTTTCTGCTACTGCCGCTTCAACAACAGCAATCTCAACGGAAGCCAATTCAACCGGCGTCATTTCCCAGGTAGCGTCTGTGGTAGAGACGTTCTCAAAAGGCACCATAGGAGCGGTTGCGGAAGCGACTTGGGGAGCGGCTTCTGAGTTTTGTGTCAGGGCGTTAGCGGGATCTACAGCGGCGACCGCGTCGACTTCGCCGGTTGATGCGGCGCGGGCCGCTTCCTGGGCCAGTCTGAAGCCTTCCTCAATTGAGGCTCGAGCGTTCCCACCGGAGGAAGTCAAAGGCATAGCCGGAGCAGGAAAATCTGCCGACGCACCGACCTCATGCCTGACCGAAGGAATTGTTGGAGGAATAGTCGGATCTGGTTCAGAGGCAGCAGCAGCAGGACTGATAGGAGGTTGGGAGTATATGTTATGCGTTGGCTGGCCCGCAAATCCTGGGGGGCTGCCCCAGCTATCGGCGGTCGGCTTCGGCGTTGGCGCGGGTATTTCGGCTACGATTTGTTCAAACTGTCCACTTTCCAAAACGTCCGCCTCTGGTTCAAGCCATTGCATGTAGGCTGGATCGGCGCCGCGACTGGGAGATTTGGCAGTTTCATCACCTATTGGGGTGGAGTTGACAGGCTCGCCTTCAAACAAGGCGGCGATCTCAGGATCGTCTAGACCGGGCTGATCTGCCGAGGGCTCCAATCTTGAACTGTGAGACGCAGGTTCGTCTGTGATGAAAGCATTTTGCTCGTCGTCGGACATTGGCACAAGCTCAGGATCCGGCTGGGTTATCTCCAGTTCGGGTTCGGGCTCATAGCGCGGCTCACTTTGAGTTTGTGGTCTGGCCGAGGGCCAGGGAAGACGATTTCTGTCATCTTCCTCGTCTTCAAAATCATCATCCTCATCAAAAGGCGAGGCTCCGGGGTTCTTCGTCGCAGGTGAGGCAAAGGAAGCCTGCGAAGAATGAGAAGCATGAGACCCTCCCCCCGGCTGCGGCGAAAACGGCGAGGTGCGCCCGCCTGAAACACTGTCACTTTTACCGCCGTCGACTGAATATGGCTCGAAGCCTGGCACGGCCGGCGGCAGAGCTACGGGAGAATGAGCAATCTCTCGGGCTATGGCATCAACGCGTATGGAGCCTGATGTAAAACTGTGAGCGGCACTCTGGGGAGAGCCTACACTATCATAGGAAACCCCGGATGAGGTTTGATAGTTGGGCACCGGCAGTGGTGGCAGGGCCTGATTCCCTTTTTTGATCGGAACGTCGGCAATCTTCCATCCATCATCGACGGATGAACTGGACGGTGCTGCACTCTGCATCTGAGGTAGTGCTGCAGCCGAAGAGGGATTGGACCAGGGCGCAACTTGATTTTGCTGAACACCAGATGTGCCTTGATTGAAACTGGCGGGACCGGTCGCGCCGGGCTGCGGGCGCGGCGGCAATCCTTCAAAAAGATGGGCGGGCAAAGCCGGTAAGGGCGGTTCGTCGGCTTGATCACCAGGCTGGCCAGACCCAGACATAGACATAGATTGACCAAAATTTTGCGACTGCGAGCGACCAAATGCACTTTGAGAATTACCCGGCACAGAACCGGCGTTTCTCCAGGGCTCATCTTGATTGAAACCAGGTGTGGTCGGCAGACCTGCCGGCGTTGCCTGGCCGGGCATCGGGGTTGCCGGAACGGGTGGATTGGCTCCACGCACGGCGTGTACGACCGGCTTCCATTCGGCATCGCCGTCATCGACATCTGTGCTCTGGGCACTGACCGGCCCACTCGTATTGACCGGGGCCTGCTGTGGGGAGCCGCCGAAGTTGCCTCCACCCCCGGATCCACTCATGGATGAAACGGCTTGATTTGCAGTCCCAGTGCCCGTCCCCAGGTTAGGAGCGGAGGGCGGTCGCCCAAATAGCTGCTGATATTTGGCGCTGTAGTCGATACTCTGGCCCATGGCCTGGCTGGGAGTCTGATCCGGCTGTTGACTGGGAGCCTGTTCACCCTGTAGATAAACACCATAGGCGGCCAGATCTATAAAACGATCACAGGGCGCATCGTCCTGGGCAACGCGTATCATATTGTCGAGCAAGGCACGGTAGACATTGTGTAGATCTTCGGCGTTGACCAAACGACCCATCAAGCTCCAGCGGACGGTGAGTCCGTCGGCCATGGGGATAAGCTCGATGACCGGCTGGAAATTCGCGGGCTGATTGGAAAAAGTCAGAAGTTTGTCCGCAGGTATGACATAAGCCAAAACACAATCGGGCGTGCCGCGCACAACCATCGTCCAATAACGAGTGGAGATGCGGCCTGCAAACACAGCTACTACTTGCGCAGCCTGGTGCCAACTGGCAATATTTTCACGCGATATGACCGGCCGGATCCACGTCAGTTCAAGCTCCGGCGTGGCCACACTGTTAAATTCGAAGGCCAGGTTCTGAAAGCGGTCAAACATCTTGTCAACGAGGGTAACCATAGCGGCGTGCTGGGCATCAGCTCTGGCTTTCTCAGTGATTTCCAGAGCGCCACGATTGTTGGGCATGGCCGGCAAAATGTGCTGAGAAGCTCTGGGATTGGCCCTATAAGCGCCCAGGACCTTGTTTTTCCAGAGACTGGAAATCTTTTCATCTATGTTGTCGCTTGTCTGAGCTGGTAAACGCACCAGATTGGCCGCTGGGGCCGAGTCCTGCGCAGGAGCCTGAGGCGGCTGAGCGGCTTGAGCATTGTAAGCGGGCATTGTTTGAGCACGAGGCTGCTGTTGACCGGGCTGCAAGGATGGGTTGTGAACCATCGAGTCAGGTACACGGTTTGTTTCGATTAAAGTTTTGGTTTCTTCAGACTGGCCTTGCCCCGGCCCCGGAAATTGGCCAGAATCCATGCTCTGCGCGGCTTTAATGATGTCTTGCTCAAGCTGGGCAGAGGCCTGTGCCGCATCATGCGCGGCCGTATCGGCTGCCAGGGCTTTCATTTTGGTTTTGGTGTTGCGGCCTTTACCGCCGGACTTACCGCCCGTCGCGCTGGGTTTCGCGCCATCTCCACCGCCATCTTTGGATTTGGAAGAGCCGTCTTTGCCCCCCTTTCCCTTAGATTCTGGCCACATCGTCAAAAGCCTCCCGGGCGTCACAAAAACGCATCTGTACTTGAATCTACCCCCGCCCCCGGAGGCTGAAACAAACCTTTTAACGACATATGCAGGAATCCCACAATTTAATCAAAAGGAACACTTTAAGAATATAACTTTCTACTGATGCATGATCGTAAAACAACGACTAATAAATGCACGCCTTTTGCCGGAAAGCCGATAAAATGTCCTTTAGTCCATAGGAAATAACAGATGCTAAGCGAGTCCAAGCGCGAACGGGCCATCTCGTTCACCGATTGCATCGCCGTACGCGGCGCACGGCAGCACAATCTCAAGAATATCGACATTAAAATCCCCCGAGGGAAGCTTGTTGTAATTACAGGCGTGAGCGGGTCAGGCAAGTCATCGCTGGCTTTTGACACTATTTTTGCCGAAGGGCAAAGGCGCTATGTCGAATCGCTGTCATCCTATGCCAGGCAGTTTTTGGGGCAGTTGGACAAACCGGATGTAGACGGCATAGATGGGCTGTCTCCGGCCATTTCAATCGACCAAAAATCGACCAGTCACAATCCGCGCTCAACTGTGGGCACTGTCACTGAAATATACGACTTTATGCGTTTGCTCTTTGCCCGTGTCGGCACGCCGCATTGTCCCAGTTGCGATCGACTGATTAATCCCCAGACAATCGACCAGATCGTAGACCAAGTGCTGGATCTGGCTGAAGGCTCACGCATTCAGGTGCTGGCCCCACTCGTATCGGGCAAAAAAGGCGAATATCAATCACTTTTTGCCGAGCTGCGCAAAGAAGGTTTTGTGCGCGCGCGGGTGGACGGCGAAGTGGTGGAATTGGAAGACGAGATCAAGCTCGACAAAAACAAAAAGCATTCGATTGACCTGGTGGTTGATCGGCTTGTAATCAAGAAAGGCATTCAATCACGTCTGGCCGACAGTCTTTCTCTGGGTCTCAAATGGGGCAAATCGACCGTCCTCGTTGATATCGTCGGTGGTACCGGCCCAGATCTTGTTTTTTCTGAAAATTTTGCCTGTGCCGTTTGCGGCATAAGTTTTGCCGAAGTCTCTCCCCGTATTTTTTCTTTCAACTCACCGTACGGCGCCTGCGATGATTGTCACGGACTGGGAGCCAGTTTTGAGGTCGATCCCTCTCTGGTTGTGCCGGATCAAAAAAAGACTCTGGCAGAAGGAGCGATCTACCCCTGGGCAAAAACAAACAATCCCTACTATGATCAACTTTTAGCCAGCGTCGCCAAACACTATAAATTTTCTGTCGACGTGCCTTTCGAAAAATTGACGAAAGCGCAACAGGGCATTGTCCTTTACGGATCCGGCACCGATCGCATCAAGCTCGGACACGATTCATTCGACGGCACGGAATATTGGGAATACAAAAAGAATTTTGAAGGCGTAATCAGCAATTTAAAACGCCGCCATGAAGATTCAAATTCAGACCGCGTTCGCGCCGATATAGAAAACTACATGACGCAGATGCCTTGCGCCGCCTGCGGCGGAGCCCGCTTGAAACCGGAAAGTCTGGCCGTAAAAGTAGGCTCGCTTTCGATCGCTAAAGTATGCGCCATGTCGGTGGAAAACGCCATCAAGTTTTTCAACGAATTGCCTGCCAAACTGAGCGCCAAGCACAATACAATCGCCCATCAGATATTTATTGAAGTCAACGCCAGACTAAAATTTCTAAATGACGTCGGTCTTTCTTATCTAACTTTAGAAAGACAAGCCGGATCACTATCAGGTGGAGAAGCGCAGCGCATCAGATTAGCCACTCAAATCGGCTCGGGTCTCTCGGGTGTCCTCTATGTCCTGGATGAACCCTCGATTGGTTTGCACCAGCGCGATAACAGCAGGCTTATTACTACCCTCAAACGCCTGCGCGATCTGGGCAACACACTGCTTGTAGTAGAACACGACGAAGACACGATCAGAGAAGCCGACTGGATAATTGATATCGGCCCCGGTGCCGGTGTGCACGGCGGAGAGCTGGTGGCTGAGGGCTCGATTGACGCCATATGCCAATCTAAAAGATCATCTACAGGCGCCTACCTGAGCGGCCGCAAGAGCATTCATGTGCCCAAGAAAAGGCGCAGCGGCAACGGCCTGAAACTCACCATATCCGGTGCCACGCTCAACAACCTGAAAGATATTTCGGTGGACGTGCCTCTGGGTAAATTTGTCGCTGTCACTGGCGTGAGCGGATCGGGCAAATCCACTCTGGTAAACGATTTACTCTATCAATATTTGCGTCATCATTTCTCCAGTGTCGTGCCGGCGCCAAAGGGTTTAGACAAAGTAAAAGGCATCGAAGCCCTCGACAAAGTAATTGATATTGATCAGTCTCCAATTGGCCGCACACCAAGATCCAACCCAGCCACCTACACCGGTTTGTTCGACATTGTGCGCGAAGTGTTTTCCACCACAACCGAAGCAAAGGCCCGCGGATATCTGCCCGGGCGTTTCTCCTTCAACGTCAAGGGTGGACGCTGCGAAGCTTGTCATGGCGAGGGCATGAACGAAATTGAGATGAACTTCTTGCCCTCGGTTTTCGTCACCTGCGACGTATGCAAGGGCGCTCGTTACAATCGTGAAACGCTAGAGGTCAAATTTAAAGGCAAGTCTATTGCTGAAGTGCTGGAGATGACGGTGGAAGAAGGCGTGACATTCTTCGCCAATATCCCCAAAGCCCACACAAAATTGCTCACCTTGATGGAGGTCGGTCTTGACTACATCAAACTGGGTCAGCCGGCCACCACGCTCTCCGGCGGCGAGGCGCAGCGCGTTAAGTTGGCCGAACAATTGTCCAAGCGCTCTACCGGCAAAACTATTTACATCCTTGATGAACCGACAACCGGACTCTCTTTCCAGGACGTGGACAAGTTGCTGCACGTGCTCAATCGACTGGTGGACACCGGCAATACAGTGCTGATCATCGAGCACAATCTGGACGTAATCAAACAGGCTGACTGGATCATTGACCTCGGCCCCGAGGGCGGCGACAAAGGCGGGCAGGTTATAGCAAGCGGCACTCCGGAAAAAATCGCCGATCTGGACTTTTCATACACAGGCACCTATTTGAAGCGCTATTTGACGACCTGATAAGCTATTATGAGTACTCTTAATCAAGTTTCAAGACAACTCATGAGCATGACTAAAATAGCTAACGATCCGCCGGAAGGCCAGGTCTCGCCGGAAAGCCAAGTCTCCAAACAGGCGGCCGAACATGGCGAAGGCAGTGACAACCAGACTGCAGCAGTGAGCGATCCGGCTTTCGACAGTTTGCGCAAGCGCGGACACCGTGTTACTGCTCAGCGTGAGACGATTCTTCAAATTTTTCGCGAGCAGCCTCACGGCGAGCACCTCTCGGCCGAAGAACTGCACGCCAAGCTGGTAGGCAAAGGCTCGAACGTTTCTCTGGCCACGGCCTACCGCACATTAAAGCTGCTCTCCTCGATTGGACTTCTGCGCGAGCTGGACTTTGCCGAAGGACACAAACACTACGAGCTGAAGCAGGACACACTGCCGCACCAACACATTATTTGCACCGGCTGCAATATGACTTTGGAATTCGAAGATCATTTTTTGGAAGAAGCCGGACAAAAAATCGGCAAACGCTACAACTTTGAAGTGATCGACGCGCAGTTCAAAATATTTGGTCAGTGCCCCAACTGCAAGCTGGCAAAGGGTGCAAAAAAATGACCACGTCCCCAGAGGCAGCGGGCAACATGACCTTAGCCGACGCAAAAGAAGGCACAAGGCTGATTGTCACCGCCACCAGAGGCGACGATGTCACTGTACAGGCCCTGCGCTTCGGCATCGGCGAAGGCGCGGCTTTCACTGTCAGCAAAAACATTTCGGGCGGGCCTGTAATTATCACGCGCAAGCAAATGGAGCTGGCCATCGGCCGCCAGCTGGCGCGGGCCATCGAAGTCCAGGTGGCGGTGTAAGCAAAATGGACTTGAAATTCAGAGTGGAAGGACCAAACGACGGCACCGCCCAGAGGGCGGATGGCAACATCCGCATGACTTGCACAAAATGCGACTTTCCACTGGAGCGGCTGTCAGGAGCCCAGTCTAAAGTGCTCTGTCCCCGATGCAACACCTGGCTCGACA